>VYLF01000298.1_pt1 | contig 17144 bp, 14 predicted proteins | sample 5114371 | NCBI WGS metagenome assembly VYLF01 (sample SAMN12291773, study PRJNA351875) | freshwater metagenome | isolation source: freshwater lake | place: USA: Michigan, Kent Lake | collected 2013-08-15 | reverse complement strand
GCCGATCCAATGGGCAAGGCAAATAGTTCGCAACTCCATCGAGAAGCGGCTGAACCCCAGCACCATGCAATGCTGAGCCGCAAAGGACCGGTTGCAGCTTCATCTCAATACACGCTTTTCGCAACGCTTCACGAATCATGCTGGCTGGGATTTCTTTTTCCTCCATAGCCAATTCCATCATCTCGCCACTGTGCGAGTAAAGCTTCTCCAGCATCTCGTTTCGCCAGCCGAGTGCGTCTTCTACCAATTCTTTTGGAATTTCCTCGACGTTGACCGTGCGTCCAAAGTCTTCCTTACTAAAGGTGAGCATCTTCATGTCGATCAGATCGATTACTGCTCGGAATGGATCGCTCGTGTGCGCGGGGCCTTGACCGACTGGAATTTGAATTGCAACGGGATCGGCTGCCAAACGAGGACCAATCTCCTCTAACACTCTGTAGAAATCAGCCCCTTCGCGATCAAGCTTGTTGATAAAGACGATCCTAGGAACATTGTATTTGTTCGCTTGGCGCCAAACCGTTTCGCTTTGAGCCTCAACTCCTTCGCGTGCTGAAAAGACGACTACGGCTCCATCCAAAACTCGCAAGCAGCGTTCCACCTCAGCGGTAAAGTCAACGTGACCAGGGGTATCGAGCAAGTTAACGGAGCATTCCTTCCAACGAAAAGTCACGCATGCCGCAAAAATCGTAATGCCCCGCTGCTGTTCTTCCGGGTCATCGTCCGTCTCGGTTGTCCCGGAATCGACCGCGCCAGCCTTGTGTTTTGTCCCACTCATGTAGAGCATTTGCTCTGTTACGGTGGTTTTCCCCGCGTCGATGTGGGCGATAATTCCAATGTTTCGTATCGATTTTAGATCTCTTGCCATGATGGGGCGAATTTTAGGCGAATCGGCTCAAAATCCTAGTGCATAGTCAGCGCTAAAAGCCAGAAGAGAGGTTAAACCGAGGCCTAAGACCGAACTTGCGGCCAACTCTAGGAGCTGTTTTCTAATCTTCGAAATGTCTCGAAACGCTAGGAAAACGGACTACAAGTCGGATTTACAATGTTCCACGCATGCTTTCCACAATCGCTTGGCGATTCTGCGGAGGTTGATAGCCAAGCCTCGATTTGGCTGACTCGATGTTGAAATAGTGAGCCACCCCCAACTGCTTGGCGACAAATCTTGTCATCGGAGGTTCCGATTGCAGGCGTGCGAAACGATAAACGAATTCCAACGCCGCACCAATTCGATATGCATTTGCCAGCGAAATCGACTTCTTCGGTGGCTGAAGATTGGCAAACGAGAGAATGTCAGTGATCCACTTCCAACATTCCATCGGCTGCCCGTCGGTAATGAAGTAAGGCCGACCGGACGCGTTTGTGTCTCGATCCAGCATACGATTCAACGCCAGAACGTGCGCCTCGGCCGCGGCATCGACATGTACGGTATCGATCAAATTTTTTCCATCGCCGACCCGCATTAAGCGACCTTGTTGGCAACGTTCGATAACCCTCGGAATCAAATGGGGATCTCCTACACCCCAGATCAAATGCGGCCGCAAGGCACATGTAGCCATTCGGCTCGAATCGGCCTGCAATACATTCTTTTCCGCGATAGCTTTGGTTCTCGGATAGTCGCACAACCAAGTGGTTGGGTAAGGGGCCGATTCGTCGAGATTGACTTGGGGTGACCCGTCAAAAGTAACCGATGGCGAACTGGTGTAGACGAACGCTCCGATGGACTGAACGGTAGCCTCGCGAATCAAGTGATCTGTGGCCAAGACATTAGTCTCTTCAAACCACTCTCGCTTCCCCCATACACCGGCCAATGCAGCGGTGTGAATAATCCCAGAAACGCCAGTGCAAACCGCTTTACAACAATCTCTATCCGCGATCGATCCCTTGAAACATTCCACCCCGCGGGATTTCAGTTCTGGATAATCCCCTCGCGCAACCCCACGAACAACGTACCCCTGTTCTGCGAGTTTGCGACAAATAGCACCTCCCAAAAAGCCTCCGTAACCAGTAACTAAGATAATTTTCGACACAGAAATCCCGTTTGACGAACCAAAAAGCGAAGGACCGTGGTTCGCGGTTTCGCGAACCGTGTGTAAAGTATTACGACAATTCAGCAGACCGCCTATGACGCTTCCCACAAAATCGAGATATCCATGTCATCCCCGCAGTCCTCGACAACTCCGACTCAGCCGCTGAGCAAAACGATTATCTGGCTTGTATGTATCGTTGCATCGATTGGCTTTGCATTTGATATTTACGAACTCTTAATGTTACCGTTAATCGTCAAATCCGCTGTACTCAAACTCGGCGGCTTTGCCCCTGGGACTCCTGAATACATTAGCTGGGCTCGCACATTGTTCTTTATACCCGCCCTAACCGGTGGCGTTTTCGGTCTCGTCGGCGGATATCTGACCGATTACTTTGGTCGTCGGAGGGTTCTAACATACAGCATTTTGCTCTACGCATTCGCAGCATGTGCAGCTGGATTTACAACCAACCTTTGGCAATTACTTTTCTGTAGATGCTTGGTTTTCATTGGTGTTTGCGTTGAGTTCGTGGCAGCTGTGGCTTGGCTCGCCGAATTGTTTACCGATCCGAAACAACGTGAAAAGGTTCTTGGTTTCACACAAGCCTTCTCATCGCTGGGCGGCATTATGGTCGCCGGTGCCAATGAACTTTGCGCATACGGAGCAGAAAAGCAGTGGCTACCCGCTATCTATGGTCTACATGAAGCATGGCGATATACGCTCATCTCGGGCGTTGTACCTGCTATCCCTCTTATCATTATTCGCCCCTTCTTGCCAGAATCACCAGCATGGGCGGCAAAACGCAAAGCCGGCACCTTGCGCCGCCCGAGCATCTTGGAATTGTTTAGTCCGAAACTTGCTAAAACCACCATCATTACGACTTTGATGTTTGCTGGATCTTATGGAATCGCATTTGGAGCTATCCAACAGTTACCGCAAATCTTGTCCGCTCCTAAAGGTGGCCACGCGAAAATCGATGCAGTGGCTGCAGAGGCTGTTGCAGCAGCAAAAGCATCGGGTAAGGAACTGAACGAAGGACAGGTCAAAGCAATGGCCGCCAACACGAAAGATCGTGAAACAGCAAAGGTTTCACAAATGCAGGAATGGGGCGGATTGGTTGGGCGTGTGATATTTGCCTTTATCGCATTAATGGCGATCTCACGACGAAATCTATTCCGACTGTTTAACTGGCCAGCCTTGCTCGTGGTCCCGTTTTACTTTTGGTGGGTCTCACAGAACCTGGAATCCGATTCTTTAACCATGGTCAAGCTCGGTATTTTCCTCTGCGGAGCATTAGTCGTCGCGCAGTTTAGTTTCTGGGGTAACTATATCCCATTGGTTTTCCCGGTTCACTTGAGAGGCACCGGCGAAAGCTTCGCCGCCAACATAGGTGGGCGAGTGATTGGTACGTTCGCTGCCTGGTTAACATTGACCCTCTCTGCATCGACGCCACCTAGCCCCGCCAAAATTGCAATTGTGGGTGCGTGTGTCGCAGGTGCATATGCGCTGGTAGCAGCCGTTTTGAGCTTTATGCTACCGGAACCTGTTGAATCGGAAGAGTAATCCAGCATGAGCGTACTTGTCGAAGGGCTTTTTAGAAAGCTGGAGACATCTCGTTCGCTAGATCAACTTCTAAACGAACCGATGCAACGATGGCGGCGTGAGATAGGCGACGCTTGCCTGGTTTTACTCCAAGGCGCAAAAGGTGCTTGGAAAAAGATTTTGCACATCGGAGACTCCCGTCCCGAACCTCCGGACTGGAACTGCGCGACCGAATGCCTCGACTCGCAAAAAATGATCGAAAGATCAATCTGGACCTATGTTCACATTCCGAGCCAATCGCATGTGGATCTAGTTCTCTGTATATCCCATGCGTCCCAGACGGGAGCAGCCAGTTCTCAACAGACTTTCCTCGAAGGCCTTGAGCAGCTTGCTTATTCCATCGATTTGTGGCAGCGATTGCAACAAAAATCGAGAGACGTTATTCGTCTGAACCAGATCTTAAGCGTTGCTGCCGACTGGCACTCTCATCAAGATCTGGACCGACTTTTACAGGATATTGCGCAAGCCGCAACCAGGCTTCTTAAGTGCGATAGAGCCAGTATTTTCCTGTGGGATCGCGCGACACGCGAGCTCGTTGGGCACCCAGCGCTCGGAATCGAAAACAAACCGCTTAGAATTGCTGACGATAAGGGGGTCGCAGGAGCCGTTTTCAAATCGCTCGAACCTCGCCGTTGGGATCGATCGGATCCTCGCGATGAAGTGGATCGTCGAGTCGACACTAGTAGCGGCTATCGAACGGACTCGTTATTGGCAGTCCCGCTTCTCGATCAAAAAGGAAAAGCCATCGGTGTCTTCGAAGTCATCAACCATGCCGATGGAAGATTCGATGCCAATGATCAAGACGAGCTTATTGAACTGGCACGTCATGCCGCTGCAGCCCTTTCGAATACCCAGCAGCGGCAACAACTGGTCGCAGCGCGAGATCGATTGACTCGAGACGCCGCTCAACAAGTGCAACTGATTGGCAGTTCGCCAGAAATGCAACAATTGGCAAGCACGATTGAACGGGTCGGAAATACCGATTTAGCCGTATTAATTTTAGGAGAAAATGGAACAGGCAAAGAAGTTGTTTCACGACAAATCCACTACCAAAGCCCCAGACGATTTGAGCCATTCATAGCCGTCAATTGTGCAGCCATAACCGAGACACTTCTCGAAAGCGAATTATTTGGCCACGAAAAAGGTGCCTTTACCGATGCACACGAAACTCGATCGGGTAAATTCGAACTAGCCTCGGGTGGAACGCTGTTTCTGGATGAAATCGGTGACATGAGTTTGGCTGGCCAAGCGAAACTGCTACGAGTGCTAGAAGAAAAGGTCGTCGTAAGAGTGGGAGGCTCAACGACGATTCCTGTCCATGTCAGGGTTATCGCAGCCACCAATCAGAATCTTGTAGAACTCGTCCGACAAAAGCGTTTCCGCGAGGACCTCTACTTCCGGCTCACCGTGGTCACGATTCATTTGCCTTCGCTTCGAAATCGCGGACGCGACGCCCTCGAACTTGCCGACTTTTTCATGACCCTGTTTTGCGACAAGATCGGCAGAAAAAAGCCTACTTGGAGCGACGCTGCAGAAAAGAGATTACTTGCTCACAATTGGCCAGGAAATGTTCGAGAACTTCGCAATATTGTGGAGCGGATCGCTTATTTGAGCTCCGGGGACGTCATCGAAGATAATCATATCGATTTTGTTCGATCTCCTCGCTCACATGAGACTATCGAATCGGCGGGCCTGGATCTTAACAAAAGCTTGGCCGACGCCACCTCCGATTTTCAGGCTAGATACATAGAAGAACAGATCAAGGCCTGTAATCGCAACATATCGATGGCAGCATTAAAGATGGGTCTACAACGCACCAACCTCTACAGAAAAATGAAACAGCTAGGAATGAAGCCAGACGAATCAATGTAACGCTCGGCTTGCCAGCTGTTAGTTTATCGATTCGAAAAGAGGATTGACGAGGGCTAGAATTCCGTTAGGCTCCCACACATCATTTCTCAGATCACCTTAACGTCTTTTTCGAAAGGACTTAACTATTATGGCACGAACTGGCGCAGTTACCTTTAAGGGAACCCCAATGACTTTGGTAGGAGAAGAATTGAAGGTAGGGGCTAAGCTACCTGACTTCACGATTCACTACTTTGAGGGTGGACTCAAGACGATTAAGCCAGCTGATTTGCTCGGCAAACCGACCATTATTAGCGTGGTTCCATCGCTAGACACTGGCATCTGCCAAATCCAAACTAAAAAGTTCAACAGTGAACTAGCGGGTATGGGGGACAAGATCAATGCTGTCACCGTAAGCCGCGATTTACCATTCGCCATGAATCGCTTCTGCGGAGCAGAAGAAATCAAATCGATGAAGGTTGGTAGCGATTATCAAAGCGGTGAGTTCGGCAACAAGCTTGGCTTAATGATCGACGAACTCAAGCTCCTAGCGAGAGCTGTCATTGTTCTCGATGCCGCTGGTAGTGTTGTTTACACAGAAATCGTTCCAGAAGTTGCACAAGAGCCAAATTACGAACCTGCCATCGCAGCCCTCAAGGGCTTGGTCGGCTAATCGCTTAACAGCTTAGACTTATCGTTTAACCGCGCGGGCGTTTCGTTTAACCGCGCGGGCATCGCCCCGCGCTAAGCGTTCACAAGTCAGGGAACAATACTATCGACAGTGCTGCCCCCTGACTTGCTCGATGAGAACTGGTTTAGAACGCCAGCGCAGCCCGATGGGCATGCGGTTAAACGAAAACACCACCCTGCTCTTTCATCTCAACCGTTTCGTTCCCCCTCCTCCCATGCACCCTATTCGAGCCTTTCGCATTCGTTCCGTTGTGGAAGAGATCGAGGGTTGGGGTACCTTTCAAACCGTCCTCTGGCACGACAGCATTGATTCCACCAATCGATTCGCCCGGGATGCGGTACGAGACGGATCGATCACACATCCGTCATTGATAGTTGCGACTCAACAAACATCCGGTGTTGGTCGTAGCGGCAACAAATGGTTTTCACCTGACGGTTGTTTGATGTTCACCTTGGTCGTCCCCATGCGAGCCGATGAACATCTACTTCCCTTGAAAACAGGCATCACCATTGCCAAGGCGATTGAGCCACTAGTGAGAGTCCCACCCAAGGTTAAATGGCCCAACGATGTTTACCTAGCGGACCGTAAACTAGGTGGCATACTCATCGAGGTTATCACCATGGAGTGCCCCGTGGCCATCATTGGAGTGGGGCTCAATTGCCAAGTTGATTTCTCAGGGGCCACGAGTGACGTTCGCGAGCGAGCAGTAAGCTTGCATGAGCTCGCCAAACTTGATGATCTAGAAGAGTATTCCCCCGAATCGGTATTGGTTCGCATCCTCAAGCAGTGGGACAACTTGTCGCGAAACACGACAACAGAGTTCGAGTCATTTCAAAACGAATGGTCCGAATATAGTTTGTTAGATGGCCGAAAGGTTTGTATTGAGACAGGCGGCAAGCGGATAGAGGGCATATGTGACGGCATATCACCAGACGGTTCGCTTCGCATGATTGATACCGACGCTCACACTCAAACCATCATTGCCGGAACGATCCTCTGGTTTTCGTAACGGACGCTATAGGCCGGCTTTGCGAAGTTACGGCAGGGATCGCTCTGTTTCGGGCCAAAAACGACAAGTCAATGATTTCCCGGCGTGCCGCCGTAACTGCGTTTCTTTGAGACTTGTTACGGCCTACATGTTGTTACGGCCTACGTTAGAATCGAGGATTGGTACGCTACTGAGCTACGATGATAGAGTTTGTGACAGGGAAAGTTACGCCCCGCTTCTCGGCCAGCAACCGTAAGGCGACTTCGAAGTAGGGGTAGGGGATCTTTGGGTTACGTTTGCGAGCCCAAACGAAGATAACATTGACCATCGCTCGCGGTATCTCTTTGGATTCCACTTTCGCAATCACGGAGTCAATAAACTGAACTTGTCCCGGCAGATTAGTTCGAAGCCCAAACACCAGCTGCGACCGAAGGTCTACGATATCGACCGTCAACATCCGTTCGGCTTCGTTGATGTCGAACGAGTCTTGCGATTTTGCATAGCTCGGCATGGATACCAAAACCGCAATCGCTACCGTTAAGCTAGCGAAGCGTGCCACAGCCCCAGACAATCGATTGCTACTGCGATGAATCAAGCTTGGGTTTGTCATGGCCGCGACCTTTTCTTGGGTAAAGAAACAACTTTGTGGCGGAGGCTACCGATGATTGGTTAGCTAACACAAGAGAATTTGGGTAGAATACGGAGGGTACACTATGATGAACCAGGAAAATCCCACAGATAAACCCGAGTCTTTGAACACTTACGACGGCTGGCCCGATTCCGGAAGGTTGGCTGGGATCGACTTTGGTACAGTCCGAATTGGTATCGCGACTTGCGATCCCAGTAGGACTTGGACTAGCCCATTTGAAACCTACACGAGACGATCTCAAGAGTTAGACAGCAAGTACTTTGTCAAGCTGGCTAAAGAAAACAGCATCGGCGGCTGGGTCATAGGACTTCCAATCCATTGCGATGGCAAGGAAAGCATGAAATCCAAAGAAGCTCGGCAGTTCGCTAAATGGCTTAGCGAAGAGACTGAACTTCCAGCACGATTCGTGGACGAACGGTTCACAACCGCCCAAGCTAATCGCATGTTACGAGACGCTGAGTTAACCCACAAGAAACGCAAAAAACAAGTCGACAAAATCGCGGCCCTCTTGATCCTAGAAACGTATCTGGAATCATCCAAGCAACCATACTTCCAACCCCTTCCCTTGGAGGACTGATGTCGAACCGAGACCGTATTCATCGCCGTAGAGAGAACGGAAAAAGCTACGGAGCTTTATTCGCGTTGATAACCATGGCATTTTCCATGATGTCATTTGGAACCATCTCCACCACGGCTATAGCTCAACGCGAAGCCGACGCGGAAAAAGAAACGCCTCCCAAACCGTTAACGACCTATATGGGTCGACGCATTGCGTTAACCATGAGCTATCACGGGATCCCGTGGCTAAACCGATCAGAGCGAATTGATGAAGAACGCCCGGCAGAATTGCTGGAGCAGTTAAAGCTCAAGGACGGTATGGTCGTCTGCGACATGGGATGTGGGGATGGCTATCACGCGTTTCAAATGGCCCCAATGGTTGGTCCGTCTGGAAAAGTTGTCGCTGTTGACATTCAACCTGAAATGCTGCAGGAACTTTCTCGCAAGATGAAGCAAACGGAAATCCACAATATTGATACAGTACTCGGAGAATTGTGGGATCCAAAACTTGACGCCGAATCGGTTGATTTACTTCTCATGGTAGATGTATACCACGAGTTTGCTTACCCAGTGCAAATGCTTAGCGCCATTCGTAAGAGCTTGAAAAAAGATGGCTTGGTCGCATTAGTAGAATTTCGCGCAGAGGATCCAACGGTCCCCATTAAACCCGAACACAAAATGTCTAAAGCCCAAGCCAAAAAAGAGTTTAAGAAGAATGGCTTTAAACTGGTTCGCGAATACGAAAAACTGCCATGGCAACACGTTATGTTTTTCGCTCGTGATGAGTCTTACGCGGAAGCAGGCGAAGAGCCCAAGAACTAGATCATTACTATGGTTTGTTTTACTAGCAGCATACTTAAAGGCGCGATCAATTGCCTCGCTCTGACCGTCTTGGGAGTACTGTTCCTATTAATTCAGACCAATGCACACGCGCAAGATGAATCGCAACAACTCTTGAGATTCGAGTACAACCGGCCGATAATGGGGACCGAGCTCAAAGTAACTCTATACGCCCAGAACGAATTTCAAGCCACGCTCGCCATCAATGCCATTCTGGAAGAGCTTGAGCAGCGTGCCAAACCGATAAACAACTATACACCTAACAGTGAAGTTTCAAGGCTTGCGAACTCAGAACCAAGTAAAAGCCGGATACTCAGCGTTGAGCTCGGTGAAGTGTTAAGTGAATCGAAACGTTGGCATGAGTTAAGTGACGGCGCTTTCGATGTAACAGCCGGGGCAACAATTGAACTCTGGAACAAAGCCCGTAAGCAAAAATTGCTACCCTCAAACGACGAGATATCAAATGCGCAGAAGAACTCTGGCTGGGATCACCTGAAACTTGCTTCGAAGAGCGATTCGCAAACTACGCTTACGATCGATACCAAGGAGCTTCGAATTAACGTATCAGGAATCGCGACCGGTTACTTGATCGATCACGCCATGACGGTACTTAAACAACAAGGAATCGAATCAGCGCTGATTGATATCGGTGGCGATATAATCGTAAGCAATCCACCGCCTAGTTCTGAGGGATGGAAGGTCGACATTGCAGGTTTAAACCTATCGGATCCGATTCAGAGCAAAATCATGATAAGAGATCAGGCAGTAACGACTAGCGGCGATTTAAATCAATTCACCGAAATTGATGGCGTTCGTTATAGCCATATCATAGATCCGGCAACTGGTAGCCCGATCCCGCGCCGGGTTAGCGCTACGGTAGTGGCCAAGCGAGCAATCGATGCAGACGCCGCCGCAACTGCTATCGCCGTCCTAGGAATTCAAAGGGCAAAAACGTTACTAATCAAGATGCCCATAGACTCCGTAATAATTTTAGAACAAGACGTCATCGAAACGGAAGAATCGATTTCCCCAATTCGAAGGCTTGATTGGACCAGAACTCTCCGGTGAGTTCTGTACGCGTCACTTGCCGTTGTGCTCAGAAGAAACTCTAGCTGTAATTTTCGCCGTAAACTCTCGTAGATGGATTCTCTTGGTTGCGAGCGCAGTCAATACAGGTTACTGCGTAGGGGACCGCCTGCAGTCTGGCTATCGGAATCGGTTTACCACAAACGTCGCAATCGCCGTAAGCCCCATCCTTGATGCGATTCAAGGCTTCTTCGATTTGCGAAAGCTCTCGACTCTCTACCTCGATCAGCTGGCTAGATATCTCATCTTGTGCGGTATCCATGGCAGCATCCATTACATCTCCTCCCTCTTGGTGGAGTGTTTGAAGCATACTCAGGTCACCGTCTAATGCTCTTTTCAACGCCTCACGCCGTAGAAGCAGAACATCACGCAGTTTATCTAACGCTTCCTTCCTCGCCATAAACTTTGACCTTGTGCCTTTCCTTTTATCAAATGGGAAATGCCCTCGCATGGGGGGCGTCTTTGGTTGAACTATAGTACGAAAGACGTCTGGAGGAGTTCGAAATTACAACCTGACCAGCTCGAAATAAGCACAACTAATGCACCTGGCCAACAACAAACACCTAAAGACTTTCAAGAAAAGGACTTGCGTCTCAATTAGGCAGACTGAACAAATTGCCGAAGGTCGCTTAATTGGAAATAAATGGAGAATTCTGGTTGGACAGTTTTGAAAATGCCATCAACGGGATGCAAAAAAGATCTCGTGCGCCCAACTTTTTATCAAGTGCCCGAGGTGTAGGCGGTCGATACCCCTCTCGTATGTACCCATATTTCGAGTAATCCAGCCGGACTCCCATGCTGACTTCGCAAAACAACAGTCGAACCGCAACGGCACCCATTGCTTCCGACACCCTGGGTGAGGTGCGTTGGTACGACGAATCGACGGACCAATCCGGAGAGGTTTCGATAAACGTGCCTCAGTGCACCATTGGATCTAATACAGGATGCACCATATGTTTGCCTTCGAGCGGTGTGGCAGATATCCATGCGACATTGGTTTTTGGTAAACGGTTTATTTTACTCAAGGCCCCCTATCCAACTCAGCTTGCGGGCCGACAAGTTAGAGAATCCTTGATCGATAGATTTACGGAGCTGACGGTTGGTTCCGTTCACATCGAGGTGGTGCCGAGGCATGAGATAGGTAAACGAACAAAAAGACCTCGAGTGATAAGGTCACTGGAATTGGCCGAACACGCAAGCTTGTTGTCCTCCGGCGAGCCATCCTTAAAAAAGGACTCGTCCATCCACGAGATCGAGACAGGCAATTACGACCTGAACGTAATTCTTCGAAATACGGCAACCCTAGATAACGCAATTAGTCGTACAGACGTTGATGATTTCAACCTAACTAACGAACAAAAAATTCTTGCGGATGAGCGGCTCGTCGCTCTAGAAACAACTCTGGGCAAATTGCAGTCCGCGGTTGAAATCATTCAATCCCAGAGCCAGGAACCTGTTCAGCCCGCTCCTGTTGACTTGTCGCAACAGTTAGCAGCAATGGGAAAATCTGTCGCCGAAGATCTTGAGCAACGTCTAGCCAACAGGCTTGATTCGCAAGCGGCATCTCAGGCAACACTGGTAAGTCAGATTCGCGACGAAGCGCTGCGACCGATAGAGTCAACCCTAGAAGGTTTGCTTGTGAAGCTGGACGATTTATCGAGCCAACAACTTCAAACGTCAGACAAGCTCGAGGCGTTGGCAGCATCGACAGATTTTCGATTAGCAGAGTGGAATCAGTGGCGAGAAAGCCTTCGCCATCCAGCCGAGCAAGACTATGGGACTCAACAACAGTTACCACAATCAACGGTCCTAAATGCGTTTGAGCATTTGGATTCTGAGTTACAGTCACCGCTGACACCGAGTTATAACAGCGATTACCTTTCTCAGGATTATGCAAGGCAAGATTTCTTAACGGACGACAAAGAGTTTCCAAGCTACCCCGAACTCGGCCAACAAAACCCAACACCAAAGTATCCTGATGTCCAATCATACGGACAGATTAGGTTAGGTGGTTCCACTGAATTTGCAGGGAAGTATTCCGTTGAGAATAACTCTTTCGAAAACGAATTCGAGCAGGGTTCGGAATTGCCATCAAGTGAGCCAACATCCTGGGGCGAGCCTTCAACAAACACATTATCAGATTGGGTTGCGACACAGGAGGAAAATCTTTCTGCACCTCCTAGCCATCCAGAGATTGTCGAGGATGTCGCACCATCCTTTGAAGAACAGCCTCTGAGCAATAGCCACACTTCGGATGACCAAGATTCTTATTCATCAGAATTCGGCAGTTTTGAACGGGTCGTTTCAGAAGAGGCTGGCTACGACGACTATCGGGACGAATCGCCGTTGGCAGCATATCTAAAGTCATCTTCAACAGAGCTAACTGATCAAAAATCTGGTGAAACACCAAACATTTACTCTGCGAACTTAGATTCCTATCTAGCAACTCCCGAGCAGAGAGAGGAATCCGCGTACGGTCCATCTTTCTTTCAGCAGACACCCTACTCGAGTCCAGATGAGTCTTATGCAGCCGTAGATGAGAGTGCCGCAAGTGAAATACTGCGTGAGCCAGCCGACGAACTGTCCATAAGATTGAGGCAGATGCTTGCCGAAATCAAAGCAGAGGATGAACAGTCGGATAGTATTGCCGAATCTGATTTGTACCAGCACCGAGAAATTGCTTCCGAAATTGAGGAACCTCTAGACGAAAAGGAGCATGCATCGCCTTCCAGCTGGCTTCGAGACTACGCACCGTCTTACCCGTACGAGGACGAGGATCGCCCCAATGAGATATTCAACGACTTAGATCCATATAGTGATCGAAACCAGTCATCCATGGCGTCACTCGAACCGGATAGCACGACTTCTCTCGACGCACAGCCAGAAATGTCCAGCTTTGACTGGAACAAAGGCAGCCTACTGTCGTCTGAGGCAGTTGCTGACGACTCTTCGCAAATGAAGGATGCTACTGAAGAGCAAGATGAAAATGACGATGATCAATCACCGTTCAATCTAGCTTCTCCAGACGATACAAGCGTAGAAAACGATGGCATTGAACGGGAAGAATCGATCGAAGAGTATATGCAGAAGCTTCTCAAAAGAGTCAAACAAGGGCCTGATGAAGCGGGAATACCACTAGAAGAGTTGACAGTAAAGTCTGCCCCGAGAAGTCGACGCGAGTTCCTTAATCGCACCGCCAAATCTGTTGAACCAGACCTCCCCCCCCAAGAGCCTCTAAACAGCCTGGAACCAATTCCCGAGCCAGCAAGGCGTCCCTCGCCGGCGCAAGTGGACATGAACGCACTTCGCGAACTCGCAAATTCCAACGCTAGACGCGCCATCGCTAGAAGCGAAACCAAGCGCGCCAACACCAATATCTTGATCAAAGTGGCGATTACATCGTTCGCCATTGCTGCGGCAGCATTGATTTTGCTGCTGAACGGCTTTAACTTGAAGCCTCCGTTTGCAGGATTCGTTGCCGCCTTGGTTGTTGCTTTACTTTGGGGTACAGATTGCTACAAGCATTTCAAGGAGATCAAGAACTCTAAGGCTGCAAAACAAGATACAATTGCCCCACCCGTTGAGGAAGAAATCACGGTTCGAACCGGGGATGAGGCAGAAAGTGGCTGGCGTCCGTCTCCGATCTAATACTCTTTTAGCTTGAGTGTGCTCAATGAGATGGGGATTTCTAGGGATCGGTCGAGTCACCGATCGTATGGCTTCCGTAATCAACGGAATGCCTGACCATGAGCTAACATTCGCCGCAGGCCGCAACGAAAACAAACTTAAAGGTTGGTCCGAAAAGTACCATCCCGAGCGAACTACGACCAACTTGGTTCAAGCTTGTAATGATTCCGCAATCGATGCAGTTTACGTCGCTTTGCCACCAAATCTACATGCCGAATTCTCGATCATGGCAATGAAGGCAGGCAAGACTGTCCTCTGCGAAAAGCCGTTAGCTTTCTCCCATGAAGAGTCTCTCGCGATTTTGAAATGTTCCGGCCAAACTGGCATCCCCTGTTACCATGCCACATCGTTTCCAGCCCATCCTCGAAGCACCAGGATGCGTGAAATCATCCGCGCAGGCACACTTGGGGACCTTCGACGAATAACCATCGCTTGCAGCGCCTCTCACATTCTCACTCGTGGTAATGATCACCGATTGAGTCCGGAACTAGGTGGTGGTTGTTTGCTGGACCTAGGTTGGTATTGTGTATACGCCACGCTTTGGTTCACGGGCTTGAGACCCATTAAAATTTCCGCGTTTGGTACGAGATTGCAATCCAGTGGAATATGGACCAGTGCGCAAGCCTTAGTTCAACTCGAGGGCGGAGCCGTGGCACACTGGGACTGCGGGTTTGACGCGGCGGGAAGAAAATGGATCGAGTTCGCCGGAAGCGAAGCTTCCATGATTTGCGATGATTTCCTAAGGCCATGGGATACTCAGAAGCCGAGGTTCTGGATTCATGGTCATGATGGCAAAGCCGCCTGCGAAACCGTTGGGGCGGATTCATCACAGGAAACACTTATGCTCGATCGAATCTCTCTGACTCCGGATAAGTACGGAATCGAATCTCTAGAGATGGCAGTAGAAACGCAGAGAATACTGGAACTGTGGGAGCGGCAGTTAGTCGACTGCAGCGATCCGTTTCAGTGATTGGTCGTTACCAGCAACAAAGATTGTATCGGACTCTTTCAACTTGTAATCGGGGCCTGGCGTCGCAACGATTAAATCGGTGAGTATGTCATGGATCGCTATAATGGTCACATCGTATTTTTGTCTTACGCCAAGCTCCCCTATAGACTTACCGAGCCACTCTTGAGGCACACCCATTTCTTGAATGCTGAAATTAGCCCCTAGGGCGATGTAGTTTCGTAGTGCGTTGCCACTAACTTTGGTTGCCAGAGCTGTCGCAGTATCTCGCTCGGGAAACACCGTTTCCGTCACACCCAGCCGCTCCATAACACGCGCATGATCAGTGGATATAACTTTGACAAAGATCTCTCTAACCTTTAGATCCTGAAGTGCTAATGACGCGAGAATACTAGCGGTAATATCGTCTCCGGTCGAAACGATCGCAGCATCAGCCCCCTCGACTCCCAGTCGCCGAAGAGCTTGCGTATCTGTCGCATCCAACGCCGCTGCGCGTTCGACAATGGGACCAATCCGATCTACTACAGCGGGCTCAACGTCAATTGCGATTACCTCGTGGCCCAAGCTGGAAAGCTTTTGGCAAGCTGCGAATCCGAAATTCCCAAGCCCAATAACAACAAAGCGTTTATATTTTTTTGCCATGTTTCCTAAACGATCCTCTTCTATCCGATCAAAACGTCCTCGGAGGCGAGACGATAATCAGTTCGTTTTACAAATCTCGCTTCAAACGCAGCCACAATCGCCATAGGCCCAACCCGACCAATTATCATCATTAAGATTAGTACAATCTTAGAGCTAGAAGAAAGAGTGGCCGTTACGCCTAGTGAAAGACCGACTGTGTTTATCGCACTAACGCCCTCAAAGGCTCGAACCAGGAACGCTTCTTCAAAAGCGATGACTGGGTCAAAAATGTGTATAAGAAAAATACCAAATAGCGTTAACGAAACCATAATCACAAACATACCAGTCGCTCGTTGAATTGTACGATCAGGTATAGAACGATTCATAAAGTTAACACTCGATTGGCCGGATATCTTAGACCACGCTAGGAGTAGCATTAGAAGAAAGGTCGTAATCTTCATCCCACCCGCAGTTGAACCCGGAGCGCCACCGATAGTCATCAAAATCATGGTCAACAAGCTCGTGGGATCGGAGACTTGAGCGTAGTCGACTGCGTTGAATCCGGCAGTCCGAGGTGTGATGCTAAAAAAAACCGAATGCGAGATTTTGTCTCCCCAAGTCATCGACGCCATCGTCTGATTCCACTCAAAAAGCAAGAACAGAGGACTTGGAAACACCAACAATAGAATTGTTCCTACAAGCACCAATTTTGTGTGCACTGACAGTCGTCTTCGCCTGCGACCTGACGACTTGGCCAGCAAAGAAAGCTCTTCCAACGTGACGAACCCGATTCCGCCAACAAGGATCAAAAGAGAGATGACAATCAATGTTAGAGTAGAGTTCGAATGAGAAATCAGGGAGTCCGTATACGTCGAGAATCCAGCATTACAGAATGCGCTTACCGAATGAAAAATGGCAGGCCAAACAGCATCTAGCCACCCATGTCTTGGTACCCACAACAAATACAACGCAACGGCACCTATCGCTTCACAAAGGAAAGTAAACTTGACTATATCGATTACTAACTTTCGTGTCGGAACGTCAGGTAGCGTCTTTAAATCCCCCTCAATAGCTGTTCCAGCCCTTAGGGATGGCCGGCCTCCGATTGCAGCTATGATCATCGACGCGAAAGTCAACATTCCTAGACCACCCAATTGGATCAGAAACGCAACATACAACTGCCCCCAGAAAGTGAAGTACGTGGCAGTATCGACGACAATGAGTCCAGTAACGCAGATAGCACTAGTCGCCGTAAAAAATGCATCAACGACACCTAACGGCTTATCCGTATACAACCCAGGTAGGAATAGAAACCCAAGAGTACCTAGAAAAATCAACAATACGAACGAACCAACAAACATTTCTGAGGATGTTAATTCCGAGAATGTGCGACGCCCGGCGATACGTGGTAAATCCCATCGTCTCGGTGCAGTAGTTTTTTTGGTTGGCTTCATGAAAGAGAAGGTGTATTCCAGTAAGCTCTCAGCTAGGCGAGTAGCCTTCACCAGTGTTTGATCTTGTTCACCAAACAAGGCCGATGAGTAGAGCCAGAACCAACATCATACTATTCAACTGCACAGCCG
>VYLF01000297.1_pt1 | contig 17257 bp, 13 predicted proteins | sample 5114371 | NCBI WGS metagenome assembly VYLF01 (sample SAMN12291773, study PRJNA351875) | freshwater metagenome | isolation source: freshwater lake | place: USA: Michigan, Kent Lake | collected 2013-08-15 | reverse complement strand
GCGCAATCCGGCGGCCGAGGGCACCCATGGCCGCCGGATTGCGCTGGTCGGCCAGCCCGAGCTGCACGGTGCGAGCGTCGTCGTGCCCGCCGATCCGTCCTCGGCCGCCTTCCCGGTCGTTGCGGCGCTGATCGTGGAAGGCTCCGATGTCGTGCTCACGGACGTCATGACCAATCCGCTGCGCACGGGCCTGTTCACCACGCTGCGCGAGATGGGGGCCTCGATCGAGGAAAGCGAGGTTCGCGGCGACGCCGGCGAGCCGATGGCGCAGCTGCGCGTGCGCGCCTCGAAGCTGCGCGGCGTCGAGGTGCCGCCCGAGCGCGCGCCCTCGATGATCGACGAATATCTGGTGCTGGCCGTTGCGGCGTCCTTTGCCGAAGGCACCACCATCATGCGCGGCCTTAAGGAATTGCGCGTCAAGGAATCCGATCGCCTCGAGGCCACCGCCGCCATGCTCCGCGTCAACGGCGTCAAGGTGGAGGTCTCCGGCGACGATCTGATCGTCGAGGGGCGCGGCCACGTGCCCGGCGGGGGCCTCGTCGCCACCCATATGGACCATCGCATCGCGATGTCGGCGCTGGTGATGGGCTGCGCCGCCGACCAGCCGGTGACCGTCGACGATACCGCCTTCATCGCCACCAGCTTTCCGGACTTCATTCCGATGATGCGTTCGCTCGGAGCCGAGTTTTCATGATCATTGCCATCGACGGGCCCGCGGCCTCGGGCAAGGGGACGCTCGGCAAGCGCCTGGCGCATCATTATGGCTATCGTCACTTGGATACCGGCGTGATCTACCGGGCCGTTGCCTACGCCCTGATGCAATCCGGCCATGATCTGCGGGACGAGGCGGCGGCGGTGCAGGCCGCCTTGGAACTCGATCCCGAAAAGTTCGGCAATCCGGCCCTGAAGACCCAGAAGGCCGGCGAGGGGGCCTCGATCGTCTCGGCGATCCCCCGCGTGCGGGAGGTTTTGGTCAACTTCCAGCGGCAGTTCGCGGCCGATCCGCCGGGGGCGGTGCTTGATGGCCGCGACATCGGAACCGTGATCTGCCCCGATGCCGATGTGAAGATTTTCGTGGTCGCCGACCCCAGGGTCCGCGCCCGCCGCCGCACCATGGAGGCGCGGGCGCGCGGCGAGGAGGCGGACGAGGCGGCCGTGCTCGCCGACATCATCCAGCGCGACGAGCGCGACCAGAACCGGCCGATTGCCCCGCTGAAGCCGGCTCCGGATGCTTACTTGCTAGATAACTCCCAACTGGATATAGAGGGCGGCGTCCGGGCCGCCATCGACATTATCGAGGCCGTCCGAGCGGGCCGGCCGCGGGGTTAAGCCGCAGCCGTCACTGGAGGAAGCGCCCGCTCCCGCTCTTTGAGGTCGATACCTCGGTCCCCATCTCGGGATCGGTGAGATCCTGGCTCCGGACAACAGATTCCACGTATCGAACGCGCGGGCCTCAGCCGGCCCGCCTCCGCTGTTGCCGGCCGAAAGCCGGGGCAGCAGGCGGTCGCTCGAAGGTTCTGCGGACCTTCCGACACTGCGCGTCCGATGCGCCCATGAACCCAACGGCCGGCATGCTTCCGCAACTGGAGAACAAATGGCTTCGACTTCCGCTGATACCTATAGCCCGTCGCGCGACGATTTCGCCGCGATGCTCGACGAGTCCTTCGCGGGCGGCAACCTGCAGGAGAGCTCCGTCGTCAAGGGCAAGGTGGTTGCAATTGAAAAGGACATGGCCGTCATCGACGTCGGCCTGAAGACCGAGGGCCGCGTCGCCCTGCGCGAATTCTCCGGCCCCGGCCGTGAGAGCGACCTCAAGGTCGGCGACGAGGTGGAAGTGTTCCTCGATCGCATCGAGAACGCCCTCGGCGAAGCCGTGCTGTCGCGCGACAAGGCGCGCCGCGAAGAGAGCTGGGGCAAGCTCGAGAAGGCGTTCCAGAACAACGAGAAGGTCAACGGCGTCATCTTCAACCAGGTCAAGGGCGGCTTCACCGTCGACCTCGACGGGGCCGTGGCCTTCCTGCCGCGCTCGCAGGTCGACATCCGTCCGATCCGCGACGTCGCACCGCTGATGAACAACTCGCAGCCGTTCCAGATCCTCAAGATGGATCGCCGCCGCGGCAACATCGTGGTGTCCCGCCGCACGGTGCTGGAAGAGACCCGCGCCGAGCAGCGCCAGGAGCTGGTGCAGAACCTCGAAGAGGGTCAGGTCATCGACGGCGTGGTCAAGAACATCACCGATTACGGTGCGTTCGTCGACCTCGGCGGCATCGACGGCCTGCTGCACGTCACCGACATCGCGTGGCGTCGTGTCAACCACCCGACCGAGGTGCTCTCGATCGGCCAGACCGTGAAGGTCAAGATCATCAAGATCAACCACGAGACGCACCGCATCTCGCTGGGCATGAAGCAGCTGCTGGACGATCCGTGGCAGGGCATCGAAGCCAAGTACCCGCTGGGTGCCCGCTTCACCGGCCGCGTCACCAACATCACCGACTACGGTGCGTTCGTCGAGCTCGAGCCGGGCATCGAAGGCCTGATCCACGTCTCCGAGATGTCGTGGACCAAGAAGAACATGCACCCCGGCAAGATCGTGTCGACCTCGCAGGAAGTCGAAGTGCAGGTGCTGGAAGTCGATTCCGTCAAGCGCCGCATCTCGCTCGGCCTCAAGCAGACCATGCGCAATCCGTGGGAGGTCTTCGTCGAGAAGCACCCGACCGGTTCGGTGGTCGAGGGCGAGGTCAAGAACAAGACCGAGTTCGGTCTGTTCCTGGGTCTCGAGGGCGACGTCGACGGCATGGTCCATCTGTCCGATCTCGACTGGAAGCTTCCGGGCGAGCAGGTCATCGACAACTACAAGAAGGGCGACATGGTGAAGGCCGTGGTGCTCGATGTGGACGTCGAGAAGGAGCGCATCTCGCTCGGCATCAAGCAGCTCGAAGGCGACCCCTTCGCCGAGCCGGGCGATGTCAAGAAGGGCGCCGTCGTGACCTGCGAAGTGCTCGAGGTGAAGGAGAGCGGCATCGAGGTGAAGATCGCCGGCACCGACTTCTCGACCTTCATCAAGCGCTCGGAGCTCGCGCGTGATCGCAACGACCAGCGCGCCGAACGCTTCGCCGTCGGCGAGAAGGTCGATGCCCGCGTGATCCAGTTCGACAAGAAGGCCCGCAAGGTCCAGGTGTCGATCAAGGCGCTCGAAGTCGCCGAGGAGAAGGAGGCCATCGCGCAGTACGGCTCCTCCGATTCGGGTGCGACGCTGGGCGACATCCTCGGCACCGCGCTCAAGAACCGCGACAGCAAGTAAGCGAACGTTCCATTCGCAGACATCGAAGCCCCGGCGCGAGCCGGGGCTTTTTTGCGTTCGTAGCCCGGATGGCACTGCGCGCCGTCCGGGCGGCTGGCCGCAGGCCTTGTTTTCTTCAAATTGCGTCGCAATTGATGTATCGAGGCAAGCCAATGGTCACGCCGTGACGGCACAACGCGCGCGGGCCCCACATTTGGAGACATTCCGATGTCGCTCGATTCGGACATCATCGTCGATCGCCGCAGGATTCGTCGCAAGCTGACGTTCTGGCGCGTGGCCGCCGCGCTGATCGCGATTGCGGCGATCGCGGGCCTCGCGCTGATCGCGACGCCTGGCGCGCGCGGCTCGTTCGCCTCCGCCGGCTCGATCGCGCGGGTCCAGATCGAGGGACTGATCCGCAGCGATTCCGAGCGCACCCAGGCGCTGGAGCGGCTGGAGAATTCGCAGGCCGCCGCCGTCATCGTCCACATCAATTCGCCGGGCGGCACCACCGCCGGCTCGGAACAGCTCTACGACTCGCTCGTGCGGCTGAAGGCCAAGAAGCCGCTCGTCGTCGTCGTCGAGGGCCTCGCCGCATCCGGCGGCTACATCACGGCCATCGCGAGCGACCACATCATCGCCCAGCAGAGCTCGCTGGTCGGCTCGATCGGCGTGCTGTTCCAGTATCCGAACGTCGCCGAGCTGCTGAAGACGATCGGCGTCAAGGTCGAGGAGGTCAAATCCTCGCCGCTGAAGGCTGCCCCCAACGGTTTCGAGCCGACCAGTCCCGAGGCGCGGGCGGCGCTCGACGCGCTGGTGAAGGACTCCTATGCCTGGTTCAAGGGCCTCGTGAAGGAGCGGCGCGGCATGGACGATGCGCTGCTCGAGAAAGTCGCCGACGGCCGCGTCTTCACCGGTCGCCAGGCGATCGATCTCAAGCTGATCGACCAGCTCGGCGACGAGAAGACCGCCGTGACATGGCTGGTCGAGCAGAAGGGCGTCAAGAAGGGGCTCACCGTGCGCGACTACAAGCTGCAGCCCCGCTTCGGCGATCTGCCGTTCCTGAAGACGGCGGCCGCGGTGACGCTGGAGGCGCTCGGTCTCGGCTCGCTCGCGCAACAGCTCGGACAAACCGGCGTGGTCCAGGCCGTCGATCGCTTCGGAATGGATGGAATGCTGGCGCTGTGGCAGCCGGCGGCGTCCCACTGACCTGCAACTGACGGCCTTCGGGCGAGCGTGTCGGGTTTTTCCCGTCTCGCGGGTGTGCCTCCAGCCCGCTTTTTCGGCATTTGTCACGCATTTTCACGACACGGAAACTTCATTTAGCGTCTTGACAGATCAAGGCATTTTCACGGAAATGGTTATCCGCACGCTTCCGGGTCCTATCTCTCGATGATCAAATCCGAACTTGTTCAGCGTATCGCCGAGCACAACCCGCATCTGTACCAGCGGGATGTCGAGAACATTGTGAATGCGATTCTCGAGGAAATCGTCGCGGCGCTCGCGCGCGGGGATCGCGTCGAGTTGCGCGGCTTCGGTGCCTTCTCGGTGAAACATCGCCCCGCACGCGCCGGCCGCAATCCGCGCACCGGAGCGCATGTGCCCGTGGACCAGAAGAGCGTTCCGTTCTTCAAGACCGGCAAGGAAATGCGCGAGCGGTTGAACCGCGATCATCCGGATCCCGGCGCGCCCGACTGAAGCCCTCATCGGGGGTTCTCACGGCCGCGGGCGATGCGGTCGGACATCTGATTCAAGGCGAGCGAACGAGATGCGAAAGTTTCTGACCGCGCTGATCGTGATTCCGCTGGGCCTCGTGCTGGTGACCTTCGCCGTCGCCAACCGCCATTTCGTCACGGTGTCGGTCGATCCCTTCATCTCGGATGACCCGTCCTTGTCGCTCACCCTGCCGCTGTTCCTGCTGCTGATCCTGGTGGCCGCGGTGGGGGTCGTCGCCGGCGGTTGCGCCGTCTGGTTCGGCCAGCGCCGCTGGCGCCGCGCGGCCCGCCTGCACGAGGCGGATGCGCGGGCTGCCCGGGGCGAATTGGCCGATCTGCGGGCCCAGGCGGCCGCGGCAAGGCCCGAGCCCCAGCGTCTGCCCGTTCCCTCCGGGGTGGGGCTTTACGGGCCCATCGGGCGAGACAAGCAGCGCGCGACGTTGTAGAAGCGGCCGCAGCCAAATCCCCGTTTTTCCGGCCGCCGGAACGCGGCCTTTACCTGTTCCGAGACCATGTCCCTGCTCGTCAAAATCTGCGGCCTGTCCACGCCCGAGACGCTCGACGTCGCGCTGGATGCCGGCGCCGACATGGTGGGGTTCGTGTTCTTTCCGCCCTCGCCGCGGCATCTGTCGCTGCAGGCCGGCCGCGAGCTCGGCCGCCAGGTGAAGCGCCGCGCCCTCAAGGTCGCGCTCACCGTCGATGCCGACGACGCCACGCTCGAGAACATCGTGGATGCCGTGTCGCCCGACATCCTCCAGCTTCACGGCCATGAGAGCGTGGCCCGCCTGCGTGACATCAAGCAGCGGTTCGGCCGTCCGGTGATGAAAGTGGTCCCGGTCGCCACCTCGGCCGATCTCGCCGTGCTGCCCGGCTATGCCGCGGTCGCCGACCGCATCCTGTTCGATGCCCGCCCGCCCAAGGACGCGACGCGCCCCGGCGGGCTCGGCGCGCCATTCGACTGGCACTTGCTGCAAAACCTGGAGCTCGATCTCCCGTATATGGTTTCGGGTGGCCTCAATGCCCAGAACCTCGCCGAGGCCGTCCGCATCACCCGCGCCGGCGGCGTCGATGTTTCATCCGGTGTCGAAAGCGCTCCCGGCGTCAAGGATCCCGAGATGATCAAGGCCTTCATTCGCGCCGCGCGCGCCAGCCAAGAGTTGAGCGTCCGATGAACATCGCCAATCCCGTTGCCAATCCGGCTGCCAAGCCAAATTCTTTCCGCAGCGGTCCCGACGACCGCGGCCATTTCGGCATCTTCGGCGGGCGCTTCGTCGCCGAGACCCTGATGCCGCTGATCCTCGACCTCGAGAAGGCCTATTCGGACGCCAAGGCCGATCCGTCCTTCCAGGCCGAGATGAATGGCTATCTCAAGAACTATGTCGGCCGGCCCTCGCCGCTCTATTTCGCCGAGCGCCTGACCGAGCATCTCGGTGGCGCCAAGATCTATCTCAAGCGCGAAGAGCTGAACCACACCGGTTCGCACAAGGTGAACAACGTGCTCGGCCAGATCATGCTGGCGCGCCGCATGGGCAAGAAGCGCATCATCGCCGAGACCGGCGCCGGCCAGCACGGCGTCGCCACTGCGACGCTGTGTGCGCGCTTCGGGCTCGAATGCATCGTCTATATGGGCGCGGTCGACGTCGAGCGGCAGCAGCCCAACGTGATCCGCATGGAAATGCTGGGCGCCAAGGTGATGCCGGTGCAGTCGGGCACGCGCACGCTGAAGGACGCGATGAACGAGGCGCTGCGCGACTGGGTCACCAACGTGCACAACACCTTCTATTGCATCGGCACGGTCGCGGGGCCGCATCCCTATCCGATGCTGGTGCGCGACTTCCAGTCGATCATCGGCAACGAGACCAAAGCGCAGATGCAGGAGATCGAGGGCCGGCTGCCGGATTCGCTCGTCGCCTGCATCGGCGGCGGCTCGAACGCCATGGGCCTGTTTCATCCCTTCCTCGACGATCCTTCCGTGGAGATCTTCGGCGTCGAGGCGGCGGGCCATGGCCTGACCCAGCTGCACGCGGCCTCGATCGCCGGCGGCCGCCCCGGCGTCCTGCACGGCAACCGCACCTATCTGCTGATGGATGCCGACGGCCAGATCACGGACGCGCATTCGATCTCGGCCGGCCTCGACTATCCCGGCATCGGACCCGAGCATTCCTGGCTGCACGAGATCGGCCGGGTCAATTACCTGTCCGCGACCGATGACGAGGCGCTCGCGGGCTTCCAGCTGCTGTCGAAGCTCGAAGGCATCATCCCCGCGCTCGAGCCCGCGCATGCCATCGCCAAGGTCATGGAGCTCGCGCCGAAGCGGCCCCGGGACCATCTGATGGTCATCAACCTCTCCGGCCGCGGCGACAAGGACGTCCCGCAGGTCGGCGACATCCTGAGGGGCAAGAGCAAGTGACCACGCGCATCGACACACGTTTCGCGGAGCTCGCGAAGCAGGGCCGTCCGGCCTTCGTTACCTTCCTGATGGCCGGCGATCCCGATCCGGCGACGTCGCTCGAGATCATCAAGGCGCTGCCGAAGTCGGGCGCCGACGTGATCGAGATCGGGATGCCCTTCACCGATCCGATGGCCGATGGTCCGTCGATCCAGGCCGCCGGCCTGCGCGCGCTCAAGGCCGGCATGACGCTGAAGAAGACGCTCGATCTCGTGCGCGGCTTCCGCAAGGAGGACAACGCCACGCCGATCGTGCTGATGGGCTACTACAATCCGATCTACATCTACGGCGTCGACAAGTTTCTCGTCGATGCCAAGAGCGCCGGCGTCGACGGCCTCATCATCGTCGACCTGCCGCCGGAAGAGGACGAGGAGCTCTGCCTGCCCGCGATCAAGGCCGGCCTCAATTTCATTCGCCTGGCGACGCCGACCACCGACGACAAGCGCCTGCCGGCGGTGCTCGCCAACACCTCGGGCTTCGTCTACTACGTGTCGGTGACCGGCATCACCGGCGCGGCGGCCGCGGACTCCCATGCCGTGAGCGAGGCGGTGGCCCGCATCAAGCGGCATACGAAGCTGCCGGTCTGTGTCGGCTTCGGGATCCGCACGCCCGAGGCGGCCCGCGCCATCGCCGCGCATGCCAATGGTGCCGTGGTCGGTACCGCGCTGGTCGATGTCCTCAAGGCCAGCCTCGATGCCGAGGGGCGGGCGACTGCCAGGACCGTTAACGCCGTCGCGGAATTGACCGCCGCCCTGGCCCAGGGCGTCAGGGGCGCGCAGCAGGCGGCGGAATAGCCATAATTCCGCTGCCAAGGCGGGCGACACGGCGGCTTGCCGGGCCGGGACCCGGCCGCCATATATCCTTCATGCGATCCGGAAGCGGATTTGCACATCGGAGCAAACCATGAACTGGCTTACCAATGTGGTCCGGCCGAAGATCCGCAACATGCTGCGGCGGGAGACGCCGGAGAATCTGTGGATCAAGTGCCCGGATTCCGGACAGCTCGTGTTCTACAAGGACGTCGAGGCCAACCAGTTCGTCATTCCCGGCTCGAACTACCACATGCGAATGGGCGCGGTGGCGCGTCTGAAGTCGATCTTCGACAACGAGACCTGGTTCGATGTCGCGCTGCCCGACGTCACGGCCGACCCGCTGAAATTTCGCGACGAAAAGAAATACGTCGATCGCATCAGGGATGCGCGGGCGCGCACCAATCTGAACGACGCGATCAAGGTCGGCTACGGCAAGCTCGAAGGTGCCGGCGTCGTCATCGCGGTGCAGGATTTCGACTTCATGGGCGGCTCGCTCGGCATGGCCGCGGGCGAGGCCATCGTGCGCGGGCTCGAGCTTGCGGTCGAGAAGAAATCGCCGTTCATCGTGTTCGCGGCCTCCGGCGGCGCCCGCATGCAGGAGGGTATCCTCTCGCTGATGCAGATGCCGCGCACCACGGTGGCGGTGCAGATGCTGCGCGAGGCGAAGCTGCCCTATATCGTGGTGCTGACCAACCCGACCACCGGCGGCGTCACGGCCTCCTATGCGATGCTCGGCGACATCCAGATCGCCGAACCCGGTGCGCTGATCGGCTTTGCCGGCGCGCGCGTGATCGAGCAGACCATCCGCGAGAAGCTGCCGGAAGGTTTCCAGCGCGCCGAATATCTCAAGGACCATGGCATGGTCGACATGGTCGTGCATCGCCACGAACTGCGTCCGACGCTGGCCCGGCTCTGCCGGATCCTGACGAAGGCGCCGGCGCTCGACAGCGTCTCGCAGTCGGTCGCGAGCCCGGCCCAGATCGTCGTGTCGCCCGAGACGGCGCCCGCTGCGCCCCACGCGTGAACGCTCCCTCCGACAGTACAAAAGCGCCGCTCGGTGAAATGATCGGGCGGCTGTCGGCCCTGCATCAGAAGCGCATCGATCTCGGGCTGGAGCGGATGCATCGTCTGCTCGAACGGCTCGGTCATCCCGAACGCAAGCTGCCGCCGGTGATCCACATCGCCGGCACCAACGGCAAGGGCTCGACGCTGGCGTATTTGCGCGCGACGCTGGAGGCGGCGGGCCTGCGCGTCCATGCCTACACCTCGCCCTATCTCGTCCGCATCAACGAATGTTTCCGGCTCGGCCGCGTCGGCGGCGGCGTGCTGGTCGGCGACGACGAATTGCTGGCCGCGCTGGAAGAGGTCGAACGCGTCAATGCCGGCGAGCCTGCCACCTTGTTCGAGCTGAAGACCGCCGCGGCCTTCCATCTGTTCGCGCAGCATCCGGCCGATGCCGTGCTGCTCGAAGTCGGCCTCGGCGGACGGCTGGATTCGACCAATGTCGTCGATGCGCCGGCGGCCTGCGTGATCACGCCGCTCAGCATGGACCACATGGATTTTCTCGGCGACACGCTCACTGCGATCGCCGGTGAGAAGGCCGCCATCATCAAGCGCGGTGTGCCCGTGATCTCCGCCGAGCAGGCGCCCGAGGCAATGGCCGTGATCGAGGCGCAGGCGAAGCGCATGCGGGCGCCGCTGTTCGCGGCGAACGAGAGCTGGCACGTCAATGTCGAGAACGGGCGATTGGTCTATTCGGACGAGCGCGGCCTGATGGATCTCGCCGCGCCGCGCCTGTTCGGCCGCCACCAGTTCGGCAATGCGGGCCTGGCGATCGCGACGCTGCGGGCGATCCGCACCTTCAAGGTCGATCAGGCGGCCTTCGAGGCCGGCATCGTCGGCGCCGAATGGCCGGCGCGGATGCAGCGCATCACTTCGGGCGCCCTGCTGGCCTGGGGTCCGCAGGGTTCGGAGATCTGGCTCGATGGCGGGCATAATGCCGAGGGCGGCCGCGTCGCCGCCGCCGCGCTCGGCGATCTCGAGGAGCGGGTGCCGCGCCAACTGGTGGTGATCGCCGGCATGATGGCCAACAAGGATGCGCAAGGGTTTCTGGCCAATTTCGCCGGGCTCACCCGTCACATCATCGCGGTGCCGATCCCCGAGACCGAAGCCGCGATGCCGGTCGACCGTCTCGCGGATGCCGCGCGCGGCCTCGGCATGCGCGTCGAGATCGCGCCGGGCATCGAAGCCGCGCTGCGCGCCCTGTCGAAGCTCGCCTATGAAGTGCCGCCGCGCATCCTGATCACCGGCTCGCTCTATCTGGCTGGCCATGTGCTCGGCCTCAACGGCACGCCGCCTGCATAGAGGTCTCGTGTCCCGGACGCGGTGCAGCGTGCAACGCTGCTCCGCAGAGCCGGGGCACGAGAGTGATGAGAATGCCAATGCCCATGCCCCTGCCAATGTCCATGCGTTTTGCCGCGATTGCCGACGTCCACGGAAACCACCTTGCGCTGGAGGCGGTGCTGGCCGATATCCGCAGCCAGGGCATCGCCGACATCGTCAATCTCGGCGACATGCTGAGCGGCCCGCTCGATGCGCGCCGCACCATCGAGATCCTGATGCGGCTCGATGCCGTGCATGTGCTCGGCAATCACGATCGCTATCTGCTTGATCGTCCGCCGGAGAAGATGGGCTCCTGGGATCGTCCCGCGTTCGAAGCCCTCGATGCCGCCCAGCTCGACTGGCTGCGCGCGCAGCCCATGACGCGAATCTTTCGCGACGATGTCTTTCTCTGTCATGCGACGCCCGACAATGACGAAATCTACTGGCTCGACACGGTGCATCCCGACGGCACGGTCGCGCTGTCGCCGCGCGAGCGCATCGCGCAATTCGCGCAAGGCATCGCGCAATCGCTGATCCTGTGCGCTCACACGCACCTGGCGCGTGCGGTGCGGCTTCCCGACGGCCGGCTGATCGTCAATCCCGGCAGCGTCGGCAGCCCCGGCTATCGCGACACGCATCCCCATCCGCATGTCGTCGAAGCCGGCACGCCGCACGCGCGCTATGCGATCCTCGACCGCGTCGATGGTGCGTGGCAGGTGACGTTCCGAAACATCGCGTATGATCACGAGACCATGGCCGCGCTGGCCCGCCGCAACAATCAGCCGGAGCTCGCGACCGCGCTCGCGACCGGATGGATCTCGTAGTCCGGATTGCGCTGCGCTCCGTCCGGGCTGCGCAAAACAAAACGGCCGGCTTTCGCCGGCCGCTTCCGAAAATAATCTGATGCGGAGCGGATCAGACCGCGGAGGTGATCCACTGCTGCAGCTTCGCCTTCGGCGCCGCACCGACCTGGCGGGAGGCCATCTCGCCGCCCTTGAAGATCATCAGGGTCGGGATCGACATCACGCCGTATTTGGACGCGGTCTTCGGGCTCTCGTCGACGTTGAGCTTGACGATCTTGACCTTGTCGCCCATCGCGCCGGCGATCTCGTCGAGGGCGGGGGCGATCATGCGGCAGGGGCCGCACCATTCGGCCCAGAAATCGACGACGACGGGGCCGTTCGCCTTGAGCACTTCGGCTTCGAAATCGGTGTCGGAAACCTTGCCAACGGCCATTTGAGTACCTCACTCGGTTGAAGAATCGGCGCGACCTGGAATCGCGCCGGGGATCATGGCGTCAACCTATGAACGGCCCCTTGCCGGGTCAAGGACGCTCACACCGAGATGAAGGGATGCCAGTGCCGCGTCCAGCGCGGGGGCCGAAATCTCCATATATTCAAGGGCCTCGGTCCAGAGCAGGACGGCGCGAACGGACCTTTGGGGATAAAGCCGGGCAAGGACCGCCCGGTACAGCGCGAGCTGCCGGACATAGGCGACGGGGGCCTCGGCCGCGCTCGTGGGCGCCGCCTGGTTGGTCTTGAAGTCGACGATCAGGACCTCATCCGGACGAACGACCAGACGGTCGATCTGGCCCGACACCAGCGCGCTGGTGCCGTCCGGCCGCGGCAACCGGCCGGCGATGGCGACCTCCGGCCGGCTGCCGGCCGCAAAGACCGGGGCGAAGCGCGGGTGCGCGATCAGGGCCAGCACCTTGTCGGCGAGCGCGATCCGGTCCGCCTCGGTCCAGTCCGCGGCGTTGCGCATCATGAAGCCGAGCGCCGCCTCGCGCCGGCGTTCGGCGGCGACGTCGGGCAGGGATTGCAGCAGCCGATGCACCAGCGTGCCACGCTGCAGCGCCAGGGCACGCGACTGCACCGTCTCGCCGGATCGCACCGGGCGGCCTTCTCCGGCGGACTGGCCGGACGGACGCACCGGATCGTCGTCGTCGCTCTCCTGCGGCCCAGGCGTCCGCAACCAGTCGGGCAAGACGATCTTGTTCTGCACCGCTGAGGCCGGTGTCCCCAGCGCGACCACATCCTCCGGCCGGGCGAACCGCGTCACCTTGCCGAGCGGTGTCTCGATGACCTGCTTGTCGAGGCCCGACCCTGCAAGGCCGGTATCGATCAGGTCGTACCAGCTCAGTTTGCGGACGGTCCTCATGTTGCCGGGCATGCAGCCGCCGACGATCAGCCGGTCCGCGGCGCGCGTCATCGCCACATAGAGCAGCCGCCGATATTCGTCCTCGGTCTCGTCGATCATCGCCTTGCGCGCCGCGGCGACGGGTTTTGGATCATCCGCCTTGCGGCCGGCCCAGACCACGACCTCGCCGCCATTGCCGCGCGGCACGCGGATCAGGCGAAGCCGCTGCGAATCCGCCGGCGAGGAGGTGGTATCGACCATGAAGACGACGGAAGCTTCGAGGCCCTTGGCGCCGTGCACCGTCATCACCCGTACCTCGTCGCGGGTGATTTCCATGTCACGCTTGACCTCGGTGTCGGCCGAGCGCAGCCACGCCATGAAACCCTGCAGCGAGGCCGGCGCCTTGCGTTCGTAATTCAGCGCCAGCTCGAGGAACTCATCGAGCGCGTCGTTGGCCTCGAAGCCGAGCCGGCGCAGGATGCGGGCGCGGCCGCCGTCGCCGCCGAGCAGCCAGGCGTAGAATGCGAAGGGCGTCTCCTCGCGGGCGCGCCTCTCGCAGGCCTCCAGCCGGCGCAGCACCGCCGTGAACTTTTCGCTTCCGGCCGCATGCTCGCCGAGGGCGCGGCGCAGCGATCCCTTGCGCTCGAAAGCCAGCGCGAACAGGTCGTCGTCGTCGAGCCCGAACAGCGGGCTCTTCAGCGCCACGGCGAGCGCCAGATCGTCGTGCGGCAGCAGCAGGGCGTCGGCGAGATTCATCAGGTCGATGATCGCGATGTGCTCGGTCAGCTTCAACCGGTCGGCACCGGCGACCGGGATGCCCGCATGTTTCAGGGCCTGGATCACGGCGTCGAACGCATTGCCGCGCCGGCGCACCAGGATCAGCATGTCGCCATAGCGCAGCGGACGGCGCTCGCCCTCGTGTCCCGTCATCGTACCGCTCTCGACGAGCTGCCTGATCTCGGCCTGGATGCGACGGGCGAGCTTGACCTCGGGACTGGTGACGGCGACGCCGTCGAACGGCGCGCGCCAGCCCTCGATGTCCTGCGGCTCGTCGGCTTCGGCGAGATCCCAGAGCTCGACCACGCTCGGCCCCGCATCCGCCAGCGCGTTGTGCAGCGGGTGGCCGATGTCGGCGGAATGGATGCTCTTGTAGATCGCGGGATCGCGGAAGACGTGGTCGACCGAGTGCAGGATGGTGGCGCCCGACCGGAACGAATAGGTGAAGGCCACCGGATCGAAGGTCAGCCCGGCCGCGGTGAATTTGCGATGCAGCTCGCGCCGGCGTGCATCGAATTCCCGCGGCTGCGCGCCCTGGAACGAGAAGATCGACTGCTTCTCGTCGCCGACGGCGAAGATGGTGCGGTTCAACCCCTCGCGCGCGCCTTCGCCGGCGGTGAACTCCGAGATGATATGCGCGACGATGTCCCATTGCCGCGGACTTGTGTCCTGCGCCTCGTCGATCAGGACATGGTCGACGCCGCGGTCGAGCTTGTAGTGAACCCAGCCGGAGGAGACGCGGTCGAGCATCGCCAGCGTCTTGTCGATGAGGTCGTCATAGTCGAGCAGCCCGCGCTCCTGCTTCTCGCGGCGGTAGTTCGCGGCGGCCGCGGTCGCGATGTGCAGGAGAGCCGTGCTGCGGTCGCGCATGACGACGGCGCGCCGCTTTTCGATCAGCGGCTCGAGGCGCTGCGCCTCGTTCTCGAACAGGCGCGCGACGGACGGATTGTGGTCGGCGAATTTCCTGGTCAGCACCGCCTTGCGCGGCAGCCTGTCGTCGGTGAGGAAGACGCCGAGATAGGCATCGACCTGCGCGGACCCGGTGAAGGCCTTCGCCTCGCGCAGGCGGCCGGCCTGGTCCTTGTCCGACTTGCTGCCCTCGTCCAGCGCGAAGGCGATGTCGTCCCAGCGCGTTCGCGGCAGGAACGGCCCGTCGAGGATCTCGGTCTCGATCGCCTCGATGCGGTCGCTTGCGTCGACGCCGAGCACGGCGGCCATTTGAGCTGCGGCCATTGCCGCATTGCCGGCCTCGTCGGTCCAGGCCATGAAATGATCGCGGCTGAGACAGGCCTCGCGGACGACCTCCTTGAAGGTGACGTCCGCGGCGCTCGCCATCGCGGTCAGCAGCGCGCGGCCGGTGACGCTGTCGGGATCGCGTGCGGCCTCGAGCAGCACCTTCAGATTGGCGCGCTCCATCATCTCGGTCTGGTCGCGCTCGTCGATCACGGCGAACCGCGCCGGCACATTGGCCTCGAACGGAAACTGCTGCAGCAGGCGCGTGCAGAGCGCGTGGATGGTCTGCACCTTCAGGCCGCCCGGCGTCTCCAGCGCGCAGGCGAACAATTTACGCGCCTCGCGGCACAGTCTTGCCGTGGGATGCGGGATGCCGACCGCGACGATGGCCTTGCGAAGCGCGTCGTCGTCCAGCGTCACCCAATGGCCGAGGGTGGTGAAGACGCGCTCCGCCATGTTGGCGGCGGCCGCCTTGGTGAAGGTGATGCACAGGATCTTTTCCGGCGGCACGCCCGACAGCAGGAGGCGGATCACGCGCTGCACCAGCACATGCGTCTTGCCCGAGCCGGCATTCGCCGACACGAAGGCCGATGCGGTCGGGTCGGAGGCGCGCGCCTGCCTTGCGCGAACCTCGTCGGGGATGGGGCGCGGCGCCTTCACCATTCCTCGGCTCCGAGGCCGCCGGCCGCCGACCATTCCTTGATCCGGGCGAGGTCGTCATAGGCGCCGTAGCGGTTGGCCCACATCGGCAGGTTCAGCGAGGTGTAGGGCTGGCTCTCGTCGTCGAAGGCGCGGATCAGCGCCTCCAGCTTGGCCCGCGCTTCCGCCGCCGCGACGTCCGGCGGCTGCGGCTCGTCGCCGGGCTTGAACTTGAGCTCGATGAGGCGCTCCTCGCCCGGCGGATTGTTGCCGCTGAGGCGGACATAGACGAGCTGACTCACCGACGATCCGGCGTCGATGCCGGGAAAGCCGCCGTCGCGCAGGATCGCCGCTTCCAGCGTCAGCTGCGGCGACAGGCCCATGCGGACCTGCTTGCCGGTCGGCGGCTGGCCGGTCTTGTAGTCGAGGATCGCGTATCCGCCGCCCTTGCGCCGCTCGATACGGTCGGCGCGCGCGGTCAGGCGGAAGCTGCGCTCCGCGTCGAGCGGGATCGAGATCTCGCCCTTGGTTTCCGCGGCGATCGCCTCGATCGCGCCGCGCCGCGCCGTCTCCCATTCGCCGAACCAGCGCGCGATGCGCTGGAACCGCGGCCACCACAGCGCGCGCGCTTCCGGGCGCTCCATCAGCGGCGCGAAATAGCGCTCGCCGATCCCCCGCAGCACGCGGACGGGATCTTCGGGCAGGTGCGTGGCGTAAGTCTCCGTGAACTCGCCGAGCGCATCGTGGATCGCCGAGCCGCGATCCGCCGCCGACAGCGGCATGTCGACGGGGTCGAGCGCGTCGAGCCGCAGGATGTGCCGCGCATAGATCGTGTAGGGATCGCGCAGCCAGTCCTCGATCGCGGTGACCGACAGTCGCAGCGGCCGCGCCGCGCGCGGCGGTCTCGGCTCGGGCTGCCTGACCGGCTTGACCTCCGCGGGCTGATCCAGCGCGGCGGCAAACTGCACATAGGTCTCGCCGGCGCGCACCGCGGCGTTCCAGAGATCGTCGCCCGCCACCGCCTCCAGCCGGTGCAGGAAGCGCGAGGCCACGGCCGGCGCCCCGCCGGCCTTGGCGGCGTGGGTCAGAATCACTTCGCCGGCGCCCAGCAGCTGCGCGAAATCGTGCGCGGAAAGACCGATGCGCCGTTCCGGCAGGTCGAGGCCGAGTTCGTGCCGCATCGGCCGGCTGAGCCAGGGATCGATCCGCGGCGCCGGCGGCCAGACGCCCTCGATCAGGCCGCCGATGATGATGCGGTCGGCCTGCATCAGCCGCGATTCCAGCGGGCCGTAGATCTGCAGGCGCGCGCCCGGACGGTCGCGCCGCCGTACCGCGCGGTCGGCGAAGGCGGTCTGGAACACTTCGGCATAGTCGGACGGCGGCACCGGCAATCCGCTGGTCGTGCCGCCGCGCAAGAGATCATCGAAGGCGGCCGCCAGCGCCAGGCCCTCGCGCTCCTCGAAGGCGAGCGGAATACCCATCTCGTCGCGCGACAGCGCGATCAGGATCTCGCGATGCCGGTGCGCGAGCTCGGCGAAGTCGTGGGGACGTGACGGCTCCAGCGCCTCGACCGGTGCCAGCGCCTGCCGCAGCGCCTCGATCAGCGCCTGGATGCGCTCGAGATCCTCCGCCTTGAGCCGCGCGCGCGGCTCGGCGGGATGCAGCGGCGAGGCTTCGCTGCGCCAGAGCTTTTCCAGCGCCTCGCGAAACCGCGTGAAGTCGCGCGACAGGCCCGCGGTGCCGGGCGGCGGCCGCGTGCCGCGCAGCAGCGCCAGTTCGAGGCTCTGGATCGCCGCATGCCACGCACCCGCCGCACGGCCGAGCCGGCACA
>VYLF01000291.1_pt1 | contig 17425 bp, 22 predicted proteins | sample 5114371 | NCBI WGS metagenome assembly VYLF01 (sample SAMN12291773, study PRJNA351875) | freshwater metagenome | isolation source: freshwater lake | place: USA: Michigan, Kent Lake | collected 2013-08-15 | reverse complement strand
CTCGCGCTCGGCGCCGCGCGCCGGGCTCCCTGGCCGGCCCTGATCCTGCTCGTGGCATTCGGTTGGGAACTGCAACTCACCCACGCGGCACCGCATGGGCCGATCGCCTTTGCGCTGCTGCTCTGCGCAGCCTTGTGGCTGCGGTTCGGAGTGAGCATACGCTGGCCCGTCCGCGCCGAGGCCGAACTGGCCGCGGACGCAATGCCGTCGCGCTAGAGCATTTTCGGTTCTGATCGAGAGACAGAACCGAAGCTCTCGAGCCCTGCCTAGAGTCCTGCCTCGAGGCGTTGTCTCCGCGCGAACCGGTGTCCACCTCGCTCGAAACGCTCCATCTCATCGCAGCCGGCACGCAGGGGCGCTCCGGTCGTCGGCGATCGGCTCGGTGCGGACAGGAACGCGGGGGTCCCCGCGGTGTTGCCTTGGCATGACCAAGCCGCTCCCTGCCCTCATCGAGCACTCGCTGCAGATCGCCTGGAATTTTCTGGAGGGGACGGGTGCGATCGACGATCCTGAGCAGATCGCTGAAATCCTGCTGGGAAGCATCAAGACCCAGATTCTGAAAGGCGAAAGCCGCCCCATGATGCTGTCGAACCGGGCTATCGCCGCGGTGGCGCATCATCGCAAGGCGGCATGAAGCCGAGGCACAACGCGGCCATCTGTAGCGGTTGTTCGCACGGCCTGGTTTCGCCGGCTTACGGCAGCGGCGACCGTGTCCGGGTCGCGGCATCGTAGATCAGGACCTGCAGCATCGGAAACCGGCCCAGCAATTCGGCGCCCGCGGCCTGCGCGCCGCCTTCGCTGTCGTAATGCGTCTTGAAGTGTCCGTCGACCACCAGCGAGAAGCCGTGCGTCGGTGCAATGTCGGCGCGTTGAACCAGTCTCGGTTCAACCTCGTCGACCTGGGCGGCAATCTTCTTCATGGTGATCCCTTCGATCTCCTGGACAGGCCGCCACGGCATGGTCCGGGCAGCCAAGTCCGGCCCGACTGTCTCAGTCGTCTTTTCTCACGATCTGCGGCTTGTCATAGAGGACGGCATTCAGAAGCGAATTGTGCACCTCGATCTTGCCGTTGTAGCTGATGAAGCCGAGCTTGCGAAACTTGTTCATGAAGAAGCTCACCCGTGAGCGGGTGGTTCCGATCATCTCGGCGAGCGTCTCCTGACTGATCTTCACCGGAATCGGCTGAGGAACCCCGTCCTGGCCGAAATTCGCAAGCAGCAGCAGCAGGCGCGCCAGTCGCTTCTCGCTCGAATTGAACAGCTGGTCGATCAGGTCTTCCTCGATGCGGCTGTTTCGGCTGAGAAGATACCCCATGAACAATTCGGAGAACTTCGGTTCGCTCTTGAGGGTCGCGAGCATCGCGCCTTTCGCGATCGACGTGATCACGCAGGGCTCCATCGCGACCGTCGTCGAAATTCGCAGCGAATGTCCGTTCAGGCAGCCTTCGCCGAAGAACTGACCGGTCTCCATGATTCCGACCACGGCTTCCTTGCCTTGTTCGGAGACGACGAGAACCTTGATCTTTCCCTTCTGGATATAGAAGACGGTATCGGCGGGATCGCCCTGCGCATAGACGATCTGGTCCTTGCTGAACGTCAGGATCGCCTTGCCGTCGCCGACCTTGCCCAGAAAGACCTTCGGGTCGAATGCGCTCTTGGCCGTCTTGGGCATTATGGTCACCTCTGCTCCAGCAGGGCCGACGCTCCGCCGGGGAAGCCGAACCTGCCGTCCACTTCCGACCTGTTCCACATCCGAACCGGTGAACTGTAGCTTCCGTCCCGGCCGGGTTGCAATGGGACCGGCGTTCGCTCAGCGTCTCTCGATGGTCTGGTGCCGATCCTTCATCAGGGCGGCATCGAGGTCGGTTTGACTGATCAGGAAGGAGCGGCGCGCAGGGAAGGTTGCGGAGATCGCAGGCGTCGTGAAATGCGTCGCGACGCGTCGGTAGGCAGCCCGCGACAATCCTTCGATCGTCTCATCCTCGTTGACGACGACATAGTCGCCCGCAGGCAATGCGCCGTTGAGGCTCCAGAGACAGAACGGGTTTGCAAAAGAGACTGTGGTCCGTGTGGTTCGGATGGTCAAGGCGAGATCTCCTGGTGGAGCGCGTGCGTGGGCGAGGGAACCGTCGGGATCGGACACCGCGAGAGGCTTACCCAGTGAGAGGCTCACCCAGTGAGAGGCTCATCGCGTGACCTCGGCTCGCTGCAGGCCATCCCGCCCACGTCAAGCGAGGATGCGTCCCGGCGGCCTAGGTCCCGCACGCCCGTTCGCAACGTCAGTGATTGGGCGCATGAAGCGGGTCGGCTGCGCGCAGTTCATGCCGGCCCGTGATCAGGGCGCGGAGCATTCGTTGGGGCGACTGCTTCAGTGGCCTTGAACTCGCAGATGCGGCGATTCAATTGCCATAATTCGATTCCGACGCCATCGACGAGCTTTGCCGCCTCTTCCTTCGCGGCGTCGTCGTCTTCGCAGTACAGATCGACGCGATTCTGGATGTGACCGTCCGGGCCGATCACGTACGCCCGATATCCGTTCATGCCGGGGGCGCCAGCCCGGGAGACCGCAGCCAGGCGTTGATGTGAATGGCCGTCTCGGCCTGTCGGGCCTGCCGGACTGCGCGTTCGCGTTCATGGCCTGCCGGCAGCAATCGGGCTTTCTCACGCAGGCGCAGGGCTTCCTGGGCGAGGCGGTCGTCGAGGGAGCTATTTGGCTTGAGGCCAATTCGCTGAAGCATCTGGCTGTCCTTTCCAGTGGGAAGAAAGGCGAGGGCGCGTGAGGGCGTTCTCATCACCGATGGATGCCAGGAGCTGCGCGGTGACCCGGACAGGGTGACACGGTTGGGCCGGGAGATATGAGCAATAGCGCTCACTTCCCTGAAAATACTGTGCTGCACGTTGCACCGACGCCGCCCCAACTCCGAACGCGCGTTCAGGACGCCCGCCCGGCAATCCTCGAAACCGCCCAGCAGCGGTGCCGACGATGGTTCACGGCCATGTCGGACAGGCCTCTCAGCCGTTCGGTTGATGACACCGCATGCGCCGCCTCATCAAAATGCTCCGCGAAACCAGGGAGAAACGTTTCATGAAAACCCGCCACAGTTGGAAGAGCCCTTGCGTTGCTCTGATGGCCATGGGCGCGCTGACCGTCGCCGCGCCGGCACAGGCTGCGAACGTGACGTTTTCCGCCACCCTCGACCTGAGCGCTCCCGGCTTCTTCAACCCGTATGGAGGTTACAGCCAGGGCACGTCCAACGGGTGGTCGTCGATCTCGGCGCCGGTCACCATCGGCGCGGGTGACAGCTTCAGCCTGACCTATACGTTCCTCGCCGGGCAGTCGCTTCATGCCGCCACTCTCGATTATGTGACGGTCAATGTCTGGGATTGGAATCCGGCGACCCTCACCACGGCCGACGGTGCCGCATACAGCAACTTCAAGACAACCGGCACGATATCGCTGCTTGGGGCCGACGGCTCGCCGGTCTACAGCTTCGCCCCCGCGGCGTATTCGGGTTGTTGTGTCCAGGTCGGCGGCGCCCGGGTCTCGACCCTGACCGACGTCACCTTCTATGGCGTCAAATACGAGGGCGTCCTCGACGAGATCGACGCGCCGCGCCGATACAATCTGCCCGGCTTCGGATTCACCGGGACGTCGTTCGCGATCGTCGCCCCTCCCGTGCCGGAGCCGTCCACCTGGGCCATGATGATCCTCGGATTCTGCGGACTCGGCTTGCTGTCCCGTCGCCGCAATCGGACACGGCTCGGCGCGGCCTGATTGAGTTCAGGGCTTCGCGGAAGCGGGCAGTCCAAAATTGCTGGATGTTGGCGCGGCCGAGGGGATGAAACTCGGCCCGGATCGAAACTGGCGCACCGTTCAGAACAAAGCCGCGAACTCTTATGTGGTTGAGATATCTATATAATTTCTCACTCGCTTGACGCCGGCACTCACTTCTAGTCAAGCGCCCGAGCCGGCAGTGATTTCGCACCATATTGGAATCCGCCTGAAAAAGTCTATTTTTCAATATGATGCATTTGTCGCTTGAAGGGCTGAACAGCTCCTGGATTTAGCGGCCCAAGGCAACGCAGCATGGCCAGCTGCAAGACCGAGCCTTTTCCAAGTGTTTCGGTATGCTCGTATAAATTGCCCTTCACGGCCAAACCAACCAATGCAACTATCGTCAGGGGGGATTGCCGGAAGCCTGACAGGGACGATAGCGCGTTACGCGCTAATGTCCCCTGCCCGCCGCCTAACCTCACCTTACGCATCGAGGCAGCGAACATCGGTACCGTGCATCGAAAACAAAACTGGAACGGGGAACGGAGGCATTTCTGTCAAGCATCACCGCAGCCGATCTAGCAGCTGCGCTCACTGGCGATCCCGAAGCTTTAGACGTTCATCTGTCGCTCGTTGAACGGGACGTCGTCATCGACGGATGCCAGGTTAGAATACACTGTCACTGTCTCACCGTTGACGGCAACGGGCGCGTACAGCCGCGTCGCCTTGCAGAATTCATGCGCAATGCTGTGGCTGATTATGCAATTCCGCGATCCCAACTTGCCAAGGCAAAGGCGCGCGACACCAAATACAACAGCACCGAGGCTGTCACGGCGCTCGTAGAACAAGCGCGTCGCTCGTTCACCGACCTCGCTAAAACCGGTGAAGGCGGTGAGATGTTGCTCTTCCTACTGGCGGAGCGGTTTCTCAAACTGCCGCAAGTATTATGCAAAATGGACCTGAAAACCGACTCGCGCATGCACTATCACGGGGCCGACGGCGTCTACGCCGGCGTCACACCTGTCGGTATGCTCAAGCTCTACTGGGGCGAGTCCAAAATATATAAAGATGCTGCGACAGCTATAAAAGACTGCCTTGCCTCCGTTGCACCTTTCCTGATCGAGCCCGAACACGAAGAGGCCGGACGGGAGCGCGATCTCATTCTCTTGAGTGACAAGGCCGATTTGAACGATCCAACGTTGACCGAGGCACTCAAACGCTACTTCGACAAGACCTCGCCAATGTCGAAGCGCGTCAAATACTGTGCTGTCGCTCTTGTCGGCTTTGACGCAGATTTCTATCCTGACGACCACGTTCAAGCTGTTGCAGAAAAAATGGCAGAAGCTGCGCGGATCGAACTCCAGAAATGGAGTGCGACGATCGGAAAGCATCTGAAGAAGGAGAAACTCGAGCAAGTTGAAGTCGAGATATTCTGCCTTCCATTGCCCTCAGCTGAAGATTTCCGGGCCGCGTTTCTGAAAGCAATGGGACAGACCGCATGAGCCTGAATGAATTGCAAGGCTGGCTTGTCGGCCAAGGTCTCCGCGAGGACCTCGACCAGCTGACCCGACACACTGTCGTGGCTGAACTAGACAATCTTGTCCCTCCTGCTGAAGGCCGGGTAATCTCGTTCGACTGGCCTCGGCTTCTGCTTGCCGGTAGTATACTAGCGCGTTCTGATCAGCGGACGTATCAAGACGCGGCGCTTCGTATCGCCACTGCTGCAATCACGCTCTCCGACAATGAAGCCATAAAAGACTCTGCAGCGGTTCTCTTTAGCAAACTGGCGAATTTTCGCGCGGTGGCACTCGCAACCGAGCGCGGTTTGCTCGCGGCCGATCTTGAGGGACGGCTCGGCATGGCCCTGCGTACCGAGGCGCAGCGCCGCCAAATGGATCAGTCGATCCTCGTCCAGTCCAGCGGGCAATGGCTGCAGGTCAACGATTTCCAAAAGCGCTTTTGGAGCAATGCCGACGATTACCAGTGGCTTTCCGCGTCTGCTCCGACTGCTTCCGGCAAGACGTTTTTGGTCTTGCAGTGGCTGATCGATCAAATCCGATCGACCGAGATGCGGTTCGCTGTCTATTTGGCGCCGACGAGGGCGCTCGTCGCCGAGATCGAAGCAAACCTGGTCTCGTTGCTCGGAACCGGCACCGGCATAGAAGTTTCTTCGCTTCCAGTCCGTGAAAGGCACGACAGGGCGCACGCAGGTGGTCTGCGCACTATCCTCGTGCTGACGCAAGAGCGGATGCATCTTCTGGCAAACGCCGTCGGGAGCGCCTTCAAGGTCGATCTGCTTGTCGTCGATGAGGCTCATAAGATCGGAGACAATCAACGCGGCGTTATCCTTCAAGATGCCATTGAGCGTGCCAGCCGCTCCAATCCCGCGCTCAAGCTCGTGTTCATCAGCCCCGCCACGCAAAACCCGCAAGAACTTCTTGCCGATGCTCCGGAGGGAGCTCACACCGCGTCGTTTGAGAGCGACGTGCCGACCGTGCTTCAAAACTTGATCGTGGCCGAGCAGATGCCGCGAAAGCCCAAGCTATGGAAATTATCGGCACGCCAGCACGCTTCGATGCTGTCACTTGGCGTGGTCCAGCTACGTAGCAGTCCGAGCTCGCTCAAGAAAAAGCTGGCGTTCATCGCCGCTGCAGCCGGCGAGCGTGGAGGGACACTCGTCTATGCGAACGGTGCTGCCGATTCTGAGGACATCGCTGATCTCATCAGTCAATTGATACCAGAAGCACCGCCTGACACCGAATTGCTTGAGCTTGCGGATTTGGTACGCAAAGGCGTTCATCCGCACTACAGGCTCGCGCCACTCGTCGAACGAGGCGTTGCCTTTCATTATGGTAACATGCCGTCGCTCATTCGTACCGAGGTCGAACGGCTGTTCCGGTCCGGTAAGATTCGGTTTCTTGTTTGCACCTCGACGCTCATCGAGGGTGTCAATCTGTCATGCAGAACTATAGTACTGCGCGGGCCGAGAAAGGGCATCGGGCATCCGATGGAAGCGCACGATTTTTGGAATCTCGCGGGGCGCGCCGGCCGCTGGGGTGATGAATTCCAAGGGAACATCATTTGCATCGATCCTCAAAATGCACAAGCCTGGCCCAATGGGGTTCCCGAACGTGCTCGCTTCCCCATCAAGCGCGAAAGCGACGCGGTAATCGAGCAAGGAGATAGCCTTGCCGATTACTTGGACCGCCGGGCCACGACAGATTTGGCGGATTTCGAGGATCCCAATCAGTTTGAGCAGGTCGCCTCATATCTGCTCGCTACCTTTTTGCGGCAAGGATCAATCTCACAATCAAGCCTTGCCAAACGCCACAGTCCGGCAACCATCGAACGGCTTGAAGCGAGCCTCACAAATATCGCTGCGCAGATCACAATAGGCCCAGATATTGCGGCCCGGCATCCAGGTGTCAGCGCTCTTGGCATGCAGCGTCTGCTCGACGCATTCCGCAACTACCAAGGTAACGTTGAAAATCTACTGCCGGCCGCGGTCGACAGCCAGGACAGCTACGATCGCTTCGTGACCATTATGCGCCGGATCAACCAGTATCTGTTTCCTGCGTTCATGCCAGATAAGATCATTCCGCTGCATGCATTGATCGTCGTTCAATGGCTGAAAGGCTTCTCCCTGTCTCGAATGATCGATCGGAATATCGAATACCACCGAAACAACGCTCGGTCCTTTAAGCTACCAGTTCTGATTCGCAACACGATGGAGCTTGTGGAACAGATTGCCCGGTTTCGTGCACCGAAGTATCTGTCGGCCTATGTCGATGTTCTCAATATGCATCTGGTTGCGATAGGACGAGAAGATCTAATCGATAGCGATGTCGATATCGGAACGCAACTCGAGTTTGGCGTTTCTTCTCGGACCTTGCTCTCACTGATTGAGCTCGGATTGTCGCGCGTGAGCGCCGTCGCGCTGTATGAAAAGATCGCACGAGACGATCTCAAAAAAGAGGATTGTATCGCTTGGGTGAGAGAACGCGCCGCGCAATTTGCGAGCATGGATATCCCAGTCATCATCCTTCGGGAGATTCGTGCCAAATTGCTACCCTCGAATGACCCAGGATTTACCACGTCGACATCCTAATAGGGGCAGGAGAATGCGATGGTAAAAAAGCCGCTTAGAATAGGCCGTCATCACTTCGGCAAGAAGGGTGATGCTGAAGCGTTCTTGAGGGCCATACTTCACAAATATGATATCGGAGATAAGGTCGGCGCCGATGATGAGGAAGTGCTGAGAGCCGCGCTAGCGCTCCACCCGGACGCAACAGCGAAAGTAGGCGTAGGCGTCACTCACTTCAGTGTTAGGAGTGCAGACTTCGGAACGAAATGCTTCTGGGTCAATCGCGTCGACGGAAGCAGTGAGAAGTTTTCCTTTAGAGCCTGCCTCAACGGTTGAAAATCAGAGGTATCTCTTCCGAGGAGCCAAGACCATCAATGGGAAACGCGTGGCCCAGTCGCGCTATCGGATCAACGGCCGAGAGATTTTGGAAGACTTGGCAATACTTGATATTGGAATGCGTTTTTTGGATGTATGCGGAACACATTGCAATTTTTTGTAACTGGCGCGCCATTCAGAATAAAACTACGAACTCTTATACTATTGAAATCGTTATACAATTCTGAACGCGAAACGAGCTGGGTTCTCTAACATCTGGTTTAAAGGTGTAATCCGCGTAGTCAGGGCCCCGCACACGCACCTGCACCTTCCCCAGGCAGCGCAGCGCCCTTAACAGATCTAGTGGGGTCACAATCGGCGCGCCAGCACCTGGCCTTCGTTGAACTGCTGCTGCACCACGGCGCGTTCGGCGGTGCGCGCCCGCAGCGCGTTTTCGGCGACGTTGAGCGCGGTACGCGCCTCGTCCAGTTTGACGCGGGGAAGCGTGCCGCGCTCGACCAATCCCTCGGTTCGCGTAAAGTCGATTTGCGCCTGGTTCGATTGCGCCTGCAACGCGTCGATCTGTGCGTCGAGCGCCTTCATTTGCAGAGCGAGCTTTTCGTCGCCGATCGCTGCGATCGCCTGGCCGCTGGTGACCCGATCGCCTTCACGGACGTTGAGCTGGACGACTATGCCGCCGATGCGGCCGCGCGCCGGAACGACGCTGATGCTCTCGACGGTGGCGAACACCGCCTTCTCGTCGGCGACCGAGCGCGAGGCAACCGTGAGGGTTTCGGCAGCGGCCAATGGTGCGCAGCACGTCGCTGCTGCCACAATGCTCAGCATTATCAATCCACGCATGTTCCATCCACCTGGTAGGAAGCGCGTCGCTTGGCGGCGCGCTTCGTTTCTCGCGGAAATTGCCGCGAAGATGTTGACCTGTCTCAAAAGGGCGTCGCGTCCGGCGCTATAGCTTTCTCTTCGGCTTCCCGGCTTTCGGGGGCGCGCAATAGACGTGATAGAGCGTTTTCAGGACCTCGCGCGCAGGATCGCTGGCGATCGAGTAGTAGATCGTCTGGGCGTCCCGGCGCGCCGCCACAAGGCCATCCTTGCGAAGCAGGGCAAGATGCTGGGACACCGTGGAGTCGCGAAGCCCGAGGAATAGCGCGAGATCGCCAACCGAGCGCTCGCCGTCGATCAACTGACAGATGATCAGCAGCCGATGCCGGTTGGAAAGTGCCTTCAGCAGATCACTCGCCGAATCGGCGGCAGCCTCCATGAGGTCGATGTTCATTTTCATACTTGCGTATATACGAGAACACGAATATATCGTCAAGAGACGAGGGGCGATGGGTCGCTCTTGCATGGACGATGGCCGGCTGGACCGGTCCTAATTACTTTCAACCCAGCTAAGGAAACGTGTCATGAATATCGATAAAGCAGTTCTCGCTTTCGCAGGATCGGTAGTGCTGCTCGGCCTCGCGCTCGGCTATATGGTCAGTCCCTACTGGTACTTGCTGACGGCGTTCGCCGGGCTGAACATGTCCCAGGCGTCGATCACGGGCTTTTGTCCCGCGGCGATGATATTCAAGAAACTCGGCGTGCGGGACGGCTGCGCGTTTTCATAAATCGCGACCATCTAATTTGCGGCAGATCGGCGCTATGATCGGCCATCCACAGGCAAGGAAGAACAATATGACCTATCATTTTTCGAAGATCGTCGACATGTCTTTTGATAAAGCTGTTGCTGCGACAACGGACGCCCTGAAAAATCACGGCTTCGGCGTCCTCACACAAATCAACGTCAAGGACGCCCTTCATAAGAAACTTGGCGTCGACTTCCGCCCTTATCTGATACTGGGCGCATGCAACCCGAAAATGGCGCATCAGGCGCTGATCGCCGAAGACAAGATCGGTACGATGCTTCCCTGCAACGTCGTCGTTCAACAGCGAGACGACAACAGGATCGAGGTTTCTGCAGTCGATCCGGTCGCCTCGATGAGCGCGATCAAAAACCCGCAGCTTTCCGGGATTGCCGGACAAGTCAGTGAGTTGCTCAAACAGGCCATTGCGGAGATTCATTAAATCGCTGCAAGAGCGATCGGCTAACCGGAAATTGATCCGTCTCAACGACAGAACAGTTGATTCGAGTCTTAAGTAGCATGCAAAATCAGCATGATTGAGGACAGGTACGATGATCTCGCGTCGTGGGATTTTATGGGGTGCGACGGCTGCAAGTGCTGCCATTCTCTGTCGGCCATCCGTCGGTTTGGCCGAGGCTGGGCGCTTTGTGAACCCACTCAAGATTCCAGCACTGCTTGAAGGCACACCTGGATCCGGCGGAAAGATCTATGACCTGAGCGTGGCTTCCGGAAAGTCAGAGTTCCTGCCGGGCATGTCAACCCCGACTATCGGAATCAATGGCCCCTACTTAGGACCCACAATTCGGTGTCGCGCCGGCGATCACGTAACCCTTCGCGTGAAAAATGCGCTGAATGAACCGACAACCATGCACTGGCATGGCTTGCACGTGCCCGCCAGCAGCGATGGAGGCCCGCACCAGATTGTCGAGGCCGGGGCAATTTGGGAGCCGTCTTTTGAAATCAAACAAAAAGCATCGCTGTGTTGGTATCACTCACACTTGATGGGGCACACGGGAGAGCAGGTGTTACGGGGACTCGCCGGCTTGTTCCTAATTGACGACGAGGAGAGCCGATCACTCCGCCTCCCATCGGAATATGGCGTGGATGACATCCCGCTCATCCTCCAAGATCGCCGTTTCAACTCCGACGGAAGCTTCGATTATCTGTCGGCTATGCCTGACGCCATGATGGGTTACAAGGGCAATGTTATCCTTGTGAACGGCACAGCCAATCCTAACGTCGTCTTGCGTCGACAGCGTACGCGCCTGCGGATCCTCAATGGCTCAAACTCCCGCATTTATACGCTCGGCCGGGATGATGGAGTGGACCTCATCGTCATTGGCTCAGATGGTAGCTTGCTGGAGCGGCCAGCTCGCCTGCGTCGCGTTCGGCTTGGTCCCGGAGAGCGTGTTGAGATGCTCATCGATATGCAGACCAATCAAACAATCAAATTGATGAGTTATCCCGATCGCGTCACGTCCAGAGGGATGGGCCCGGGTATGATGATGGGCGGCATGGCCGGCAATGCCGAGACGTTTCCAATCATCGAGCTGCGCGCGGCCCAGTTGGAGACGACAGATCTATCGCTCCCCGCGCGGTTGGTCCAGGTGCCAAGTTGGATCCCTGCGCGAGACACGCGTACTCGTACGTTCACTCTGGACATGCCCATGATGGGTATGGGTATGGGCGGAATGATGGGCCGCCGCACGATGGACGGTTTGATGGGGATCAACGGCCGTTCGATGAGCAAGAGCCGCATCGACGTGCAGGTTCCCTTGGGTAGCATCGAAGTCTGGGAGATCAGGAACACCACCCCACTAGCCCATCCATTTCACATCCACGACATCCAGTTTCGTGTGCTTGATCGCGACGGCGATCCGTCGCTACCGAACGAGCGAGGTCTCAAGGATACGGTGCTAGTTGATCCAGGGTCGGCGGTTCGCGTTATCGCTGAATTTGCCGACTTCGCTGATCCCCATCACCCATACATGTACCACTGCCACATTCTTGAGCATGAAGATGCCGGGATGATGGGTCAGTTCGTGGTGGTTTGAGGGACCGATCAAATGAGCGTGGTCAAGGTTTCCTATTTCTCGGACGTACTATGCATTTGGGCATATGCGACACAGGCTCGTATCGATGCGGTCAGGGAGAAATTCGGCGACACGGTTCAATTCGACTATCGGTTCTGTTCTGTTTTTGGCAATACGGCCCTCAAGATCACCTCGACGTGGCGAGACAAGGGTGAATATGCCGGCTTCAACGCACATTTGCGAAGCGTGGCGCGCCAATTTCCGCATATTGAAGTCCATCCGGACATTTGGCTAAAAACACGTCCGCCGACGTCGGCAAGCGCCCATTTGTTTATGACGGCTGTCCAGCAATGGCTGCAGGAACAAGAAAGGCCAGGCCAAATCGGAACGGCGACATCAATCTTTGAGAAGGTGATGTTGGCATTCCGTTGCGCGTTTTTTCGAGATTGCCGCGACATTGCCCGTTGGGATGTTCAATGCGACGTGGCCGGGGCTCTCGGCGTTAATATAGACGCGATTGAAAAACGCATTCACGACGGAACCGCATTTGCCGGACTAACGACGGACTACCAAGACGCCGACAAGATGCGCATCGAAGGTAGTCCAAGCTTCGTGTTGAATGAAGGGCGTCAAAAGCTCTACGGAAATGTGGGCTTCCGGATCATCGAAGCAAACATACAGGAATTATTGCGGGCGCCCGGTGGCGACCAAGCCAGCTGGTGCTGAGTATGATTTTGGCGCGCTCTATCATGCCAATGTTATCGAGGATGGGCGAATCGGCCACGTTCCCGCGCAGTCGTTCCTGCCGTCCCGCGACCGTCAGCGGCGGCACTAGTTTGCATCGTGAAAGTGTCATGTCGTGACATATGTCGTTACCGAGAACTGCATCAAGTGCAAGTATATGGACTGCGTCGAAGTCTGTCCGGTCGACTGCTTTTACGCCGGTGAGAATATGCTCGTCATTCATCCAGATGAGTGCATCGATTGTGGCGTGTGCGAACCTGAGTGCCCTGCCGAGGCGATCGAGCCCGACACGGAGCCACTGGAAGACTGGCTCAGTCTCAATCGCGAGTATTCGACGAAGTGGCCGAATATCACCACGAAGGGAACGCCCCCTGCCGATGCAAAGCAATGGGATGGCGTTTCTGGCAAACTTGCATACTTCAGTCCGAAACCGCACGAGGAGGGGCCGCAACGCCACGCTCTGTGCTAACGCCAACTTGAGCTTGAATGATTATTAAGTGTTGTCAGACTTACCAAGGGCCGGTCAACGAACTTTGAATTTTGCCCTAACTTGCTCCGCGATGATCTGGATGGAGGCCCGGGGTCGATTGCCGACTATGATGGAGATTCTCGAGGCGCCAGCCTCTCGCCGATCCGAAGAAATCTCTCGCTGAATAGAATAGCGCCGGCAATCACTGCGGCTACGATTCCCAGAAGGTAATTTCCGGATCCAATCGCCATACCGACCGCGCCTGCGGCTACCCTCGACATGTCGGTGCCTGCGAAAGCCGCGATAGACAGCAAAGTAAATGCGGCGCTTGCGAGGCTAACCAAAGCACGCTGCGCGCCGTGCGGGAGAAACTACCCGACAGCGCAAGCGCGCTCGCAATTGCAAATTCCCGGCGGTCGACTTTCCGGGCGCCCAACTCTCACTTCGGCGTTTGCGCAACCCCGGAGAGTTCCTTCAGCTTCTGCCGAATCGGACCGAATGGTCCATATTTGTGTTGCTCGGCGCTGAAGCCATCAATGTAGGGCGGGAATGGCATGTCGACGGGCTTCTTGAGCAGGTCTGGAAAATCCTTCTCAACGTCGGCTTTGGCTGGTCGCGGCTGACTATTGATGTAGGCCGCGACGTCGTATGCATCCTCGTCGCTGATCGCCGCATCCTTGTAGGTCGTCCCAAAGGGCATGTTGCTACGGACGAAGCCGGCGGCCGTCAGCAGCCGGTACATGCCGGCTCCGTCGTTGTAGCTATCGGCGCCCCAGAGCGGCGGATACTGGTAACCTCGGCCATCAGCGGTTGTGCCGGCGCGCACGCCTTGGCCGTTCTCACCGTGGCAGGCGGCGCAGACCTGCGCAAAGACATCGGCACCACGTTTCGGGTCCGCGGCGCGACTCGGCTCCCTGATCGGAAGGGTGCCCACCCCCAGCAGACCCGCGCCGACGGGAATACCCGTAGAGATCCATTTCATGTAGGCAAGCATCGCTTTGATTTCTGGCGAGTCGAGTGGAAGCGGCTTGCCGTTCATGGATCGCTGCATGCAGCCGTTGATCCGCTCCTCGAGGGTGGAGACCTCGTTCTCGCGTCCGCGATATTGTGGGAACGCTCCCCAAACGCCGAGATAGGGCATCGAATAAGGCTGCGCGCCGCCCTGCAGGTGGCAGCTCTGGCAGGACAGGTTGTTCCCGGCAAATCTTTTCGACGGGTCGGTCACCTCGGGCCCGATACGAGCATAGGTCTCCGTCAGCAGTGCATGCCCGAGCTTGATTAGCCTGCCGTCAGGTGTGTCCGGCACCTTCGAAATGTCCGGCGGCGTCCAATCGCCGAGGTCGATCTTGGGTGGCTGATGCCCAACCGGATCGAGGGTCTGAGCGTTCGACACACAAGCGAATGCGAGCGAGAGGGCTGACGAGGCAATCCAGATCCGAACGATCCCTGTCATGGCTTCCTCCACGTCAATTTTGGACGGATGCAAGATTACGAAAGGGTTTTCCCGTTTGCCTTTCTCGGCATTGATCTTCGTCAAGACTGCGAAACTCGGTAAGGTCGGCCACAAAGCCAGCCGGGTGACACCTTGCCGCAGAATATCCCAGCGAGCGCCTGCAGCTCACGCAAGCTCTAAGCAAGGCTCCATCCACTTCTATGCGGCCTTTCGACGATTGAGGGCGAAACCGATAGCTAAAGCCGTAATCATGAGGAGCTGCGCCGCGACCGTTTGCGTGGTTGGGAACAGGCCAACCAACGATATACGCGGCACCGAGCGCAACGGTGCGATGCTGACGATGCCTGCCTCTTGCAGAGCCGCGATACCCTTGCCGGCGAGAACGACCGTGAGGACCGCCATTAGCCATGAACTGTAGGTGAAGAACTTGCCGATCGGCAGGCGGCGGCTAAAGCGCAGCATGGCCCACGCGATTGCGGCCAGGATCACGCATGCGCTCAGGGCGCCCATGAGTATCGAGCCGCCGTTTCCCTGGTTCCACAGCGCCGCATAGAAGAGGATTGTCTCGAACACCTCTCGGTAGACGACGATAAAGGCGAGCCCGAACAGAAACCATGCCGAACCGCCGGACAGCGCTTTCGCCATCTTTTCCCGAATGTAGTGTTGCCATTGATCGGCCTGCGCCTTGCCGTGCATCCAGATGCCGACCAGGAGCAAAACCACTGCTGCGAAGACTGACCCGAAGCCCTCAGTCAGTTCCCGGCTTGCGCCGCTGACCCCAATCACCCACGTCGCGGCAACCCAGGTCAGAAAGCCCGCCGCAACTGCGCCGGCCCAACCTGCATGGACATAGCGCATGACCTCCATCCGTTCGGCCTTGCGAAGGAAGGCGATCATGGCCACCACGATCAGAAGGGCTTCCAGCCCCTCGCGCAGCAGGATTGTCGCCGCGCCGAGGAACGTCGACAGACCGCTTGCGGCGTCTGGCGACAGCGCAGCTTCGGCATCGTCGAGAAGGTCGTCGAGGACCTGCACGCGATCGGCAAGTGCCTCGGCAGTCTCTCCGCTCTGGATGGCGGCGCGGTACTCGCCCATCGCCCCCTCGATCCGCTCCAGGAGGGTACGGTCACGCGCGGCCAGCGCTGGCTCCATCGGCTCGAAGCCATCGAGATAAGCGGACAATGCCAACTCGCCGGCGCGCTGCCGGCCCCCCGCGCGATAGACAGAGAGGCTTTCGGCCAGACGCCCGCGAACCAGCGACAGAGATCCGGTCTGCTGCCCCAGCACGTCGGGATGGCGACGCAAGTAGGCCATGAGGGCGTCCGCCTTATCCTGCCCGATCTTGCCGGCAAGAGCTGCGGGTGTCGTGCCTGCGAGAGCCTTCAGATCGGGCATGAGCCCGTGAAGCGCTTCGTCCTGCTTCCACAGCCGCTCGCCCTCGGTCGCAGCTGTCTCCGGAAATGCGAAATGACCGGCGTACAATGCCAAGGCCCAGCGATCTTCGGCCGGCAGGCCGTCGAAGCTCGGCATCCCGGTCCCGTCGAGACCTTGGGTAATCACCTGGTAGAGGGCGAACAGGCTGCGCTGACGGGCACGATCGGTATCCGTGAACGCGATGGGCGGGGTATCCAGCTTTGCAGCATCCGGTCCATGACCATCACCGGTCACGCCGTGACAGCTAGCGCAGTTCTGATCGAACAGTGCCGCACCGCGCGCAACGCTGGGAACCTTCTTCGGCGCCTGCGGCACGGGATAGGCTGCAAGCAGCGCTGCGGCCAAGCCGTGCGCTATCTCTGCGACCTGCTCGGCCTCAGCCTTGCCGTCGAGGGCGCGCTGCAGATTGGCAGCTTGCGTCAGAAGTGCCTGCTGTTCCGGCTTGGGCGGCAGCGCAGCGAGCTTCGCAGCGATTGTCGCCGCGAACTCTTTCTGCTCGGCATATTCGGAAGGACTGGAGACCGAGCCGTGCGACACCGCGCCGGCGTAGTCCACCGCGATGTAATCCAACAATCGCCACGCTACTTCGACATCGCTCGTCTCTGCCCTCGCTGGGCCCAAGAAAACCTGAGCCAGCAAGATGGCGAGCATTCCGAGACGCAACGGGAAGGATAGCTGACTCACGGGATCCCTAGTCGAAGGTTGGTCTGATGACGGTCTTATCGCCGGTTTCGGGTCGGTGCAATTTGAGACGTTCTAATTCCGACCGCGAGCCCGCGAGTAGGAGGCGATGCATCTTCAATCTCCCTTATTTGTGAACAAGAGACATTTGATCAGCGCGGCCGCCCCCAACATAAGAACGATGACGACCAGGCGGCGGCGAGCCCCATCGTCCCCATTATTGCTGACATCATGTCGGGCATCATGGATCGCCTCCATCTGCTGCGTGCTCGCGTCAGACCGGATTTGCGATGACGTGGATCGAGCCCCCCGATCCACTGACGATTATGGTGGAGATTTTCGAGGCGCCAGCCTCTCGCCGATACGGAAGAATCTCTCGCTCAACGGGATAGCGCCGGCAATCCCAGCTCCCGCGAGAGCGGGTTCGTTCTCTGGACCCGAAGCGGACTGTCTTCTTAATTACCGTGCGGAACGACAGTCTTGGGGCCACCGCGATAAGCGTGGGATTTGTTGGCTGTGACTCGCGGCGCGTAGATATCGCCTCTGACGCCCTGCGCGTAGATATCGCCTCCGCTACTGATTTGCCGCGTGGGGGCAAAACTCGATTTAGGACCGCCCGAATACTGCTGAGCCATGCTGGACACGGTCAGGAATGGCGTGATGAGTGCGACGGCAAGGATGTTGCGGATTCCGACGAAGTCGCCCGGGTGTACCGATATGAAGTCGCCCGGGGATTCCGAGACGATGTCGCCCACCTCTCCGATTTGATCTCGCCCGGGGGCGAGGCGTTCTAGC
>VYLF01000510.1_pt1 | contig 17509 bp, 20 predicted proteins | sample 5114371 | NCBI WGS metagenome assembly VYLF01 (sample SAMN12291773, study PRJNA351875) | freshwater metagenome | isolation source: freshwater lake | place: USA: Michigan, Kent Lake | collected 2013-08-15 | reverse complement strand
ATAGCTTTTCCTTCCTTAATCCACCGTCTGGCCCGACTGGGTTTGGTGGGCATTAACGGTTTTCCGTCTTTTGAGATAACAGGAACTCTTGCCATGGAGATAATCCTTAAGAGTGAAGTTAAAGTCCCTTACCGCAACACAATCAAGATGTCTTGTCTAACAACGCTTTACCAATAAAGCTTAGAGGTAATCCGAACTAGGGAAGTATTCGGAAGTCTGTGCCAGATTGTGTCTCGATGCGGTAGTCTCTACTTGCGTCGCCTAAATTGGTCTAGGCAAGCCCCGTCCCTTTTAGGGCGGGGTTAGTGACGGTTAGATTGTGGGGGTGAGTACGGGGGTTTTGTTTTGCCAGCTTTCCGGCCATTGGATCGCGTCGGCACTGAAGGCGAGGGGATCATTGGCTAGGGGAGAATGGAAGGGTTCTTCTACCAGCGCGAATTGGCCGTTATCGAAGGGAATTCCCGCTGCAGGGCGATCGAGGTAGAATCTCTCTCGGATTCCCTTCTCCGCTTGTTTTAAGGCCCGGTGGTGACAGTAGGGGTTATTGCCTCGGCGATCGAAGAAAACATGAGCCGTCCAACTACAACCACCGCGGCAGAGTTCGGCGAACTCGCAGGTTTTACAGAATCCCCAGAGATGATCGGTTCCCTTCGGGGTTCCCGCACCGAGGTTGAAGCGCAGTTCTTCGGCCTCTTCGATAATCTGGCGCAGGGAGCGATCGCGGATATTGCCCCCGGTATAGGCTGCGGTGGGAAGGGAGGGACAGCCTTTGATCGCTCCGTCGGCCTCGATACCCAGTGCCGCCAGTCCAGCACTACACCCCTGCCAGAATGTCCACGCATCCCCTCCCCGCAATAAACGTTCGTAGGGGCCGTAATAGCCGATATTGTTGCCCGGTTGTACGTCTACCCCCTCGCGTCGCGCTCGCTCGGTGACACGGGCGACCATCGGGTATAGTTCTAGGAGTTCGTAGGGTTGCAGGAGAATTTCCGAGTTATCGGCGGCGTTACCCATCGGGACGGTTAACTGGATCTGCCAGGCAAATACGCCCGCATCGCGGATTTTTTCGTAGATTCGGGGAAATTCGGGGGCAGAAAGGCGATTGATCTGGGTATTGCAACCGAAGGGGATACCGGCTTGTTTGAGGTGGCCCATGGTGCGGAAAGCCCATTGCCAAGAACCGGCTTTCCCCCGCAGGCGATCGTGGGTAGCCTCTAATCCGTCCACGGAGACGGAGACGACTTTGATCCCCGCGTCTTTCATCTTTTGGGCGGTGTCGAGGGTGATGCCGTAGCCGCCGGTGGTGACACCGCAGATCATGCCCGCGTCGGTGATCGCCCGGGCGATATCGAGCCAGTCGGGACGGAGGAAGGCCTCTCCCCCGATCAGGGTGACTTCTTTGATGCCCACTTCGGCCAGTTGACGGACGAGATCGAGGGCTTCTTCAGTGGTAAGTTCGTGGCTACGGGTATGGCCGGCGCGGGAACCGCAATGTTGACAGGCGAGGTTACATTTCAGGGTAATTTCCCACACGGCGTAGCTGATGCGACGGTATTCGGTCATTGGAATTATCCTCGATTTAGGCGTAGTAAGTACGACGGCCACCGCCACCGCTGGTCGAGCCGTATACTTGTTGCATCCGTCCCCCGACGATCGCTTTTAAGTCTTCTTCCGTTAAGTCTTTGAGTTCGTCATCGTTGGCGATTTCGTCTAAGACCTTTAAACGAAAATCGGGATCGGTTGCTAGTTTTTCGGTAAAATTCGGGGTGCGATCAAAAGACATGATTAGCTCCTTACAGGTTTAATACTCATTAGGACTGTAGATAATTGGCTCTTCTGGTTTCTGTGTGGAAACGAGGTCTATACTGATACTTTCTTCCGCAAAATAGCCCTAAAAGTCTTGCCCGATAAGCATTTCACGATTCCATAAGCAAAAATTATCACACAAAGTCGAGAAGAGCCGATAATTCCAGCGGTTATCGGAAATTTGGGTTGAGTTGGCAGAAATGGAATGGATATTTTTCCGGAGATAAAAGGAGGTTTAAATCCCTAAAAACCTCCTTTTATTTGATGTTTTATTAGTCAATCGCATCAATCGCATCACGAATCCATTCTTGAATAGGGGTATTTTCGTTAAGCCATTGGCCAATACTCCATCCTGCTCGAAAAGCTAATGACACAGGAGAGCGGTCTAATATTGGTAACACAGGAGAGCCGTATATTTGGTGTATGTTCAGTCCTCCACCGACGATCGCTTTTAAGTCTTCTTCGGTTAAGTCTTTGAGTTCGTCATCGTTAGCGATTTCGTCCAAAACCTTTAAACGAAAATCGGGATCGGTTGCTAGTTTTTCGGTAAAGTTCGGGGTGCGATCAAAAGACATAGTTAACTCCTTACAGGTTGAATAATCGATAAAATTTATGAGTCGGTTGGAATTATAAATCCACGAGACGATCTGCTGGTAATCCGTACATCGGACGATCTGCTGGTAATCCGTACATCGGTCGAAAGATTCCGTCACCTGGAATAGGCCATTTAGGCTTGCGGTTGGGTGGCAGACCGTAGCTCGGACGAGATCCAACACCGCCGATAAATCCACCTGCGACCGCCGCTAAATCTTCCTCGCTTAAATCTTTAATTTCTTCATCGGGGCGATCGGACTCTAGAAGTCGCGCGGTGTATTCCTCGAATTCCTGTGGTGTGAAATCGAACCCCGCACCTTTGACGATCTCGCTACATTCTTCTTTACTGTTCACCGATTGGATTCGGGAACGAAAAGATTCATCGGATGCAATTTTTTGATAAAAAGCGTGAACTTGTTCGAGAGCCATAAGTTAACTCCTGTTAGAATTTGAGAGTGATGGGAGGATACGGTTGGTAGATAAGCTGTTCAGCATTTAAATTGCTTGTGGAGATGAGGCACTCTTGCAAGAGGCAATACCCCCCAACTCCCGCGACGGGGGAGATTCAGCTAATCTAACGATAGGCGGTTATAGCGGTTTTCACAGAAGTGAGTCCCGATTGAAACGCTGAAACGCCTATCTATCAAGGGATTTACTATACCTTATTAGACTGAAAACCGCTATAAAATGGGTCCTTGCTTAATATTCGGGAGTGATGGGAGGATCGGTTGGTAGATAATTCCGAGGGTGATGGGCGGCCAAATTCTTATTCCCAGTGTTGTTGGTTTTGACGGCGATATTATACCTATACCGCCTTGAATGTTGCGAGTCTCGATCGCGCGATTGATCGCAGTTTCAAGAGATTCTTGAAAAGAGTTCACCTGTAGATCGGAAATATGAATTTTAGCCATGGTAATTAGACTCCTATTTAATAGGGTTAAGATTCGGGTTCGGCAACCTTCACGAAAGTTTCGGAAGGATTATAGTTGTCAGTGACAACCTGCGGACAGCGCAGACAGGCGGCTTTTCCTTCCTGTAACCACCAGCGACAGTTTTGCCGGATTCGACAGGGGGGAAGGGTATCGGTTACTTCTGCGAGTCCCTGTGCCACCCGGTGCGCGAGGCGACAATCTTTCCCATCGAAATGAACGCATTCTTTTTCCGCGCAGGACGCGGCGAAGCGGAAGACTTCGGTGGGGGTGACGGGTTGAGCGAGTGCGAGAATTTCTGCGGTGACGGGTTGGATTTCCGGGAGATAGGCGACGCGGGGTTCCTCGACTGTTCCCGCCGCGATCCCGAAAATTACGCTATCTGGGGAATTTTCTCGTGCGCTAGGGCAAAGGGTAGGTGTCTGGTGCGGAAGAGATTTCATCAGTTTTATCCGCTTGTTCAATGGATAATTACGAGCGAATTGGTTAGGGAACACGATCGCAATCGTAATTGACTATATAAATAGAAAAGTCTTGGCAAGAGTTGTCAGGCTTGTCGAGCTACTTCTCTGAATTTAATACTATGGAACCTCGCAAGAAAAAACAAGATATTTTTAAAGACTAATTGAACATAAAAAGATCATTTAAGTTCAAAAAATATAATCTAGGTTATTCTACATTTTTGAGAGAATAACCTTAAAGTACAACTGATCCCAGTATTCTTGCCGATCAAATTCGAGACAAAAATAAGTTAATTAAGTTTCAAAATATATTTGCGTTTTGAATGTGTATCGTGGATGATTGTGTTTAGTAAACCTCAAACATGAGAATCCTTATCTGGCAATAGATTTAATTGATTAGTTCGCTCTAGAGCAAAAACAATTGACAAAAATCGCTAAATGCCTTTCTATATAAGGGTTCCATCCCTTATAACCCCCGTCGATTGCATAACACAAACCGAAGAGCCACATGAGATCAATCGATTATGGCTAACATCAAAGTCAATGATTTACAACCGCTCGAAGTTGAATCTATGTATCTGACACAATTCGAGGTAGAAAATGTAGGAGGAGGAGGCCGAAAATTCCTCGAGGCTCTTCGGAAATTGCTGGCAGGGCGGGCATCAAAATGAGGTATGGGCAAGGGGCTTAAGCCCCTTGTTGGCAAAACTTGTCGATACCTCAGTAACGTGAAAAGCGCTATATCATCGATGATTGTATTTAGGAAACCTCACATACGAGAGTAATCGATTATGGCTAACATCAAAGTAAATGATTTACAACCGCTCGAAGTTGAATCTATGTATCTGACACAATTCGAGGTAGAAAATGTAGGAGGAGGAGGCTGGTTTAAAAAACTAACTGGCATCTCTACACCAAAGTTTTTGAAAAATATCGATGATTGGGTCAATAACAATGTTCCAGACGGCTGGCTCGGAGCGGCTATAGGGATTGGCGCAATCGCCAGTGGAGGTCAACCTATTTATTTTGATCTACTTTAGATCGATAAGTAAATTAAATACTGGGTGGGTAATAAGCTAAACGGCTTTTACTTCGGATCACCGATATAGACTCCAAAAGAGTTATAGCTATTGGATCATGCAGGTTAAGCACCGTTTAGCTTACCAACCCAAATTATTTATTATTTGGCAACGTCCCAATTTTGCACATTAGCCATTCTCAAGAGAACTGAAACATCTCTGCTTACAATAATCAAAATAAGGCTCTTCTCGACTTTGTGTGATAATTTTGGCTTATGGAATCGTGAAATGTTTACTGGGAAAGACTTTTAGGGCTATTTTGCGGATATTCTATCAGTATAGACCTAGTTTCCACACAGAAACCAGAAGAGCCATAATAATCCGTAGGTTGAGTTAAACGAAGTGCAACCCAACACAAAACATGAAGAATAATAGGGGGATGATGTTGGGTTTCCGTTGCAACCCAACCTTGCAAGATAGACGTACTGCTACGCAGTGCCTTCGGCATCGCACCTGATACCTTAATAGCTAAGTTGCTTGTTTGCCAAATTCAGGAACAACCAGGTTGACTTCCTTCGAGTTGTAACCAAATGCTTCTACCTGAGACTTGATCAAATCAAGAGCATCATAATAAGCAAGGCTTTGTCCTTTATAGAAAGAAGAGTCCTCTCCTTTTATGTCAGCTTCGTTAATTTTTGCGAGGGATTCATTGTACTTTTCTTTGAGAATAAGTGCATGATCTTTGATAAAGTTAACAGATTCTGTATTCATAGTCCTCTCTCCTTGAGTAGGCCTTCTAGTATAGTCTTTTGCTCGCTCTGCCGATTTATGTCACTTTGCCATTTATCGGGAAGAGCTTTTTGCTGTCTAGGATCAAGATTATCAAAATCAGGTATAAATTTTTGGGGAGCTTCAATCTTTTTTTGATGTTCAGAAATTTGCTTGTTTATAGATTCAATTCCTTTTCGGATTTGAGAGTCTGGCTTTTTGGCATATTCGTTATAGAATCCAGAGTGCTTACCCCCTTGTTTGGCAATATTATATGGGTCATTCACATTAGTCACATCATCCACTTCATCAACAGCCTTAGTAGCTACCAACTGTTGATTCTTCACTATTATACCTCTCCAGAAAAGATTTTTGATAAGCTCTTAGTAAGGGCTTCATCTCTTATTTTGACAATTATTGGAGAGGTCTATTTAGCAGGGTCAGTCCACACTCACCCGCATCAATATAGGAGCGAACAAACTCTATCTGAGTTTCTTGCATCACTTCTGTGGTAAGACGATTTTGCCTAATTGAGTTTTCGGTAAGTTTTAGGGGAATTGTTGGGTTTCCTTGCGTCAACCCAACCTACCAGATCTGCGATCGCCTTGAGTTAAATTTGAGAGAGTTCGCGTTCACCCGCTAATTTCAGTGCAGAAGCGGCTTCAGGAATATAGGAAGTTTTCGTTTTAGAGACCATACCTCCCTGTTGTTCCTGTAATTGTTCTAGACGCATGGTACTCCAATCGGTCAGCATCGAGTTACCTAGCCGGGGGGCCAATTTGTTAATTTTCTCCACGGCGGAGATAGCTAATTCATCCATCTGTAGGGAAGCTAGATAGCAATCACAGGCGATGTCTATCTCTCCTAATCGTTCGTGACATTGGCCGGCCATAAACCAAGCGATCGCCATTCCGGGCGGGCCGAGTCTAGTGGCAGAACGATAGATTTTCGCCGCTTCTTCAAATTTATTTTGTTTCAGTAAAATTTCCCCCAGTTGCAGGCGATAACGAGAGTAAAGAGGTTCCATCGCCACCATTTTCTTCGATCTCTCTTCGGCGAGATCAATATCGCCTAACCAGAGAGCTTCTTTTGTTCGGCTCTCGAAAACCGTCGTCAGATTTGCATGGGCGAAAATTCTTTCGGCCTCGTTTTTACACTCGCGGGTTAGTTCTTCCGCCAGGGATTGACAGATATCCATTTCACGGATAACTGTTTGCCGCTCACCCCGCAGAAGTGGAGCGAAAACAGCCGCACGCTGGAAAACACTGGTTAAACGTTTAAACTCGAAACGATCAAGGGAAGGTTCGAAGTGATAGAGTGCCTCTTTCGCTACTTCTCGCCAATGGGCGACCGCCGCTATATCTCGAAATACAGTAGCGTGTAAAGCGATTAGTTCTACGGCCGCTCCGAAAACCTCCAGGCTTTCTTTAGAAGCGTATTGAACGATTCGTTGAAAATCTTTCAGGTTTTCCGATGTACTGATACTTTCTTGACAAAGGATTTTAGACATCGCCAGGCTGTAAGCTAATCTAGCGAACGTGGGGTCTCTCCCAATGTTTTCATCGGTAATTGCGGGAATATAGCGAGTAATCGCTTCATGAAAGCATAAACTCGATAATAAATTAATTGTTTTCAGTTGAGTAGCGGGTGAAAGCTCACGATAATGCTCTAAATGCTCGCAAAAAACTCTCCAACGTTCGGTTCTCAACTCATCGGGGAGGGTGAGAGGATCGTTAATTGGGTATTGAAAAAGACCGGTCTCTCGAATCAATTGCTCTCGAAAAGAAGCAGGGTGAATGAGAGTAACCGGGTTCACGGACGACGTATTAGTATCTCGTACTTCGGAGACAAGATTTCGATAACTATAGTCAATTCCCTGAATATGCCAAGCTCCAGATTGATAGGGACTAAGATCGAAATAAGGACGATGGCTCCAAGTGATCGGAAAATCGTTTAAAAATAGCATACATATTCTCAAGAAATGCGATCTTTATCTGGTTGGTATTTCCACGATAGTCAACGGAGTATCTTGTTTTGCTGAACTACCGTGGAAACTGGGAGAAGGAAAAGATAAAATACTGAGGCGTTGCTGAATCAAGGTATGAATGCCAACTGTGCAGGTTCCCCTGCAAAAGTTAGTTTGGGTCTAGGTTTTAAGAAATTCCACCAAAGAAGATTCATATCTCAAATCAGCAACGCCATACTTCTATGTTTAGTCATTCTCAATAAGGCTGTCCTTATTGCGGTGACTAGTTACAGCGCGACTGGAGGTGGGCAGGAACACCAACGACAACAACCGCCTACCACTTGGCGTAAAGTTTTAAAAGCGGTGATGCTTTCTTGACTGTCGTTAGCGGCATCGGTGCGAAGCTCGATAATTTCGTTAGTCACCGTGTTTTTGATCTCGTTGATTTTGATGTTAGCCATGAGATGTATTCTCCAAATTTTCGCTCAATGAATGAATCAAATTATTGATTCAGGAAAACAATAACAATTTTTCAACATCAGATCAACTATCAAAATCGAACAAAAAAAAGATAATTGAGTTATTTATGTTCTTTTTGAAAGACTGTTTTTTGCGAAAACATCATCAAAACCGATTAAACAACGGGCTTCCAAGCTATTTAAAGAAACAAAAATGAGTAATTTATGTACAAAAAACTCTGAACCTGTCTTGTTGGAAGCAAAGAGAACCAACCAAGCTAACTTAATTGAGTTATTTAGGGTTTGCTGAAAAAGTTTGTTGGTGGGGTTAGGAGTCAGGATTCAGTAGCCGGTCGTCGGTCGTTTCAGGCTTTGTTGCCCTCCTTTTTTGTACCAGCTTGTGTACTAAAAAAGGATAATGCCAAGTTTTTGAAGGTCACAATCCTATTTTCGCAGCATGAACATCGGATTTTAACAGGTCAAAAGCCTTATTTTAAAAGGGTTTTACCATTATTCAGCAAGCACGATTTATTTTTTTAATTAACTGGGAATTCTGTTAATGAATAGATTCAGGAATTTTTAAAAGTGTATGTATTAAAAATCGCTTTGTTTGTTTTTATACTGAATAAGCTCACTCAAGAATAATCGGATTATTGGTATTTTATTAATACAATATGTATTAATTTTATAGTTTTATAGTGTACTTAAGCGACATAGCGAATAATCTCTACTTCCGCACCTTTATTAACCGCGTCCTCGGCCTTCTGTAAAACCTCTGCCGTTACGGATTCGCTTAGATAATACTCCCCGCAATTCTGACAGATATCCGCAGGGACTTGTTTTAAAATCACGATACAATTATCTCTCTCTAAAGTAACAGTTACGAAACCCGATCGAGTCGTACCGTTTTTACAGATCACACATTCCATAACTCTTATCTTCCCTTGCTATGTTTGCGGGGTGAGCATAACCCACCCCGTCCACAATTAATTACTAAACTCGTATTCTATTTCCTGAATTTTCTCCTTTACCCAGCCGTTAAACAAATCGACCCCGATTTTCAGAGCCAACTCCTCGGTTAATTTTGGTTTAAGGATTTCCTCGACAAAAATCAGGTGAAAACCTCGATCGCCTTGCAGCGGTTTCAACAATCGAGAAGAATCCGATGCAAAAATTGCGGCCGAAAGATTCGGTCGTAAATCCTTACGGGAAACAGTACCGCGATAACCTCCCTTGCGCCGTAATTCCACATCCTCGATATAGCGATGCGCTACTTCCTGAAAGCTGATTTCCTCCTCCTGAATCGATTCATACAACTCCTCCGCCATCGCCTGATCTGCTAACACCACCTCGTAGATCACCGCGCCGGTATAATCTAGCTGGTGTTCGACGAAATAGGATTCAATTTTGTCTGCGAAAAGATGTTCGGCTAATTTACCCGATAGTAAATTGAATTGAACGATCGCCTCGAAATCGTCTAGGGATAAGCCCTGTTTTTGCAACCAATTCCATGTATCTTTGGCGTTATGTAATTCTTTGGCGAGACGGAATTGATCGGCCGCCTGTTGTAACTCGTCAGTTGTGTTTTTAATCCCCGCTTCCGTGGCGGTTTCGGTGATGATTTTCCGAGCGATAATTCCCTCGACTATTTCGGGAACTTTCCCCGATAGCTTAAGCTGTTGGATAAGGTCTTGATTGGTGATGGTGATACTATGGGACATAATGACTCCTGAAACAGTTATGCGAAATTAATTTCCTAGTTGAGATAGGCAAGAGGGTTAGGGAGGGGTGTAAGTAATTTGGCTTCGATACCTAAAAAAACTAGAGTTTTAACCCATCTTTTTGCAGATCCTTAAAGGGATCGAGGATGTAATCGATCACCCGACGCTGACGGACGATCGCTTCTGCGGTAGCCGTATCCCCCGGATTGAGGGGAATACATTGATTTCCCTTTTGAATACAGGAGCGATCGAGTTGAATTTCTAGCTCGAAAACGTTGATTTTTCCGTTGGGCGTTTCCTTTTCGATCGCCGTCGGTGATTTCTTGGTGATCTTGCCGCCGATAATGCCGTAATCCTGAAAAGGATAGGCATCGAACTTGACTTTTATCGGCATACCGGCGCGGAGAAATTGACTTTGATCCGTGGGCATTTCTGCCTTGAGAATAAACCGCGATCCTTTCGGTGCTATCTCCGCAACCCGCGTTCCCGACTGCACCACCGCACCCGCGCGTTTAATCGGTAATGAAAAGATTGTGCCGTCGGTATTCGCCTTTAAAACCCTCTGACTTAGTTGGATTTGGAGCGCTTGCCGTTGGCTCTCGCTTTGGGCGATTTCCGATGCCAGTGTTGCGATCTCCGTGTCTAGATTGTTAATCTGCTCCTGTACCCTTAAGAGTGCCAACTCGTTGGAATGGCGGAGACTTTGATAACCCCGCTGCCGCTCCTGTAATTGCAGACGCGCTTGGGCGATATCGGCGCTCGTTTGTTGACTCGTCTGACGGTAGGCACTTTTTAATTCCGCTAGTTTATGTTGATTTTCTTTTACCTCCGCTTTTCCCCGCTCGTAGAGTTGTTGGCGCTCCTTGGCATTGTCCTCGCGCTCGATGAATTGCACCTCCGATATCGCGCCATCCTCCCACGCTTTTCGGTAGCGATCGACTTCTTTTAAAGCCGTTTCATAACGACTTTTGAGAATCGGATAATCGGTCTGACTTTGTGCGAGGGCGGTTTTCGCTTGATTTACCCGCGCCTGTTGTTCTTCTAGGGATATTTTGGCCTTCTTGATTAATGCGTCCACATTCTCCCGCGCTTGTTCGATCGAGGCTTCTTTTTCCGCTGCTGCCGCGCGATTTTGTTGGCTTTGGGTGGTTAAAGAAATCTCTAACTGACTTTTGACAAGTTTCTGTTGGGAAAGACGGCTTTTTTGTCCTTCTATTTTCTCCTCGATTTGTTGTATTTCCTTGCCGATTAATGAGGAATCTAGGGTTAAAATCGGTTGTCCTGCTTTCACCTCTTGGCCTTCACGGACATAGATTTTTTCCACTTCTCCTGCGGTGATTGCGTCGAGTTTGACTGTTTCCCCTTGGGGTTCCAGTTTTCCCGGACCGACACCCGTTTCATCGACTTTTGAGAATATCGCCCAGGGGAGAATGATCGAGACGAAAATAATCAGAAAATAGAGTAAACCACGCGTCCAGGGTAGGGGTAAAGTATCGATCAATTCTTTGGTATGGAAAGACCAGTTATCGCGCTCTCTGTCTAGATTGGTTGTCATAGTTATTCACTCAATTGATTAGAGTTCAAATTACGGTAAATACCGGGACGGGCCATTAATTCTTCGTGGGTTCCACTATCGACTAATACCCCTCGATCGAGAACGAGAATACAATCCGCGTTCCGCACCGTAGAGAGGCGATGGGCGATAATCACCATCGTGCGATTCTGCCGAATTTTCTGGAGATTTGTTTGAATAATCCGTTCCGATTCGGTATCGAGGTGGGAAGTGGCTTCATCGAGGATTAATAACCGCGGTTCTCCCATCAACGATCGAGCGATGGCGATCCGTTGTCTCTGTCCCCCGGAAAGTAGCCCTCCACCCTCGCCGATCTGGGTTTCGTACCCCATCGGCAGTGATTGAATAAAGTCATGAATTCCCGCTAATTTCGCCGCTTCGATCACATTTTCTAGGGGGCGATCGGGATGACCCAAACTGATATTTTCCCGAATCGTGGAACCGAAGAGAAAAGTATCCTGATCGACGACTCCCACCTGTTGCCGGAGGGAACTGAGGGCGATCGTACTCAGATCGTAACCGTCGATCGAGATTTTCCCGTCGGTGGGGGGATAGAGGCCGATCAGTAATTTCGAGATCGTGGTTTTTCCCGAACCGCTCCGACCGACGAGGGCAACGGTTTGACCGGATAAAATCTCAAAACTGAGGTTTTCTAAAATATTGCGATCGCTGTCGGTGTGGTAGCGAAAGGTGACATTTTCAAAGCGAATATGTCCCTGTAATTCCGGGAGAAACTGACGGGAAAGTTCCTCTAAATTCTCCTCCGGCTTTGCGTCTAGTACATCGTTAATCCGCTCGACGGCGATATTGACTTCTTGAAATTGCGTCCAGAGAACGGTTAAGCGTTGAAAAGGCGCGATGATCTGGGCAAAAAGCATATTAAAGGCGATCAATTGTCCGATCGATAATTGATTTTGAATCACTAGATAGGCACCAAAACAGAGTAAACCCGTCGTCGCTAAAGATTCGATCAGATTACTGAATATCTGGAGATTATTGCCGATGATCTGCCCGGAGAAATTTTTCTTGACCTCCACCGAGAAAAGGTCTTCCCAGTGCCAACGGGTTGAGCGCTCTGTGGCGGTAGATTTGACGGTACGAATACCGGTTAAAATCTCGATCAGGTAACTGCTTTCTTTAGCGATCGCCTGAAAAATATCCCGGGATATTCGCTGGAGAAAAGGGGTAGAAATTAACGCAAGGAAAAAGAACGGTGGCACGATCGCCAAACTGATGAGGGCCAATTGCCAGCTATAGCGGAACATCACCGCCACATACACGAAAACCGTTAATAAGTCAAGTAAAATCGAGAGAGCTTCCCCAGAGAGAAAACGCTGGATCTTGCGATTTTCCCCGACGCGGGAAATAATATCGCCCACATAGCGGGACTCGAAATAACCGAGGGGAAGGCTGAGGGTATGGCGGATAAAACCGGTGATTAATGCCGTATCGATGCGATTAGCGGTGTGATCGAGGAGATAGGCGCGTAAACCAGTAATTGCCACCCGAAAAACCCCGAAAATTAGCGCACCGATCCCCATCGCCCAAAGGGTAGTTAAGGACCCCTGGACGATTACTCGATCGAGGATTAACTGGGTGAAAATCGGCGTAATTAAGCCGAATATCTGAATAAAGAGCGAGGCGACGAAAATTTCCAGCAGTACGAACCAATGGGGTTCCAGTAAGCGATAAAACTGCCAGAGAGAGGTTTTATCCTCTTTCGTGTCCCGAAATTTCTGGTTCGGTTGGAGCAGCAGGGTGAATCCCGTCCATTTACTGGCGAATTCGGCACGACTTAGGGTTAATTGCCCGATCGCTGGATCGCCGATAATCACCTGTTTGGGGGTAATTTTCCAGATCACAACGAAGTGTTTGCCTTCCCAGTGAGCGATCGCCGGTAGGGGCTGTTTCCCTAATCCCTCTAGAGTCGCTTTTACCGGACGGGTGGAGAGGCCGATATTTTCCGCCGCGGTGATCAGTCCCTTCAGGGATGCCCCGTCGCGGTTGACGTTGGCCATTTCCCGCAAACGGTTGACGCTGATTCTTTTGCCGTGATAACGGGCGATCATGACTAAACCGGCCGCCCCGCAATCGGAGGCGGACTGTTGCTCGAAGAAGGGATAACGGCGGAGGGATTGCCCGATCCAGTGACCTAACCGCTGCGCCGGAGAGGGGAAATAGGCTCGATCGCTTTTTTTGTCCGTTTCTTCTGTCTTCGTCCCAAGAAGTTGCTCAATTTCCCGCGCCCGTTGTAGTAATGTTTTTTTCAGGGCGGGGTGTTTTTTCAGGATCGGCTTCAGGGCGGACTCGGGGATAAGAAGTAGTTCCGCCTTTGCGGAGACTCGAACCGAGTAGGGAAGAAAACCCGATCGGGGAAAGAGGGAGAATTCCCCGAAAAATTCGCCGGTTTTGAGCGCAATCATCTCTTTTTGCTGCGAGTTCGCTATCCGAACTTTGCCGCCAACGACTAGGTATAACCCCGACTGTACGGGCAGTGTGCCTGCTTCGGGAGAGATGGCGATCGCCGTTTTCTGGAGACTCCGCCACTGGGTTTCGGACAGGAATTCCGGCCAGGGATTGACGAGGCTGTGAGTATCGAGCATAGTTGTTTTAAGCTTTGGCTGAAGGAGAAAGATCGACGATGCGGAGCGGCTGTAGCTGTTTGCGGAGGCGATTGATGTGGGTGGGGGTGAGTGCAACCCCGAATTCTTTCTCTAGATGCCGCGCTAACCAAACTCCCGACCATCGCTTAAAGGAATAGCCGAAATCCCGGGGGGATTTACTAATCAGTTCCTTGAGGCGATCGAGGTAGGGTTGATCAACTTTTGAAGGGCGACCGCGGCGGTATTTCTGCCAGCGATCGATCTTGCCACTCTCGGCGATCAGTATCCATTTACTAGCGGTGGCGGCAGTACAATCGAGAAGCTTACGGATCTCGTTCTGGGATTTGCCCTCGTCAGCGAAAAGAATGATTTGAATCCGTTTGCGATCAACATCAGAGATATTCGGTTCTGTTGAGATTTCGAGAAGTTGCTGACGTTGGGATGAGGATAGATATTTACCGGTGCTTGATGACATTGACATAGCCTTTGCAACTATAAGTAAAAGCAGACAGCAGCAGGTCGGAGCGTTGAGGCAAGAAAGTTGTACTAAGTTGTACAATGGGCTGAATTCGCTGGGCGACGATCTCTTTCGCTGTCCTTAAATTATTATTTCAGCTGCGAAAGTGAACATTATGCAGCACAATTATTTGTAGGATGGGTTAGCGGTAGCGTAACCCATGCGGGCGTTGGGTTTCATGATTCAACCCAACCTACGTTCATCTTATATTTAATTCCACCCACCTACTTACTAGGTTGTACAATGGGCTGACTTCCCCGGGTGACGATCTCTTTCGCTGTCCTTAAATTATTATTTCGGCTGCAAAAGTGAACATTACGGAGTCTATTAAATTCTTTTTCTCTCGCCCGCTCAAACCTCTCTAACACCTAACCCCCATCACCCCATCTCCCTATCTCCCTATCTCCCCACTAGCCACTGATAACTGATAACTGATAACTGATAAGGGACTTGCGCTTTGATAATGTACCATCTGGCTGGTCTGGTTCTTCTACAGAGCGATTTTCTGGCTGGGATATTATTCCTACGCAAGTCCCTAACTGATAACTGATAACTGATAACTGATAACTGATAACTGATAACTGATTGCTGACTACTCAAAATCGTTATGACTATGATATATTTGTTAAGGAATGTAAAAATAGTTGCATTTTCCCAGAAACTAGATTAAGGAGATTAAAAGTATGACCGCCGAAGGTTGCTTAAGAGTCGGACAAGCGGCGCCGGATTTCACCGCGACCGCCGTTTTCGATCAAGAGTTCAAAACCATCAAATTATCGGATTATCGGGGTAAATACGTCGTTTTATTCTTCTATCCCCTCGATTTTACCTTTGTTTGCCCCACGGAAATTACCGCTTTCAGCGATCGAGTTAGCGAATTTAGCAGTATCAACACCGAGATTTTAGGGGTGTCCGTCGATAGCGAATTTGCTCACCTCGCATGGATTCAAACCGAGAGAAAATCCGGCGGTGTGGGGGATGTGGCCTATCCTTTGGTGTCGGATCTAAAAAAAGAAATCAGCACCGCTTACAATGTTCTTGACCCGGATGCGGGGGTATCCCTGCGCGGTCTGTTTATCATCGATAAAGAAGGTGTTATCCAACACGCTACTATTAATAATCTTTCTTTCGGTCGCAGTGTCGATGAAACCCTCCGCACTCTGAAAGCGATTCAATACGTCCAATCCCATCCGGATGAAGTTTGTCCCGCCGGTTGGCAAGAAGGGGATGCTACCATGGTTCCCGACCCTGTGAAGTCGAAGGTTTACTTCGCGGCAGTTTAGTTAAAAATCCTCAGAAGTCCCTCAGCTATAGATGGGGGGAGACTTCTCATTTATGCAAGTGAGTAATTATACTTGTCCCTAAAACTGGTTTCTAGCAAGGCTTTCAAAATATCTTGACATAAAACCTGATTTAGGGGTTACAAAGGTGAGATGCTCCCTAAAGGGGTGAATTATTTCACCCCTTATTTTAATCGGAAAATTTTCTGGAAAATTGGCCCCATTAGCCATGACCTCATCTAGAATACTGGCCAGACAAGTCTAGAAAGAGTCACGGCGATCTATGACTAACAGTAATTATGATTCCGAGTTGACAGTTTTGGGATTACCCGCGGCCAAAGGTAGATGGTTATTAATACCTCTAGGAATGGGTGTTTTACTCTGTTTAGGGACGGTGTACTCTTGGAGTATCTTTAGAAAACCCCTAGAAACAGAGTTAAATCTCAGCGCCACGGAAAGCTTACTACCCTACACTGTGGCCCTAGTGTTTTATGCCGCTTCTATGCCGATCGCCGGTTTTTATATCCCCCGGGTAGGTACTCGCAGGATGACCGCTATCGGCGGAATTATCGTCGGTTTAGGCTATATTCTCGCTAGTTTTGCCGCTCAGATCCAGACAATTATTCTGACCTACGGAGTCATTGCTGGCACGGGAGTCGGCATCGCTTACGGTGTTCCCATGGCAGTGGTGGCACGCTGGTTTCCCGACAAAAAAGGTTTAGCGGTGGGTTTAACTATCATCGGATTTGGCCTTTCTCCCCTGATTACCGCACCTTTAGCCAATCGATTAATCAATGAATATAGCGTTAGACCAAGTTTAAGATTTTTGGGGATTATCTTTACAATAATTATTATGATTATTGCCCTCGCCATGAAATTACCCCCCCAGGACTGGCAACCTCCCGCAAATTTAGCTAATCGAAAATCCGACTTTCAGGCCAATTATCCAGTGAATATGCTGAAAAGTCGCTCATTTTATGGCTTATGGCTTTGCTATGCTATTGGTGCTTTAATTGGCTTGAGTGCCATCGGTATTTCTAGTCCCGTCGCTGAGGAAATTATTCAGATTGAGCCAGGGTTAGCGGCTAGTAGTGTTGCTCTATTTGCCTTGTTTAATGGTATTAGTCGTCCTTTGTTCGGTTGGTTGAGCGATCGCTGGAAACCCCATTATCTAGCGATTGGGGCCTATACACTCATTTTGATCGGTTGCCTGTTGATGGTCAAGGCCGAAAAAGGGGCAGTTACTAGCTATCTAGTGGCTTTTTGTCTATTTTGGTTCTGTTTAGGGGGATGGTTAGCCCTAGCTCCCGCTACCACTCTCCACTTCTTTAATCCTGACCACTACGCCCAAAATTACGGTATTGTTTTTACTGCCTACGGTGTCGGCGCTTTGATCGGAACTTTAGTAACCGGTAGAATTCGCGATTGGTTCGGTACTTACACTTATGCTTTTTATGCTATGGCTGTATTGGCAATACTGGGTATTTTTCTCGCTAGTGCCTTACTGAAAAGAGAGCGATCACATTTATCAAATCCTAGCTAAGGGAGTTAATCTTAGCCTAGACTAGATACTGCCGCCATTTTATACTTTAAAATACTCGAAAGAGGTCACATTGGACGGTATAGGTCTTTTAATCGCTCTTTTTCTGCGTGATTATTGAATCAAATCTCGGTTTTCCTCGAGGAAAGAAATTAACTGATCATCGAAAATTTTGGGTCTGAAACCCCGTCGTTCTACGACGGCTTTACTGTTAAATATGAGCATCGTTTACGAAATATATGCTAAAATGTGAGGTATGGAAAAAGCCTATTCG
>VYLF01000289.1_pt1 | contig 17664 bp, 20 predicted proteins | sample 5114371 | NCBI WGS metagenome assembly VYLF01 (sample SAMN12291773, study PRJNA351875) | freshwater metagenome | isolation source: freshwater lake | place: USA: Michigan, Kent Lake | collected 2013-08-15 | reverse complement strand
AAATAGCAGGTCGTCTGAAAAGAGCCAGTCAAGAATCTCTCAGTCACGAAACCATCTATCAAATGATCTATCAGAACTATCACGGATGTGGAGAGTACCAGAAATATTTACGCCAGGGGCTTTGTCAAAGAAAGAGTCGAGGCGGAGCAAAAAGTAAGCGTGGAGGGATTCCAGGGCGTGTAGATATCAGCGAGCGACCAGTAATTGCTGACCAGAAAACTGAAATCGGTCATTGGGAAAGTGACACAATGATTGGAGGCAATCATCTAGGAGTTCTCGTTACTCATGTAGATAAAGCCTCGAAATTTTTAGTAGCAGGATTAGCCAAAAACAAAACCGCATCGGAAATCAATAGAGTCACAGAAAAACTTTTTCAAGAGATTCACCCTGACAAAAGAAAAACCGGGAGCATCCCGATAACGGTAAGTTCTACACAATCGGTGAGGTTCGCCAAGATGGTTGGATACTGACCACCGATAACCATCTTTTTCACCACCAGTTTTTTGAGATCTGTTCCCCTCTCGAACCGAGACCGAAAGCTTCCAAGATACAAAGAACCCAGGCGAAGCGTTCGACAACCCCTAATTCTTTCTTAGGGGAAAGTGAGTCACCGATTTTCTTAGGGGAAAATTTAGGAGATCACACATCTGAGATTTCCCCTAAGAAAAAAACGGTCAACCCCGTCACATCTTCAGAGATTTTCTTAGGGGAAAATTTAGGACAGAACGATCGCATCTCTGAAATTTCCCCTAAGAAAAAAACGGTCAACCCCGTTACATCTTCAGAGATTTTCTTAGGGGAAAATTTAGGAGATCACACATCTGAGATTTCCCCTAAGAAAAATCCCAGTGGTTCCCTTTATGCCTTCAACCAAGAGAAGAAGGATAAACACGGTAACGTGAAAACTTATCCAAAGGTTGAGGGCGCTCGTTCCACTGGCAATCCCGATCATTGGTTTTGGGCTTACTGTTGGGACGAGAAGGTTAACGGCAGATGGAAAACCTTCAAACGGTCAGTCCCCCGTGAGAAGCTGTCAAAGGTGCGAATGGCGATCGATGCTAATCAACCTGTTTCAGAAATTCTGAAAATCATCGATTAAGGTTCCGCACAACGACCGCCAGTCCCCGCATCCTCTACCTTGATTCTCTCTAAAATATCTTTACTAGGGGATACAAATGTATCTTTAACCAGTACAAAAGTATCCCCTAGTAAAGAACCGAAGAGTTTATTAAGGGATAAGTTGTATTAAAAATCTCGATCGCCCAGTCTAACTCCGCAAACGGTGAGGACTTCGCTTCCCGTTCCACCCGTTCTTGATCGGTTCTCTAAGACATGATCAGACTTTGCTGCAAGTAGTTGATCGTTTCCCGATCTTTTTTGAACTTTTCGGCAATGGCAACCATGAGACGATCAGCACCGATTATCTCAATTAAATCTTCTAAATTCGGTTCGGAGCCTCCCGACACCAACAAACCAAAGTAACGGCGGGAACCAGGAGCAAGTTCTTCCATCCCATCGAGAAGCTTCTCTAAGGTATCCTCGCTGATCCAGTTCTTCCCGTTCCTAAAAGAACTGATATGGGGCGTTCCGATCCCCGACACCTCGGAAAGATCCTTCCCACTAATCTTGAAATAATCTTGGGTTGTTTTAAAGGCTTGCCTAATTGTTAACTTTTGCATACTCACCGACTCAAATGCGAATTAATTAGTTTATAATTAGTCTACTAGCAAACAAAAATAACTGATTTTCGCACGATCAGAACCACTCATACCGATTATGACACGGAAACTACAAGTTGTGAAAATACTGGGGCATTTTAAGGAATTTTTAAGCTTCCTTCCGATTGACCCGTTCGGATGGGTTCGTCCCGTTCGCGACCGAGGGGATTAGCCCAAAAAAACAAGCCCCAATCTGGTTAGGGAACGGGGCAAGAAAATGACTTCTTCATTAGATGTACCTATCTAGAAGTAACCGTCGAGATCGATTTGTCGAAACGCAACTTTCGGGATCGGTTCATCGGGGTTCATCTTTTGAGATTCATCCTCTGAAATTCATTCTTTTACAGTGTGACTATTATGACACGGATCGAGCAAAAATTTTACCCTCTAACGGCGGAAATATCCCAAAAGCTCAGACACTCCAATTTGACAGCCGCCGAGTGGAGACTATGGAGTTACCTAGTCGAGTTGGACCCCTTCGGTGATCGCTACTCCCAACTGCCGGATACGTTCACGATCATGCAGGCGGTGAACATTAAAAAAACCACCTTTTACACGGCGATCGCTAAATTTCAGCAGTTGGGACTATTCGACTTTCAAGATCAAGGTTTTTCTTTCCGTAATCTTCGGGGGGTAGCCAAACGGGGGAACCCGGTTCGATTCGTTGAAAAGGTTGCCGAAAACTCGGAAAACGATACGGAAAAACGGAACCCAGTTCGATTTCTCGGAAACTTTTCCGAAAATTCGGAAAATCAAACCCCGAAACCCTTACAGCAAGAGGAGTCTGCAACTCCTCAGACTATTCAGATTCTTCAAACCATCCAGACCGCAATGGTGGAGGATTTGATTTGTTTGGATAAGGAGGAGGAAAAGGATTTAATTTCTCGGGATGAGAAAGTTATTGTCGAGTCGGAACCAATCCAATGCTCAAACCAAATTAAAGAACCGTTAAGGTCGAAACTTGACCAACGACTACGAGAACTCGGAATACCGCTCGATCAAAAAATCCGAGAGGCCATCGATAAATACGGACAATCAAGAGCTTGGCAGGCTATCGCCCATGTGGAGGCGACCCTAGAAACGATAAGAAGTAAGTACGGGGTATTTCTCTATCAAATCTCGAAAGAACCACCAGAACAACCTCGCTCCCGTTTGTCGGATGAATTTTTGCGATGGTACGCACAAGTCCGAGGGGAAATCATCGAGGATGTTGCTCTAGAACTGCTACCCCTAGACCGATACGGAGAGCCACTCCTAAGATTGCGGCATCGACCTGATGAGTTAATCCCGTGGCGACGGGTGGCCGATAAAGACTCAGAACGATCACCTCTGAATATCCGAGAGATGCTCGCAAGTTTCCCACTGCTGAAGTCTCGACTGGGGAGAAAAAAAAATGACTGGTAGCGAACCACCATGCTCAAGCAATTCGATATCTGCAGCGGCATCGGGGTCGGATTCCCTCTCGACCGACGTTTCCCCAGAGTCCGCAACTACGGCGACGCAACACCACTTCTTGCCGCTTCACCCCCCACCCCAAAACGGGGTGATGGAACCGGGGGTGATTGTTTCCCCACTATCAAACGGGCGATCAAATCTTTCCGACCCCGATACTTCTGCATCGCCAGCACCGACAATATCCTCTCCATCCGCAGAACAGGCCACCAAACCCTCTATCTTCAGCACTTCCTACGTCAGATTGCCCGCCGAACCTACGATGCGGAATAGCTTACTGTCAATTCAGGACATTTTGGCTCCCCCTTCTTTAGGAGAAAACTTCTGTTTGTGGTCATCGCCGGAGGTTTTATCGACGGGCAACCCGTCACGCCCTGGCCAGAGCAAATTAGAGACACAGTTGAAGAAAGAGGGCGTAATCAAAGAGGACGAACGGTTAAATCCCCGATTTCTCGAAAGCATCTCCTCGATTCCTACGGACTGGACAAACCCCTTGGACAACCGAACAGCAATCCAGTTTCTCGCCACCGACGAATCGCTCTCGCTAATGCCCTCGACCCTCAAATGGCCACCATCGCCCTCGCCCGCATCCTCTACCTTGATTCTCTCTAAAATACCTTTACTAGGGGATACAGATGTATCTTTAACCAGTACAAAAGTATCCCCTAGTAAAGAACAGGAAGGTTTACTAGGGGATACAGATGTATCTTTAACCAGTACAAAAGTATCCCCTAGTAAAGAGGAAACCGAGAATAAACGTTCGCGCCGTCGTAGGGGGGAGGGTTCAGGGCATTTCATCACCACTTATTCTCAACAGGCGAAGTACGGGCGCAAATATCTCCAGACTTTCTATCAAGTCGAATTCGGTAAGCGCAAGCGATCGATCTACCTTGCATCTGAAAAGGTGGATCGGATTCGAGAACTCGATCGCATGGGCAAGCCGATCGGGGAGATTCTGGAAGCGATCGATTCCCCCAAAGCGCGGGAGGTTCTAGCGGAGTACAGGGATTTTCTTAAGAACAAATGAGTAAGGAGTTAAGGCATTGGCAATCAAAGCTATAAGTTTGTGGCAACCGTGGGCATCTCTGGTCGCAAACGGTCTCAAACTTTACGAGACGAGGGGATGGCCGACAAAATACCGAGGGGTGTTGGCCATCCACGCCGCCAAACGTCCCCTTTGTAAGCAAGGAAAAAGCTTGATCTCCTATCTCAACCGAGCGTTCAATCTGTCCATCGATGGCGATAAATTACCGTTAGGTGCGATCGTAGCACTCACCGATCTGACCGATTGTTTAGAGATGGTATCCGAGGCGAATGCCACCGACGTGCCAAATTCGATTATTGTCGAATCGGTTTCGGAATTGGAACGGTTGCTCGGCGACTGGCAACCCCAACGATACGCTTGGAAGCTGGAAAATGTCAGGGCGATTGAACCGATACCCTGCTTAGGCAAGCAAAAGCTGTTTACTGTTGAAATAATTACTTCTGATTTTTCGCTAACTGGCGGGTGAGTTAATCTAGTCAGTACCGCACCCATTGGCGCAGAGGGTTTTATCGGTGGCAACCTTACGGCCTCAGAGAACGACCCGATCGCAAACTGATCTGGATCGAGCCAGTTCTGGTTAATGGCTAAACTTTTGACTATTTCTGACCGGCAATCTGGCAATCTGGTTTTACAGAAAACCTGCTTGATCGATCCGAATAATTCTGGTTTTACAAAAAACTGGTTTTAAAGAAAACCAGCTTGCGGAGTCGATTCTGTTTATCTGGTTTTATGGCAATCTGGTTTTACAGAAAACCTTCTTACTAGATATGATTCTAATTTATCTGGTTTTATGGCAATCTGGTTTTACAGAAAACCTCCTTACTAGATATGATTCTAATTTATCTGGTTTTATGGTAATCTGGTTTTATAGAAAGCCTTCTTACCAGATACAATCCTATCTATTTCTCTTCCGTCAAAGTGGTTTCAAACCTTGACTTGTCGTCGGCTGAAACGACGCAAATTCCTGAAAATTAATATACCTTTTGCGTGGTTTTACAGAAAACTCGCTCGATCCGAATGGAACCTTAATTCTGGTCTTGCGGCAATCTGGTTTTACAGAAAACCAGTTCACGGAATCGATCCAAATGTGACTGCAATTCTGGTTTTAAGGTAATCTGGTTTTACAGAAAACCTGTTTCCAGGAACAAGGATGAAAAACAGAAAACCAAAAAACCAGAAAACCAGATGAAAATTATTACCGTTACTGGTTACAAAGGTGGTGTCGGTAAAAGCACCACCGCCGTGCATATCGCCACCTATTTCAGCGATCGAGGTCGGACGGTATTAGTTGATGGCGACCCGAACCGCACCGCTCTGGGTTGGGCGGAGAGGGGGGAGCTTCCCTTCACCGTTGCCGATGAGCGACAGGCGATGAAGATTATCGGCGGGGCGGACTTCGTTATCATCGACACTCCCGCCCGTCCCCATTCCGACGATCTCAAAGAGTTGGCCAAGGGTTGCGAACTCCTGATCTTGCCCACCGCCCCCGATGTTCTCAGTCTGCAGCCGATGTTGGAAACGGCTAAAGATTTGGGAGACGCTAATTACCGCGCCCTGATCACGATCGTACCGCCGCCCCCAAATCGGGAAGGTGAAATACTACGTCAGGAATTAATCGAGGGCAGTATCCCTGTTTTCAAGTCGATGATTCGCAGAACCGTCGGCTATCAAAAAGCCGCTTTAGCGGGTGTTCCCATTCGCAATCTCGATGATGCTAGGTTAAGAGCGGCATGGAAGGATTACAAAGCTTTGGGAGAGGAAATTTTAGCCATATTGGAGGTTTTATGACGGCGGGCAGGTACGGCGATTTAATTAAGAAAGCCAGAGAACAAGAAAACCAGAATACCGGTTTACCAGAAAGCCAGAATACCAACTTACCAAAAACCCAGAATACCGGTTTGCCAGAAAGTCAGACTTTTGGCAATCAAGAAAACCAGAATGAGCCGGAGGTAAACCTTTGTGTCAAGGTTCCCAAATCCTTGCGGCAACATTGGGCGGCGGAGGCCAAACGGCAGGGAACGACCATGACTGCGGTGATCATGGCAGCCCTTAGCGATCGATTTGGTAAACCAGATTAACAGCAACCCAAAAAACCAGATAACCAGATAACTGGAAAATTTTCAGATGTTAGCTAAGGTAATATTAGTTAATAAAGTTGCTGTTTTTGTATGAAGTCGCTTTCCCTGATTGTTTCGGGTTCTATTGTTTGTCTAATGTCTATGCCAGCCAACGCTCAAAATCAGACGGATTATGAAGCTTTGTGTCGGAACCGGCAGTCTTACGGGTTTTCTCAAGAGGAGTGTGATCGTTGGATTAGAGAACAAAACCAGCGTTCTCCTACTAATTCTTCTGGCAATGGTCGATCAGCCGTCAATTCCGCTTTTATCGGGGAGAAAGTCTATAAACTGCGTTTGAGGGATGCCCCTACCGGCAACATTGGTCAGCAAAGCATTTTTTCTCCTGGTGATCTCGATCGGGAGGAGTGGGTAGTAGTTACTTTGATCAACAATCAGAGAGTCAAGGTACGTCATGCCACCAATGTAATGAACAAGTTTTGGGGAACCCGTAAGTGGTACGATCATCCGGCCACAGCCATTCGATTATGTGCGATCAACGGTTTTGATACTACCGATTGTGTGACGGCTCAGGGAGACACGATCGATTTGCCAGAGGGAAAAACCATTCATGATGTTCAGATCGATTTCAAGTATGTGGAGGGCGGTTCTGTCTATACCCGCACAGTACAAATCGCACCAGGTACTTTACCCGATTGAACTCCAATGGAAATGGCTGTTGGTGACGGCGTTTTTCTCTGTAGCCAGCAAAGATACGGGGCATACCGATTCCGAACCAAAGATAGATGATAGGGTTGCTAATTTGTATGGGTTGACTGCTGAGGAAATGAAGACTATTAGGGGCGATTAATTATGACAGAAACTCCTTATCAAATAGTCATTGATACTAACGTAATCTTAGCTGGATTGCTCTCTAATAAAGGAGCATCCTATAAACTCTTAACCATACTCAATGACCAACGCTTTCAAATCAATGTATCTGCCACCCTAGTTTTTGAGTACGAAGAAATACTAAAAAGAGAACAACAACAAATAGATTTAAACAATGAAGACATAGATAACATTATTAATGGAATTTGCCATCTAGCCAACCATCACGAAATCTTTTATATTTGGCGACCATTAGCCAAAGACAAAAATGATGACTTTCTGATAGACTTAGCTTTCAAATGTCAAGCTAATTTTATAATCAGTTACAATCAAAGAGACCTAAAACCCATTGAAAAATTCGGCATTTTTATTTTAACACCCAAACAATTTTTACGATTACTAGGAGAAATAAAACCATGAAACTAAGCACAAACATTCCAGATGTTTTATATCAACAAATTGAAACCTTAGCCAATAAACAAAACATACCAGTAGAGCAACTGGTAACAATGGCTTTATCTGCCCAAATATCCTCTTGGATGACTAAAGATTATCTAGAAGAAAAAGCACAACAGGGAAGTTGGGAGAAGTTTCAACAAGCATTAGCTAAAGTTTCAGATAGAGAGCCAGAAGAATATGACAGATTGTAACTTAATTCAATTTTATATTGATGATAAGGTTGCTAATTTGTATGGGTTGACTGCTGAAGAATAACCATGTCTAAGTCTAATTGGTTATCTAGATTTGTTAACTTCAAAATGTTTAAGGAAATAGTTAAAGACGGCATAGTAGCAGTAGTCGCATAATGTCAATCAGATTCCCAACCGCCGCATTCTGGGCATTGCCAAATATCTCGCGGGGTGGGACTGCTGGTAAAGATATGTTGGCAATCGGGACAAACACCCGTAAAGAAGGGATGGGTGTCTAATATTTTCTCCTGTTCTTCTCGCGTGTAACGGCAGAGTCGATCCGGTATCAGTTCATCACCGTACCACGAATACCCGACTGGCGACCACAGTTCTTTTTCCTCGATCGCTTCCGGGTCGGGGCGGAAATCGGGACACTTTTCTGTTTCTACCCCTTCGGGATGGACGGCACAGACGAAGTAAATTTGATGGGTATATAGCAGACAACGATCGCAATCAGGAATTTTGCTCATCTTAATTTTCGGTCAACTCTAACTATTGAATCAACGGGAAGCGGGTCAAATCCTTAGACTAATAGGCCAACGGCGGCCCCGATCTGTTCATCGCTGACCTCTAGGTATCTTTGTAGGACTTCCAGACTACTGTGACCACTTATTTTTTGGATCACCCGGAGCGGCACACCCCGGTTACTCATCATGGTCAAAGCCGACCTACGGAAGCTGTGGGTCGAGACTCCTTTTAGTCCCGCCCGTTCGCAAGCGTTTCTTAGGATCAGGTCGGCACTCGATCGATGCAGGTGTCCTTTTTCTCTAGCGTTGTGGAAGGAAGGGAAAAGGTAACTATCGGGTTGAAATTCTTGCAGGTAAAGGTCGAGGATTTTCCGCAGGGCTGGATTGACGGGGATGGAACGAGTTCCCTTCTTACCTTTGGTAGTGGACTTCCTGAAGGTGATCGCCGCCCCCACATCGTTGACGGTCAGTTGCAGTGCCTCCGATATCCTGCAGCCAGTATGGAAACAGATGCCAAATAGACATCTATCCCGATCGTTATCGAAACCAGCGAACAGGCGATCTAGTTCGACTTGAGAGAGAATTTTAGCTTGTCCGTTACCGTTAACTTTCACGATACTTCTGTTCTACTCGACAATACTGCACTATCGTCTAGTATAATATAATGCCAGAAGTCGAGGGGGCGCGGTGAAACAATTGAGTTTATTCGTTACGGGTGGCGACGATCGAAGGGAGAAAGCCCCCCAGATGAGCGAGGATTTCCTATTCGCTTGGAAGGAGAGAATTGCAGACTATCAACGACAGGTGAGAGAGGGAAAGACGGCGATCGAGCAACCGACTTTATTCGATTTACCGCAGACCACATGGCACACCGCCGATGAGATCGATCCTTTTTCTTTACCGCGTCATCCCTCGGACTTCTATCGCCGTCCCGACATCGAACCCCCCGACGATTCCAATCAAGGCTGTCTCTATTTCCAGATCGACCATGTTAGTAAAATCGTACTGTATGTCGGAGAGACAAAGTTGAGCGCCCGCCGACGTTGGTTGGGTTCCCACGATTGCAAGGATTACGTTCTCAACTATATCGAACTGCACCGCCGCTACGATCTCGATGTGGCCGTTAATGCTTCCTTTTGGTATCATGTCCCACCCACCAAAAAGATACTGCAGCAGTGGGAACGGGAGCTTATTTATAAATGGCGACCTCCTTTCAACAAGGAGATGTGGGAGTTCTACGGCCAACCGTTCGGGAAACTCTAGCTACCGACAAATGCCGTCGTTTCTGTTAGGATAGACAGTAGCGATCGCTAAGATAGTTATGATGGGAAGAAACCGTTATCCCGATAATTGGGGGGAAATTGCCGGTAGGGTCAAGGAAAAAGCCGGCTGGAAATGTCAGTGCTGCGGGATGCAGTGTTTACGACCGGGGGAAGATGTCAGCGACCTGACCATTTCCGAGCGCTCGATCCGTAAACTGGCCGTACACCACCACAACCGACAACCAGAGGATAATCGCCCCGAAAATCTCATCGCCCTCTGTAGCGCCTGTCACCTTGAGCGCCACAAGTTCCGGCTCGGTTCCGTGTCTATCGGTCAGTTGTCGTTATTTTAGTCCGGTAATAAGAGGACAAAACGGCATCACGTTCTATCTCTAGTGTCGATCCGTTAGAGCGATCGAATATCCCCATCGTTCCCGCCCCCGTATCTAACCTTTACTAGGGGATAAATTTGTACTATAACTTTCTTCCATCGATGGAACCCGATAACTCGATCGCCACCGTATCTAACCTTTAGTAGGGGATAAATTTGTACTATCCTTCGATTTGTTTTAACCACCATTCCAGCAGGACGGCGCGGCATTGTAAGCAGGTAAGGGACTTCAACAAATCGCTGACTCCGATTGAATTAGCGGGATAGGTCAATAGTTCGCTGGTAGATAGCCCGCCGTCGATATCGGCAGTAAAACCGTAAAGTTTCTGATTGGAAAAGGAGCTATTTACTGCCCAACCCTCGCTGTTTAGGGGAGTTAATCGGGTCACTGCCGTCGCTTCAATTCCCAATTCTCGTTTTAGAGTCATCAACGCCGCCTCGTGATGGTCTTGCCCCTCGGAAATCCGACCACCAGGGAAATCGAGGGTTGTTTGTCCCAGTCCGGGGCGATAACTGGGAGCGGGCAGCAGTATCATCGAGTTTTGAACGGGCAGAACGATGACGGAATCAGCTTTTTCAACCCGCCAATACTCTAATAGTTGTCCTCGATCGTCTTGCAGGTGTTCCCCGATCAGGGTCAACCAGCGACAACGAAGTTCTAAAAAGCGATCGTTTACTGGCCATGCCGGACTCGATGGTTGTTGCATTTTTAACCTACTCTATATGGAAGCTGTTAAAACAGATTCAAGAACTCCTCGATCGCCGCGTCGGGGGACTCCATACATTCTTGGGCTGTAAACCTTGCGGTGGCGATTCCTTCTCGCAAAAGCAACCGGTCTCTTATGTAGTCGCGATGGGTCTGGCCATTTTCTTGATGGTGTTTACCATCGATTTCCAAGCTGATGCACTTCCCTTTATGAAAGACCAAGAAATCTATTTCTAGTCTTCCCGTCATGGTAGATGCCGAGAGGGGAGAACCCTGACCACCTATCCGCCCCCTCGCATTGCCGAAAAATAACAAACCCCTTCTATTCAAAGCTTCAGCGATTTTTACCTCCACGGGCGATCGAAACATCATCCCGCCCCACTCGGTTGTTCCATTGTTGCTCCGACCGACGACGATGGCACTTCCCCTGACGATTTGCTCGATCCTTTCCTGCCAATGCTCATCGAAAAACAACCGCCACCAGTGTTGAGTGCCGTGACCATCCCTCTGATCGGCGTAGGCGAGATGCAGGTTCGGCTTGATCTCCATGTAGAACCCCGGCCTGGTTTTGGGATAAAGCCATTGATTTATTCGCTTCCTGAGATTTTTTTCCTTGTTAGCACTCAAGGCAACAAAAAAATCTAACAGTTGTGAGGTTCTCAATTCTCGCAATAGGGGAAGTTTCCCACCGACAGAGACCAATTCGCCGCTATTTTCGGTTCTTTCATCGTTAAATTCCATAGAATAGAGCATTTCTAAGCGGAAATAGCAGAGCGGAAATGGCTAGTGATTCCCAAGCCAATCCCAGAAACGAGGAGAAGATTCACGTCTAATTCCCTTCGATCCGATTTGAGCGAGTTTAAAACAAATTTGGCTTTCATGACCGATATTGAACAGGTTGATAGATTTTCATCGGGTTTCTCTAATTTTGTGATCCTCTCAAATAGTCAGACCGCAATTTCCTTATTATCGCTCTATCTTTATTCCGGTTTAAACCATTCGTAACAAACTAATTGAATAGACCTCCTGCAAAAGTCTTATTCAGCTACTTGATGATAGCCTAAAGCAAGTTCATAGTTGTAAATGCCAGCGATTAAATTAAATCTCAGACCAAAACGCCGTCTCCGATTCCTATATCTTGATGATAAAATTCTAAATATCTTCAGACTTCTGTGAATATGTTCGATAATAATTCTTTCTCTTGATAACTGGCGATTAAATTCTTTCTCTTCTGAACTTAATTCTTGATTTTTCTTCTTTTTGTAAGGAATCCTACTATTTTCATGCTGTTTTTGGATTCCTTGATAGCCCTTATCTGCTAAACATTCAATACTTTTATCTATCCCAATTTGACTATTTTTCCAAAGGTTAAAGTCATGTATTCTTCCCTTTCCATGAGCGGTACAGATTATCATTCCTGTTTTTTGAGCCGCAAGAACTTGAGATTTTATTGTATGATAGCCCTGTTTCCCGCTATAGTAATCTTTCTGCTTCTTTTGAGGTCTTTCTATCTCATGCTCTGCTACATCTACTACCACTACCTCTAGGTCACTATTGGCTTGTTGAACTGTCTTTTTACCTGGCAGATTAAATAATCCTGATTTCATGAGAATAACTTCTACCCTTCTAGTGATTCGTAGGGCTGTTGTCTCATTAATCTCCCAGTTAATTGCGAGATGGAAATAAGTCCTATATTCCCGCAAATACTCTAAGGTCATCAAGATTTGGTCTTCTAAACTTAATTTACTTGGTCTTCCCGATTTTTTTTGCAGAACTTTTTCGGCGGCCAGAACTTTCACCATATCCTTAAATGTTTCAGGATATACCCCACAAAAGCGTTTAAACTCTTCTGGATTCAAATTTTTTACTTTTTCGTAAGTCATTGTTTTTCTGAGTGTTTTACTTTATTTTACATAATCAGTTCCTATTTTTGCAGGAGGTCTAATATCTTCTTCTCTGATAATTTTGAGGGGACTTTCTTCTTTTTTTTCCTTGATCTCATTATACAAGTCATTATCGACAAAATACTCATCTAGTTCGGCTATTAACGTGTTTAAGTCTTGTTTTTGAACGTATTTATCCCAAATTGTCTTAATGTCTCGTTCGTAGATTTTTAGATTTACCGTGTTAATTACTTGCAAGATTTGTACTTTAGTTTTCTGATCGTCAGGCTGATTTTCCAGTAAATTTGGCTGAATTAGGGCATGATGAATCTTTTGTATCAGTTTACTCAAGCTAGGTTTGAGTTTGTGGCTGGTATGCTGTCTTCTCAAGGATTTGAGCAGGTTATTGGTTGCTGTGGTCAGGATGCGGAAAATGGCAGTGTCGAACTGGACGGGTGGTAAGTCCTCTGGTGGGGGAAAGTCAGATTCTTTGCACTTAATCCAGTTAAAGATTTTACGCTTGTCTGTCACCAGTAAAGACGGTTCGGTGGAGATATGTCCTCGCAGGCTAGGATAAAACTGCCAGAAATGTCTATCCCCTGCTTTAAAAGCGAGGAATAGTCCCCCCTCGCTAAAGGTGTGGTCAGGAATCTTGAAGGTGCGGGTGCTATGAATCCCTAGGGGAATTTCTTCTACAGCTTCCCTTGTCTTCTGTTGGATAAACTCTAGCAGTGGCAATCTCATCTCATCGAGGGAGACTAGATCGGCGGTTTGTTCGAGTTCTTCAAGTATGGCGGCTTTCTCAGCCTCTGTGTCTGCCTGTTTGAGACGATAGAGTTCTTCTAGCGATCGCTCTTGAATGGTTTCTCCCAAGACACTAGCATCTAAACCCACTTCTCGATCGATAGTGGCGATCCGATCCTGCAATCGTCGCACTAGATTGAGTAAAGCTTCTAATCCCTCTTCTGGAAAACAGTTGTAGATGTAGAGAGAGTCATAGTCTGTCCCTAATCTATCAATGCGTCCCGCCCTTTGGATCATTCTAACTGGATTCCAATGCAGATCATAGTTAACTAAAACCCCCGCATCCTGTAGGTTCTGACCTTCCGATAGAACATCGGTACAGATGAGGATATCGATGGGGTTTTGCTTGAGGGTTTCTAATTCATTATCCTCTTGAGTGTTAGCTTTAGGAGAAAACCGTTTGACCTTTTCCTCTCGCTGTTTGCCAGGTGTGTCCCCAGTAATTAACTCGATCGCTGGATTTCCCATGTCTTTCAACCAGTCTTCATCTTTGAGTAGTTCGCTGTGTAAATAATCTGCCGTATCTTTAAAGTAACTAAAGACTAAAATTCTTTGAGATTTTAGTTTAGTTTTGAGTAATTCTTTAAAAGCCGCTAACTTGCGGTCATGATCTTGATTTTGTGCAACTGATTGCTGTATTTTGTCAAGAATGGTGAAGATACCGTTGAGAATAGCTAAGTCCGATTCAATATACGCTCGTAGGTTATCTATCTGATAATCCTTGTGGTCAATTTCTTCCAGTTGGCTAATGATGGAACTAATGGATTTTTCAGCATCTTCTTCTTCCATCCCTGCTGCTAAGATTAACTTGCGGAAGTTCTTTGATGAGAGCAGTTTTCCCTGTTGGGTGAGGATTTCGTAGAATTTACTCTGAAAGTCTCTTTGGTTACGAACACTATTTTTAAAGGCAATTAAGGAACTTTCTAATCGTTTTAAATAGAGAGCTTTTTGTAGGGCGACTAAGGCATCATTGCGTTTAACTTCATCTTCATCCTGCTTTTGTTTTTTGCGCTTAAAAGCTTTGATGTTGTAAGGTGCTAAATGAAGCTGGTCGATTCGATCAGCGATGCCAGCATATAACCCAGTAAAGCTCCCCTCAAAGTTATAGGTAAACTGTTCTAGTTCTCGCTTGGGAAAGTGAATAAGCTGATTGTTAATCCTGATTTCTTCCCCCGCCATTTGTCTTCTAATAACGTCCTGACGGCTGCGGCGTACCATTGTTTGAAACAGCAACTCGGTAATCTCTACCCCACCTTTAGCTAAGGCTTTAAAATAAGTTTTTAAATTAGAAATACCGTCCTCTCGATAATAAGTATCATTGCCTCTAGTTAGTAGAGAAATTTGATGATAGAGGTCAAATACGCTATTATTAATCGGTGTGGCAGTAAGTAATAAAACTCGTTTATTGCGCTTACCACTGCTGACCATTTTTAGCAGATTTCGATAGCGATTAGTGGCACTATTACGGAAGTTGTGACCCTCATCCACCACCACTAAATCATATTGGCTGAAACGGCGAAGATCAAAGTTTTGACGACTGATCTCCTCATGGGACAAGACATCAGCTTTAATGCCAAATTCATCTAGTTTCTTAATCCAGACTAAATCTCTCAGTTGGGCGGGACAGACCACCAAAGCGCGGGGGACGTAACCAGGACGGCGCAATTTAATCAGGTAATAGTCTAATACTCTCAAGCCAATGTAAGTCTTACCCAAACCCACAGCATCAGCGACGATGCAGCCTCGATGTTTCTCCATCAGTTTGACGGCTCTCTCGAAACCTTCCTGTTGGAAACTAGCTAGTTCTAGGGTAGTGCGCTCCGTTTCCCCCACCATCGCCTCATCCTTAAACAGTTCGTACAGTGCTTTAAGGAAAACTTGATAGGGTGTATAGGCTTTACTGCCAAATTTGGAAGCGTTGAGGGCATCAATTAGCTTGGTCTTGTAGTCGAGGTCAACACTGGGGTCATTCCAGAACTTCTCAAACCAGTTTTGTCTAAGGTCAGATGCGATCGCTCCCACCTTGTTGATGATGTTTAACTCTGTATTGCCTTGCAGTCCGGCGGGGGTAAAGTTAGATGACCCGACGATGCTGTAATGGTCGAAGATGTAGGCTTTAGCATGAAGGAATTGAGATTTTTCTCCCAATGCTCCAAAGAGTCTGACCTTAACATGGTCTTGTTGTAGGTAAGCGATTACGCGATCGATCTGGTTTTTGTATTCTCTCTTGAAGGGTTCGCCTTCCAACTGCTCTTGGATATTCCTGCGGAAGTAGCGGATGAGGTCAATTCTGTCACTTTCTGCTGGTCTGATAGCGGGGTCACGCCCGATGAGCAGACGGAAGCTGGTCAGGCGGTTCATGGCTTGTTCGAGGCGTAACCATGCTTCAATGCGGAAGAATCCAGTGGCGATGTCAAGAGTTAGTTGATGCTGTTCCTCAATCAGTTGTTTAAGGATGGTTTCAAGGGTATGGGTGGAGTTGTCTATGTAATCGGGGATGAGCATTTATGTGTTTTTAATAAGTTTTATTGAATTACAATCCTATATATCTATAATCAAAAATAAGCCAAAGAATTAATCCAGAAAATACTAAAGTAATTAAGCTAATCCAAAATATAGGGTCTTGAAAATTGTTGGTTGATATACTTTGAATTAATGAGGGAATTAATACACTCAAATCTGCGCCAAAAAGAATAGAAACTAACCAAAAAACTAGGCGCATTTTTTTATCCCTTTTTACGTCTTTATTTTCATAATTTTCTAATTCTTTTTCAATATCTTGCGGTTTGCTGATTTTTTTTCTTTTCAAATCTTCTTCTACTTGCTTTAAAAGTCTCTTCTCACCTTTTAACACAATATTCCTGATTTTTTCTTCGGCATTGCGGTTAAACCTTTTTCCCGTAACCCTATAAGCAAGATTATCAATTTCTCGATCACGAAACCACAAAGATAACCCTTGAGTATTGCATCTTTCGGCATTATAAATGGTATCAGGCAAAGATTGATATCTAACATCTGGCTCTGAAGAAAGAGTATATAATACTAATTGAGCCATACTTAAATACGGATATATTTTAACAGGAATCGGACTGTTATTGATTATTTGTATGGGCATACATCCTTGATAACCTGGATTTATATAATCTCCAGTACAATGGATAGATATACCTAGTCTCGCAAAGCTACTTCTTCCTTTTAATGCCCCTGATATAAAGTCAGGAATTTTTAGATTTTCTAGAGTTTCAGTTAACAAAATTTCTCTTGGTTTTATTTCAATGCAATCTTGCTCTTGCAATTCAATTTTTTTATACATTATTTCTGGATTATCTTTGATTGCTTTAGATAGATCAGGGGAAGCCAAATCTAAACATTTAAATGTATCTTCTTTGAATTTCCAAAACTTATTGGATATACGAAGATCAATAGAACTAGGTCTAATTTGCTTATCAGGCTCAAAGGGATGTTCTGAATTGGCTTCAATCTCAAGACATCCTTCTTCAAACAAAGCACGAATATCGGTACTAGAAAGACGCATTTACTGTTACTCCCCTCTAATAATCTTCATTTCTTCATCGGTCAACCCATACAAATGAGCAACCCTGTCATTTATCTCCGCTTCCCACTCTAACACCCCGACTCCTTTGGCATTAAGGCACTTCTGCACTAAGGCTTCGATGGCGAGGCGGTCTGGTTCGGAAACTGTGGACATAAGACTATACTGCATTTTCAACAATAGCTATTTCCTCCTCTGTTAAATCATAAAGTTGGTAAATAATGTTGTCTATCTCTTTGTCAATTTCTAAGATGTCAGCATTAGGATTATTAGATTTTATGTTCATAATTTCTCTGACTTTAGTAATTAAAGTTTGCTTATATTTTCCAAAATCTTTAGGAATAGGAAAAATAGCTAATTCATTAACTTTAAATTGAGGGAACGTTCCCCTTTGAAGTTTACCGAATTTATAGATAAAATAGTATGATATTACCTTAGAATTTAAAACAGATAAAATTAATTCTGGTTCAATTTTTAGGTAAAGAACATTCATTGAGTTTAAATCATTTAAAATAATTTCTTTCGTTAAACAAGCATTAATGGCTCTTCGTTACTCTTTATGCTAAATCAACAGACAAGATGCCAAGACAACATACTTCTAACCCAAAAATTCCGAAAGTTTCTCAAGCCATAGGCTCTCCGTTTTATTAGTTTAAGTTTATTGTTGATTCCCTCGACCACCCCATTCGTTGTCCTTCGCTCGAAATAACTAATTATTTCTCCAAACCAGTTTCGGATTGTTTGACAAC
>VYLF01000282.1_pt1 | contig 17855 bp, 24 predicted proteins | sample 5114371 | NCBI WGS metagenome assembly VYLF01 (sample SAMN12291773, study PRJNA351875) | freshwater metagenome | isolation source: freshwater lake | place: USA: Michigan, Kent Lake | collected 2013-08-15 | reverse complement strand
CCAATCGATCGGAGGGCGCAAGCTTTGCGCCCCTACAGTAACGGATTTTGTCCACAATGTAGGGGCGAACTGCGTTCGCCCAAAAGGTACATTATCAAAGCGCAAGTCCCTTACGGCGGATTCAGGCTCAGTCTGGTATATCTTCTAAGTGGAAAGGCTTATCCAATAAGGAGTTGTCTGTGCCACATGGATAGAAGAACCGCCGTACTAAAATTAATTCATCGCAGCACACCGGTTATATGGCCAATTGGAAATGTATTAAAAATTGTGGAGCTTGTTGTCAACTAAATCCCGATGAGCGTCCTGACTTAGAAGAATATCTTACTCCCGCACAATTAAGTCAATATCTCAGCATGGTGGGGGAAGAGGGTTGGTGTATACACTTTGATCGCCAAACCCGTCTCTGTACCATTTATGACCAGAGACCAGAATTTTGTCGTGTTCAACCCGATATTTTTGCCAAAATGTATCAAATTGAACCGAGAGAATTCGATCGATTTGCGATCGATTGCTGTCATCAACACATTGAGGATCTTTATGGGGAAGATAGCCTAGAAATGAATAGCTATCGTCAGCAAGTAGGCTAAGATTTACCCCTATCCCAGAAATAACTCGGACGGGGAAGAAAACAAGTGTTCTGGTTATTTTTCCTAGGTTCTCGATGGCTAAACCAGTAAAATTACGGAATCGATTGTTTCCCTGTTGAGGAGAAGTCTATAGGAAACTCGAAACCTCTAGAGGTGAAGAGTTTGAGCTAAGGACAGGGAAAAACTATCATGGAAAAACCAGAAAAACAGCGCCGCAGACGCGGGGTTATCCTCACCCCCACGGGACTAGAAAAATTACTTACTGCCAAACAAGAAGCGGAGTATCGGGATAATCGCGGTCATCGTTTCACCCTAGAAGTCCTCAGCGAGAAAACTCTTTTAGGGGTAGATACTCTGATGAAGGTATTTGCTTGTGAATCGGGAGTGGATAAACAAACCCTGAAACATTGTTTTCAAGCCTTTAATTTAACTTTAGAAAATAGCGATTATTATCGTCCTAACTTACTAGAAACTAATACTATTAATCCTCAACTATTGCCTGAGTTACCAGAGGGACAAGTCCCCCTCAATTCCCCCTTTTATATCAACAGAAATAATCTAGAACAGACTTGTTATCAAGAGATATTGCGCGGGGGGAGTCTTATCCGGATTAACGCGGCCAGAAAAATGGGAAAAACTTCCCTGATGACTAGAATTATTAATTATGCACAACAACAGCAATACCATACACTTTATTTCAGTTTTCGGTTAGCAGAAAGCTCAATTTTTCAAGATTTAAATCACTGGCTGCGTTGGCTTTGTGTTAGTATTAGTCGTCAGTTAGATTTAGACAATCATCTACCAGAGGATTGGGATGAATTCTTAGGGGGTAAAATTAACTGTAAAATCTATCTAGAAAAGCATATTCTCTCCCATCTCGATCGCCCTTTAGTGATTGCCTTTGATGATCTTGAATATCTTTTATCCTATCCACAGCTAAGGGAAGAATTTTTTAGTATTCTGCACCTCTGGCACGAGGAAGGCAAAAACAAACCTCTCTGGCAAAAATTACGTTTAATTGTTGCCTATTCCCCTGCACAGGAGCTTGATAAAACCTCAGATACCTATCAATCTCCTTTTAGTCTTGGTTTACCGATCGAATTGCCTAATTTTACCAGCGCACAAGTACGAGAATTAAGTCAAAGACAGGGATTAGAGCAGAATTTTGACTGCGAAAAATTACGGATATTTCTAGGGGGTAATCCCTATTTAATTCGTCTTGCTTGCTATCATCTTGCTCGGGGTAATTGTACCCTAGAAACCATTTTAGCTACTTCTATCGGGGAGGAAAGTAATATTTTTGCAGACCATCTTAAACGTTTACTTTCGCATCTACAATACTTAAAGGGCAATTTGGCGGCTATCTTTGCTAAGGTGGTGATGGCAGAAAAAGACATAGAAATTGATTTAATTGCCGCTTTTCACCTAGAAAGTCTCGGACTAATTCACCGACAAGGTAAGTTTTGCCGAGTCAGTTGTCCTCTCTATCGTCAATATTTTGGCGAATATTTCCGGCAACGTTCTGTTTTTTTGGCTCGAAAAACTTCTATCCTCGCCAAAAAAATTACGCTTGCTCACTTTGATAATTCCAGAAAAAGTCGCTATGCTATCTAGTTTATCGAATGTCATTAAGTAGTCGTGCAAAATAAATTTCCTAGTGAAGAAAGGCACTCATGCAAAAGGCAAGAGGCAAGGGGGGGGTTAGATATGTGTAATTAATTTTGCTTAGGTACTTATGAGGGAGTGATACTAAATCCTGTTTAAAAAGTATAGGAGAGTGGCAAGGGGGTTTTTAAAGTTCGAGTGGAATAGGCTTGTAGTTCCTCTGTTTTACGAATAAAACTTTTCGTACTCATCATGATCGCCAATCCAAAACCAGGTCACTGTATCCCCTGACAGCACTCCCAAAGCTCGATGACTCTTCGTTACACGCACTGACCAAATATCTTCGTCGCTGTCAATACACTTAAAATGTAACGATGGATGAAACGGATTCTCTACCCATAACCGATATGCTTTCCTGGCTCCGGCTTTGACTGCTGGTTTCAAGTCGCGATACTTCTGCCAAAATGAGGGCAATGTCGCGGAATTCATAGCTGCTCATAATCCATCGGCGTGGACAAGCCTGCTGCAATCTCTTCTTTGGCTTTCCGTGCTGCTGCGACTAGATTATTCTTCGTCTGTTTAAACGACTGATCCCATCGTTTTTCTTCTTCAATTTCTGCAATATAAGCTCGAACATAATCTACTAACTGCTCTTGAAGCTCATCAGGCAGAGACTCAACCATCTTGATGATCGTGGTAATAGCAGGAGAGGGCATGGTATCTATCAGCGCAGTAGGTTTTCTCTATTCTACAACGTCCACCGTAAACCCAAAATGATATGATCTTTGTTTCCTCTGTGTCTGGAGTGGTTTTTATTAAGTAGGTAGGCGTTAAAAGTTGTCAGACACCCCCCTTATCAAGGGGGGCAGGGGGGATCCCCCCGCCTATCGGCACCCCCCTTATCAAGGGGGGCAGGGGGGATCCCCCCGCCTATCGGCACCCCCCTTATCAAGGGGGGCAGGGGGGATCGAACCTAAAATCCATTTTTAATTTAATTATAACCAGCTACTTAATGAGCCTTGCTCAAAACCAAACAATTCATAATTCAAGAGCGAGGTATTTATGGGTAAAGAATAAGAACTACTTGAACAATGGCGAGAACTGACACCGGAAAAGCAACAAAAAGTTTTACAATTTGTTCAAACACTGAAATCTAAGTCAGAAACAACAGCACCACTTAATTAGGAGTCTAACCCATGAGCGGCCTCACCATCGAAACCGATTTAGGAAAAATCCTAGACCAGATTAATCAGAATCTTAAAGAGACCAATCAGAAGCTAGACGCACTCCAGAAAGATGTCACAGACATGAAGATTGTTCAAGTCAGATTCGAGGCCGAAGTCAAGGGAGACCTCAAGGCATTACAGGGAGAATTCAACACCTTACAAGGTGATTTAAAAGAGATTAAAGGTTCCCAGAAAGCCCAAATTTGGGCATTAATCACCATCTTGGCAACAGCAGTTATCGGAACTGTCATCCGCTTTGTCATCACTGTTCCCCCTGTTAGCAACCCCTAACTTCCACTGCCGGGGAACAGGCTTCTGTTTCCTGTTTGATATTCAGGTAGAATTAATGATAGAATTGGTGCGTTACGGCGGATTGTTAATTTTGGTTTTTTGACGGGATTTGTAACCGCCTAAGGGAGCCTACACATCTTCTCTCAATGAGATCATCAATTTTTTTTAGGTACTTAATCAAATTCCTCCAGATGATTTATGAGTATCCTCTACTGTCTCAATCCCGAATGTTCCCATCCTCAAAATCCGACTCATTATAGCTATTGTCAAGGATGTGGCGGAAATTTAAGCCAAACTAGCCAATCATATTCTTTTCATAGCCGTTATCTCATGGTCGGAGTATTAGGCGAAGGCGCATTCGGTAGAACTTATAAAGCCGAGGACTTGAATTTTAATCGCAAACCCCGCGTTATTAAAAAGTTTATCGCTCAAATGCAGGGAGCGGCTCTTGAGAAGTCTAAGGAGTTATTTCAAAGAGAAGCGGAAAAATTAGACGAATTAAGACACGAACAAATTCCGAGCGTTTATGACTACTTCTCGGAAGGAAACTCTCTCTATTTAGTAGAAGGATTTATTGAAGGAGAAACCCTCTTTCAAGAATATCAAAGAGAAGGAAAATTTAGTGAGCAGAAAATCCAAGAAATATTACGGGATTTATTACCAGTCCTTGCTTATCTCCATTCTAAAGGATTGATTCATCGTGACATCAAACCGGATAACCTGATGCGTCGTCGGAGTGATGGTAAATTGATGTTAATTGATTTTGGGGGAATTAAAGAACAAACTTCCCAAATGGGGACAGGTTTATACACTCCCGGTTATGCTCCTTATGAACATATCATGGGCAGTGCAGTCGCCGCTAGTGATTTATATAGTTTAGCCGCTACCTGTGTCCGTTTATTAACAGGATGTTTCCCCCAAAGTAACAGTAATTTGCCTGATTCGGTCTATGATGTGGATCAGCGGCGATGGTTATGGCAATCGGTATTAAAATCTCAAAAAAGATCAATTAGTGATTTTTGGGCGAATATCTTGAACAAAATGTTAGAAGATAAGTCTAGCCAGCGCTATCAATCAGCTTCGGAAGTTCTGACAGCGTTGAATAATCCTCCTTCAAGTAGAACTGTAGTACAACCTACTACCGTTTCACCTCCTCCTCAGAGAAAAATTAGCACTACATCAGGGATAACTAGGCGTAAATGGCTATATAATAGCATCGGGATGATTGTATTTGGAGCGGTGATCGCATTAGTAATTGACAAGAGAAATGCCTGGCTAAAATTATTACCAGCAACATCACCATCAGATTTTACTGAAAAACTCCCTGGCGGGTTACAGTTAGCAATGGTGGAACTGCCTGGAGGAAAATTTATGATGGGATCTCCTGACAGTGATCCCGATGCTCAAAGTTCGGAAAAGCCTCAACACCAAGTTAAAGTCAACAGTTTTGCGATTGGGAAATATCCAGTGACTCAGGCACAATATCAAGCGGTAATGGGAACCAATCCCTCTCGGTTTCAAAATAATCCCCAAAATCCGGTAGAAAATGTTAGTTGGGACGACGCTCAAGCCTTTTGTCGGAAATTGAGTCAGATAACAGGGAAAACCTATCGCCTACCGACGGAAGCGGAATGGGAATATGCCTGTCGTGCGGGGACAACCACTCGCTTTTATTTTGGTGATGATGCCAATCAGTTAGGAGATTATGCTTGGTATGAAGGAAATTCTGGGGGTACAACTCATCCTGTGGGCCAGAAAAAGCCCAATGCTTGGGGACTCTATGACATCAGTGGCAATGTTTGGGAATGGTGCGAAGACAATTGGCATAGTACCTATGAGAATGCGCCAAAGGATGGCAGTGCTTGGCTGACAAATGATAATGATTTTAAAATATTGCGGGGCGGTTCTTGGGTCGTCATTCCAAATGGCTGCCGTTCCGCTTCCCGCCGCTACTACTACCGCCGCGTCAACTACGACTACGGCGGTTTTCGGGTGGTGTGCGGTGCTGGGAGGACTCTGTAACCCTTTTTCCCTTTTTTTCCCTTTTTACCCTTTTTTACTTTTTTCAATTTTTCTCTTTTTCCCGCCTAGCGGCGGGTCGATTTTTTTGAAAAAATTGGGGTAGCTTGTAGGGTGCGTGTTTGCGCGTACTTAAAGGAAATTTGTTAATAATTAAATTATGATTGCGCCGTAACGCACCATCTTAAGAAAATGGGTGCGTTACGCTATTACTAACGCACCCGACAAGAGCCGCTACTGTGTCTGGAGTGGTTTTTATTATGATTATTTAACTGCTACCGCATATCCCCCCGTAGCAATCTCTCCCTAGTAACAGGTTTCTAGTTCCTGTTTGATATTCAGGTAGAATGAATGATATAATTGGTGCGTGGGGCGTGGGGGTTGGTTATCCTTCTCTCAAAGCTTTTAACCTGTAGAATATAACGATCTCAGGTTTTTTGTCAAGTCTAATTTTAGGGGTTTTGCTCACGGAAACATCAGCTTTTGGGGAACTCGATACTTAACGATGTTGATGTCTATTATCGCGGAATTTCTAAGTTTAATTTAGGGGATAAACAAGGGGCGATCGCATAATTCTTTTCAACGAGGTTATGAGCTATCCAGCAATTCGATACCCATCACCATCACCTGATTACATTTATTGATTTTTCATCGCATACTATTTCAAAAGAAACGTGCCAAAGACAAAAATCATCTTTTATCAAGAAGCAGAAGGCATCTCACCCGTTGTTGAGTGGCTTCAGAAATTACTCAAAACTGATAAAAAAGGATTTGCCAAATGTATAACCAAAATCGAACAACTTGCCGCACAAGGTCATGAACTGCGCCGCCCTGCTGCCGATTATCTCAGAAATGATATCTGGGAGCTTAGAGCCAAACAGGGAACCATACAATATCGAATCCTCTATTTTTATCATGGTCAAAATATAGCAATTATTGGTCATGCTCTTATCAAAAAAACTTCCGCCGTTCCCTCACAAGACATCGAGAGAATTATCCAAAGAAAAGCACAATTTAAACAAAATCCAGAACTTCATACTTATCAAGGAGAAATAAACAATGCCTAAAACCACAGATGCCGTAAAAATCATTCACCAAATGATTGCAGACGATCCCACAATCAAAGAACAAATTGCCCTAGAATCCCTCAACTCAGAAATCGCACAATTGATTTATGACGCTCGTATGAATGCTGGATTAACTCAACAACAACTAGCCGACCTAATCCATGTTGAGCAATCCGTTATTGAAGATCTAGAAGACGCTGACTATCAAGACAATCCCCTAATAATGCTACAAAAAATTGCCACTGCCCTTAATCAACGAGTCAAAATGAGCCTTGTTAGTAGCTTGTAGGGTGCGTGTTTGCGCGTATTTAAAGGAAATTTGTTAATAATTAAACTATGATCGCGCCGTAACGCACCATCTTAAGAAAATTGCTGCGTTACGCTATCACTAACGCACCCGACAAGAGCCGCCACTGTGTCTGGAGTGGTTTTTATTATGATTATTTAACTGCTACCGAATATCCCCCCCGCAGTAATCTCTCCCTAGTAACAGGTTTCTAGTTCCTGTTTGATATTCAGGCAGAATGAATGATATAATTGGTGTGTGGGGCGTGGGGGTTGGTTATCCTTCTCTCCAAGCTTTTAACCTGTAGAATATAACGATCTCAGGTTTTTTGTCAAGTCTAATTTTAGGGGTTTTGCTCCCGTAAACATCAGCTTTTCACAGAACTCGATTTTTATCTTAAAATTGATACAATCAACCATAAAGAGATAATGACAATGATAAACCTAGAAACGATTCAAGAAGATATTGCGTCTCTTCCCCTCGACGCACAACAGACTATTCTTGAACTTGTAGATATTCTCAAAAAACGATATTCTCCCAACCCACAGGAAATGAAAGAGCAGGGAACAGAAGATTGGTCTGACTTTATCGGTTGTATAGAGGCTGAACCAGACCTTTCGCAAAACTATAAAACCTATTTAACAAGTGAACTTAAGCAAAAATATGATCATTGTTGATACTGGTTTCTGGCTGGCTCTTGCTAATAAAAACGACTCACTTCACCCATTAGCAAAAAAACAATTCCAAAAATTAATCAATCAACAATTTATTACAACCTGGTGCGTTGTTACTGAAACTTGCTACTTACTACAAAAACGAGTGGGAATAGATGTCCCAAAAACCCTTATTCATAAAATCTCCACAGGAGAACTACAGGTATTCAACCTCAAAACTAAGCACTGCCAACGCATTGAAGAACTGATGCAAAAATATAGAGATTTGCCAATGGATTTAGCCGACGCATCTTTGGTTATTTTAGCAGAAGAATTAGGTTCAGGTCAAATTCTTTCCGTTGATTATCGAGATTTTAATACCTATCGTTGGAAAAATACGGAGCCATTTCAAAATCTTTTTCAAGAACAAATGTAATCCGGAACAGGCTTCTAGTTCCTGTGTTTGATATTCAGGTAGAATTAATGATATAATTGGTGCGTGGGGCGTGGCTCTCTCGTGCAAAAGCTTGTCACCTGTAGAATATAACGATCTCAGGTTTTTTATCAAGTCTAATTTTAGGGATTTTGCTCATGTAAACATCAGCTTTTCACAGAACTCGATAGATAAATTATGAATTATGAATTATGAAAGAGATTCGATTTAGCGATCATGCGAAATTTAAAATCGACATCCTTGCTAATCACGAACTAAATATTTCTCCAGAATTTATTATTGATACGATTTGTAATCCTGATAAAATAGAAATATTGCCAGAATCCAAAGTCATCTTTCAAAGGAGATTAAATGAAAACTTAGTTCTACGAGTTATTTGTCGAGAATTTAGTGCTTTTATCTTGATCATTACTTTATACCCTGGAAGGACAAATAGATATGAAAAAGATTAAATACAGTAAAGATGTTGATATCCTGTTAATTGAGTTATCGGATAAACCTATCAGTTATGCAGAAGACAATGGACAGGTTATCTTGCACTATTCTAATGACGATATGCTAGTTCTTATCGAAGTCTTAGACTTCCGAAAATTTATTTCAGAAGACACCACTGCTGAATTGGTATCAATCTCCTAGCTTCTGTCGGTTAGATATATGAACTATGAAAGAGAAGATTAATGAGAAAAAGTTATTAGTAATTAGAATTAGTTTTAGCTTAATTGTTTCAGTAATTGGCTGCAATGAGAATAAGCTGTCGCGCATTTAAACAATGACAATGATAAACCTAGAAACAATTCGCAAAGAGTAGTAATAGATGTCCCAAAAAGTGAATTATCAAAAATAGATATTCGGGAACGTTCTTTTGAGTATGCACTGCGAGCAATTAAACTTTATCAATAAACAATAATTTGAGAAAATGAACCAAAAAACTTACCAACTAACCTTAAACTTTGACCAGATTTTAGATTTGGTTAAACAACTCCCAGAAAGTGACAAAATAAAACTCAGTAAAGAACTCGAAAAAGAAACTTTAAATCAAAAATTAACCCAACTTTTAGAAACCTTTAAAACTGATGAGCTTTCCCTAGAGACAATTACCGAAGAAGTGGAGGAAGTTAGGGCTGAAATTTATGGACAACAAGCCACCGATTAAAGTTATTATTGATACTAACTTTTGGATTAGCTTTCTTATTGGTAAACAGTTAGCTGTTTTAAAATATCTACTGATTGAAAAAACTCTTGTGCCGATTTTTTCTCCACAGCTACTTAATGAGATTAACCTTGTTACCAAAAGACCAAAATTACAAAAGCATTTTCCCCAAAGTAAAGTTCAAGAATTACTTGAACTTTTAAGCATAATTGGGTTATGTATTGAGACTAAATCAAAAATTAATATCTGTAGAGACGCTAAAGATAAATACCTTTTAGCCTTAGCCAAAGATAGTCAAGCTGACTTTTTAATTACAGGCGATCAAGATTTATTAATTTTGCAACAATTTGGAATAACTAAAATTGTTACTTATCAACAATTTTTAGTAATCTGTAGATTGGGTTGACGTAAATAAATCCAACCCAATTATTTAAAAGTGTTGGGTTTATACTTAAACTTTTAAGTATAATTGGGTTGCACCCTACAAGCTCGGTGATCGCTAAATTTGAAAAGAATCCCGAATTACACACCTATTTTCAGGAGTTAATATGAATACACACCAAACAAGGTTATTATGATAATAATCCAGAGGGTCAATTAGAATTAGAAAAAGCTCCTATCGATGACGAAGTAGCCAGAAAAATATTGAAGATTAAAGAACCATATCATCTGGACTATTAAGACAATTCTTTACCAAGAGGACGAATTTTAAAATGCTGAGGCTAGAGGAGATAGAAATATCCGTAAACTTGATTAACAATCGTCTGCGATAATGTCTTGACTATCCTACCCCAAATTAGGTATTGTATGAACATAGATCAGACAGTGATGCGATTCAGACTTGAATTGGCGTTTTGCTAGGCACTCAAATCACCCCGGGTGTCACCATGTCCACTCAAGAACCCACCCTAACCGATGTTCTCAACGAACTGAAAAGCTTCCAGACGGCAGTAAATCAACGTTTTGAAGCGATAGACCAACGTTTTGAGGCGATAGACCAAAGTTTTGAAGCGATAGACCAACGTTTTCAGGAAATAGACCAACGTTTTGATGCTATGGGGCAACGCTTTCAGGAAATAGACCAAAGATTAGACAAACTCGACTATAAATTTGACACCTACGAAAAAGCCTCCGAGAAAGTGCTGAGATTAGCCACGACCATTATTATCGCAGCCGCCACCGTAGCGGTTTTACCCTCGGCCTTTCAGTCAATCGGTCCCCTATTAACCCAGATCATCGCCGCCGGCAATAATTAACTTGTGATCAGGACTTGACGATTGCATGGTATGATAGGGGTTTTGGAACTATTGTTTTAGGTCAAGATCATGGCGAAACGAATGCAGGTTATCCTCAATCAAAAAGTCAGCAAATTAGGTGAAAATGGCGATGTGGTGGAAGTGGCCCCCGGTTATGCACGCAATTACCTTATCCCCCAAGGTGTCGCCGTTTTAGCCACCAAGGGCGCGATTAAACAGGCAGAATTTAGGAAAGAAAAAGAGCGTCAACGTCTCCTCGCTGAAAAACAAGAAGCAGAAACCAGAAAAACTGCGATCGAAAAACTCAGTCCCTACAGCATCCCTAAACAGGTGGGGGAAAACGAGGCAATTTTTGGTACTGTCACCAGTCAAGATGTGGCTACGGTTATCCTAGAAAATGCTAAATTAGAAATCGATCGCCGTGGTATTACCGTCCCCGATATCGGTCAATTGGGAGTCTATAAAGTACAAGTCAAACTCCATCCCGAAGTTAGTGCCGATATCGAAATTAAAGTAATCGCACAATAACAATTATCGGGCCATAGTTATCAGTAATCAGTGAAAATTTATCAGAGCGATTAACTAGCTGATGGCTGATAGCTAATAGCCATTCACATCTCAAAAATTATGACTCATCCCACGGATATAAAAACCCTAGCGCGCTGGATGGCGGCGGATTTTAGTAATCAAGAACAAGCTTTTGCTAATCCGCCTTTTTTTGCCCATATTCGCGTGTGTATGCGCCCTTTGCCCGATGAATTACTGAAGGGAACCAGCTTATTTTTAGAGCAGGCCTACGATTTTATGCTCAATACTCCCTATCGTTTGCGAGTATTTAAATTATCGGTAGTCGATGATCATATTGAACTAGAAAACTTTAAAGTTAAAGAGGAAGCTAACTTTTTTGGTGCTTCTAGAGAACCCCAGCGTCTCAAAAATCTCACCTTAGACCTATTAGAACCGATGCTGGGTTGTGATATGAATGTAACTTGGACAGGTAACAGTTTTAAAGGGGTGGTGAAACCGGGGAAACAATGTTTAGTCTTTCGCAAAGATAGAATGACTTATTTAGATAATAGTTTTGAAATTAGTGAACGGGGATTAATTAGCGTTGATCGCGGTTTAGATCCCGAAACCGATCAATTAGTCTGGGGTTCGATCGCCGGTCCCTTTGAGTTTGTGCGTCGCGCTAGTTTTGCTGAGGAAGTGTGAGAAAAATTCTTGGTTTTTAGCTATGAAAATCGCCACATGGAATGTCAACTCGATTCGCAGCCGACAAGAGCAGGTAATTAATTGGTTACAACTCAATCCCGTTGAGGTTTTATGCTTGCAAGAAACCAAGGTAATCGATCGAGATTTTCCCAGAGAAGCTTTTGAATCTTTGGGTTATCATCTCTATATTTCTGGACAAAAATCCTATAATGGTGTGGCGATTTTTAGCCGAAAACCCCTGGACGATATCACTGTGGGATTTAGTCCCATTATCGGCGAAAATTTAACAGGAGAACTAGACGAACAGAAACGGCTAATTACTGGAGTAATCGGCGATATTCGGATTATCAATCTCTACGTTCCTAATGGTTCTTCCCTAGATAGTGACAAGTATATTTATAAGCTCAAATGGTTAGAAACTCTTAGGAAATATCTAGATAAAATTATTAATTCTCAACCTGAAGAATTATGTATCTGTGGTGATTTTAATATTGCCTTAGAAGATAAAGATATTTATGATCCCAAAGGCAAAGAAAATCATATTATGTCTTCAGCTAAAGAAAGAGAAGCTTTAGAAAAGGTGTTAGAAATTGGGTTACAAGATGCCTTTAGAAAATTCACCTCGGCAGCGGGACATTATAGTTGGTGGGATTATCGCAGCGGTGGTTTTGCTCGTAACCGAGGTTGGCGAATCGATCATCTTTATTTAACTCCTCAGCTATACGAAAAAGCCGTTAATTGTCTGATCGATCGAGAACCCAGAAAACAAGAAAAACCTAGCGATCATACCCCTGTTATTCTGGAAATATCAAGCAAAAATAGCTAAAGGATCAACCTAGACTTTGCACAGCCAGAATTTTGCTCTCTTAGTTTCCCTAACCGGGGACTTTCACCTTGAGGATTTATTCGGTAACGAGAAAATGCTATGATTCGGGTTGAATTTACCAAGTTTATTAAATTATGCGTTCTCCCCAATTAATTGTTCTATTGCTCGGTTTATCCCTTCTCCCCGGCATCTCCCCCGCTTTTGTCCATGCTAATCCCTCGATAGTGCCAGTGAAACAATCGAGTAATCGCGATTGGGGACAAAAAATCAGCGAAGCGGAAATTAAAGCAATGATTGAAGACATTCAAACCGCTATTAAAGATAAAAATATCGCCCTAATCCTCAAACACTATGCCCCGTTTATTTCCTCGCAATTGACCATTAAAACCGATGCTAGTACCGAAATTTTTGAGTTAGATGGCATCACGGAACATAAAATATTTTTAGAGGAATCCTACAAAAATATTAAAAGTATAGAGGTTCTTTCTGAGAATTGGGACGTGGATATTCTTGCTAATAACGAGATGGCGATTGTCACTCGCGAGCGGGTAGTCAATATTACCAACACCGAGGGTGATAACTATATAGTTGCATCGGAAGCGGTGGCTAAAGTCGCTCCCATCGACGGCAAATTGAGGATATTTTCCATTCAAGAAACCGCCGAAGTGGGACGCAGACCAAAAAAATAATTAACTTCTCCGGTTGGGACTGGCCCAACCCGACTCCCGCCGTCTTCGTCCCTCGATAAAACCGTCATCGTAGTCTCTGGAATTGCGCGGATTATCATAGCGGGCAAAGTTAAACCCGTCCTCTAGTCCGCGCTGAAATTCTTGCTCTGGTGGCACAAATCGATAACGTTGTCTATTATCCTGTACCGCCCGGTTGATTAACAAAGCCCCCGCCCCAATACCAACGGCCTCACCAAAGGTTAAAGACTTAGCATAATTGATGTTAATTGTCAAGAAAGTTGTTGTTAAAATTAAGGCTTTTCCCCAATGCTGACCCATAAAATCCTCCTTAAAAAAATCAAGTTGACAACGAAACCGGTACAGATACAAAGTTTCTCATAAAATCGACCACCGACTCCCCAAAACGAAAACCTTGTACCTCACCATTACGATAACTGCTATGAGCTAGATTTAGAAGAATGGGAGTGAAAGCGAATCCCCAAGAAGACATCGTAGAGGAAACTCCAGAAATTCTTACCTTGCAGTAAACCTAAAGACTGTTCACAATCTTTCGCATCTAAAAGCGGTTTAGTGGCATAGTATGCCGGTTGGTATTTGTACCAGGGAATCGACGGCCAGAGATGATGCACTAGATGATAATTCTGCCCTAAAATCAGCAGATTTAAGAGGGGACTGGGGTAAACTCGGGCATTTTTCCAACGATTGCGCTCTTGGAAAGGACGATGGGGGAGATAATCGAAAAATAAACCGAGGGCAATTCCCACCACTAAAGCGGGAACAAACCAAAAATTCATCACATAGCTGATAAAACCGTATTGACAGGCGACGATGACTATGGTAGCAACAAAAAGACGACTGAGGAACCATTCCAGCAGTTCGTATTTCCGCCAGAGTTGCCGCTTAAAAAAGAAAATCTCGTGATAAAAAAATCTGGCCGCAATCATCCACAAAGGGCCACCAGTGGAGACAAAATGATCCGGATCATTTTCGGGATCGTTAACGTGAGCGTGGTGCTGTAAATGGACTCTAGTGAAGACCGGAAAGGCAAAACCGAGCATTAAAGCACTGCCATGACCTAAAATAGCATTAAATATCCGATTGCTATGGGCAGAATTATGAGAGGCATCGTGGATAACTGTCCCCGATAAATGTAAAGCGAGGACATTAGCACTAAAACAAATCCAGTCGGGCCAAGACCATAGCCAATAGCCACAGGTAGATAGGGTTATTAGGCTCAAGGCACTAAAAAACATGGTAACGTTTGGGTTGAAGCCCCCCGGTGCTTTTAAATACTCTTTGGGGACTGTCAGCAACATCTCGGCCGACTGCATTATGGGTGTTGCTCCTTATTGTGTTCGCTTTACTGGCGTAAATTATCATACTACGGCTTTTTCATAAAGTTTTGTAACATTATCTTAATTAATCTAAGCTCTGAAGAAAGTAAGGATTTGTTATATGGTCTTCCCCGATCAGTTCCCGATTGCTGGAGATTTTGACCGCTCTATCCCTTTCAGGGGTCATTGGGCTACACTGGAGTTTAGACTAGACTGTACGGTTTGATGTCGGGGGAAGCACATTAAAATTTGTCTTAGCCTGTCAGAAAGCTAAGAATAGTCAGAAATATGATCAATTCTTGTTTTAAGCTACCTCTTTTGTCTCTTTTTTCTGTCGAGTAACTGTCTTTTTCACCGTCGGATAACGAGTTTTTTTGTGACGTTTTTTCCCTTCTCCCAACCGGGGGACTTTCCTCTGGGTTTTGGCGGTTTGGCGGGTGTGCCTATCTCGACCAAAAGTCCCAAAAAGCTTTGTGCCACTCTTCCAGGGGTTAATTTCTCCACAGGTAAAGCCTTTTGCCAAGGTAAGGGATTATCTTCTATAATCTCACGAAGCTAACCATAATTGCCATGTCATAAGTAGTCGTGCAAAATTAATTTCCTAGTGAAGATAGGCAAGAGGCAAGAGGCAAGAGGCAAGAGGTGGTTAGATATGTGTAATTAATTTTGCTTAGGTACTTAATAGGGATTAAATCACTCCATCTTTGACCTGGAGTTTAGACTAAATTTTCCAAAAATTAACCCTAACGAGTTCAGGCTCAATACCTTGAAATCAGACAACGAAAGGAATACAGGCTTCTTGAGCGAGTGTTTCTGTGGCCTCATGGCGACTTTTCGCACTTGTTTGCAGAACATCATGAGTTGACCGAACCTCGCCAAAAGTCTTTCAAGATTCCCCAATCAATACAGAAGCATGGGCGAAAACTTGCCAAGGAAATAGCTATAACCTTGTTTTTGTAAGGGTTTCAAGGGATTCGATCAAACCTACCCCTCTACCGCTCGACCTAGGAGTGGCGTGATGGAATTAGTCTAAACTCCAGTCCAGTGGGGAGGCCAATTAGTAGCCATGATCTTCAGTTTCTTGGAAACCATGCGACTTCAAGGAAAAAATGCGGTTGAGGAACTTTTCAACTTGTTAGCGGGCGAGCGTTCTCCACCTCAAGCCGATTTTGTACTATCTATCTAGGGCTTAAAGGTTACTTTATTCTCATTGACATCCTCACCGCCGTGAACGGACGGTGATTCCCGGCAGATCGAACAAACTTAATTGAACGACCTTCGGCTGGGTTGACACTTCATCGGGATGCGCTTTCTTCGCAGAAAGTCTTACCATCTCTCCACGTCCGTTTTGAGTCTCCGAATGCCCTCCGGCGACTTTGATATTTACTGCGGCATTAACGTCTCTGTCGTGAAAAGTTCCACAGAAAAGGCATTCCCACTCGCGGACGTTTAACGCTTTTTTGCCCCCGATATTTCCACAGCAGGAGCATCGCTGACTGGTTGGTTCCCATCGGGAAATTAGTCGAAAATCACGCCCATACTTATCGGACTTTGCTGATAGCATATCTCGAAAAGAACGCCATCCTAAGTCAGATATAGCACGGGATAGCTTTCGATTCTTAACCATTCCCGATGTGTTTAAATCCTCTAAAACTATTGTTTGGTTCTCACGAACAATTTTAGTGGATAGTTTGTGCAAGAAATCAGTCCGAGTATCCTTAATCTTAGCATGGATTTTAGCTACTCGTTTTCTGGCTTTTTCCCGTCGCTTACTTCCTTTCTTTTTACGAGATAGATTTTGTTGCGCTTTCTTTAACCGTTTTAATCGTCTCTTTAACGGTTTTGGTGCATCTATTTTTTCCCCTGTATCTAACGTGGCAAAAGTGGCAATCCCTAAATCGATTCCTACTGATTGCCCGTTGTTTGGCAAGCTTTCTGGTTGAACCTCAACAACAAAGCTTAGGAAATAGCGGTCTGCTGCATCTTTAATCACGGTGACGCTAGATGGTTTGGAGGGTAATGGACGGCTCCAAACGACTTTTAAATCACCAATTTTTGCTAAAGTAACGTGGTTTTGATTGACGGCGAAGCCATTATTGGTAAATCTTGCTGATTGTTTAGATTTACGTTTTTTAAATTTAGGAGGTTTAACTTTTCTGCCCTTTCTTTCTCCTTTGCAGGATGCAAAAAAGTTAGAATAAGCAGTTTCTAAGTCTCTTAAAGACTGTTGCAAAGGAATAGAAGAAACCTCAGTTAACCAAGACTTTTCTGTTGTCTTCTTAAGTTGAGTTAGTCTTTGAGATAGATCAGTATATTTAGGCTTTTTCTCTCCTTTTTGGTAAAGTTCTTCGCAGTAGGCTAAGGTATCGTTCCACACCACACGCACACAGCCGAACAATTGAGACAAAAGCTTCTTTTGTTGGTCTGTTGGGTAAATGCGGTATTGATACCTTGCTTTCATTGGGTTAAAATGGGTGTGTCTGCACTCTATTTTAACTAGGTCTGCCAATAATGTCAAGTCGGTTGCGAAAGGAAAGACACTCTATCTCTGACCTAAAGATACACTTGGTCTGTGTAACAAAATATAGAAGAAAAGTTTTTACCAGTAAAAGTTTAGCTTTAATCGAGAAGTCTTTTAAGGAAGTTGCGGAAAAGATGAATTTTCAGGTGCTAGAATTTAACGGGGAATCTGACCATGTACACGCCCTAATCGAATACCCACCGAAACTTTCTATTTCTGTAATGGTTAATTCTTTAAAAGGGGTTTCTAGCCGCAGGTATGGACAAGCTGGCTATCCTAAACCCTATGGGAAAGATGCCCTTTGGTCGCCTAGTTATTTTGTTTCTTCTGTGGGAGGTGCGCCATTGGAAGTTCTCAAGTGCTATATCAGAGATCAAGAAAAGCCGTCGTAGAACGACGGGGTTTTAAACCCAATTTTCCGATAAGCCCTGCTTCTTGCTGTGACTAATTACTGTAGAAGATAGAGATATTAACGCCGCTATCAATATTCTGAAAAGAGGACTCAGTACCGTGGGACACACGGAAACCCCCCCAACCCCCCCGACATCGGGGGGGCAAGGGGGGGTAGGGCTGTTTCATTCTCCCATCAGAATATCAAAAGTAAAAGCGATCACTGTCTTTGTAAAATGAGAAGTGACCGGCAACTTTTAAATATATGTTGAGCTTAATAGAAAAACTG
>VYLF01000627.1_pt1 | contig 17994 bp, 19 predicted proteins | sample 5114371 | NCBI WGS metagenome assembly VYLF01 (sample SAMN12291773, study PRJNA351875) | freshwater metagenome | isolation source: freshwater lake | place: USA: Michigan, Kent Lake | collected 2013-08-15 | reverse complement strand
CGATTTTTGTCAATTGTTTTTGTCTAGAGCGAACTAATCAATTAAGTCTCTTGCCAGATAAGGATTTAGTCGATTTATGCTCCCCTATCGAACCATACCAAGTAACGAAGAGCCTTTTTTTTAAGCATACTTACTCTCCAGCTAATCGAAGAACATCATTGACAACTTTATCAGTTAGCCACATTCCTTGATGGCGTAACTTAGCAATAACGGGAGCAACAGAAGATAGATAGCCCTGCTGCTTCGCTTTAACTAAAACACCAAGCGTTCCTGAATATTTCAAGCGATATAAATCGGCAATACGTCGGGCTAACTGATCATCAAAAATCAGTAAACTATCTGGATTTTCTAATCCCAAAGCTAATACCTCTGCTTCTCCTTGCCCTAAATCAATAATAGCTGGAATTAGACTGACTGATTTAACCAGAGTAATTGAAATCCATTCAATCGCCTGAATATTGGGAACATCAATTCCTTTATTTTTACCGATTGCTAATTCTTCGACCACTGCTGGAGGAGTCAGGATTTGAGAATACAAGCGTTGGAGCAATTCCAAATAGCCCACTTGATGTAAGTACAGTAAAGGAGAGGTGTTGACAATGACTTGAGGATTAGGCATTGACAATATCTTGCTCTAATTGTTCAGTCGTTAAAGAAAAAGGGGAGACTTGATAACGTCCCAAAATAGTTAAAAATTCTACCCGTGACATTCCGGCTAATTGGGCTGCACGTCCTGAAGATAGTTTGTCAAGTTCAAAAAGTTTAACGGCTGCCAATATTTTTAATTCTCTTGATAGATTTTCAGGAGTTTCTTTGAGACTAATTAAGATTTCTTCAGGGATTTCCAGGGAAATAGTGCTCATTTTCTTTCTCTCTCAATAATTGTCTCTATTCTACACCAATAAAATTAGTCCTTCTCTGTGAGCAGAATCAGTAACGGGTTTCCCCCCTCCAACCGACAGAATGAGCGGGTGCAGCCTATCTTGTCCTCAAAGGGTTGGAGACCAAGCCTCTACGGATTTATGGCAATATAATCGTGCTTAATTTGGGTTAGCGATCGAGTTGAGAGGTGGTCAAGGGAGAACACAAAGGCGAATCCGACATACCGCGCTACAATCCCTTACGGAAGACGATGATTTGCCTGAGAAGGAGTAAAACAGGGAAAATACTTGAGACTCCTTCTCCTGTGAATCGCTGCGATCGCACTCTTAGGATACACTTATAAATGTGGTAAAATTTAAAATGAAAGCCAGAAAAACAATAAGGAGGTAAGGGCAGTAGCATGAACGACCAAAGTGCTGTAGATATTGAGCAATTCCTAGAGTATTTAGAAACTTCTGAGACGGCTGATGACGTGCTTCCCGAAGAAATTGAAGCGGCAGAGAAAGCCTATCAGGAGTATCTAGAAGGGCGCGATCCTGGCAAATCCTTAGTTAAGTTAAAGGCTGAATTAGGATGTGGCGTTACATCATCTTAAAACCAGCCGAGCGTTACCTAAAACGGTTACAGCCTCGTAGCCAAGAGCGTATCTTAAATGAACTGGATCAATTGCTGGTTAGTCCTACTCAGACAGATTTCAAAAAACTTAAAGGACGTGAGGGTTATCGTCTGCGAGTTGGTAATTATCGGGTATTAATGCAAGTCAATCGAGAAGAACGGCTTTTCATTATCACTGAGATCGGTCCTCGTGGTGATATTTATAAATAATACCGAATCCGACATACCGCTCCACAATCCCTCACCGAAGACGATAGTTCGCTTGAGAAGGGGTAAAACAGGGGAAACCACCTGAGACTTCTTCTCCTGTGAATCGCTGGCTGGGATGAGGAATGTAAAGATTTGTAAAGATTTGTTGAATTGTAGCGTAGGATACTGTTTTGAGAGGGGGGTGTGTTATTGTTGGGCGGGAATCGCAGTTGGTTTTGGGTTGGGCTGTTGTTTGACCTGGGATATAAGATTTGCGATCTTGAAAGCCTTACTGTGACTTAATTCTCTAAAAAATTAATTGCGTCTACCTACTTAATAACTTATAGGAGAGTTTTTAAATGTTATCTAAACAAGTGTCTTTAGCTGCTACTTTAGGTATTTTAGTAACTATACCTTCACCAGCATTAGCTAGTTTTTTAGGTCTTGACATTGGTAGTGAAGTTGAATTTCTAAGTGATGATGATGATAGATTAACGCTAGATAATCGCAAGGGTACGGGAGTTCTTTTGTATCCTATTTGGGTTGGACCTGAACAAGGTGGAATGGTCGCCAACATTCAAGTTCCTCCAGGTGGTTTTGTGCAAAAGCTATCATCAAAGAAAAAGGGTGGACGATGGGAACTAACAGGTATTGATGGAGATCCTGTTGGAATTTTTGAGGGGCCAATCAGCTCCGGTAGTGGTGTATTTGAAATAACTACTGAGGGAATACCTGAGCTATTTAATTTTTCTGTTATTGAAATTAGTTTTATTGAAGGTTTTGGAAGAATTGGAGCAACATTACCTGGTAATCAATTAGAAGGTCCAGACGGCAATGATACATTTATAGAATATACAACAAGTTGGTGTAGTTTTGATCCTATTGGAGAAAGGATTGACAATAATGGAATAGCTCAACCTATAAGTTTAGGCTGTTTTAATCTTGACTCAAGTGGAAGACCTTCTGAATTTTTCTACAATCTTGATGTTTCTACAGGAACAGCTTCTGGAACTTTTACTATTCAAGAAGATTTTGTTAGTGGAGGAATTACTTTGCCAGGTACAGTGACCAAAAATTTTACTTTGCAAGTACAAGTCCCTGAACCTACCTCCACTTTCGGACTCCTAGCCCTTGGCACTCTCGGTGCAGCCTCAACCCTCAAACGCAAACTAAAGTCATCCAAATTCTTAGAAAAGGAAACCACAAAATCTCCTAAAAATCATCAATGAAAAACTTACAATTACCCCTTCATTCAGTCACTTGAAGGGGTTTATTTTTACCATCTTTTCTAACCTTAAAAAAATCTCAGTGACCTTAGAAAAGGACGAGAAACTCGGCTGAATTGATAATTGGAATCCCTTGATAAGTATCGATAATTTAAAAAACACTTTTTTTGCGATCATAACTCATAGTTAAATTAACCTGAGTTAGAGTTAAGGCTATTTTGAGACTTCCTCAACGAGGGAATCAGTGTTCCAGCCAACGACAGAATAAGGGTTTCAGCTTATCCCGAACTTACGTTAATTAGTCATCCCAATCTGAATTCCTAGAAAATAAAGTTAATCTAAACATTTGCCTGACTTAGAGAATCTTGATTCTGGTTTTTTTGTAAGAGTTGAATGGGTTGATGAGTAACCAGAGAATAGAGAACATCAGGGTCAGAAACGTTGAATCCTGTAATAAAACTTTACATTGACAAGTATGGTTCTTCGTTACTTAGTATAGTTCGATAGGGTGGCATAAATCGACTAAATTCTTATCTGGCAAGAGATTTAATTCGCCATTGATTAGTTCCCTCTAGATCGAAAACAATGGCTCTTCTGGTTTCTGTGTGGAAATGAGGTCTATACTGATAGTTTATTTAACAAAATAGTCCTAAAAGTCTTTCCCAGTAAACATTTCACGATTTCATAAGCAAAAATTATCACACAAAGTCGAGAAGAGCCAAACAATTAACAAAAATCGCTTAATGCCTTTCTCTATAAGAGTTTCATCCCTTATAACCTTCGTCCATTGCATAACACAAACCGAAGAACCTTATTTAGGGTTTGCGGCAAAAAGCTTTTCGGTGGTGGCAGGGTGTGGGGGAGTGGAGCATTTGGCTGAAATTTCCCTAAACCCCGTAAATCCCTATCACCCTATCTCCCGACTCCGTTCGGCTGAGCTCACGGCCGAAGCCTGAATACTGACTCCCCGAGAGATTAACTTGCTTGGGAGGAGACAAAACCCGATAACTCGCGAAAACGGATCTCATCGCGGTGGGGATCAGAGCGACTAACTTGCACTTGAAAGCGATCGCCTAAAGATACCGAACGCTCAAAACGATGGGGTAATTCTAACCCCAATTCCTCCAATAAAATCAAGCCTAAATTTTCCTCTTCCCGCAGCCAGCGTAAAACCAAAGCTTGCCAGACTTGATCTCCCTGTCGTCGCAAAAATTCCAAACTCCAATAACGATTAGTTTGTCGTTCCACCGAGGTGGCTTCTTGGGCCGAACTAGCGACACTATAGAGAATTTCCTGCATTCTATCCCGGGTAAAAGGCAGTTGATCGCCCCGGAGATGGGCTTTTAGTTGAAAATGGGTCAAAAGGTCAGTATAACGGCGAATTGGCGAAGTTACTTGGGAATAGGTATTCAACCCCAGACTAGCATGACGGTTAGGAATCGTCGTCATCTCACTGCGCGGCATACAGCGACGCAAGGCACAGGAACGCACCGGGCCCGCAGGTAGTAAAATTAACTCCTCATCGGGGGGTAATTCTGGTTGTGGTTGTCCGCGGAAAGGCACGGGGATCTCGTGTTCCTGACAGTAGCGACCGGCGATTTCTCCAGCTAAAATCATCATTTCCGCCACTAATTGCCGAGATGGGGAAACTTCCTGCAATTCTACGATAATTTCGTCGTTATCCTTCACCTTAATGGATGATTCTGGCATTTGGATGTTAATCGATCCCTGAGATTTGCGCCATGCGTGGCGTTGTTTTGCCCAACGGTTGAGAATCTTCACTTCCGGTTCATGCTGCAGATCCAGATGTAACATTTCGTCCACATCTTCGTAGGTGAGGCGATAGGTAGGTTTAATTGTACTAGGATGGATCCGATAATCGGCGATCGCCCCCGTTTCATCGAGGATTACCCCAAAACTCAATGCGGGACAAAGTTTACCCTGTACCAAACTCATCGGACCGGCAGCCAACTCTAGGGGAAACATGGGAACCATTCCCGTGGGAAGATAGAGACTGGTACTGCGACGACGCGCTTCTAGGTCTAATTCATCATCAGGAAGCACTAAACGGCTAGGATCGGCAATATGGATCCAGAGACGATGACCACCATCCGCGAGCATTTCCACCGATAATCCGTCATCGATTTCCTCGGTACTTTCATCGTCGATGGTATAAATTTTTTGGTGGGTTAAATCGAGACGATTGTTGACATCCGCATCCGCAGGGGGATTGAGTAAATTAAGACGCGCCACATCAAGTACCTTTTTCGAGAATTGAACGGGGTAGGAACTGCGTCGCAGGAAAAGGTTTTCGTGACTACTCCACCATTTCAAATCGACTAACAATTCAAAAGCGGCCTCGGGGGTTTGGGAACGGCCCAGCAGGGAGAGTATGTCCATGGCTGCCGGATATTTTTGTTCGGGTTGGAGGATAAATTTTTCTAGAGATTCCAGACGAATTCGATCGCTTTCTGACCATTCTACCGTTTCACCGGCCAGGGCCTGTTGGAGACGTTGGAGAAATTGGCTTTTTTCCCGTTGACGCTGTTGTTCCACCTCTAGCTGGTGTTTGATTTCCTCTACCTGATTTTCCGAGCGGGCCTCGTAACCATCCCCTTTATTTTTAAAATAAACTTTATCATCACTCAAGAGACAATGGGCCGCATAGCAAAACTGTGGACTGCGATCGGAAAAGAGGATCTCGGCCATGGTTTCGGGAGTGACTAACTGATTTTCCCCGGCTAATAATTCCCAGGCCACTTCTAAACCACTAGCATCTAGATAGGGTTGGACTTCTCGCAGAAAATTGCCAATCTCCATATAGTTGGACGGACCTGCTTTGATAATGTAATCGAAGCGTTGGGGACGCAGTTTATGCGGGTTCCCCCCTTGATCGATGACGATCCAATCTTTTTTACCTTCTGGGCGATCGATCACCCCTAAGCGCCTTTCTCCTTGGACTCGAAATTCTACCAGCGTTCCCTTATCCACTGCTTCCCCTTACTGCCTATCTATTTTGTCTATTTTCTATCATCCTCGATCGATTACTCGATCGGCAAGAGCAATCATCAATCCCCACCCACTAGATAGGTATAACGTCGCAAACTGCGTTCATAATCCTGTAGTAGTAATTGGGATTCTTCCACAGTCATGCGATTTTCCTGCAAAGCTTGTTCACAACGAAGACGAATTCTTTCTAACAGGTCTTCTGCGGAATACTGCACATAACTTAATACTTCCGTGATCGTATCTCCTTTGACTAGATACTCGATATCGTATCCCTTGGGACTCATCTGAATATGTACCACGTTAGTATCGCCAAAAAGATTATGTAAATTGCCCATAATCTCTTGATAAGCACCCACCAGAAACATTCCTAGATAATAGGGTTCTGGAGAATGTTTACCGTTTTTGTACTCCAACGGATGCAATTCTAAAACTGATTTTACGTCCCCGCGCAAATCGATAAACTGGGCAATTTTCCCGTCACTATCACAGGTTAAATCGGCGAGAATCCCTCTTTGGGTAGGTTCTCGATCGAGACGATGGATCGGCATAATTGGAAATAGTTGATCGATCGCCCAACTATCGGGAACTGACTGAAAAACCGAGAGATTGGCATAATAAATTGAGGCCATAATTTGCTCTAAGTCTTCCAAGTCATCGGGAACATAATCCTGTTGTCGGGCCACTTGCAGAATTTTGTGACAACAAGCCCAGTACAATTGTTCGGCTCTAGCTCGTTCTTTGAGACTGAGATAACCGAAATTAAACAGACTAATTGCCTCCTCTTTGAACTGTCCCGCATCGTGATAAGCTTCCTGATAATTGCGCTCATCGATACCCGTGTAGGTTTCCCAGAGATTGCGGAGGATGAGGTGTTCTTTCCCATTGCAGGGATCGGGAGGGTTTTGGGGAACCTCACTACTTCCCAAGATATCAAAGACTAACACCGATTGATGAGAAGCGATCGCCCGGCCACTTTCACTGATGAGAATTGGGGGTGAAATCTGGGCATCTTCACAAGCTTCCTTGACCTCAGCCACGATATCATTGGCATAATTCTGCATATTGTAGTTTTTTGAGGCGTAGAAGTTAGTTTTTGAGCCATCGTAATCGACCCCTAAACCCCCTCCCACATCGAGATAGGTCATATTTGCCCCTAATTTCGCTAATTCCACATAAATCTGACTAGCTTCGCGAATGGCATCTTTAATGACGCTAATAGCGGAGATTTGCGACCCGATATGATAGTGCAGCAGTTGCAGACAATCTAACATCCCCGCTTGTTCTAATTCCGTCACCACCGTTAGGATTTCCGGGACGGTTAAACCGAATTTTGCCCGGTCTCCCGTGGAACATCCCCAACGGCCCACCCCTTTTGTCCCCAGTTTCGCACGCACTCCCAAATGTGGGGCAATTCCTAACTGACGACTGACCCGCAGGGTTAAATATAATTCTTCCAATTGTTCGATGACAATCAAAGGCCGATGACCGAGACGAGTGGTCAAAAGAGCGGTTTCGATGTATTCTTTGTCCTTATAGCCGTTACAAATTAGCAATGGTTGTGTTTTGTCATTTTTGCCGTTTAAGGCAGGTTCTAGGGTAGCTAAAGCAATCATTAGCTCAGGTTTTGAACCAGCCTCAAGCCCAAATTGATAGGGTTTACCAAAACGCACTAAAGACTCGACGATGTGACGGTGTTGATTGCACTTGATCGGATAGACACCGCGATAGACATTGGGATAATTATAACGGGCGATCGCTCGGTTAAAACAGGCATTCAGGCGCTCGATCCGATCCTCAAGGATGTCACTAAACCGAATTAACAGGGGTAAACCGATATTACGCCGCTTAATCGCCGAAACTAACTCGTATAAGTCCAAAGAACCGCCCCTTTCTCCCTGGGGCGAAACGGTAATATTTCCTGCGGCATTGATCGAGAAATAGGGTTCTCCCCAGCCTTGGATGCGATAGAGATTTTCGCTATCTTCGATCGACCAATGTTTAACGGGGGCAACTTTTTCGAGGTTGTTACCGTCAGAAGGGGTCAGATCGACTGGAGATAATTGCTTTTCTTGTTTCTTAAGTTGAGTTTTACCCGCCATTGTCTATCGATCGCTCCGTGTGAGACTCCGATCTTCTATCTTAAGTCAGACTCCCTGTCCGCGACCAAGATTCCGATCGTGATAGAATCTATTAGCCCTCAGGAGGCAGGATTCAGGAGACAGGATTCAGGAGACAGGAGGCGGTCGGCAGGAGATAGGAGATATTTGTATTTTCTCCCCATCCCCCATCACCCTAGGGTTGATTCATAGTAGGGTTGATTCATGAATCAACCCTACCCATCACCCCCCGCAAGGCGCACGCAGTGACCACCCTGTTCCCTTCTCCCCAAAATTTTATAGTGAACCGCTTATGAATTTATTAGACTCAAAAGGACGTTTATTCGGTAAATTTAGCTTGCTTGATATCGGAGCGGCCTTAGTAATTTTATTGACAATTATCGGTATTTTTGTTGTCCCTGGAACGAGTGGTAAAAGTACGATCGCTCAAGTGACCAAAGAACCCATAGAAGTGGATGTTATTGTCCGGGGTTTAAGTGTTCTCAATCCCAATGCTTTGATTAATCAATTCAATACCGAGAAGAAAACTAATATTGTTATTCGTAATCAACCGGCCGGTCAAGTGGATATAAAAAATGTTAAACCTTTAGCGAGAAATGTCTTAGTTCCGCAGCCGGATGGTAGCGTGAAAGTCCTACCCGATCCTCGCACAGAAAACTATTCTCAAGATATGATTATGACTCTCAGTGGTCAAGCGGAAGTTACCGATACCGGTGCGGTTGTTGGCGGTCAAAAGGTGAAAATTGGCACTTTAATCGAGTTGGAAGGAGATAATTATAATTTCAACACCAGTGTTATCGATGTCCGTTTACCAAAAAGGTCTTAATCATTGATCAGTGAGCAGTAAACAGTGAAAAGACAGCAGGAAACTTCCATGTAACACTGCTCACTTGAAAACTCAAATCTGATAACTGATAACTGATAACTGATAAGAGGATTAACTGCTATTTATACACCGCCTTTAGCTCGTTTGATCGAGCAGTTACAAAAATTACCTGGGGTGGGACCCAAAAGCGCCCAACGTCTGGCCCTCTATATTCTCAAACGACCGGAACAAGATGCGATCGAATTGGCCCAGGCGATCGTGGCAGCGAAAAAACAAGTAGGATTATGTCAGGTTTGTTTTCATCTTTCGGCCGAACCGATTTGTGAAATTTGCCGCAATCCTAACCGGGAAACGGGGACTATCTGTGTGGTAGCTGACTCCAGAGATGTGATTGCTTTGGAGAAAACTAGGGAATATTCGGGCAAATATCACGTTTTAGGGGGTGTCATCTCACCTATGGATGGGATTGGACCGGATCAATTAAATATACAGTCTTTAGTCACCAGAGTCAGCCAGAAAAAAATTCAGGAAGTTATCTTAGCTATCAGTCCCAGTGTCGAGGGAGAAACCACGACTTTGTATATCGGGGGTTTACTGAAACCCTTCACGAAAGTTACCCGTATCGCTTTTGGGTTGCCCATGGGCGGCGATCTAGAATACGCTGATGAAGTAACCCTAGCGAGAGCTTTAGAAGGTCGTCGGGAATTGTAAAATCTCGCCAAGGTTGGGATTAAGTAGGGTTTGCTGAATAAATGTGAAATGTAGGCAAGGTAAGGGTTTTGTGGCTTTTCTCGTGAAACAGGTGCAAGATTTTGAAAGAATCGTGCTTCAACACCTTGCGTCTTCATCGGCCCGTGTCCTGTAGGGGCGAAGCATTCGGGCAATAACCTATCGGTGAAACGTAGATTTTCTATCCGACCTAAGTAGGGAGGCACAATTATTTGTAGGATGGGTTAGCGGTAGCGTAACATGAGCGGGCGTTGGGTTTCATGCTTCAACCCAACCTACGTTCATCTTATATTTAATTCCACCTACCTACTTAGACATTATTGAGGACAATTATTCAGCCCGACTACTCAAAGGATTATTGAGATTGCCAGTGCCGGGACGTTTAACACTATGGGATTGTAGCAGCGAGATCGCCTGTTGGTACTGGGGATCATCCTTAGTTCCCAATAAAGAAGGATCATCGCGGAAGCGCAGCTGTTGTTCCTGGGTTAACTCGATCTGCACATCGGGTTTAATGCCTTTTTTGTAGATATTTTCGCCGTTGGGGGGATAATAACGGGCAATTGTCACCGCTAAACCGGAACCATCGGAGAGGGTGTGTACCGATTGGACGGTACTCTTGCCATAGGTCGATGTACCTACTAAAGTCGCCCGGCCATTTTCTTTTAGCGCCCCGGCGAGGATTTCGCTGGCGCTGGCGGAACCTTTATTAACCAAGACTACTAGGGGTAAATCGGTAATAGCGGTGTTATTGGCGATAAATTGGCGATCTCCACCACGTCGATCGATGGTGCTAACGATTTTGCCCTGTTTCATCCACATACGAGCAATATCGACACTAGCAAATAGTAACCCGCCGGGGTTGCCCCGCAGATCGAGAACATAGCCGGATATCTGTTGTTGACTTAATTCCTCGATCGCCTGTTTCATTTGTTCGGCTGCGTGGGAACTAAATTCATCCAGTTTAATATAACCAACTTTCACCCCACCTTCTTGTTTAAGGGTATAGCTAACGGAGGGAATTTCAATATCTACCCGGGTCAAAGTCACTTCAAATACCCCTTGATCGGGACGGGCAAGCTGTAAACTAACGCTAGTACCCACTTCTCCCTGTAGTGCCTCCATGGCCTGTTCTAAGGTCATTAAAGCGGTGGGTTTGCCATTAATTCTGATCAGGCGATCGCCGCTTTTCACTCCCGCTTCCTTGGCGGGGGATTTTTTCACCGTATCGACAACGACCAGATCGCTAGTGCGTTTATCGAGGGCTAAACGTACCCCAATTCCCGATAATTCTCCGGAAGTTTGACTGGTGAGGACAGAAAATTCACTAGGAGTTAAAAAACGGGTATAAGTATCATCCAATTCCTTTAAAGCTTCGCGAATTGCTGTGTAAGCTTGTTGGGGATTAGTATAATTTCTGCTTAACAATTCTTGACGTTTTTTTTGCCAGTCAATTTGATGAAAACCACGATCTACAAATTCATTATTAACAATTTGCCAAACCTGGTCGATGACCGCTTTCGGGTTATCTTCTAAGGGTTTTTCCCCTTTGGCTGCGGGGGTAAGGACCATCAGGGAACTAACTGCTAGGGTAGCGATCGCACCTCCAGATAGGAGTTTCTGCACGGAAACGAACGAGGGACGCGACTGGTTCATAAAGACAAAGCCAAAATAAGATTGACGTTTAGATAAAGCCATTCAAAAAGCGGGAGCATTTTGCCTTCGAGGGAGGTGAGGAGCAGTGTTAACTACGACTTTCGTATAGATAGGGGAGTTCCTTGTCTGGCTCTAATACCTACTATAATTCTACTTCTATAAAATCGAGTAATATCTGGCGATGAATTTTTCCTAAAGGACGAGTCTGATTAATCTTCTGGGAATAGTATTGCCCTTGAAGGATGGCAGCCGGAGGTAATAATGCTAAATCTTGCCCTTCCGTTTGCACTAATTTTTCTAATTCCAGGGTCAGGGGTACATGATAAAGATAACGCGAGAGATTATCATCGTTATAAGAGCGAAAATAGCGTAAACTAGGGGCTTCATAGTTAATTTCTTCTTTTAACTCTCGTTTTAACCCTATTTCTGGACTTTCACCCGCTTCTAAGTGACCACCAAATAAACCCCACACCCCCGGATAGAGAATCGTCGGGATGTCGTCGCGCAACTGCATTAAAAAGCGACCGTCCTGTTCCAAAATCGCCAAAGCAACGAATATCATCAGTTATCAGTTATCAGTTATCAGTTATCAGTTATCGGGAGACGGGAGACAGGAGACAGGAGACGGGAGACTATTTTATTTATTCTCCCCACACCCCACACCCCACACCCCACACCCCACACCCTAGCTATTTCTCGCTTTGTTTATGGGGTAAAAAGAAAGCATCGAGGGGATCTTGGACGGGTTTAACCACTGCGGGGGGTTTGGGGGGAATCGCTTCCGCGACGGGTTGTGCGGGTGGATTGGGTTTAACGGGGGTAACGACGGGAGTTTCTGGGGGTTTCGTTTCAGCTGCGCTGGGAATTGTCACCTGTCGGGGATTTTCCAGGGGTTTAGTTGAGACTGGGGGAGAATTATTTTCTGGGGGTTTAACTTCTGAGGTGGGGGAAGGTTTAATTTCTGGGGACGGGGAAGGAGTGGGAACCGAATTAACTGCTACTGCATCCATCTGTTCTAATTCCACCACATACAATTCGTTAACGGTTTGGGAACCCTGGGGAATAGCTTCAAAGTCAATTTTGCCCTTAATGACGATTTCTTCGCCTTGACGGGGTAATTTATTGCTATTGGTGCGAATCCAAATCTTGCCGGAACCATCCTGCAAAAGATAGGCTCCTCCCGCTAAAAAAGGGGCATAATTGCTCACAGTTCCCCTAAGATAAACTAAAGTGCCTTTTGGTTTTTCCTGTAATTGCTCGATCGCTGTTAGGGGAGGATCACCGATGTAGGGAACGGCAATACCTAGGTCAGCAAGGGTACTACAACCGAATAAACCTAGCAATAATAATAAACTGCTGATGCGCGCTACACGAGTCTGGATAGACATTCTTGCTTTAACCTTAACGAGTGCCATTAGCCAATCTTTTTGACCATAGAATAGATCCGAAAGATTTTTGTTCTCGGTATTATCATAGAATGTCCGTAACTACTTGCCAAATTCTCGACGGGAAAGCCTTAGCTCAAAAAATCCAGCTTGGTCTAGGAGAGCGCATCCAGACGCTAAAATCTCCAATGGGAAGACCTCCGGGGTTAGCGGTGTTGATGGTGGGGGATAATCCTGCTAGTGCCGTTTATGTACGCAATAAGGAGAAAGCTTGTACTAAAATCGGCATGGCCTCTTTTGGTCGTCATTTTCCTACCGATACAAGTGAACTAGAAATTTTAGCGGAAATTGTCCGTCTCAATCAAGATGAGCGGGTGGACGGGATTTTAATTCAATTACCTTTACCTAAGCATTTAGATGCGGTTTCCCTTCTCTACCAAATTGACCCGAAAAAAGATGCTGATGGTTTACATCCTCTCAATTTAGGCGGTTTAGTGCGGGGTGAGGACTGTATTCGCAGTTGTACTCCTGCGGGGGTCATGGCACTCCTGAAAGAATATAATATTCCCATAGCCGGTAAGCACGCGGTGGTGGTGGGTCGCAGTATTCTAGTGGGGAAACCTTTAGCTTTAATGTTATTGGAGGAAAACGCTACGGTAACTATCGCTCACTCGCGCACGGAAAATCTGGCAGAAATAACCAGAAGTGCCGATATTTTAGTACCTGCGGTCGGTAAAGCCAATTTAATCACTAAAGATATGGTAAAACCGGGTGCGGTGGTGGTGGATGTGGGGATTAATCGTGTCGCTGACCGTTTGGTGGGCGATGTGGACTATGCTGGGGTTTTAGAAGTGGCTAGTTATCTTACTCCTGTCCCCGGGGGTGTCGGTCCGATGACGGTGGCAATGTTATTACAAAATACCTTGTTAAGTTACGAACGCAAGTTATAAATCCTCAGCTACCAGCTATCAGCTATTCAGTAATTCTACCGATACAATTTTGTCAATCTAGCAAGTTGGGATTTTTACGGGGAAACTCTCTTTTAAAATTGGGCTTTACTTTTGATTTTATTACTCAATCCAAGCTTTTGGGGGGTTCTACCCCCCAAACCCCCCGTTGGGGGCGTGGCGCCGCCCCCAAACCCCGGAGCGCATTAGTTTTTCGGTGGGATGCTTACAGGCAGCCGCTGACGCATCTGTAATAATTTAGGCTCTTCTGGTTTCTGTGTGGAAATGAGGTCTATACTGATAGTTTGTTTAACAAAATAGTCCTAAAAGTCTTTCCCAGTAAACATTTCACGATTTCATAAGCAAAAATTATCACACAAAGTCGAGAAGAGCCATAATTTAAGAGTCACTGATAATTGCTGATTGTCGGTATTTCTGCAAGTGTGAGATGCACCTCCTTGATTTTTTTTTAACTATCTTGGTAGAATTTGAGAAAACTGAATAGACTAGGAGCTTTTCGGTCATGATCTTTATTATCCCGATTATTCTTGGTGCGGCTGCCTTAGTTACTGCTGGTGTGGGTGTTAGTGCCGGTGCTGATGGTGTCTCTAAGCTACAAAAGGCGGAAAAAATTGGCAAAAGTGCCGAACAAAGATATAAAAAAGCCAATAAATCCCTAGAAAAAAAGTTTCAAGCTACCCAAAAATTCGCAGAAGAATACGGTCAACTGCAAATTAATGTCAAAATCAACACTATCGGCAGATTTATTAAGTTTGTTCGACGAATTGATCAAAGAAATAGTCAAAGAATTGGTCAAAATTCCTCCCCATCCCATCAACGCTTCTTAGAAGGGTTTGAGGGATTTTCTGCCCAACAATTCAAGGAATTTAAAGCAGAAGTGTTAGACGCGCAAAGTTTGGCTGTGGGGGGTTTAAAAGTAGTGGGAGTCGCTTCGGCAGCCAGTCAGGGAACCCTAGGATTAATTGGTCTTTTCGGTACTGCTAGTACAGGAACAGCAATTAGTGGACTTAGTGGGGCAGCCGCTTGGAATGCTACCTTAGCATGGTTAGGAGGTGGTTCTTTAGCTGCTGGTGGCGGTGGCATGGCTTTGGGAACAGTGGTTTTAGGAGGTATTACCGTTGGACCTGCTTTAATGATTGGTGGTTTTGTCTTAGGAGGAGAAGGGAAAAAAGCCCTAAGTAAAGCTATCGAATACGCCAATAAAGTGGATAATAAAATAGCTCAATTAGATAAAAGTAAGAGTTTTTTAGGACAAGTTCAGCGCAGAATTAAGGAGTTACAATACCCCGTTAATAGTCTGAATAGTAGAGCTATTCAGAGTTTAACCGAACTGGAGTCACGAGCTAATTTTAATCCTCATCTAGAGGAAGACGTGGCCAAGTTTCGGGAGGTACTACTTTTAATTAAAGCTTCATCGGAAATCATGAAACTGCCTATCCTAGACGAAAAGGGTAAATTAACCAAAGCAACGGAAAATCTCGGAGAAAAGTACCGCCATCTCTTAGAAAACTAATAGTAGGATGCCTGCCAAGTAGCTGGTTATAATATAATTAAATTAAAAATGGATTTTAGGTTCGATCCCCCCTCCCCCCCTTGATAAGGGGGGTGTCTGATAATTTTTAACGCCTACCTACTCAGAAATAAAGAAAATGGTATAAGAAACGCTCTAGAATTTAATTTAACAAATATTACCGAGTATTTCAATTAAAGTTAACTCTATTTCTGGAAAGGATTCAATAAAAATACTTTCACCTCGATAATATTTCTGAATAGCTTGATAACTACCATGCAGCGGATGACGATAAACTTCTAAACATTCCTCCTTGAGATTGATAATCCAAACCTCTTTAATATTTGCCTCCGCATAAAGAGGAATTTTAGTATAGCGATCATAATCGAGGGTAGAATCAGAAACTTCGATAATTAAATAAATATCTTGAGGACAAGGATAGGCAGCAACATAAAAATCCGATCGAGGTATTAGTAAACTTAAATCTGGTTCTGGTTGAGAATTATTATTTAATCTAATCGGATTTTGCACTCCTAAGAGAATAAGATCGCCAAATTTTCGATAAAATAACTGTGTTAATCTAGCTATACAGGCAGCATGACGGGTTCCCATCGGTGACATTTTGATAATTTCTCCTCGAATTAATTCCACTTTTTCATCGGGTTTGATTATTCCCTCGGTTGTCATTTTTTCGTATTCTTCCACCGTAAACTTACGGGTAATCAGTGATAAAGACATTTTAACTACACTCCTAATATTTCTGCAATAGTGAATTCTATATCGGGAAAAGATGTCATAAAAACCCTCTCATTTATAGAGTATTTCTGAATAGCTTGATAACTACCATGCAGAGGATGGCGATAAACTTCTAAACATTCTTCCTTGAGATTAACGATCCAAACTTCTTTAATATTTTCTTCCGCATAAAGAGGGATTTTAGTATAGTGATCATAATCGAGGGTAGAATCGGAAACTTCAATAACTAAATAGATATCTTGAGGACAAGGATGGGCAGCAACATAAAAATCCGATCGAGGTATTAGTAAACTTAAATCTGGTTCTGGTTGAGAATTGTCATTAAGTTTAATAGGATTTTGAACTCTGAGAATAATTTTCTGTCCTAAATTTTGATAGAATAATTGTATTAATCTATCTACACTAGAAGCATGACGGGTTCCCATCGGTGACATTTTGATAATTTCTCCTCGAATTAATTCCACTTTTTCATCGGGTTTGATTATTCCCTCGGTTGCCATTTTTTCGTATTCTTCCACCGTAAACTTACGGGTAATCAGCGATAAAGACATTTTAACTAAACTCCTACTTTCTCTTTATTCTATCTGGACAGCCTTGCAAGGGGGGATTTATCGGTGTTTAAACCATTAATCGGGGGGATAAACTAACTTTTTGGGGACTTGTACTGATTCTTCGGGAAAAATCAGCACTTGCCATGGCGACAAAACCGCTAAATCTAACGTCTAGAAAGCTGGGGTCGGATCGAAACTGCCCCAAAAAAGCTACTATAGGTCAGTTGTCGATGTTAGAAAAAATAGCCGTTCCCATCAGGAACATTAAGTCGAGAAATTTTATGGTTAAGCGAAAACAGCCTTATAGTTTAATTTATCTGCTCACTCTGGTGATCGGTTTAGTGATTGCGATCGCACCTGACGGACAAGCACAAACCCCCGACTCTAACAATCCCACCAGCGATCCTAACGAATTAAAACCCTTAAATCAAGCCGATAGTGTCCTGAGTCTTCAGGGGGGACAACGTTTAGTGGAAGAAGCGAACGCCGCTATTAATGCCGCTAAATACGATGTCGCTGTGGACAAACTCAATCAAGCGCGCCGGATTTTTAACCAACTATCTAACTATCATCTGCAATTAGCTAATAGTTTCTCAGGAATTGACCCGAAAGTATTCGATTCTCAGCGTCAAAGTGCTTTAAACACGGGACAACTGCGGGATGAAGCCACCTATAAGCTTGCTTTGGTCCATAGGGCGCAAAATCAGCCAGAATTGGCGGTTCCTTTGTTAATTCAGGTGATTCAATCCCAAAACCCCACCAGTGAATTAGGACAAAAAAGCTATCAACAACTCTACGAGATGGGATTTGTCAGTACACCCATCTCCGCACCGACTCCCACCTCCGCAACTCCTAACAACTCCCCCCCACAGCAGTAAATTTTGTCCCCATTGACGAGCTTTCGGTAACAATGGGATCAGAGTGTCTTTAATTGTTTTGAGGAGTTAAGATGGTTGACTTTCGCCAAGTAGAAGCGATGATTCAAGAACAAATCCCCGATGCACAGGTGATGATTCGGGATTTAACGGGAGGTGGCGATCATTTGGAAGCGGTGGTTATTTCCGGCGAATTTGCTGGCAAAACCCGCGTTAAACAGCATCAAATGGTTTATGGCGCTTTACAATCGGCACTGGCTACCGAAGCCATCCATGCTTTGGCATTAAAAACCTACACTCCCGACAGTTGGGCAGCAGAAAAATAACAGTTATCAGTTATCAGTTATCAGTTATCAGTTATCAGTTATCAGTTATCAGTTATCAGTTAATTTTTTTCTGGTTTTCTTTGTGGCTAATTATCTTCACACAACACAGTCTAATTTAATTACTCATGGTTAGTCCTTTACTGGAACCCTTTCGAGAAGCCTATCGCAATTTGGAACTTTTACCCCTGCGATCGGATAAAGAATTACAGCGTTTTGCTGTTAAATACGGCACAGAAATTATCGAAGAATTAGAACAATTGGCTGAGAGGGGGACAAGCGAGCTAGAAGGTAGATAGGGCAAGCGATATCGCTCTTTGTCCTTTGATGTAATCCTTCAACCGATAGCGGCTAATTTGCATTAGCTCTTCTATATT
>VYLF01000620.1_pt1 | contig 18043 bp, 17 predicted proteins | sample 5114371 | NCBI WGS metagenome assembly VYLF01 (sample SAMN12291773, study PRJNA351875) | freshwater metagenome | isolation source: freshwater lake | place: USA: Michigan, Kent Lake | collected 2013-08-15 | reverse complement strand
GAGAGGCCGCCTTTAGCGGGAATCCGATAGAGAGGTTCGTAGTTAACCCAGTACGGGTCAAAGCGTACAAAGCTAATTCTAGATGCAATATTTGCGTACAGAATTAGTAACTATTCGGATGTTAATCGAGAATCAATTGGCTTTTTCCCAAGCATCTCGATCGCTCAAAGATGAGGAAATACAACGCGCTCAACAACGGGGATTGACCTTAAAAGAGGTTCCCGTGGCTATCGATGGAATTGCGATCGCAGTTCATCCCGATTTACCGGTTTCCGGTCTAACAATTACCCAGTTAAAAGATATTTATACAGGAAAAATTAGCAATTGGCGGCAAGTGGGCGGGCCTAATTTAGCGATTATTCCCTATTCCCGACGCAAGGAAGATGGGGGAACCGTGGAATTTTTTATCGATCAGGTTTTAGAAAAAGCCGATTTTGGCAGTAACATTAAGTACGTTTATAGTACAACTCCCGCTCTCAGAAAAGTTTCCCAAAATTTAGGAGGAATTTACTATGCTTCTGCACCGGAAGTAGTTCCCCAGTGTGGAATTAAAACTTTACCCCTCGGTAAAAGCGAAAATAAGTTAGTTGCCCCCTATCAAGAACCTTCGATCCCGTCTTCCCAATGTCCCCAGAAGCGTAATCAACTGAATGAATTAGCTTTTCAAAAGGGAGAATACCCGATCACCCGTCGTCTTTTTGTTATTATCAAACAAAATGGTCAATTAGACGAACAAGCGGGGGAAGCTTACGCTGATTTATTATTAACCGATCAAGGACAGGAATTAATTGAAAAAGCCGGTTTTGTTCCCTTGAGATAATTTAATCCAACTTCTACAAATCTAGGTTAAAGTGAATTTGAGCAATTTTCATCTGAGTGTGCGCTTGATTGGGCGCATCTAGAGGACTGCTACTCCCAGTTTTGTCCAGATTTTCGGCTATCCCGTCGAAATCATCCCTCAGTGCGAACGATTTTTACTGAACAAGCAGGGCATCGATGACAGTGAGATTTACACCTTCTGTCGCTACTATCCCACCTATGTGCAACTGGCAGTGGTAGCCAACAACCCCAACGAGCAAGCCATCCGCGCCCAATACCTGCGCCATAATTGCGTCAGATACTTTGCTTTGATCTAAGATTGAGTCAGCAATATCTAATTTGGAGTCTCAGGCAATGGAACCAATTTCTCTAATTCTCGCTGCGTTGGCTGCTGGTGCGGTTGCTGCTGCTAAGGATACGGCAGGAACAGCGGTTAAGGATGCTTATGAGGGTTTAAAAGCGTTGATTAAGAAGAAATTTGCAGAAAAAGGGAAAACAGATGATAGTGATATCGTCGATAAACATGAGAAAAAACCAGATTCAGAGGGGGTAAAAACACTGCTCAAAGAAGAGTTAAGCTAAACGGCTTTTACTTCGGATCACCGATATAGACTCCAAAAGGGTTATAGCTGTTGGATCATGCAGGTTAAGCGCCGTTTAGCTTACTTGAAGCAAAAATTGATAGAGATGCAGAGGTTATTAAGACAGCAGAAGAATTACTCAAGCAATTAAAACCTGAAGAATTTGCCGCAGGTAAGTATAATATTGATGTTGGTGATGATATTAAAGGAATGGTGGGAGATGGCACTTTTAAGGGAATTGCAGGAGATATTAGTGGTGGAAATATTAGTCAGAAGATTAATTAGTTGAGAATTATTTAGGAGGGAAATTTATGTCAATTACTGTTGAGGTAGAACTTAAAGATTTTCTAATTCAAATCAATCAAAAGTTAGACAATCTTCAAAAAGATGTTACTGATATTAAGATTGAACTTAGTGAAGTTAAAGGTGAAATTAAGCTTCTGGAGGTAAAAATTGATGGTGTCGAGAAGCGTCTGGAGGAAAAAATTGATGGTGTCGAGAAGCGTCTGGAGGAAAAAATCGATGGTGTCGAGAAGCGTCTAGAGGGAAAAATTGATGGTATTGAGAAGCGTCTAGAGGGAAAAAATGATGGCGTGGAAAAGCGCTTAGAGAATCAAGAGTTTGTCAGTCGAGGGATTTTAGTTGCTTTAATTGTAACGATTTTAGGCGGTTTGGCTAAATTGTTTGGTTTAGTAGGAAGTCCTTAAAAATTGCTAATTCTAAAACTGCAATTTAAAGTTAACTTTAAAAGAATAATTTTGGGGTAGCAAAAATGACTGATAAAAGTTATTATTCAGAAATAGGGGGTGATGTTAAAGGTCTTATTGGTGATGGTGAATTTAAGGGAATTGCGGGTGATATTAGTGGGGGTGTAATCAACCAATATATTATCACCCAAAAGTCAGGAGTTGAGATTCAGTCTCAAACTTTAATTACGGGTTCACCTTATTTGGGTTTAAGGAAGTTTGAAGTAGATGATAAGGATAGGTTTTTTGGGCGAGATAATTGGATTATTGAGTTAACCGATTATTTAAAGCAAAAGAATGTTTTATTGCTTTTAGGTGCGTCGGGAAGTGGTAAGTCTTCTCTAGTTCAAGCGGGTTTAATTCCTAAGTTAAAGGATAATTTTGGCGCAAATAAATTGGTTAATTTAACTTTTGTTCCTGATGTTAATCCCTTTGAGTCTTTCTATGGTTGTCTTTTGGCAAATAGATATAAACAATACCAAGCGAAATTAGCACAAGCTGTTAAGGAAGATACTTTAATTAAGGTGGTTGAAGGATTAAAAAATAATTCTGATTTATGGTTTATTTTTATTGACCAATTTGAGGAGTTATTTACTCGTACACCGAAGACGGAAAGAGATATTTTCATTAAAAGTTTGATTAAATTAATTGAAAAGAATGATAGTTTAGTTAAAATTGTGATGACGATGAGGGCGGATTTTTTAGATAAATTAAGTCCTTATCCCAGTTTAGGAAAAATCCATGATCAGTATAGCAAGATGTTAACGGATATGGACGAAAGTGAGTTAAGATTAGCTATTGCTGAACCGGCGGCGAGAAATGGGGTAATCTTTGAACAGGGATTAATTAATCAAATTATTGCCGATTTTTATGAACAGGCTGGCTCTTTACCTCTGTTACAATATACATTGGATTTATTGTGGGAAAAAGATCATATTCAAAATCGGGTTTTAAATATTAAGATTTATCAAGAGATTGGTGGGGTAACGGGTGCGCTAGAAAAACAAGCGGATAAAATTTATGGTCAATTTAATGAACAGCAACGGAAAGCAGCAGAGGAAATTTTTCTAGAGTTAATTAGTTTAGAAGGGGAAAAAGCGGTTAGCAGAAGGGCGGATAAATCGAGTTTTGAACAGGAGGAAATGCAAAGGGAGGTTCTCTATCAATTGATAGATAATCGTCTTTTGGTGAGTAAGGGAGAAGACGGGAAAGCAACGGTTGAGGTGGCACATGAGGCGTTATTACGTTCTTGGCAAGTGTTACAGAATTTAATTCGAGAAAAAGAGGAGATAATTGTTCTGAGAAGTCGTTTATATGCTGATGCTAAACAGTGGGATGATTTACAGAAGCAAGATGCAGTAAAAGCGAGTAGTGAGCTTTGGGGAGGTTCTAAGTTGGCTAAAATTGTTGAGTTTCAAAAGAATAATTCTCTGCCTAATTTAGAGGCTGTGGCGATTGAGTTTATTAAGGCGAGTATTAGTCAAGCAGAACGACAAAAAAATGAAAAAATTAGAACAGCGCGAAGGATTGCGGCGGGTTCTTTGGTGGCGGTGGTGATTAGTACGGGATTGGGTTTGATGGCTTGGAAACAAACACAACAAGCGGAACTCAATCTGGCAAATGCTCGCGGGTTTTCTTCCTTGTCTTTGTTTGTTCAAGGAAAAGAATTAGATGCTTTCGTTGAAGCAATTAAAGCAGGAAAAACCTTGCAAAAGCAACACAAATATGACAAGGAGGTGATGAATACCTTACAAGCACTTCTCTACTGGAAAAGTGAACGCAATCGCTTAGAAGGGCATGATTTCTGGGTCAATAGCGTTAATTTTAGTCTCGACGGCAAGACTTTGGTGAGCGGTAGTTGGGACAACACTATCAAACTCTGGAATGTAGAAACAGGCCAAGAAATCCGCACCCTCAAGGGGCATGATAACTGGGTCACAAGCGTTAATTTTAGTCCCGACGGCAAGACATTGGTGAGCGGTAGTTATGACAACACTATCAAACTCTGGGATGTAGAAACAGGCAAAGAAATTCGCACCCTCAAGGGGCATGATAGCGCTGTCAATAGCGTTAATTTTAGTCCCGACGGCAAGACTTTGGTGAGCGTTAGTGATGACGAGACAATCAAGCTGTGGAATGTTCAGACAGGTCAAGAAATCCGCACTCTTACTGGGCATAATGATCGTGTCATTAGCGTGAGTTTTAGTCCCGATGGCAAGACATTGGTGAGCGGTAGTTGGGACAAGACTATCAAACTCTGGAATGTAGAAACAGGCCAAGAAATCCGTACCCTCAAGGGGCATGATAGCTATCTCTCAAGCGTTAATTTTAGTCCCGACGGCAAGACTTTAGTGAGCGGTAGTCAGGACAACACCATCAAACTCTGGAATGTCGAGACAGGAACAGAAATCCGCACCCTTACGGGGCATAATAGCCCTGTCAATAGCGTTAATTTTAGTCCCGACGGCAAGACTTTGGTGAGCGGTAGTTGGGACAAGACTATCAAACTCTGGAATGAGTCAACAGGCCAAGAAATCCGCACCCTCAAGGGGCATGATAACTGGGTCACAAGCGTTAGTTTTAGTCCCGACGGCAAGACATTGGTGAGCGGTAGTTATGACAACACTATCAAACTCTGGGATGTAGAAACAGGCAAACTCTGGAATGGGTCAACAGGCCAAGAAATCCGCACCCTTACGGGGCATAATCGCCCTGTCAATAGCGTTAATTTTAGTCCCGACGGCAAGACATTGGTGAGCGGTAGTGCTGACAACACCATCAAACTCTGGAATGAGTCAACAGGCAAAGAAATCCACACCCTCAAGGGGCATGATGGCTCCTATGTCATAAGCGTTAATTTTAGTCCCGACGGCAAGACTTTGGTGAGCGGTAGTGCTGACAAGACTATCAAACTCTGGAATGTAGAAACAGGCCAAGAAATCCGCACCCTCAAGGGGCATGATAGCTTTGTCCGAAGCGTTAATTTTAGTCCCGACGGCAAGACTTTGGTGAGCGGTAGTGATGACAAGACTATCAAACTCTGGAATGTAGAAACAGGCCAAGAAATCCGCACCCTCAAGGGGCATGATAACTGGGTCAATAGCGTTAATTTTAGTCCCGACGGCAAGACATTGGTGAGCGGTAGTTATGACAACACCATCAAACTCTGGAATGTAGAAACAGGCAAGGAAATCCGCACCCTCAAGGGGCATGATAACTGGGTCAATAGCGTTAATTTTAGTCCCGACGGCAAGACTTTGGTGAGCGGTAGTTGGGACAAGACTATCAAACTCTGGAATGTCGAGACAGGAACAGAAATCCGCACCCTCAAAGGGCATGATTGGTTTGTCAATAGCGTTAATTTTAGTCCCGACGGCAAGACTTTGGTGAGCGGTAGTAATGACAACACTATCAAACTCTGGAATGTAGAAACAGGACAAGAAATCCGCACCCTCAGGGGGCATGGTAGCTTTGTCAGTAGCGTTAGTTTTAGTCCCGACGGCAAGACATTGGTGAGCGGTAGTGATGACAAGACTATCAAACTCTGGAATCTTGGGACAGACTGGGGTTTAAGTGATTTAATGGAGCGTAGTTGCGATTGGGTGCGGGCTTATTTGCACAATCCTAATTCTGGTGTCAGGGAGGAGGATAGGCATTTGTGTGATGGGATTGGGGGTAAATCGTCAGTATCAGGATTTTGAGGATTAGAGGATTTTCAGGATGCTCAATCTTAAAAGATTGTCAGGAGTTTCCAAGTAAATAATCCAGTTAATCCTAAAATCCCGTTAATCTTGGTTTAGACTTCTTTGTGAGGATACAGAAGGATTATAGGGCGATGCAGAAGAGTTGTAGGACAATACAGAAAGATTGTAGGACAATGCAGGACTTAAACGCTTTAATGGGGCGTAGTTGCGATTGGGTGCGGGTTTATTTGCACAATCCTAATTCTGGCGTTAAGGAGGAGGATAGACATTTGTGTGATGGGATTGGTGAGGAGAAGTGATAATATAGTTACATATTATGGAGATTTAGAGAAGAAAATGATCTTACTCAATTATTGTGAAAAAGCTTTACAAAAAGCACAATACAAAAGGCTAAATGACGGTACTTGGTTTGCTGAAATAGAAGGCTTTCAAGGCGTTTGGGGAAATGGATTGACCGTTGAAGAATGCCGTCAAGACTTACTAGAAGTTCTAGAAGAATGGATCATTTTAAAATTACAAGATGGCGACCCTTTACCTATCATAGATGGATTAGAAATTAAAGTTACAACAGTTGCAGAAGTTTAGTTATGCCATCAGCAATTTCTCGCAGAAAATTAATCAGAAAATTGAAAGCTTTAGGTTACACAGGACCTTTTTCTGGTAGTAAACATCAATTTATGAAAAAGGGTCAACATAAAATTCGCATCCCTAACCCTCATGGAAATCAAGAAATCTCTATAGATTTAGTTAAGGAAATTCTCAAACAAGCGGGTATTAGTGATGAAGAATGGGACAACAGTTAAACAGTATTGGTTATATATTTAGGATTTGATCTTTATGATTCTTTTCATATCGCTTCCGCCGAATATGCTAGGATAGACGTATTGTTAACCACCGATGACAGATTACTGAGAAAAGCCATAAAATACAGTAAATTATTGCAAGTAAAATTAGATAATCCTGTTACTTGGTTAATGGAAACTTTGCTATTACAAGGAGATGAAAACAATGACACCAATTGAGCTAAGACAAAAAGGCTATCAAGCATTAGTTAAAGAATTAGGACAAGTCGATGCTATTCGCTTTTTACAAGATACTGGATGGGGTTTTGGTGACTATACTCAAGAACGTCAACAGACCTTAAAAAATGTGACAAGAGCCGATTTTTGGCAAGATATTCAGGAGATTAGAAGTAAGCAGAATTAAATTTAATAGTGAAGGAAAATTAGTTGGCAAGGAAAAGTAGTTCACGATACGATAGACATTGGAATCAAATAGCCAAAGAGATAACAATGGCTAAAATCTCCATTTTTTTACCCGATGAACTGGTTAATTACCTAAACCAGAAAGTAGAAGATAAAAGCATTTTCATCGCCTCAATTTTACAACAATGGCGACAACAACAAGAAGCAGAAGAACTCGCCCAAGCTTTTTTAGCAGTAGATGAACTAGAATTAGTATGGACTGACGAATGGCAAACAGCAGCGATTATCAACTCGGAAGCATTATGGCTGAAGTAAAACTTAAATCTAAGCATCTAAACTCCTTAAAAAAATTTATTGAAGACGCATTAACCGAAAGACCGCAAGAACTTCAAGAAGGAATTAAGCGCACCCAAGAACGAATAACTTTTTTTGAAAATAAGTAGCTGGTTATAATTAAATTAAAAATGGATTTTAGCTTCGATCCCCCCTGCCCCCCTTGATAAGGGGGGTGCCGATCCCCCCTGCCCCCCTTGATAAGGGGGGTGTCTGATGATTTTTAACGCCTACCTACTTAAGTATCAAATGCAGACACAAGAATTTCTCAGAAGACTTGAAAACAATGAATTGCAGCATACCTTAGACTTTGATGAATGGATGGGAGAAGCTTGGATGCTAGAAGCTTTACTGCAAGACAAAGAAGAAATTGAGGAGATAGAATTTGTTGATTAATGACTATTTTCAAGAGATTAGACATCTCATTGAAGCTTGTCCAATAGTTCAATTTTATAACCTCATTACTGATAGTAGAAGTCTTTATGTAGGGTTTGCGGCAAAAAGTACGGGCGAAGCATTCGGATAGGAAATCTACGGTTTCACCGATAGGTTATGCCCGAATGCTTCGCCCCTACAGGACGCGGGCCGATAATAAAAGTTTATGCTCAGAAAATTAATTAGGGCTGGCTGAAAAAGTACGGGCGAAGCATTCGGATAGAAAATCTCTGATAAAAGTTTATGCTCAGAAAATTAATTAGGGCTGGCTGAAAAAGTACGGGCGAAGCATTCGGATAGAAAATCTCTGGTTTCACCGATAGGTTATTGCCCGAATGCTTCGCCCCGAAGATGCAAGGTTTTCAACCACGATTCTCTCAAAATCTTGCACCTGTTTCGCAAAATAGGCCCCTAAAACCCTTACCTCGTCTATATTTCACATTTATTCAGCAAGCCCTAATTACACTCTTTAAAAAAGTTTCTTTATTTCGACAGTAGCCGTCAGTATCTTTCGTAATTGTAGCGTTTAGAAATGCCTAATCTTAACCAATTAATAAAGCGAGAAAGTATGAGCAACCCTTCTCGCTTTATTATAACTAAACCAACGCCTCCACAGCTTGCGGAACTACTGCCGTCTCAGTTGTGGGATTTTCCCCTAGGTAAATTCCCAAAGAACGGGCTGTTTTCACAATAAAACCCTCAGGATCCACGGGATAGGCACAGCGATGCTCTTGATGACATTGTTTGATAATTTTGATCACTGGTTTCAGGGGCAAACTACGCACTTGTCCCCCGCGCCAAATCACCACGCGATCGAGTTTTCCCTGTTCAATTAATTCTACGGCCTTAATGCCGAAAGCCGTGGCTAACAGTCGATCCATGGCCAAAGGAGGACGACTTCTTTGCAGGTGTCCCAAAGACATGGCCCGCACATCCATGGAATTGAGATAACAGAAGACGGGATCGGTAACGCACAAAGAGCGAGTTTTGTCAAATATTAATTTTTCTAAATAATCGGCAATATACTTCTCTTTTTGGTTATCTTCGTTTTTAACACCCTCAGAAATCACAATGAGAGCGAATTTACGACCTTGAGCGCGTAATTCTGCCAAATGACGACAACAACCGTCGATAATTTCGGGAGTGAGAGCAGGGGTTAATTCGGGAATAAAAATCGCATCGGCCCCCCCGGCAATCCCAGCATGAAGAGCTAGATGACCGGCATCTCTACCCATCACCTGCACAATCATCACCCTTTCGTGACTAGCGGCGGTAAAGGTGAGATCATACAAAGCTTGAGTAACGATATCGACGGCAGTGGTAAAACCGACGGACCATTCCGTATAGGGAACGTCATTATCGATGGTTTTGGGAACCGCGATAATATTCCAGTTGCCTTTCTGGGCGAGATCGTAGATGATATCGATGCTCCCATCGCCCCCAACGACGATCAGGGCATCTAATCCCAGCATTTCGTATCCTTGCAGGATTTTCGTGGCAATTTCTGGGTTTTCGGGATGTCCTTTGCTCAAAGAACCCAAGACACTACCACTAAGAAACTGCAAAACGTCTAATCCTTTCAAGACCCCGGGTAGGTTATAGCCATGCTGAGTCAGGATCAAATCTTCGGGGTGATATTTTCCCTCGGCAATCTGCATAAAACCGTCGGTCCCGTAGGGAATGCCGTACACATCCCAACCCTTTAGTTTTGATGATTTCACCACGGCACGAATTACCGCATTTAACCCCGGGCAATCGCCACCACTGGTCAGAATGCCGATTTTTTTCTTTTGATTCTCGTTCATGGTTATATCCTCCAGGATTTTTTTTTCTTTGTCGGGAGTCGGGTGGGTGTTAGGGTTTTGGGGTGTTAGGGTTTTAGGGTTTTAGGGTGTTAGGGTTTTAGGGTTTTGGGGTTTTGGGGTTTTAGGGTTTTAGGGTTTTAGTTGAAATTCCCCATTCCCCCATTCCCCCATTTCCCCATTCCCCCATTCCCACTTCCCACTTTTATTTGCTGGTGGTTTGAAAACGTTTCCAAACAGGTTCGTAACTTTGCAGAGCTTTCATATACTGTACCCGTTCAAAAGCGGTCGGATCTGGACAATTCATTTGACTCATACTGCCAATTAACTGCTCGATCGATTCGTACTCATTTTCTTCCAACCAATGCAATAAACCCTGTTCGATCTTGGTAATTTCCTCCAAACCGTGGCGTAATAAAACACTAACTAACATGGTCGCTTTTGCCCCTACCATCATCATTTTGATCACGTCGATGGCGTTATGAATACCACTGGTAGCGGCAAAATCCGTCGGTACACGACCGTAAAGCATGGCAATCCAGCGCAGGGGTAAACGCATTGCTTGGGGATTACTGAGGATAATATTGGGGTGAACATCTAAGGTGTCTAAGTCGATATCCGGCTGATAGAAACGGTTAAATAATACCAACCCATCGGCCCCCGCTTCCGCTAATTGTTTAGCCATATTGGCCGTATTGCTAAAGTAGGGACTTAACTTCATCGAGACGGGAATTGATACCTCCGATTTGACAATTTTGAGGATATCAATATAGTTTTGTTCGACGTGATTTCCGGTTAATTCCAGGTCGTTGGGAACATAATAAACATTCAACTCCAAAGCATCAGCGCCCGCTTGTTGAATTTGAATGGCATACTCTAACCATCCCCCAGAGGTCTCACCGTTGAGACTGGCAATAATGGGAATATCGACCATTTCTTTGGCTTTGCGAATATGGTTGAGATATTCGTCGGAACCAACGTGAAAAACCTCCGGTTCGGGAAAATAAGTCAAAGCTTCCGCAAAACTCTCGGCTCCGTGGGTAAAATGATGGTGTAGAGCCAGTCTTTCCTGTTTAATCTGCTCCTCGAAAAAGGAGTGTAAAACCACGGCAGCGGCTCCGAAGTCTTCCATTCTCTTGATATTGTCGATATCCTCGCTCAAGGGTGCGGCCGCACCGATGACTAGCGGCGATCGCAATTGCAAACCCATGTAAGTAGTGTGTAGATTCATAACTATTCGTTGCTCCCTGTACCTTTTGCTGCTAAATACTGATACATTTGCCAGCGCGTATCCACATCTGCTTGTGCTTCTTTGAGCAGACGTTTAGCTTCCTCCGGCTTACTGGTGGCCAACATCTTAAAGCGATTCTCCGAGTAGAGAGTTTGCGCTACGGTAAGTTTAGGCGCACGGCTGTCCAATTGTAGGGGATTTTTGCCTTCTTTAGCTAAATCGGGATGATAACGGTACATTAACCAGCGACCGCTTTCCACCACTTCTTTTTGATGGTTCATGGCGGTGGTCATGTTGATCCCGTGAGCAATACAGTGAGAATAGGCGATAATTAACGATGGCCCGTTGTAAGCTTCCGCTTCTAGGAAAGCTTTGATAGTTTGCTCGTTTCTTGCCCCCATAGCCACGCTGGCCACATAGACATTACCGTAGGTCATGGCCATTAAACCGAGGTCTTTTTTCGGGCTGGGTTTGCCACCAGAAGCAAATTTAGCTACGGCGGCCCGAGGAGTAGCTTTCGAGGCCTGGCCGCCCGTATTCGAGTAAACTTCCGTATCCATGACCAAAATATTGACATTGCGACCACTGGCTAAAACGTGATCTAAGCCACCATAACCGATGTCGTAGGCCCAACCGTCACCCCCGACAATCCAGACGCTTTTCTTGACCAGATAATCGGCCACGGATAACAACATTTTCACCTGCGTGGTCGGGGTTAATTGCCCTAAACGGGATTTTAGGGCCTCTACCCGTTGCCGTTGTTCGTAAATTTCCGCTTCATCCACTTGGTGACAATTGAGAATATCTGCCGCTAGACTTTCTCCGATTTCACTAGCGAGGGTTGCTAACAGTTCGGCGGCAAATTCTGCCTGTTTATCGATGGAAACTCGGAATCCTAAGCCAAATTCGGCATTATCTTCAAAGAGGGAATTCGACCAAGCTGGACCGCGACCTTCGGCGTTAACTGCCCAGGGCGTTGTCGGTAAATTACCTCCGTAGATAGATGAACAACCGGTGGCATTAGCCACTATCATGCGATCGCCAAATAGCTGACTGACCAATTTAACGTAGGGAGTCTCACCACAACCGGCACAAGCGCCGGAAAACTCAAAGAGAGGTTCCTGCATTTGCTGGTGGTTAATTTTGTTGAGATTTAGGCTTAATCGGTCTGGATTAGGCAAATTAAGGAAGAAATCCCAGTTAACTCGTTCCTGTTCCCGCAGGGGCAATTGGGGAGCCATATTAATCGCTCTTAGACGCGGTTGCGATTTGTTTTTAGCGGGGCAAACATCAACACAGAGACCGCAACCGGTACAATCTTCGGCGGCCACTTGGATGGTGAATTTTAGCCCTTTCCAGTCGTGATCCTTGGCATTAGCGACTTTAAAGGTTTCCGGGGCCGTGGCTAATTCGGCCTCATCATAGACTTTCGAGCGAATAACGGCGTGGGGACAAACGAGAACGCATTTACCGCACTGAACACAGACATCTGCATCCCAAACGGGGATTTCTTGGGCAATATTGCGTTTTTCCCATTGGCTAGTGGCGGTGGGGTAAGTACCATCGTTGGGAAGGGCGCTAACGGGCAATTCATCCCCGTGACGGGCGATAATTTTGCCGAGGACTTCTCGGACGAAAGCGGGTGCAGTGTCGGGAATTGGTGGTCTTAATTCAAAAGCTTCAGGGGTAACGGTAGCGGGAATTGGGACTTGATAGAGGTGTTCTAGGGCAGAATCCACAGCTTTGATGTTCATCTGCACGATTTCTTCGCCTTTCTTGCCGTAGGTCTTGCGGATAGCTTTTTTGATTTGTGCGATCGCCTCTTCCCGCGACAAAACCCCCGCTAGGGCAAAGAAACACACCTGCATGACGGTATTAATCCGACTGCCCATCCCCGCTTCTTTGGCTACTTGAGTGGCATTAATTGTATAAACTTGCAGATTTTTGTCGATGATAGTTTGCTGGAGATGGCGGGGTAAGCGACTAAATACCTCCTCCGGTGGATAGGGACTATTGAGGAGAAAAATAGAGTTCGATTTAGCGGTTTCTAGCAGGTCAAATTGTTCGACAAATTCCCACTGATGACAGGCGATAAAGTTAGCATCAGTGATTAAATAGGTAGAGCGAATCGGATGGGGTCCAAAGCGTAGGTGAGAAACGGTGACAGACCCAGATTTTTTGGAATCATAGACGAAATAACCCTGGGCATAATTATCAGTATCTTCACCGATAATTTTAATTGAATTTTTGTTAGCTCCCACCGTACCATCGGAACCTAAACCGTAGAAAACCGCCCGCACTACTTCGTCCGGTTCGGTGGAAAAACTGCGGTCATATTCCAGACTGGAAAAGGTAAGATCGTCAACGATACCAATAGTGAAGTGATTTTTCGGTTTGTCGAGACTTAAGTTATCAAATATACCAGCAATCATGGCCGGAGTAAATTCTTTGGAAGATAAACCGTAGCGTCCTCCCACAATTTTCGGCAGCTGGCCTTCGTAGTTTTCCATAAAGGCATTTACCACGTCTAAATATAGCGGATCGCCCCCGGCACCGGGTTCTTTACAGCGATCTAAAACGGCTATTTTTTTCACCGTGGTGGGCAGAGCTGCCAGTAATTTTTCGGCGGCAAAGGGACGATAGAGACGAACTTTTAAAACCCCAACTTTAGCCCCATTTTGATTGAGATAATCGACGGTTTCATGGACGGTTTCCCCTCCCGATCCCATTAACATAATCACTCTTTCGGCATCGGGCGCACCGTGGTATTCATAGAGATGGTATTGCCTTCCTGTTAATTGGGCAAAACGATCCATAATTTTTTGAGTGATATCGGGACAAGCATGATAGAAAAGATTGACGCTTTCCCTTGCCTGGAAATAAACATCGGGATTTTGTGCCGTGCCTCGTAACACCGGTCGATCGGGAGTTAAAGCCCTTTGACGATGGGCAATAATTAGGTCTTCATCGATCAGTTCTTTGAGAGTTTCATCGCTAATTAATTCGACTTTTTGCACCTCATGACTGGTACGAAACCCATCAAAAAAGTGCAGAAAAGGAATCCTTGTTTCTAGGGTGGTAGCTGTGGCAATAGCCGCCAGATCTTGAGCTTCTTGAACGGAATTAGCCGCTAACATAGCCCAACCCGTACTTCTGGCAGACATGACATCACTATGATCCCCAAAAATTGACAACCCTTGGGCTGCTAAAGCACGGGCCGCCACATGAACCACTGAAGAGGTTAATTCCCCCGCAATTTTGTAGAAGTTGGGGAGCATTAATAATAATCCCTGCGAGGAAGTGAAAGTGGTAGTTAAAGAGCCTGTTTGTAGCGCTCCGTGCAGGGTTCCCGCTGCCCCACCTTCGCTCTGCATTTCGATTACGGAAGGGATGGTTCCCCAGAGATTAGCTCTGCGTTCGGCCGCCCAACTATCGGACCATTCACCCATAGGCGAGGAGGGAGTGATAGGATAAATAGCGATTACTTCACTGAGACGATAGGCAACGCGTGCAACAGCTTCGTTACCGTCTATGGTTGCATAGGTTTTTGTGGTCATGTGTTCCCCTTAGTTTTTACGATATTTGTCGGGATTTTAAGTTTTTTTACGGCTCAATTTCGCACTAAATATCCCCTCGTTTCCCTGACAACCGAAGGATTTTCTTTGAGCGTCGCTTTTGACTCCCTATCTACTATTGGACGCTTACGGCAGACAGGCTTAAGTAGAGCGATTTTTCTGTCTCCACCTCGATCATTATCCAGATTCTCGGCTTTCTAGCAATTCGTTATTTTTTCTTAATACGCTGCTGAGTTTGCCAGCAACCGACCCTGGGATTAATTAATATTGAGAATTGATAAATAAGTAGTTGGACAAAAGTAAAGTTAACTGTGGGTGGGGTAAGGAGTCAGGAGTCTCCGAGTCAGGAGTCTCCGAGTCAGGAGTCTCCGAGTCAGGAGTCTCCGAGTCAGGAGTCTCCGAGTCAGGAGTCAGGAAGAATTGCGGCAATTTACATTTCTTAAGATAGACAACAGAATTTATGTCCGACTACTTAAAAATTAATGATACTTTTTTTAAAAAAGTGCTAGGTCAGAAGATAAGCTGTTGACTATCTAAATTACTAGTTAAGACTGTCTATGAGAAGGGAGAAGGAATTATGAATTATTAATTATGAAGTGGGGAGAAGGGAGAATACATAAAAGCTGTCTCGGAGTCTCCTGTCTCGGAGTCTCCTAACCAAGCACGACAATTTTTGATTTTTGCCAGAGATCTAATAACCAGTTGATTTAGTCGGCCGATGAAGTTAAGATGTACTAGGTTAAACACAAATGAACTAAAGTACAAATTATCTTAATCCAAGGATAGGAAAATAGATCATGACTAACCTCGAATCCCTTACTCAAGCGCAACAGGAGTTGTACGACTGGCTAATTGAGTACATTCGCACTACTCAGCACGCCCCTTCCATCCGGCAAATGATGCGAGCGATGAATTTACGCTCTCCCGCACCGATTCAAAGCCGTTTAGAACGTTTACGCGCCAAAGGCTATATTGATTGGACAGAAGGAAAAGCACGCACCCTGCGGATTCTCAAACAACCAGTACAAGGTTTACCGGTTCTAGGTGTGATCGCTGCTGGTGGTTTAGTGGAACCCTTCACCGATGTGGAAGAAAAACTCGATCTTTCTAACCTGTTGCAACGCAGTCAAGACTGTTATGCTCTGCGCGTTTCCGGAGACAGTATGATCGAGGATCATATTGCCGATGGGGATCTGGTGATTATGCGTTCTCTCACGGGTAATGAAGCGGTGTCCAATGGGGAAATCGTCGCCGCCAGAGTCGAAGGCCACGGCACTACTTTAAAACGTTTCTACCAAGAAGGAGAAATCATCACTCTCCAACCCTCCAATCAAAAATATCAACCAATTACAGCCAATACCGAACAAGTACAAGTGCAAGGGGTTTTGGTTGGTGTTTGGCGCGGTTATTAGCCAAAACTGGGGCGCACTTAAGCGCCCCGATAATTTGACTTTTGTTCTGCTGGCTTTTTTTCAGTTTGTCATCGAGTCGATCGCTCCGGGAAAAGAATCGGGTGGGCAAACTAGGATAATATAAGGGTTTCAGCCTATCCCGAACTCAGATGTCTTAACTTTTATGCCCAAAAAACAGAAGTATCCCCATCTCTTGGGATCAAAATGGACGGCAAAACAAAAAACATGGGGCTGGCGACATTTTCAAGTGGTCAATCGTCAAAATCGCGGTCAATGGGTTTTTGCTGAATTAGTCGCTTCCTGCGATCCGACTGTCCGCTTCTGGATTAATGCTAAACAGTTGCAAGACGCGAACCTTTGGCAATCAGGTTGGCAAACTCTAACGGAAATGAACCAACCCGACAGCACCGACGAGATTATTGTTAATTAAGTAGGTAGGCGTTAAAAATTATCAGATGCCCCCCTTATTAAGGGGGATCCCCCCGCCTATCGGCACCCCCCTTATCAAGGTAGGGCAGGGAGGATCGAACCTAAAATCCATTTTTAATTTAATTATAACCAGCTACTTAAATGCAGTACAGCCTATTACTGTTCCATAAAAGTCCGCACCGTACCATCAGAACCAAGAACTAGACGCAATTGAGGATTACCAGAGATATCGAGGGGAGACACGAAAGGTTGATTGAGCAGGGGCATATTAGTGCGATCGAGATAGATTTTCGCCGCCTGTCCCAGGGGAATAATCTGTTTTAGGGAACCATCCTGATTTAAGACCAAACGGTACTCTAGAGTATGCTTGAGACTTTCCGGCGGTTGCCAACGGGATTGAAAATATTCTCTGGTTTCTGCCACTTGGGGAATTGTATCTAGTAAATTCGTCTCTGGGGCTTTAGCGGTGCTTGTGGGCGGTTTGGGGTCTAAATTGGCATTTTCGGGGTTAATAGGGCTTATAGGCGGTAAATTGGGCAATTTTGGCGGTGCTGGACTCGGATTCATCGTGGTGGGGGGAACATTTACCAGTGCATTTGTACCCTGAGTGCCGGTGACGGGGGGGGCAGTAATCGGGATGTTCTGATTATTCGGTTCAATTACGATCGCCGTGCCGCCAGGACGCGAACCTGTGACTGGTGGCGGCGGTAAAGTGGACGGCGGAATCACTAGGGGGACGCTAGAGGGGCGAACTGGGGCTGGAACGGTTCCCACGGGTGGCGGTGGCGGTAAAGGGGTTTTATTGCCCAAATTTGCCGGTAACTGCGGGTTTGGGGCGGCCGTTCCCGTGGGGGGTAAAGGCAGCGTTGGCAAGGGTTGGGGAATCTTGGCACTATTGGGATCGATGGTTAAATCATTGTTGGCCAATTCTTGCTGTTGATAAAATGCGATCGCTATTCCCCCGATAGTTATTAGGGCTGAGGCGATTAATCCCGTCCAGATCAGGGCATTTTTTCGAGTTTTCTGGCGAATTAATGGGGGTATTAGGGGACTTTCATGGTTATATTCCCCTAAAGCATTGGCTAGATCGAATAATTGCGATGTGGTTAATTCGATCTCCTGTTTATCCTGATCGGTTAGCAGGGAACCTAAAAATAATTGATGCTGCAGAAGTCCCTGACAACGGAGAGAGGGTAAGGAGGGGAGATGGCTTTCGGGGGAACCACTAGCCACGAAAGAGAGGGTAGAAACGGGACTAGAGAGTAAATTCTGCACATAATTAGCGACAATTTCCCCTAGGAGTTGTAATTGTGTGCGATCGCCTTTGATCGTCACCTGTTTTTCCTCACTCAATCTAGGATCATCAAAACGCAATTGAAAGTGGGCATCGTTTAAGACATTTTTACCTAGCCAAACCGCCAGAGGCGAACTATTTCCCCAAATTTCTAGGGTACAGGTGGGGGGTGTATATTTGCGAATTAGATTACTCATTTTTAGTTATCGGTGGGAATTATAAATTATGAATTATGAATTATGAATTATGAACTGGGAAGCTTTTTTTCAGTGTTGCCAAAGGCACGGCGTAGCCGTCCAGTAAACAGTAAACAGTAATCGGTGAACTGAAAACTTACATCTGATAACTGAAAACTGATAACTGATAACTGGACTTCCCCGTTGACAAAAGGCCATAACCTATGCTGTAGGAGGGATTAAGAGAATTTCCAGCACCCCGTTACTGGGTACAAATCAGGGAAACTCCCAATAAATCTAA
>VYLF01000272.1_pt1 | contig 18199 bp, 17 predicted proteins | sample 5114371 | NCBI WGS metagenome assembly VYLF01 (sample SAMN12291773, study PRJNA351875) | freshwater metagenome | isolation source: freshwater lake | place: USA: Michigan, Kent Lake | collected 2013-08-15 | reverse complement strand
GCCGGCCCCTGCCCCGCGCACCTGGACGCGGATCACGGCCTGTCCGCCCGCCACGGGCTCGGCCACGATCCGGCTCGCCAGCGAGACCGGGAGGCTGTCGCCGATCACCTCGGCGAGGAAGGACTGCGTGATCGCATGCTTGGGATGGGTGAAGATGTCGGCGACATGGCCCTTTTCCACGACGCGGCCGGCGTCGAGCACGACGACCTCCTGCGCCAGCTGGCGCACCACCGACATTTCGTGGGTGATCAGCACGATGGTCACCCCGAGTTCGCGGTTGATATTGGCGAGCAGGTCGAGGATCGCGCGCGGGGTCTGCGGGTCGAGCGCGGAGGTCGCCTCGTCCGACAGCAGGACGTTCGGTCGCGTCGCCAGCGCGCGAGCGATGCCGACGCGCTGCTTCTGGCCGCCCGAAAGCTCCGAAGGATAGCGGTCGTGCTTGTCGGCGATGCCGACGAGATCAAGCAGTTCGGCGACGCGCGATTTGATGTCGGCGCGCGTCCAGCCGGCGATCTCCAGCGGCAGTGCGATGTTGTCGGCGGCGGTCCGCGACGACAGCAAATTGAAGTGCTGGAAGATCATGCCGATCGAGCGCTGCGCCAGCCGCAGTTCGCGCCCCGCCAGCGCGGAAATGTCGTTGCCGTCGACGATGACGCGGCCCGAGGTCGGTTTCTCCAGCCCGTTGATGAGCCGCACCAGGCTCGACTTGCCGGCGCCGGAGCGACCGATCACGCCGGTGATCGAGCCCCGCGGAATCGCAAAGTCGATGTTCTGCAGCGCGTTGACGCCGGGCTTGCCGCGATAGGCCGGATAGGTCTTCGAGATGCCCTCGAAGCGGACCATCGCGTCGGACGCGGCGTGTGGTGAAATCGGTTCGATGGTCTCGATCGGCTCCTGGAGCGCAAGCGAGGAATGGACGTTCATGGCGGATGGCCTTCATGCACGAACTTGTCCCTGCCCTCCGCCGACACAGCGGACGAGCACAGGGTCGCGGCAGCGACGGGAGCTGGAACGGAGCAACGCGTCGTGGACGGGGCGCGCTGCACTGCAGCACGCACCATCGCCGTTTCGCATCTTCCTTGCAATGTCAGATATTTGCGGGGAGTTAGGCGAAGTTTTCCTGATCCTTCGGACAGAGAGAAAATTCGTCTGAAGCGGTACCTATTTACTGACTGCGATCATTCGGCGAAGGCATCGCCAAGCCCCGGCGTGCCGGGAGCTAGCGCCCCTTGAAGCGCGGCCTGCGGCGGCCGAGAAAGGCGTCGACCCCCTCCTTGTGGTCCTCGCTGAAGCTCGCCAACGCGAACTGGTCGACATCCATGTGGCTGGCGAGGTCGTCCAGCGCATGGGCGAGCCGGTTGACCGTCAGCTTGGTCATGGCGACCGACAGCGGCGGCTGCGCGGCGACCTTGCGCGCCAGCTCCATCGCGGCATCGAAGGCATGGCCGGGATCGACCACCTCTTCAACCAGCCGCCATTCATGGGCTTCCTCCGCGCTGATGCGCTGGTCGGCGAGGATGACCGCCTGCTTGGTGCGGGCCGGACCCATCAGATGCAGCATGCGCGGAATGCTCTGCCAGCTCATGTTCATGCCGAGGCCGATTTCGGGCACCCGCAGATGGGCATCGCGGCCCATGACGCGGAAGTCGAGGGCCACGGCCAGCGCCACGCCGCCACCGACGCAGAACCCTTCGATCGCGCCGATCGTGATCTGCTCCATCTCCTGCCAAGCGTGGGTCAGACGCGGCCCGAGCTTGAGGTGCCGCCGCAGCGTCCCGAGATCCATGTCCTTGCGGGCGCGGCCCTCGGCATCTTTCAGGTCGAAGCCAGCGCTGAATGCGCTGGTGCTTCCCGTCAGCACCACGACGGAGGTTTCGGCATCGTCCTCGAAGCTGCGGGCCGCCGCCGTCAGCTGGCGCAGCGCCTCCGGCGACAAGGCATTGATGCCGTCGCCGCGGTCGAACCGCACCACCGCGATCCGCCCGTCGGGCCCGAGACCCTTCTCGATCTTGACATAGTCCGCCAACGCGCCCTCCCACTTCCGCCGTTGTTCAGCCGCCTACAAATGTCCGGTGCGCCGATGCTCCGGCTGGCCGCCCTGGACCGGGAAACGGATCGTGGTTCCCAGGGTAATCCAGTTGGCGTTCTCGCCGGTGATGTTGCGGCCATAGATCACGTCGACGGAAAAGATCTCGTTCGGGCGGTAGCGCACGCCGGTCTGGACGCGCGGCTGCACCACGCTTGCGATCTCGGACGCTCCCGCCTGCCCGTAGGCCTCGATAGTCCATTGCAGCGTCTCGGTGAACTTCCAGTCGAAGCCGATGCCATAGGTCAGATAGTGCCTGTCGATGCTGCGGTCCCACAGCCAGCCGCCATTGACGTTGATGCGCGTGGTTTCGGACAGGCGGTAGGTCGCGGGAATGACGGCAAAGGCCGTCAGCGCCTCGCCGGTCGCCGCGTCGAATGATCCGCCGCCATAGGCCGACAGTCCCCAACGGCCGATCCCGGTCGGAATGAAATTGCTCTTGGCCTTCGGCGCAAGCGTCGTGCTCCAATCGCCGTCGCTGCGGGCGCGGATGGTCTGGAGGCTGAGCTCGATGGGGCGGAATGGATCGACGACACAGGAGGGGTTTGCGACGGCCGCGACGTCGCTGTTGGAGGCCGAAGACAGCCAGCTCTCGACCTTGCAGGAGCCGACCTCCGAGATGTCGGCGGCATCGACCGCATAGGCGCCGTTCGCAGCGCGGGCTTGCGGCGCCGACAATACTGCCGATACGCCGATCGCGACGATTCCAGCTGTCGATGTCCAGGCCCGGTCCATGGCGCGATGTTAGCAGAGTCTTCGCCTCGACAACGCCCGGATTTCGGGACTATGGTCGCGCCATGAGCGAGCATGACCATCATCACGATCACGACCATTCCGAAATGTCGGAAACCGAGCTGCGCGTGCGCGCGCTCGAGACCATCCTGACCGAGAAGGGCTATGTCGATCCGGCGGCGCTGGATGCGATCATCCAGGCCTATGAGACCCGGATCGGGCCGCACAACGGCGCCCGCGTCGTCGCCAAGGCCTGGAGCGATCCGGCCTTCAAGACGGCCCTGCTCGAGGACGGCACCAAGGCGATCGGCACGCTCGGCCATGTCAGCCGGGTCGGCGACCATCTCGTCGTGGTCGAGAACACGCCGCAGCGTCACAACATGGTCGTGTGCACGCTGTGCTCCTGTTACCCCTGGGAGATGCTGGGCCTGCCGCCGGTCTGGTACAAGGCCGCGCCCTATCGCTCGCGTGCGGTGAAGGACCCGCGCGGCGTGCTCGCCGATTTCGGCGTGACGTTGCCTGAGACCATTGAGATCCGGGTCTGGGATTCCACGGCCGAGACGCGCTTCCTGGTGCTGCCGATGCGCCCCGCGGGCACCGAAGGCTGGAGCGAAGAGCAGCTCGCCGAACTCGTCACCCGCGATTCCATGATCGGCACCGGTTTTCCGAAACAGCCGGGAGCCCCGTCATGAACGGCGTGCACGACATGGGCGGCATGGACGGCTTCGGCAAGGTCGAGCCCGAGCCGAACGAGCCGATGTTCCACGCCGACTGGGAGTCGCGCGTGCTGGCCATGGTGCGCGCGATGGGCGCAGCCGGCGCCTACAATATCGACACATCGCGCTTCTACCGAGAGACCCTGCCGCCGGACGTCTATCTCTCCAGCTCCTACTACAAGAAATGGTTCCTGGGGCTCGAGGAGATGCTGATCGAGAAGGGCTACCTCACGCGGGATGAAGTCGCGGCCGGTCATGCGATGGCGCCCGCAAAGGCGCTCAAACACGGCAAGTTCGACCTCGCCAATGTCGAGCGCGTGATGGTGCGCGGCAAGTTCGACCGCCCTCCCCCGGCACCCGCCAGATTCCAGATCGGCGCCCGCGTCCGCGCGAAGAACATCCATCCGGCGACGCATACGCGGCTGCCGCGCTATGTCCGCGGCCATGTCGGCGTGGTCGAACTGAACCATGGCTGCCACGTCTTTCCGGACAGCGCGGCGATGGAGCGCGGCGAGAATCCGCAATGGCTCTACACCGTCGTGTTCGAGGGCCGCGACCTCTGGGGTGAGGACGGCGACCCGACCCTGAAAGTGTCGATCGACGCGTTCGAGCCCTATCTGGAGCCGGCGTGATGGAAAGCCCGCTTGCGGCCGCCGCCACGGCGGCGATCCCGAGCATCCCGCGCGATGAGGACGGTCCGGTGTTCCGCGCGCCCTGGGAGGCGCACGCATTCGCGATGGCGCTCAGCCTGCACGAGCGCGGCGTGTTCACCTGGCCGGAATGGGCGGCGGCGCTGGCCGACGAGATCAAGCGCGCCCAGGCCGCGGGCGATCCCGATACGGGCGAAACCTATTATCTGCACTGGCTGGCCACGCTGGAAGGTCTGGTCGCCCGCAAGGGTGTCGCCTCGACCGAAACCCTGCACCGCTATCGCGACGCCTGGGATCACGCCGCCGATCGCACGCCGCACGGCAAGCCGATCGAGCTCAAGCCGGAGGATTTCGGGTAAGCGAGGCTCGCGCCTCACCGGTCATTGCGAGGAGCTCTTGCGACGAAGCAATCCAGAATCCTGCCGCCGAAAGATTCTGGATTGCTTCGCTTCGCTCGCAATGACAGCGTCGCGCGGAGACCTATCGTCCCGCCACATACTCCCGCCAGCCCTTCGCGCGCAGGCTGCAGGCCGGACATTCGCCGCAGCCATAGCCCCAATCGTGCTGCGCACCGCGTTCGCCGAGATAGCAGGTGTGCGAGTGCTCGCGGATCAGGTCGACCAGTCCATCGCCGCCGAGGTCGTGGGCGAGCTTCCAGGTCGCCGCCTTGTCGATCCACATCAGGGGCGTGTGCAGCTCGAAAGGACGCGCCATGCCGAGGGAGAGCGCCGTCTGCATCGCGCGGATGGTCTCGTCGCGGCAATCGGGATAGCCGGAATAGTCGGTCTCGCACATGCCGCCGACGATGTGCGTGATGCCGCGGCGGTAGGCCAGCGCCGCGGCGAAGGTCAGGAACACCAGGTTGCGGCCGGGCACGAAGGTGTTGGGCAGGCCGTCGGCGCCCATCGCGATCGCGACGTCGCGGGTCAGCGCCGTCTCGGAGACGGCGGCCAGCGTCGGGATCGACAACGTGTGGCTCTCGCCGAGTTTTGTGGCCCAGTCGCTGCGCAAGCCCCTGATGCCGTCGAACAGGCGCGCGCGGCAGGCAAGTTCGATGGCGTGGCGCTGGCCGTAATCGAAGCCCAGCGTCTCTACCCGCGCGAAGCGGCTCAGCGCCCAGGCGAGGCAGGTGGTGGAATCCTGGCCGCCGGAAAAGAGCACCAGGGCGGTTTGTGATGAAATTTGGTCACTCATGGACCGGGCTTTAGCACCGCCGAACGAGCCCGCCAATCGGTGGAAACCGGGCTCCTCTGCCCGCCGGCGCTGGGAACGGCGGCCCGCTTTTGGCATAAGGCTTGATAGCCAGGAGACCTGCCCGCAATGACCCCTTCCCGCGACATTTCCCGCCTGATCGAGATCATGGCGGCCCTGCGCACGCCGGTGACCGGCTGTCCCTGGGACCTCGAGCAGAACTTCGCGACGATCGCGCCCTACACGATCGAGGAAGCCTATGAGGTGGTCGACGCCATCGACCGTGGCGATCTCGACGACCTCCGTGAAGAACTCGGCGACCTCCTGCTCCAGGTGGTGTTCCACGCCCGGATGGCCTCCGAGCAGAACGCATTCGAATTCGGCGACGTCGTGGAGGCCATCACGCGAAAAATGATCCGGCGCCATCCCCACGTCTTCGCGGACAAGGACGGCAACCTCGCCTCCTCCCACGTCAAGGAAGTCTGGGACCGCATCAAGGCCGAGGAGAAAGCCGAGCGCGCCGCGCGGCGGCCGCCCGAGGCAACGCCGCAGCACACATCGCTGCTGTCAGGCGTCAAGGCCGGCCAGCCCGCTCTCACGCGCGCCATGGAGCTGCAGCGCAAGGCCTCCACCGTCGGCTTCGACTGGAACGATCCGCGCGCGGTGCTGGCGAAAATCCGCGAGGAAGCCGACGAGATCGAGGCCGCGCTGGACCGTGGCGACAAGCAGGAACTCGCGGAGGAGACGGGCGACCTGATGTTCGCGCTCGTCAACCTCGCGCGCCACGTCGATGCCGATCCCGAAAGCGCGCTGCGTGCGACCAACGCGAAATTCGAGCGGCGCTTCGCGTTCATCGAGCGCGCGCTGGCGGCGCAGGGGCGCTCGCTGGAGCAGGCGTCGCTACAGGAGATGGACGCGCTGTGGAATGCGGCAAAGGGTGGGGAGACGAAGGCTCCTGCTGCCGAGACAGGCAACCAGGCGCGCGCCTCCAACTCCGTTTAGTCCCGGCCGCGTGCGTAGCCTGGATGCAGCGAAGGGAAATCCAGGACCAGCCCATCAGGACGCACGAAGCCCGGATTTCGCTTCGCTTCATCCGGGCGACAAGGCGGTTCACGCCGGCAGATGCGGCACCGCGTCGAACCTCGACACCACGATATCCCGCTTGGTCTCGTCGACCCGCACGGTCATGTCGAACCGGCCGTCGTGCAGCTCTTTGACCAGCACCTCGGCATTGCGGTGCAGCCAGGAGATGCCGGCGCCGTCGGCGGCGTCGATGGAGAGATCGAGCGTGGTCCGCTTGGCGGCGAGCCGCTCTTCGATCGCGGCAAGCAGCGCGTCGATGCCCTCGCCGGAGACGGCGGAGACCAGCATCGCCGGGTGATCCTCCGGCCGACGCGCGGCGATGTTGAGCAATTCCTCGCGCTGCTCGGAATCGTAGCGGTCGATCTTGTTCCAGACCTCGATGATGCGGCCGGAATCATCAGGATTGATGCCGAGCTGGCGCAGCACGGCATCGACGTCGCTCTGCTGCGCTTCGGCGTCCTCGTGCGAGATGTCGCGGACATGCAGGATGACGTCGGCCTCCAGCACCTCCTCCAGCGTGGCGCGGAAGGCGGCGACGAGCTGTGTCGGCAGGTTGGAGATGAAGCCGACCGTGTCCGACAGCATGGCCTTGCCGCCATGCGGCAGCGTGAGCGCGCGCAAGGTGGGATCGAGCGTCGCGAACAGCATGTCGGCGGCCTGCACGTCGGCGCGGGTCAGGCGGTTGAACAGCGTCGACTTGCCGGCATTGGTGTAGCCGACCAGCGCGACCACGCGATACGGCACGCGCTGGCGGCCGGCGCGATGCAGCCGACGCGTCGCCTGCACCTTCTTCAATTCGCTCTCGAGCTTGGAGATGCGTTCCTGTATCAGCCGGCGGTCGGCCTCGATCTGCGTCTCGCCGGGCCCGCCCATGAAGCCGAAGCCGCCGCGCTGGCGTTCCAGATGGGTCCAGGACCGTACCAGGCGCGAGCGCTGGTAATTGAGATGGGCGAGCTCGACCTGGAGCGAGCCTTCCCGGGTCTTGGCGCGGCGGCCGAAGATTTCGAGGATGAGCCCGGTGCGATCGAGCACCTTGGTATTCAATTCCTTCTCGAGATTACGCTGCTGGATCGGTGCCAGCGCGCAATCCATCACCACGAGCTCGACCTCGAGGCTTTTGGCCAGCGCGGCGATCTCCTCGACCTTGCCCTTGCCGATATAAGTCGCGGGTCGGATCTGGCTGATCGGTGCGATGATGGCGTCGGCAATGACGAGGTCGATCGCGCGCGCGAGGCCCGCGGCTTCGTCGAGCCGGGCCTCGGCATTGCGTTGGACATGAGCTTCCGATTGCGCGTCGGCACTTCCCGCACGCACCCGCAAATAGGGGCCGATGACCAGCACCCGCCCCGTTTGCTTAGCCCCCGCCGACCGCGGACGGTCGGCATCCCCGTCGAAATTCCGGGGTTCCAATCAGATCACTCTCAAGAAGGCTGATCCTCGCCGCCTTCGAACAGCTGGATCGGAGCGCCCGGCATGATGGTCGAGATCGCATGCTTGTAGACGAGCTGCGAATGACCGTCGCGCCGAAGCAGCAAGCAGAAATTGTCGAACCAGGTCACGATGCCCTGGAGCTTCACTCCGTTGACCAGAAAGATCGTCAGTGGCGTTTTCGTTTTGCGAACGTGATTAAGGAAGGTGTCCTGCAGGTTTTGTGCGCGGTCTGCCGCCATTGTTTTTTTCTCGCTTTGAGTTTCTTTTTATTGCGCCGGTTGCGGCCCTCTTTTGATGGTTCGGGGCCTCGTCCGGTTGCCATTCCTCATGAGATCCCCCTCGGGAGGAACAGCAATGTGATTAGAGGACAGGACGGGATATTAGGCAAGCCGCTTCCGCTGGCAGGCCACGCCCTCCTCCTCCGAAAAACTACGGGATTCGGCGAATTCTCCAGTGTTTCGTGCAGGGTGACCCCCGCGGCTCACCCGACGCCGAGCGCCTTCAGCTTGCGGTGCAGCGCCGAGCGTTCCATCCCGACGAACTCCGCCGTGCGCGAGATATTCCCGGAAAAGCGGCTGATCTGCGCGATCAGATAGTCGCGTTCGAACACTTCCCGGGCCTCGCGCAGCGGCAGACCCATGATGTGCTCGCCATTGTTGCTTGTCGGCATCGCCGGGACCATGGAGCCGACGTCCTGGGGCAGCATGTCGGCCGTGATGATCACCTCCGGCCCGCCCGCCGCCAGAATCATGACTCTCTCAACGTTATTGCGGAGCTGGCGCACATTGCCCGGCCAGACGTGGGACTGCAGCACGGCCATGGCATCCTGCCCGATCTGCCGCTTGGGCAGGCCGCTGCCGGCCGAGATCTGCTCCATGAAATAGTCGATCAGTTCCGGGATGTCCTCGCGCCGTTCGGACAGCGCCGGCACGCGGATCGGAACCACCGAGAGGCGGTGATAGAGATCCTCGCGGAAATGGCCGGCGGCTATTTCCTCCTCGAGATTGCGCGCGGTGGAGGAAATGATGCGGACATCGACCTGCACCTTGGCGGTGCCGCCGACGCGCTGGAACGACTGCTCGACGAGGACGCGCAGGATCTTGTTCTGGGTCTCGCGCGGCATGTCCGCGATCTCGTCGATGAACAGCGTGCCGCCATGGGCTTCCTCGAGCGCCCCCGGCTTGCGCGGATTCTCGCCATTGGACTGCTCGACGCCGAACAGCTCGTGCTCCATGCGTTCGGGCGTGATGGCGGCGGCGTTGATCACCACGAAAGGACCGTCGGCGCGGCCCGAGGCTGCATGCAGCGTGCGCGCGGTGAGTTCCTTGCCCGCGCCGGCGGGACCGACGATCAGGATGCGGCTGTTGGCCTTGGCGGCGCGTTCGATGGTCTGGCGCAGCTGGTTCATGCTGGGCGAGCGGCCGACCAGCTGGCTGGCGCTCGGCGCGAGCTGCTTCAGCTCCTTGACCTCGCGCTTGAGCCTGGAATTCTCCAGCGCCCGGTTGGCGACGAGGATGAGACGGTCCGCCTTGAACGGCTTCTCGATGAAGTCGTAGGCGCCGCGCTTGATGGCGGCGACCGCGGTCTCGATGTTGCCATGGCCGGAGATCATCACGACGGGCAGATCGGCATTGTCCTTCTTGACCTGTTCGAGCAATTGCAGGCCGTCGAGCTTGGAGCCCTGCAGCCAGATGTCGAGGAACACCAGATGCGGCCTGCGGTTGGCGATCTCGGCGAGCGCCGAATCGCTGTCGCGCGCGGTCCGCGTGACGAAGCCTTCATCTTCGAGGATGCCCGCAACGAGATCTCGAATATCGGCCTCATCATCGACAATCAGAATTTCACTTGCCATGGATCGCGCCTGTCTTCTTAGCCGCCTGTTGAGGCTTCGATTTTCGTTGAATCATTGGTCTGTTCAGCCGGCTCTTTGGTTTCGGCCGACGTCGTTTTTGTGTCCTGCGCCCTGACCGGTTCCTCGGCCGCCGGCTTCGCGGCCGAAACCGTTGCGCCCGCGTCGGGCTTGGCGGCCTGGCCGGAGATCGCAAAGCGCATCCGCATCCAGGCGCCGCGCTGGCCTTCGCGGAAGTCGGAAGCATCCTTCAGTTCGATCCGCCCGCCATGGTCTTCGAGGACGCGGCCGACGATCGCAAGGCCGAGCCCGGTGCCCTTGGCGCGCGTCGTCACATAGGGCTCCAGCAGCCGCGAGCGCGCGACCTTGGGCAGCCCGATGCCATTGTCGATGACGTCGATCAGCACGTCGTCGCCTTCGCGCGACACCAAGACGTCGATGCGGCCCTTGCCGTAGCCCTGTGCGAGGTCCTCCGGCGGCACCTGCTCGATCGCCTCGGTGGCGTTCTTGACGATGTTGGTGACCGCCTGCGAGATCAGGCGCCGGTCGAACTGGGCGCGCAGCGGATCCTGCTTGAACTCGGCCTCGATATCGATCTCGGGATGGGCGACCTTCATCAGGAACACCGCTTGCCGCACGGCATCGGCGACGTCCTCGCCCTCCATCACCGGCTTCGGCATGCGGGCAAAGCGCGAGAATTCGTCGACCATGCGCCTGATGTCGTCGACCTGGCGCACGATGGTGTCGGTGCACTGGTCGAAGATCTGCTTGTCCTTGGGTTCGGTGATGTCCTTGCCGAACTTGCGGCGGATGCGCTCGGCCGACAGCTGGATCGGTGTCAGCGGATTCTTGATCTCGTGCGCGATGCGCCGCGCCACGTCGCCCCAGGCCGAGGTGCGCTGCGCCGACACCAGTTCGGTGATGTCGTCGAGTGTGATGATGTAGCTGTCGTAGGGCTGGGTGGTCTTCTCGGCGCTGACGCGGACCGACAGATTGCGCTCGGTGCCGTCGCGCGTGATCGTGATCTGCCCCTGCACCAGGCGCTGGGTCCCTTCCCGCGCCGTCTTCATCATGTCGTCGAGCTCTGGCAGCACGTCCGAGAGCGGATGGCCGAGCGTCTCCGCCTCGGAGTGCCCGATCAGCTTTTCGGCGGAGCGATTGAGGATGCCGACGCTGCCGGAGGTATCGACGCCGATGATGCCGGCGCTGGCCGATGACAGCACGGCCTCGATGAAACGGCGGCGGCTGTCGATCAGGTCGCTGGCGTTGACGAGTTCGTCGCGCTGGCTGCGAAGTTCCTGCGTCATCTTGTTGAAGGTCTCGCCGAGCTGGGCGAGATCGCCTTCCGACTGGTGCACCGGCACCTTGACGTGGAGGTCGCCGGTCGAGACGGTGTGGGCCGCATTCATCAAGCGCCGGATCGGGGCCACCAGCGAGTTGGCGAAGTTCAGGCCGATCAGCACCGAGGCCATCAGGATGGTCAGCGCGATCACCGCGAACATCAGCGCGAAGGCGACCTGGATTCCGAGCCGACGCGATTCGATCTGGGCGTATTCGGCGACGCTGACCTCGGTCTGCTTGAGCTGATTGACCACGTTGGGATCGAGCGGTCGCGCGACATAGAGGAATGTGTCGTTGAAGGCGCGCAGCCGGATCACGGCGGCGACGAAACTCGCATCCGGCAACACCGCAATTTCGGGTTCGGCTTCGTTGACGTTGCTGAGGAAGTCCGGCGCGGGCGGCGAATAGGCCAGCCGCATGCCGGTGTCGGCCGACTCCAGGATGTTGGTGTTCTTGTCGATGATCATCGCGCCCGGCAGGTTGCGCGAGGCCGCGCTGGTGGCGAGCAGTTCGCGGAACGAGCGGCGATCCTGATCGTAGAGCGGCCGGGCGTGGGCGATGTCGTTGGCCATGCCGAGAATGTCGCCGCGGATCAGCTGCGCATGGTCCTGCATGTAGGCACGCGCGATGGTCAGCGAATTCTGAATCACTTCCTTGGTCGGACCGGAAAACAGCCGGTCGAGGCCGCGCTCGATGGTGACATTGGCGACCACGGCGACCAGCACCGCCGGCAGCACCGCCACGATCGAGAACAGGCTGACGATCTGGACATGCAGGCGCGCCGCCGCCCGGCCCCGCCGCCGGGCCAGGATGAGCTGCCAGAGCTCGCGAATGATGATCCCGACCAGCAGCAGGATCGTGGCCGCATTGATCAGGTAGAACGAGCGGACCACTTCCGGGGTCGGCTCGATCGAGGTCAGTCCGGTCAGGACCAGAAAGGTCAGGAAGGCCGACAGCAGCGCCAGCGCCACGGCGACCGGCGCCAGCCAGCGCCGCACCGACCAGCGTCGTGGCTCGTCGGCTGGGGTCGTGTCAAAGGCTGCGGCCGAAGTCTCTGCGCTGGTCATTCCGGCAATGGGTGCTGAAAACGGGAGCCGCGGCGGGCGGACACTGATGTATTCATACCACATTGTTGCCGAATTGCGACAATTCCGCGGCGTCTGCCTCCTCCAGGCCGGCCCGCTCCACAGCGCAATTCCATCTTCAGCCGATGGGAACGGTTTCGCGCCGCAACGGCTTGACCCGCATGGATAAATTTTTCCTCGCGATGATGGTGTCGGCGGTCCTGCTGCTGATCGCGGCCGCGGGGCTGCTGGTCAACGGCAGCCTGAGAGAGCCGACCGCGGACGTCGCCCGCGTTCTGAGGATGCCGGGGCCCGTCAGGTGATCGACCGGCAGGCCGCGATTCTCCGCGAGGTGATCGTCCCCGGGAACATTTCGATCCGGTTTGGACTTCTACCTGCCGCGCCGGCCGCCGTCGGTCAGCGCGATCCGGACAGGCTCAGTTCCGCCCTGAACGAGCGGAGCTGGGCCACCGTCCGGCGGTAGGGCTAGCCCCCGCTGCGATAGACCTGGATGTCGAGATCCCGGATCTTCTTCCGCAGCGTGTTGCGGTTGAGGCCGAGCAGGTCCGCGGCGCGGATCTGGTTGCCGCGGGTGGCGGCGAGCGCAGCCGTGAGCAGCGGCACCTCGATCTCCTTGAGGATGCGGTGATAGAGGCCAGGCGGCGGCATGCCGTTCGGGAAGCCCTGGAAGTGCGATGACAGATACGCCTCGACGGCGCCGCCGAGATTGTCGACGCCCTGCTGGACCGCAGCGCCCGGACTGACCGAGGGCGGCGCGAGTTCGCCGTCGATGACCGAGGCCGTGATCACATCCTGCGGATAGAGCGCGGCAAGACGGCGGGCGAGATTTTCAAGCTCGCGCACGTTGCCGGGCCAGCGATGCTGCTTCAGCCGCTCCAGCGCCAGCGCGTCCAGCTTCTTGGGCGGCAGACCGTCCTTCTCGGCCAGCGTGAAGAAGTGGCGGACCAGATCGGGGAGGTCCTCGATGCGCTCGCGCAGCGGCGGCAGCCGCAGCGGCACGACATTGAGGCGGAAGAACAGGTCTTCGCGGAACAGGCCCTGCTGGATCAGCACACGCAGATCCTTGTTCGAGGCCGCCACGATGCGGACGTCGGTCTTGATCGGGGTGCGGCCGCCGACCGTGGTGTACTCGCCCTGCTGCAGCACGCGCAGCAGGCGGGTCTGCGCCTCCATCGGCATGTCGCCGATTTCGTCGAGGAACAGCGTGCCGCCCTCGGCCTGCTCGAACCGGCCGGACGCGCGGGTGTTGGCGCCGGTAAAGGCGCCGCGCTCATGGCCGAACAATTCGGATTCGATCAGATCGCGCGGGATCGCCGCCATGTTGACCGCCACGAACGGGCCGTTGCGGCGCTTGCCGTAATCGTGCAGCGCACGCGCCACCAGTTCCTTGCCGGTACCGGACTCGCCCGTGATCATCACGGTGAGATCGGTCTGCATCAGGCGCGCCAGCACCCGATAGATCTCCTGCATCGCCGGCGAGCGGCCGACCAGCGGGATCGCCTCCATCTCGGCGTCCTCGTCCGGCGTCGAGACCCGCTCCTTCGGTTCGGCCAGCGCCCGGCCGACGATGGCGATGAGCTCCTTCAGGTCGAACGGCTTGGGCAGATATTCGTAGGCGCCGCGCTCGGAGGCGCGGATCGCCGTCATGAACGTGTTCTGCGCGCTCATGACGATGACCGGCAGGTTCGGCCGCATCTTCTTGATGCGCGGGAGCAGATCGAATGCGTTTTCGTCCGGCATCACCACGTCGGTGATGACGAGATCGCCCTCGCCCTGACTGACCCAGCGCCACAGCGTGGCGGCGTTGCCGGTGAGGCGAACCTCATAGCCGGCGCGTGACAGCGCCTGATTGAGAACCGTGCGGATGGCGGTATCGTCATCGGCTACGAGAATGCTACCTGCGGGCATCGTTGATCCTCATTTTGCGCCCTGTGATGCAGCCGACGACTTCCCGGCAGAGCCGTCGCGACTGCTTTGATCGGCATGTTTGACCGATGTGGAATACATCGGCATCAGCACGCGGAAGGTCGTCTTGCGCGGCTGGGACTCGCATTCGATGATGCCCCCGTGATCACCGATGATCTTGGCGACCAGCGCGAGGCCGAGGCCCGAGCCGGTCTGCTTGGTGGTCACGAAGGGATCGAACAGGTTGGGCATCAGATCGTCGGGCACGCCTGGTCCGTTGTCCCTCACGCAGAATTCGAGCGGCAGGGATACCCGGGATTTTTGACCGGGGACTGACAGGCGCACGCCGGGGCGGAATGCGGTGGTGAGCTGAATCTCGGCGTCAGGGACGTCGATCAGGGCCTCCGCGGCGTTCTTGACGAGGTTGAGGAATACCTGGATCAGCTGGTCCTGATTGGCCAGCACCGGCGGCAGCGAGGGATCGTAATCCTCGATGAAGCGGATGTTGCGGGCAAAGCCGGACTGCGCCAGTCGCTTCACGTGATCGAGCACGGAATGGATGTTGACGGGCCCGCGCACCACGGGCCGCTCGTCGCCGAACACCTCCATGCGGTCGACCAGCGTCACGATGCGGTCGGCCTCGTCGCAGATCAGACGTGTCAGCATGCGGTCTTCGGACGAGGCCTGCTGCTCGAGCAGTTGCGCCGCGCCGCGGATGCCCGACAGCGGGTTCTTGATCTCGTGCGCCAGCATCGCGGCCAGCGCGATCACCGAGCGCGCGGCGCTGCGATGGGTGAGCTGGCGGTCCATCTTGTCGGCGATGGTGCGCTCCTGGAGCATGACCACGATGTGACCCGGCCGCTCGGTGAGCGGAGCGACGTGCAGATCGACCTGGCGATCGCCGCCCATGCGCGGGGTGCCGAGATCGACCTTGTACTCGTTGACCGGCGAGTTCGACGAGCGGACCTGGTCGATCAGCGCGAGCAAGGGACTGCCGAACGGCACCAGTTCCTTCAGCGACTGCCGTTTCAGGAACTGGGTGGAGATCTCGAAGAAGGCTTCGGTCGCGATGTTGGCGGCGACGATCTTGCCGTCAGGCCCGATCAGCAGCACGGGATTGGGCAATGCGTCCAGGATCGCATCGCTGTCGGCCGGAAGCGACCGACGATGTTCAGCGGCTGAGCTCATGCAGCAGCGCTCCATGCGAAATCGTCGAAGGCATCTTGCAGGGACTTCTGGACAAGGCGCGGATCCTCCGAGGTGAGGATTTTCCGGCGCCAGTCCTTCAGCTTCTCCGTCGGAGCGCCGCTCGAATCCGCCGCGACGTCCAGGGCCCAGCCGAGATGCTTGCGGGCGTGACGGAGCCCGATGCGCAGTCCATAGAGCGCACAGACGCCTTCATAGAGCGTGCGAATATAATCGAGCTGGGTGTCGAGCGAAGGCGTCGCTTCGACGGGACCGCCCTTCAGGCGGCGACCGATCTGACCGGGCAGCCAGGGTTGCCCCTGCGCGCCGCGCCCGATCATCACGGCATCGGCGCCGGAGGCTTCGAGCGCTGCCAGTGCCTTCTCGTAGGACGTGATGTCGCCGTTGACGACGAGCGGAATCGAAATCGCCTCGCGCACCGCGCGGATCGCATCCCAATCGGCCTCGCCCTTGTAGAACTGGCAGCGGGTGCGTCCATGCACGGTGACGAGCTTGATGCCAGCGGCTTCGGCCCGGCGTGCCAGCTCCGGTGCGTTGCGGGTGCGATCGTCCCAGCCCAGCCGCATCTTCAGTGTCACCGGCACCTTCACGGCGGCAATCGTCGCCTCGATCAGGCTGACCGCGTGGTCGAGATCGCGCATCAAGGCCGAGCCGGACTGGCCGCCAGTGACGTGACGCGCGGGGCACCCCATGTTGATGTCGATGATGTCGGCGCCCCCGGCCTCGGCGATCCGGGCGCCTTCCGCCATCCAGTGCGCCTCGCAACCGGCCAGCTGGACCACGTGCGGGCCGATCCCGGTGGCTTCGCAGCGCAACCGCGACATCCAATGGCCGCTGGCGAGTTCATCACTCGCCGTCATCTCGGAAACGACCAGACCGGCGCCAAGTTCGGCCGCGAGCCGGCGTACGGGCGAGTCCGTGATGCCCGACATCGGCGCCAGGAAAACCGGGGTGGCGACATCAATATCGCCTATCTTCAACGGCTTAGAGCCTGATACTGCCGAGGCGGTCACTGGGGTCCCGTTGACTGGGCAGGGCCTCATCGCACCTGCCATGACCTATCTTGCGCACAATTCTTGTGCAGTCAAGCGCCATGCCTACAGTTTAGACAGTTCTGCAAATCTTTCAAGTGCAGTGCAGCAAAATGCCGTTTCCCACAATCCGGGGAAACCCCCTTTTTTTGCGGCCCTGCCGTGCTAGAGGCATGCGGCAATCACCCAACACCCCCATTCATCTCATAACGATAATCGAGTCCTATGGCGAAATCAGTGCGTACCGCAGTCGTCCTCGTCGCAGCCGGACGAGGACTGCGCGCCGGTGCGGGCGGGCCGAAGCAATATCGCGAGATCGGCGGTCGCCCTGTGATTTCCCGCGCCATGGAAGCGTTCAGCCGGCACCCGGATGTCTCCGCGGTGCAGCCGGTGGTGAACCCCGACGATAGCGCCATGTTCACCGCCGCGGTCGCAGGTCTCAGCCACGAGCCGCCGACCGCCGGCGGCGCCACCCGCCAGGCCTCGGTGCTGGCCGGCCTCGAAGCGCTCGCCAAGCACAAGCCCGACATCGTCCTGATTCATGATGCCGCCCGGCCCTTCGTTTCGGAAGGATTGATCTCGCGTGCGATCGCGGCGGCGAGCCGGACCGGCGCAGCGATTCCCGCGGTCCCGGTCACCGACACGATCAAGGTGACGAGCCAAAGCGGCGATGTCGAGGAAACGCCGGACCGCGCGCGGTTGCGAATCGCGCAGACGCCGCAGTCCTTTCGTTTCGACGTCATCCTCGAAGCCCATCGTCGCGCGGCAAAGGACGGGCGCAGCGATTTCACCGACGACGCCGCGATTGCCGAATGGGCGGGATTGACGGTTGCAACCTTTGAAGGCGATGTTGCCAACGTGAAACTCACAACCCCCGAGGATTTCGTGCGCGAGGAAGCACGCCTGGCCGCACAGCTGGGCGACATCAGGACCGGCACCGGCTACGACGTGCATGCCTTCGGCGAAGGCGACCACGTGATGATCTGCGGCGTACGCGTGCCGCACAGCAAGGGATTCCTCGCCCATTCCGACGGCGATGTCGGCCTGCATGCGCTGGTCGACGCCATCCTTGGCGCGCTGGCCGACGGCGACATCGGTTCGCACTTCCCGCCCAGTGATGCCAAATGGAAGGGCGCCTCGTCGGACCAGTTCCTGAAATACGCCATCGAGCGCGTCACCCAGCGCGGCGGCCGCGTCGCCAATCTCGAGGTCACGATGATCTGCGAGCGGCCGAAGATCGGCCCGCTGCGCGACACCATGCGCGCGCGCATCGCCGAGATCTCCGGGGTGGACATCTCCCGCATCGCGGTGAAGGCGACGACCAGCGAGCGACTGGGCTTCACCGGCCGCGAGGAAGGCATCGCGGCCACCGCGAGCGCCACCATCCGTCTTCCCTGGAGCGTGTAAGGCCATGGGCGGCAGCGACGCACGCGCCCTCTCCCGCTCGCTGCTCGATCTGTGCCGGATGCGCAAGCTGACGGTCGCGACCGCCGAGTCCTGCACCGGTGGCCTGGTTGCCGGCGCGCTGACCGACATCCCGGGCTCCTCCGACGTGATCGACCGCGGCTTCGTCACCTATTCCAACGACGCCAAGCGCGCGATGCTCGGCGTCGAGGCGGGCACGCTGGCCAATTTCGGCGCGGTCAGCAAGGAGACCGCAACCGCGATGGCGATCGGTGCGCTGGAGCGGGCCGGCACCGATCTGGCGGTCGCCATCACCGGCATCGCCGGCCCCGGCGGCGCCACGCCGGGCAAGCCGGTCGGCCTCGTGCATTTCGCCGCGGCCGCCCGTGACGGACGTATCATCCATCGCGAGCACCGGTTCGGCGCGATCGGCCGCAGCACCGTGCGCCAGCGCTCGGTGGTGGAGGCGCTGCGCCTCCTGATGGAGCT
>VYLF01000277.1_pt1 | contig 18227 bp, 17 predicted proteins | sample 5114371 | NCBI WGS metagenome assembly VYLF01 (sample SAMN12291773, study PRJNA351875) | freshwater metagenome | isolation source: freshwater lake | place: USA: Michigan, Kent Lake | collected 2013-08-15 | reverse complement strand
GTGGTGATGACAGGCATGGGGCACGATGGTCTACGAGGTTGTATCGCCATTCGCCAAGCGGGCGGACGCGTCGTTGTTCAAGACGAATCGACCTCCGTCGTGTGGGGAATGCCAGGCGCGGTTGCACAAGCTGGACATGCTCACAAGATTATTCCGCTGGAAAAGATTGCTGACGAAATTATCGATCAAACGCAATCGAGCAGGATACCCCGGAAACCAGAATACGTGAGGAAATGAAGACATTATACCTCAACCCCAGACGCTCGAGTGCATTGTGAAAAAAGTCGCAAAGCTCAATCAACTAACCGCAACTTACCTTCCCTTCAAAAAACCTCGCCGAAGTTCCGGCATCTTCCGTACCGATACGCAGAACTACTTTCTGCAAATTGACAACAGCACTATCTCGCCCTTAAAAGATCCCAAAACCAACCACGACGAATACTCAATATAGATGCCCCAGCCATACTGTAGCAATGATCAACCTGTCTCAACCATTGGTATGTTCGAGTAATCGACGTTGGTTGCAAGAAGGGGCAGTGTTACAAATCGAACAGAAATATGCTTCCCTCCTCAGCTACCTTCGGGTGGCGAATGCTGGAGCCAACAGAATCAGCCCTTATGCCACCTAGGGTAATCGCACGTCAATTTCTTGAAAAAGCATGCGACTGTTTTGCCGAATTTCGATAGAGGTCGCTTGGTCATCCTCTGCAAAACTATGCAACTTGTGGCTTTAAAGCGATTGAAACGGAAACTGGTGTTACGCTTCACGAACTGCATTGGTGCATTTGCGTTCTGCAGAAGTTCATGCGTATAAATGATTAAAGACCTCCGTGTTCTGTATCAAGACGGTCAGGTCACAATTAACTATTGTAAAAGGCTTGCATATCAGAATCGTAGCCGGCGATTTCAAGTGTGGTTCCAGTTATTGATGAAGAACCCTTTTTGAGTAATATTCTATGCAAAGTCCATATGAAATGGTGACCGAGGAATTTACATCGCACCGAATCTTGGCTATCGATGATTGCAGTGATATTCATGCATTGATTAACAAGATCTTGTCACCAATTGGAGCAAGCTTGAGTTTTGCGTCAGGTGGCCAAGATGGTCTTCTTTTGGCTGCCACTACCGTCCCAACTTTGATTCTATTGGACTACTCAATGCCCGATTGCGACGGACTTCAGGTTCTAAAGCTACTTCAGTCCGACAGCCGTCTAAAACATATTCCAGTAATTATGATCACTGGTGACAATGATCAAGAACTAATTGTGTCGGCATATAAGCAGGGCATTTGCGACTACATTAAGAAACCATTTCTAGCAGTTGAACTACGCGCACGCGTTACTTCGGCGTTAAAGACGCAAGGTCTGATCGAGGATCTAAAGCGAAGAGCCGGATTCGATGCGTTAACAGGCTTGCCTAACAAGACAATTCTCCTTGAAAAGATACAGAATTCTATCGATGTAAGTCGTCAAGAGCATAATTTGTTTGCCGTCATGTTTATCGACCTTGATCGATTCAAGTTGATTAACGACAGCCTTGGGCATAACTGTGGTGATCTCGTACTTAAGGAAGCGGCGAAGAGACTGAAAGCGAGCGTGAGAGGAAGCGACTTTGTAGTTCGAGATAACAACGACGCGACTGTTTCCCGTTTCGGTGGAGACGAGTTTGTTATCCTTTTCGAATCGTTACCGAATGTGAACTTAGTCGAGCTTAATGCGGCACGAATCTTATCCGCGATGTCCGATCCCATGATGGTTGGCGGAAGATTAGTCTACCTCGGTGCAAGCATTGGGATTGTAACTAGTAGTGGGCAGTACAACACTATCGATGAATTGATACTCGACGCTGATGTCGCAATGTATGAGGCAAAATTAGCTGGTCGCGGCTGTTTTCGATCCTTTGACAACAGCATGCGAATAAGAGCCCTTCATCGCTTGGAAGTCGATTCCGAATTGCGCCAGGCAATTGTTTTGAACCAGTTTACTTTATAATACCAGCCCATCATTAATCTGAAGACTGGCTTGGTCGAAAGCGTAGAAGCGCTTAACTTCCACTAGCCATTAAGGCCGAACGGCGATCCACTTGGCACAAACAGCCAAGAGAGAATTTTTGTCGATCGGTTTAGTCAAGTAGTCATCGCAACCCGCATCCAAGCATTTTTGACGATCATCCGATAGGGCATGCGCAGTCAACGCAATGATAGGCATTTTTATGCCTCGGCTTCGTAAGGTACTTGCGAGCATGTATCCGTCCATGACAGGCATTTGCATATCGGTTAGCAAAAGATCGTACGTGATATTCGATTCGTTCGCTTTGTTCAACATTTCTAAAGCGTCTTGTCCATTTTCTGCAATGTCGATCGTCGCGCCTGCTTTCTTTAGAAGGAACGAAATCAACCGTTGGTTATCCAGTCCATCTTCCGCAAAGAGGATTCGACCAAGTACTTGGATTTTAGGGGTCGGGGAACTTACCGGAGGCACGGGCTGTGTTTCCATTCGGTCGACTATGAAGGAATTAGTGACTGGAATAAGCGGCAATTCTAACCGGAAACAAGAACCTCGCCCCATTTCTGTTCGTTGAAGTGTCACATCGCCTCCCATGAGATTTGCCAATCGTCGACTGATCGTCAAACCTAGACCTGTGCCACCATGTTTTCGCCTGACCGTATTGTCTGCCTGCGAAAATGCATCGAACAGCGTTTGCGATTGTTCGGCTGTTATCCCAGGCCCCGTATCCTCGATGTCTATTACCAACGAGGTATTCGCTGCGGACGCCGTGACACTGACGTTGATGGCAATCGTCCCACGTTCGGTAAATTTGACAGCGTTTCCGACGAGATTCATTAGGATCTGGCGTAACCGCGTTGGGTCACTTAGGATTCGGTCTGGAACGGGGGTTGATAGCGTGGCAATGAGCATTACCCCTTTACCGGCCGTTTTGGGACTTAGAAGACGTTCGACCTCCCAAATCACGTCGATCAAGCGTGTTTCGATCAGTTCAGTGGATGCCTTGCCCGCCTCAATTTTTGAAAGGTCCAAGACATCGTTGATGATGGTCAGCAAGTGTTGACCGGCGTTGGTAATTGTATCGATCGCTTGCAGACGCTGAACGGGCGCGACGTCAAGATTTCCCTCTTCGCTTAGCATATCTGCAAAACCAAGAATGGCTGTAAGCGGAGTCCTGATTTCGTGGCTCATGTTCGCAAGGAACTCGCTCTTTGCGCGATTCGCAGCATCGGCTTGATTGCGAGCGACTTGCAAGGCCTGTTCGCGTTCGATCTCGATTGTCACATCCGCCGCTGTACCAAAGAGGCCAACAATCTTACCTGCTGAATTTCGTCTCACTCTCCCTGAGCCTCGGACAAATCGAACATCGGATTTAGGATTCCGAATGCGATGGACTAACGAGTATGGGGTTCCATCAGCAATAGCCTTTTTGACCGCTTCATCTAAAATGGCAGCATCTTTGGGACAGTAATTATCGAGCATTTCCTGATAGGTAGGTTCTCCGTCCGATATATTGAAGCCAAGAATAGCAAAGAGCTGTTTGGACCAATCAATCTTGAAGGTCGAAAGGTCGTATGACCAATTGCCCATTCGAGCTAACGCCTGAGCTTCTTCCATTTGGAATTTTGCTGCTTCGAGGTCGATGGCTGCTTTATGAGATTCGGTTACGTCCGTCATATAGCCATGCCAAAGCGTTGAACCATCGGCTTCACGCTCTGGGAGTGAATTCGCAGAAACCCATCGTATCGTTCCATCATCCATGAGAAGTCGAAAGTGACATTGGAAAGGCGAGAGGTCCTTCGATGATTTGCCAATCTTTGCTTCCAATTCATCGCGATCATCAGGATGAACCCGAGCGAATACAGGCGATGCATCGAGAATCACTTCTTCAGGCTGAATTCGATAGAGCGGATAAAGCCCTTCACTCGCATAAGGAAAACACGAGGAACCATCACTTCGCATCCTAAACTGATAAACGACCCCAGGAAGACGGCTTGATATCTTCCTCAATCGGTCCAATGCTTCAGCTTGAAGTCGCTGCGCATGTCTTTGTTCCGTCACATCTCGAAATGTCCAAATACGTCCGTAGAAGCCTCCGTGTTCATTTCGAGCAGGAGCCGTATGGCGTTCCAGCACCGTTCCGTTAATTAACTCAATCTCATCACAACCAGTCTGCTCTGGGTGGCCATAATAATAAGTCGTGCGATCCAAGAAAGCCTGCGGGTCTTTGGTTCGATTAGAAACATACTGAAGTTGAACTGCATAGTCAGGATCGTTTGCAATCTCTGGTGGGATATCGTACAACGCTAAAAATCTTGCGTTCTGGTGAATCTTTTTGCCTTCATTATCCACAACCAAAATCCCATCAAGCGGCGAATCAACCATGGCCTCGAAGAAGGCTGTCCTGGTTCGAAGCTTTTCTTCAACGAGTTTTCGATCCGAGATGTCGGTTAGGACAATTCGAACTTTCAGTATCCCCTCGCTGTCTTCGATTGCAACACAAGCTATTTGCACCCAAACAAAATTTCCATCTGGTTTGACCATTCGCAACTCGTACGACCTGGGATCGTCCGACTTTAAAATCTGCTTGTGATTTAAGTAGAAACGATCTTGGTCTTCTTTGAAAATGAACCGACTGATTGGCTGCCTGATCAACCGGCTACGATCAACGCCTAGCAGTTTGGACGTGGTCAGGTTTGCCTCCTCGATCAGCCCCTGTTCGCTAACGATGCAGTATCCGGTCGGAGCCAGTTCATAGAGATCAAAATAGCGAGACCGGGACCTGTCCAATTCGAATTGTGCGCGTCTCAGTTCTTCATTCTGCAATTCCAATTCGATTTCGTGTACTTGCAGTTCGTGCAACAATCGTTTCGTCTCCTCAGACGAAAGTCCACCTGCAGCGACGGGCAAATCCGTTGCCGAACTCGTAATCGACTTCGCTGCGAATATTGCCTCTGCTTGCCGGCGCAGTGTTTGTGCTGCATCATTGGCTTTTGAGTTTGAATCCAAGTTTCGCGTCATATTGATTCATTCTTTAGTCGGTTAGTCCCACCGGCATACCCGGTGGATCATTCGTTTTTCATAACAAACCCTAATTGAGCCTCAGGCTCAAAATCTCCGTCAATTCCGTGGTCTGATTGCTAGCTTTGTGGTGGCATTCATTCTTACGAGACCTTTCCATTTTCGGATTCTAAGCCTACTCGTTCGGTTGTCGCAATCGCATGCATGTGACCCTCTTCGTTCACCAGCGCCGTCGCGGTAATCCAAACTTCCAACACAGAACCGTCTTTCGTCAATCTCTGTGTTCGGTAGGGTTCGAGTATCTCAGCTTGGCTCAGTTCATATTCTTTCACAAGTGCATCTTTTTGCAGAGATTTGGGGATACGATCACGCACATTCATCATAAGTGCTTCCGCTTCCGTCCAACCGAAGATCTTAACTGCTGCTGGGTTCCACGCGATGATCCTACCATCCAAATCCTGGACCGTAATGGCGTCCCGAGAATCGCGAACAACCACTGCAAGTCTCGCCAACTCGTTCGATCGACGAAGCGAATCTTCAGCGTTTTTGCGCAGCGTGATATCACTTGAAACGCCGATGATGCCCGTCAAATTTCCTTGATCATTTAAAATCGAAGTGTTGGTGACTTTCACAGGAAATCGATGTCCATCGCGATGACGTACTAGAAACTCACCGCTCCAGCTATGGCCCTTTTTCAGGACCTCCATGATCTCCGAGGCGTGGATTTTACCATCGTCGTCTGAGGTAACGTCAAAGACATTCTTGCCGATGACCTCGGAGGATTTCCAGCCATAGGTGCGTTCTGCGGCTTCGTTCCAGTACAAAATCTCACCTTGAAGATCCGTTGCGATGACAGCTTCACCGATCGCATTGAGCAGCGTTGATTTGAATTGGAGTTTCGCTTTATCTGATTCGAGTTCCGCTTGGATACGCTTAAGTGAAGTGATCTCGGTGAAGTTGATAACGGCCCCTTCAATTACATTGTCAATCGTCCGGTATGGTTGCATCCGCATGGTATACCATTTCCCATCCTTGGTTTGCACTTCGACTACTTTGGCGACCAAACTGTCAAGTACTTCCTGAGCATCCTGGACCAACCGATCGTAGCCCACGAGATTGGTAACTGTATGAGCAATCGGTCTGCCAACGTCGCTCAATATCAGGTTAATGATCGCGCACATTGCTGGAGTAAATCGCAGAATCCGCAATTGATGATCTACGAAAACCGTCGCAATTCCGGTGCCCGAGAGAAGGTTGTTCATGTCATTGTTGAGATGCGAAAGCTCGTGCACTTTGGCCTGCAGTTCCATGTTTACAGTCGCAAATTCTTCATTGACTGACTGAAGCTCTTCCTTGGAAGTCTCCAGTTCCTCATTCGTAGACTGCATCTCTTCATTGATTGACTGCATCTCCTCGTTCGATGATTTCAGTTCCTCGTTCGAGCTCTCGAGTTCTTCGCGGGCACTCTGCAAATATTCATCACGTGCGTGAAGCTCCTCCAAAAGAGCAGAGATCCGAGCTTCGGGATCTCCGGACGGCATCAGAGTTGAATCGATTGTATTAGCGATCGTTGGTGAAATGTCAGTCGTCAGTAGACTGGTCGTTGACTTCTCGGTATCAGTCGATTCTTTGATTGTGACTAAATAAAGCGATGTCGAATTTAGCTCAGTCGTCGTACTAGAAGCCGAGTGAGCTGTGACCGGCGAGACACTAACTTCGACTCGCGTGTAATGACCATTGGTCCTTACAAGAATACCGTTAGCGGAAACTGGCTCTTGTGACACGACCACGCGACTGAGCATCATTGCGAGCTCCTGCTGAAGCCCCTCACGAGCCATTCTGAGGATGTTGTTTATTCCCGACTCACCTGCGGCAAGCTCCAAGAACATGCCCGTCCGTCCATGAAGATACAGAATATCCCCCTGAGCATTGATGAGTGCAGCCGACGGGGCGACTAAATTCATGAGTGATTTTTCGAGGATGTCTCTCAACGGAATCTTGGAGGCAAGTTCCTGTGCCCCTTTTGCCCCAGAAATGCGTAGCTTGGAATAAGACGAATCGATGTTGGAATCATTGGATAATGCGGTAGATGGAAAGGCCAATCCAAGCGGCTTTCGTTGAGTCATAAGAACGCCGCCCTGTCGCTGATAGAGTTTCGCCTTGCGGTCGAGTACTTTGAAGAGGCTTCCATAATCACCGATTCCTTCACTTGTCCCCAATAGAAGAACTCCATTCGGCACAAGTGCAAAATGAAACAGCGGCATCAGCTTCTTTTGCAGTTCGGTCCCAAAATAGATCAGTAGATTGCGACAACTGATCAGATCAATCTTCGAAAATGGAGGATCCTTTATTACGTTATGCTCGGAAAATACTAACATCTCACGAATGTTTTTACTAATTCGATAAACATTCTCGCCCGGATTAATCGAGAAGAAGCGGGACAATCGCTCGGAATTCACATCCGAAGCAATGCTCACCGAATAGACGCCAGCTCGTGCCGTTGCGATAGCTCGGCTATCTATATCAGTTGCATAGATCTGAACGGAGCATTCGGATTTTGAACTTTCGAGATACTCGCGAATCAAAATAGCGATCGAGTAGGCTTCCTCGCCCGTGGAGCAACCGCTGATCCAAACTCGAACCAAATCCGTTGCCGCTGATTTGTCCTTAAAAAGCTGTGGAATAATCTGTTTCTCAAGAATTTCGAACACATCCGGGTCGCGAAAGAAAGACGTTACACCAATTAACATGTCGCGAAACAGGGCTTCGACTTCAACCGGACTTTCCTGAATATACTTGACGTAGTCTTGGACTGTTGGGATATGCTGCACCGCCATACGTCGCTTGATACGACGGTAAATTGTGCTTGGTTTGTAAAGAGAAAAGTCGTGACCTGTTTGGGATCGTACGAGGACAAAGATCTTCTTCATCGCCTCCTCGGATTTGGGTTCTATGCGAATTTCCAAATCGCGTCGCTGATTAAATTCTTGGGATGCATATGCGATCAACTGTGGAAGCATCGCAGCCGGTGCTAGCTCGTAATCGGCTATCCCGGTCTCGATAACACTTCTCGGCATTCCATCGAACTCGGCAGACTCGGCACTTTGCACCATGACCATTCCCGCCTCGGCCTTGATTGCTCGAACGCCCTGTGTCCCGTCGCTACCTGTACCTGAGAGCACGATCCCAATGGCTCGATCATGTTGATCTTGGGCGAGCGAACGAAAGAAGTAGTCAATAGGCATTCGATGACCGCGCGGTTCTGCTGGCTCTACAAGATGCAGCTTACCATTCAAAAAAGTCATGTCATGATTTGGTGCAATGATGTAGACATGGTTAGGCTCAACCGGCATCCCGTCCTCGACCTGCAAGACTGTCAATGTCGTAAACCGACGAACCAACTCGGCTAAAAGGCTCGTATGGTCCGGTGCCAAGTGCTGAACCAACACGAAAGCCATCCCAGGTTCAACCCCTGCTGGCATCCCAGAAAAAAACTGTTCAAATGCAGCCAAGCCACCCGCCGAGGCACCAATTCCAACGACAAAGAACCTGGACTTTGACGATTCCGAACCACCAGCCGAAATCAATTCGCCTACCTGCTCAACGTTTTCTTGGTCCCCAGCCGACATACTCATTCCTTAAATATCAACCGTTAACAAAAGATTTGCCTCCCTTGAGTGGACGCAATGATTGTACCGGAAATCTTGCGAGCCGAGGCTTTTGTAAGGCTAGCTGTACCTGAAAGTTAATGATTAGTGGAATCTATCGACGAACACCTTCACACAGAGGGACATCCTGCTGCTTATGGAGCAATATTGACGTTCGGCAGAGTCTCTCTTGAAATTCAGCGTTCCTTATCCCTATTCCGCGTGTCGAATAATGGCAACCGACGATGTCGACATTACGCATGCTCGACTGCGCGTAGCGCATGCTCGACTACACAGAGATCGAGCGAGTCCTCGGTGGCTTCGACGAAGTCTGGGGCGCATCAAGACACCGCAGGGATTCGTATCGTCGTCAACATTCCATTCGGAATCATCTGAGTCATGTTCATGCTTCCGTGATGTTGTTCGATGATCGATCGACTGATGCTAAGCCCCATTCCTAATCCGCCAGGTTTGGTTGTGTGATAGGGTTTAAAAAGGTCTGCAATCTCGGAGTTCGTTAAGGCTGGACCATTGTCGAGAATACAAATCTGAACCCAGTTATCCACCGTGCTGGTAGTTATTCTTATAAATCGTCCTGTTTGCTCGATGCCCTGAATCGCTTCCACTGAATTCTTGATGACATTCACCAACACCTGTTGGATGCGGATAGGGTCGGCTTCAACGATCGCTCCGCTCGAATCCAGCTCTAGACGTGTGACGGCATTTGCATTGGATAGTAGATTCTTGAGGATCTTGAGAGTGTCATGAATGCATGTATTCACATCCATCCTTTGAAGCTGGAATACATCGAGTGTTAGGTATTTTCGAAGTCGATTCACGATTACGCCTGCCTTGGTCGCTTCACCATGGATCAGCTCAAGCGTTTCGGATAATTCGGAATCAGTGGAACCAGACTTCTTCAACCCATAAAGAAGTCCGCCCGAAAAGTTGCAAATGGCACCCAGCGGCTGATTGATTTCGTGAGCAAGAGTTGCTGCAATCTGTCCTAGGGTCGACGTCCGCTGCGCATGTGTTAATTGATCTTGCTTTTCCGAAATGAGCTTTTCCGACAACTGCCACAAATGGGTCGCCCAATTACGAAGCATAACACCCGAAACCAAGGAGGATACGCTTTGAAGGAAACCTCTCTTTTCCTGGTCAACGATTCGAGCTGATTGAAACTCGCCTTCGATAAAACCAACGAGAATTTCGTTTTCGTGCAGGGGAATACGAAAACCGTCGATCGATTCTCCGAGTTGCAATTGATCGACATCGATCAGTTGGATCTCACCCAACGCTGCTCTTGAGTTAAGGCCCACATTTGCCAACGTTTCGATCGTTTTTCCCGTTGCATTCGTCAACAGAACACGACCGGATTCCAAGTTTAGACCATCGTCAATACTCTTGATAACTTGCCGAAGGAAGGTATTGCGATCGGTAATCACGACAGCCAGGCGACCTAACTCGGCATTGATGGCAAGCAGGTTTGCCCGTTTCTCTAGTCTTTGTTCATTCTGCTTCGCTTCAGACAGATCGTGATAGGATATGACAGAACCCATGATGGCGCCGCGAGAGTCGCGTAACACCGAGATGACTAGTCGCACAAAAATCGGTTCCGATCCCCTGGAATTCACCCGGAGCTTGCATTCTCCCTGCCAAATTCCACCCGACTGAATCTGTCGTTGGACAAGTTGCCGATCGTTTGGCCCGAACAAAAAGAAATCAAAAATCGATTTCCCCAACGACTCCATCTGCGAAAAGCCTGTGAAGTTATCGGAGAAGCGATTCCAGTAAACGATGCTGCCGTCCGTGATCGTTGCGATAATTCCGTGATCGACAGCGTCCAAGAGTCTGAGCTGGAAAGCGATTTCTTCGTTTGCAACATCTAGATTGTCACTTAGATAGGCAGCGGTTGCTCGATGGCACTGTTCGATGAGTTGGTTGTCGTGACGCCCTTTCTCAACATAGGCAAAAACCCCAAGATTGAGCCCGTCCTTTGCAGATTCGAAAGTGGAATCCACCGAATGCAGAATGACTTTTGTGTTGATTCCGGTTCGATTGAGACCGCGAACAAAATCGAAGCCACTTTTTCCGCCTAGATCTAAATCGACGATTGCGACTACAAATTTTTGTTCTTCGGATAGCCGAAGCCCTGTTTCCACATCTTGGCAAACAGTGACATCAAAAAATGCTTGTTGGAGTTTTTTCCGAATGAGTGCGGCCTGCGACTCATCGTCTTCCATCAAGAGGACCCGAGTTAGCGATGGCTTCCCGTTGATCTCCTGCATTTGATTTACGCTCGGTCTGATGTCATGCGTTGACAAGTCTCTAGAAACTCTTCCAACCTGTCGACCAACGTTAGCATGGTTGCCCCAGAACGAAGCTGTTCGTCAAGCGTGGTTGCTTGCGGCGTTACCTCATGAAAACCATAGCTGCCGCAAGCGCCCTTGAGCTGATGGATCAGCGTGCAAAGCTGATTGGAATCATTTTGCTCAATCGATTTTCTGATGGATAGGATGCGCTCCGGAATGTTCGAGACAAACTCGGAAACAAGTTCGGCGTAGTCTGGATCATCAGCGAGTTTCGATCGGATCGGCGGTAAGCTCATTTTTTATTTATTCACAAAGTTGCACACAAAAGACATTGGTTAACCGAATGCTCTCATTCGATACAATACCAATGCGTCGAAATACTCCAAAACGAGTAGTTTTACGGCAATGCGTTCTCAGCGTCTAACGGTGTTATCCGCCAAAACGCTTGAGGCAACCATAGGAATTGTCCTGGACAATTTGGCACAGATAGCTTATAGACAAAATCTAACGCCTCTTGCGTTTTAAAATCAAATGGGTGCTAAGATGGAAAGCAATCAAGTTGTTTATGTGATCGATGACGATGATGGGATGAGGGAGTCGATGTCATTCCTTTTGAAGAAAGCTGACATCGACTGTCTGGCGTTCTCCTCTGGGAAGCAGTTTCTAGACGAGTGGGATGGCACCCAACCAGGCTGTATGGTTGTCGATTTCCAAATGCCCGACATGACTGGATTGGCGTTGCTGAATCAGGCGCGTAGCCGCCTCGGATTTATACCGTTCGTCTTGGTAACGGGCCACGGTACAGTCGCAATGGCCGTCGAGGCAATGAAAATGGGAGCGGTAACCGTCATTGAAAAACCCTTTCGCCACGAGCTTTTCATCGAAACTGTCCTGACAACCATGGCAATCGATTTACAGCGACGCGAATCTGAGATGCATAAGCTTGATGTTGCCAATCGCCTCAAATCGCTTACCGAACGGGAGCAGGAGATCGTAAAAATGGTGGTTGAAGGTAGTTTGACCAAGCAAATTGCTAAGCAACTTGGGATCAGTGCCAAGACGGTCGAGGTCCACCGCAGTCGTATCACCAAGAAACTAGGAGTCAAGTCTGTCGTGCAGCTCGTTCGGATGGTTGTGCAATCGTCATCACCTATGCTATGAACACTTACCGCTATTCGATGAAATGAAGCGCTTCGTTTTTTACCAACGATTGCGCATAGGTTCCCTTGTTGTTACGCCTCATCCATTCTCTTAATGCATCCCACCAGGATTCCATATTTACGAAGCAGTGATCGACAGCGTCACTGCCATTGTCCAGGTCTTTGATGGGTTTGAATATGCATTCCTCGGCCCCGAGTCGCGTTTCATGATTTCTCTCAACAAAGTCAAGCCGTCCATGCCAGGTATTTCGATGTCCAAAATCGCAGCTCGAGCAAAGTTGTCAAATAAATGCCGTCAAAGAGCGATTATACCCTCAGCCAATTTCAGTCTGCTATTGCTGAGTCCACTCGCGTGAAGACTTCATTTGTCCGGAAGCCAATTCGAAAGAGAATCGGTTCATGACGCTGCTAACCGGGGTCAACACTTTGTTCCAAGATGCGAAGCTTGTGGATTTACTGGCAAAGCACTAGCTCGACAAACGTCCTGCATTTTCGGCTGTCTTTCGCTTTGAACAACCTGCCGAATCGGGGGTGCAATCATGAGCGTGAACGGACTCAACGGAAGGGCAGTGCAAGGTATCGACATATCGATCGTCAAATTGGTACCTCGCAATGAACGTAAGGTTGCCAAGAAGTATCGGGCGATTAGCGGCCAGCATCAAAACTTTACAATGCCACGCACAACTTTGAAGCCGCCCATGATTGTCGAACCACCGTATTCTTTCGCCAAACGCAGAAGGGCATTATGATACCCACAGTTGGGAAAGGTTGATTCGACTTTGGCAATTGCAGACCTGCTCATTCCCTTTCGGACCCAGCCCTGTGTAGCATCGATCCAATCGGCCTTGCGGCAGGCCTCGATTACGTCCTGATGCGTTCCCTGGTATCTCAACAACTTGTGATGCAAATGGATTGCGCCTCGCAAAGCGTCCGGGACTAATCCCCAACCGAACTTTTCGTTATCGTTGAGTGCTACTGCTTCTGATGGTTCAAGATGAGCCAGTTCGTGATCCGTCCAAAGTCCAATATCGTGATAAACGAATGTTGTTTCTACGAGCTGTTCATGCTCCGGAGCATTGTTTAGAAAGTGCATGGCTTATGTGATTGCTCGGTACACTTGGTTCCGATAGCCGTCATAGTCGCTTCCAATGACTGCTCGGTAGCGTGCGAGTAGTTCCTCAACACGCGGGCGATCTAGCTTAATGGTGATGTCTGGCATAGCTTTGGGTCAATGTCCTTTGGTTGTAGCAGTCGAAACATCGTCTGCTAATGAGGTGATTTACGGAGTTCGTTCAGGAACACTCAACGATTGATCCACAGGGGTGATGATTCTCGGGTTGGTTCGGTGGCGAATCGATTCCAAAGCACATTCTACTGAACTCGCATTGCAAAATGCTCTGGGGGCCGTGACAACTCCTTGTTCTGTTAACCGATTCGGTAGGAAATTTTGATTGCGAAAAAACATCCGGCAGTTAACAGATTGCTACGACCTGAAGAGGGGTAGTTTTTGAGACCAATTCACGACATGCTTCGACGACCAGAACGAACACAAAACACGTAAGTCATTACATTTAGAAGCTATATGGCTTCGAGTGCACAGAGACACACTGCAGAGTGCGTACAGATCGTGGAGGGGCGAGTTTGGAATACGGTTCGCCGAAGACGCATCGGCCCTCCGGATAATCGATACAGACGTCTTAGACTGGATGATGCGGGTGCCATCCTCACACAACGGGGGCGGATCCGTTTGCCTCGTCGGCGCGAAAGTACTACCGTTCTTTCACACACTCCAGAGTCCCAGAAAACCGTTGGTGAGAACTCTCGCAATGAACCAGCCTTGGTGGATCGCACTGCTCAAGCCGATACTCGTTTCGGTTCTGTTGTATTTTGTTATGAGAGTCATCAATCGCCGACTAAGTCGACGTTGGAAGGACGACGAATCTCGGACACTGCGTCACCAAGGGTGGGTTCCAATCCTAGGCGCTGTGGCAGTCCTTTTCGGTTTCGGACTTGCCATTATCTCCAACACCGTTGGTAAGAACGCAACCACGAATATCTGGACGACTTCTTTTTTCGTGGGCTTCAGTCTACTCGGGTTACCACTGATCGCGGATTACCTGTTTTCACGCCATCGCCTCACCGAGGAAGGGATCGACTACGGTGGCATGTTTGGCAAGCAAGGCTTTATGGCATGGAAGAGCGTTCAGCGTGTATCGATTTCGCAAACGATGGGTTGGTACGTGCTGGAATCTACGAGTGGGGCGAAGGCTCGTATTTCCGTTTTGCAGGAGGGCTTGATCCAGTTTTCAAAACTGGTGCTGGAACATGTTCCCCGCGAACGGATACTGCCGGAGGCCTATCTGTTCTTGATGCAAACGGCGAACGGTTCCCGAGGCACATTTATCGATCCAGATTCGATCGAGTGGAGGAGTGCCGTCTCCAAGGCTCGCAGCACATTGCCAATCCTGCAGGAGTTGTGTGAATCCGACAACAATGCAGCGTGGGTGAAATACGAATTAAAGACAAGCGAAGGAACGACGGAACACGTTTGGGGCGAGTTGCAGTTTTTGGGAGAGGATTCGTTCCGTGCAACGCTTGAGACTCCTCTGGTCGCTGGCGAACCTATCGATGATATCACCGAAGGCATGCCGCTGAGCGCACTCGAGGATTGGGTGGTGACGCTGCCTGACGGAACGGTACGTGGGGCGTTTACTATGCAAGTGGAGTTGGAAGTCGCGAAGCGAGAAGGGCTTCCACTTTTGCCACATATTGCCGCGATGGACGGGCGGTTTTGCGACCGATGAGGTCAGGCCAAAAACAAAAAAGGACAGACACAGCGATTGACGGACATGGTGATTTCGCTAAGCCTTTCCCATTGTTCCGAGTCTTTGTCTTGGAGCTTTTGCTGTGACTATCTTCCGTTCTCGACTTGTTGATACGACAGTGAGTCGTTGGTACCACTGTATTTCTCGTTGCGTTCGACGGGCTGATCTCATGGGCGATGAAGCCGCTCCGGGACGTAAGGATTGGATCGAGAATCGGCTTAAGGAACTTGACCAAATTTTCGCCGTGTCTGTCGGTGGGTTCAGTCTCATGGACAACCATTTGCACTTGCTGCTGCGTATCGATCCTGAAGTTGCCAGCAGTTGGTCGGACTCGGAAGTAGTCGAGAGTTGGTTTCGACTGTTTCCGCCTTGCGGGTCGGACCGGAAGCCGATGAAGGTTTCCAAGGAGTTGGTGGCCGCTCGTGTCGGGAACGCGGACTGGGTGGCGGGGGCGCGCAAGCGATTAGCGTCACTGGGTTGATTTATGAAGTGTCTCAAGGAGCCTTTGGCTCGTCTTGCGAATAAGCGAGACAAGTGCACGGGTGCTTTTTTGAATCGTCCGGCATTGTGCAGTCCTCTTTTTCCTTGGATGAAGCAATATGAAATTCAAGCGTTTTCGTTTGCTGCGTAACTCAGTTGCTAATCTCTGTGTCTTTTCTCGGACTTTAGGCGTCGGTGTCCGTAATTCTTCTGCTGGGGATGTAGAACCTTGACCAGCTTGGCATCTTGCCAAAGCTTCCAGCCTTGTCAATTCTGGTCCGTTTGCCCAGACCACTCAGGTTCGTCCGAATGGTCGCTGAATCGCATTCGTCCAGCCCTTGCTAACCCAGTGCTTTAGTAGCTTTTCCGAAACTCCAATTTGGGTTGCAAGAGAATATACGTACCAATGATCTGGAAGCAACTCAGGTGCAATTAGGTGTTTATTGGCATGCTCGTCGTCATTCAAAATCTTATTCACCATGCCACCTGAGAGTGGCTCTTGTTTGCGAGGTGTCCTAAACCCTTCTTGGGTTAATATCGACGCAACAAGCGGTGATCGCATCCCTGAAAGTGTCAGGCTCAGAGCGCGATCGATTAATTCTTGGTAATTGCATAGTTGAGCATACGTTTGGATAGGACGTTCGATACCGTGGCAGCTTTCGTAACCACCCGACCAGCGAATTGTCACCGTCGTCGACTGACTTCGATCCTGAACGGCCACGGTTACTCGCTCAATCATCAATCTTAAAATCTGATTGCGTTCGACGTTAGTTGCTTCACTTTTCCAGAGAGTCCCAAGCTCGCTGCACATCGAAACCATTTGCTCCCATTCTATTTGCGATACCGCCGTTGAACGAGTTTTCTTCATTGCTGTATACTCTTGCTTTGCGATATCCAATTCTCGCAATGCTGTTTCCCACTGCGACTCGAGGGTTGCAGCAACAAGTCGATTTACTGGATCGACTGTCTTTTAGCGACGTGAGGCTATGTCAACATCGTATTCCGCTCGTTGCAAGCGATGTTCAGATTGTCGTTCCAGTTGTTGACGCCGTGTGGACTCGTCGTCAGCCACTCGCAAGCTGAGATCGACCTGGGCCGGTTCAAGCGTTTGCAGTAGCTTCCTTATAACAAAGGTATCCAGCGATTTAATTGTGATGGTACATAGGCAAGATTTCGCTTGAGCAATGGTTGCAAGTCGATTGCAATAATAGCTTCCAGAATTTGCTGTGCTATAGGACACTGATATGCGACGTCCGCAACCGCAGAATAGGATTCCACCAAGCAATGCATTGCCGACTTTTGCAGGGCCGGTGCGATCAGGGCGATTGTCGTTCTCCCTAAGTCGAGCTTGATTGTTTAACGCACCTGAATTTGAAATCGAATCCGAAACGGGGGCAAAGATTAGCTCGAGGGAATTGCGAGGAAAAACCATCGTGCTTCACTTTTGGGCAACATCATGCGGTCCGTGCATGGGCCAAATGCCAGAATATATCAAATCGCTTTCTAAGCTGGATCAAAGCCAAGCCGAAATCCTGTTTGTTAACCTCGACGATGACCAAGAAAAGTTCCTTGAAGCAGTAAATAAGTTTCAGATGCCTTTCACGAATCTTCGCGACGAGCGTGGCTGGGGAGGTGACTTGGCTCGTGCATTTGGAGTTCGTTCCATGCCTTTCGACGTCATAATTGACCCCGACGGCAAGATTGTCTCCAATCAAATCGAAGATTTGAAGCATCTCAGGAAATAGACCGAAAGTTCTTGGTTGGCTAAAGTGCTCGCAACAAGTTAACATTTCCGACATACGTAAAAACGCAGTACCAGCGAAAGTTACCGTCCTCAATGAATGATATCGAGCTATTTTTGAAATCAAAATCGTTCGCTGTGGCTGGTGCATCGCAAAACCGAACCAAATATGGGAACATAGTTTTCCGTGCAATCATCGCCTCGGGCCGCATCGCATATCCACTTAATCCGAATACAGTCGAAGTCGAAGGCGTTCCCGTTTTCGCTTCAATTGCTGACCTACCAGTCGTCCCGGAGTCCCTGTCGATCGTCACACCGCCTCACGTAACACGCCAAGTTATTCAGCAAGCAATCGCTGCTGGCGTCAAGAATATTTGGATGCAACCCGGAGCTGAAGACTCTCAAGGAAGCCAGGCCGCTAGGGACGCAGGACTCAACGTCATCGACGATGGAAGTTGTATACTTGTCAGTCTTTCCATCGAACGGTCATCGAGGTAGAAGTCCAATCTGATCAATTACCAAAAAATGAACAATCTATACTGAACCACGGTAGAATCGATTTTTTAGAGGAGTGAAAAGCTGTACTATACGGCTTGCACAACTGGCGGCTGGTCGCTGATAGACACCCGCGTTAAGCTGCTGTGCTAAGGGGTCAGGATTGACGAGATTGGTTGGGCAGACAGTCGCAGAGGCGTATCGTCTTAAACCTATTATGACCCTAACATGCCACCAGCAGTCCATCTTCAATAACTAGTTCGACAACCTGCGTTTTGACTTGCTGTTCGGTTAACTCGTCACGGAGAATTTTAACATTAGAAGGGGCAGCAATACCAAGCGAAATCCGGTTTCCTTGGATCTTGACGACTTCGACAGTGATGTTGCCGTCGATAACCAACTTATCACCAACTTTTCGACTTAGAACTAGCATTTTGAGTCTTCCATGAGTTCGATTGCTGCGACAGTGCGGGAATTGTTGGTCTGCCGCATCCCAACACAACGATTATCAGATGGGCATGTGACAAGTTAGGTCAATTG
>VYLF01000275.1_pt1 | contig 18323 bp, 14 predicted proteins | sample 5114371 | NCBI WGS metagenome assembly VYLF01 (sample SAMN12291773, study PRJNA351875) | freshwater metagenome | isolation source: freshwater lake | place: USA: Michigan, Kent Lake | collected 2013-08-15 | reverse complement strand
GCAACTGTCTCAATTGGCAACAGTCCATACTCGCTTTGGTTGGCAAACCTCTAATCTCAGAAAATATTTGCGACTAGAAAAGTCCAAAAATAAAGCAGAACAATCACCAGAAAGTCATGCTAACGATGGCATTGCTCTTGCCTGTTTTCAGTTTTTAGATTATTGGCCATTCCACACTTTTAATAGTCATGGATATGATTGGAAGGGTTCTGTTAAAGTAACAAACGCTTCCTTTGCTGTCATCAAACGTCCTCCTATTAGTCGTCGTCAACTTCACCTGATGGTTTTTTCTAAAGGTGGTAAACGACGTAAATATGGTGGCTCTACCACAGGACATGGGTTCCGTAAAGGAGATTTAGTTTCTTCTCCCAAAGGAATTGGTTATATTAGTGGAGATACCGAAAAACAGCTATCTGTAAGCGATACCAGTTGGAAACGATTGGGACAGATAGCTGTTAGCAAGATTCAGTTAATTCGTCGTTCTAACGGTTTAATTGTTTCTCGCTAACTTATATAAAGCCGCCCTCCGTTATCGCTAAAGGGCGGGTTTCAGACCCATTTTTTCAATGACCGGACTAAGTATTGATCGCCAGAAAAAAAAGCATAAACAGGGCCAAACAAAAGCTGATAGTCCCCCGCTTAACATCAAAGAGAAACTTGCCCTCAAAAAAGAAGAAAGGCAAAAGAAACAAAAATTAACGGGGTTAATTGTTTTTGCCATTTGTGTAGCAATTTTGCTCGGATTCCCCCTCAGCTTATTATTTGATGCCAACATAGGAGCTGCAGTAAGTTTAGCCTTAATTTTAGTAGTTTTCTCCTTTAGCTATCCTCGCATGGCTCTTTGGGCATTTATTATCTATGTCCCCTTCACTGGCACTATCGTGTATTGGTTGGGAGGTAGTTCAATCCTCCAGCTTAGTAAAGATATCTTTTATCTACCCGCTTTAATCGCCTTAGTTTTAGAATGTCGAAAAAAGCAATTACCGATTATTGTCCCGAAACAATTAGGCACAACTCTATTATTAATCTTTGTTTTCTGTGTAGTCTGTCTATTAGCCGTCAATTTACAGAGACAATTTCTGCCTACTTGCGATTCCGTGGCTGGGATGAGTATCTTTAGGGATGGCCGTTTGCAGGGAGTTCCCTGTCGGACAAGTGAGACTTTTCTGCAAGGACTATTAGGGTTTAAAGTTTTGCTAGGTTATGTCCCCTTGATCTTCTGCACTTATTACTTAATCAAAGACAAACCCACCCTATTATTTTTTGGTCGTCTTTTAGTGACTTTAGTAATTATTTGTTGTGTCCTAGGACTAATGCAATACTGGATGCTGAAAACCGGTCGTTGTGTAGGAACTCGCGGCTTTGTAGCTGATGCACTATTCAAAGCCACCTTAGGGGCAAGGTGTTTGGTTGGTGGGTCATTAGTGTATAGTCCGGAAGTGAATATGATCCGCCTACCGGGTACCTTTGTTTCTCCCTGGCACTGGGCTTGGTTTTTGGTCTCTAGTGCCGTAATTTGTTATGCCAGTGCCTTTAGTGAAACTTCCCAAAAATGGCGACTAGCAGCCCTTGTGGGTTTAACCCTAGTTTTTATTAATGCAGTGATCTCTGGGCAAAGATTAGCTTTCTTTGCTGTACCGATGATTATTGGTCTGATGACGATTCTTACGGGACAAATCGCTAACTTAAAACGATTTTTGCCGATCATTTTTGCCGCCACTTTACTCCTAGCTATCGGTTTTTCTTTCCTTAACCCCGATTTTGTCCAACAACGCTACGATAGTGCCATCAGCCGTTGGCGACAGGCTCCCCCCACCCTTTTTATTCAAGATCAGTTAGATTTTGCTATCCGTAATCAGGGCGGTATTTTAGGTCGTGGACTTGGTGTGGCCACAGCTTCTGCTAGGTTTTTCGGTGATATTTCCTTTGTGGAAACCTATCATAGTAAAGTTTTATTCGAGTTGGGATACATTGGTTTTGCCTTGTACATGATATTCATGACCCATCTAGTTTATCTGGCCTTCCGCACCTATCGTTCCCTCAAAGATCCGACTCTGCGAGGTTTTGCCGGTAGTTATTGGGTTTTGCTGCTCTTTGTTGCCTATCTTCCCTATTGGTATGCCCTCGATACGGATCCTGTGGGCGTTTATTACTGGATATTTGCGGGCGTAATTTTTAAATTACCCGTGATCGAAAAACAGGAAAAAGAAGCCAAAATCCTGGCGGGGGAAACCGCCACAAAATCCTCCAAAAAGAGCTTAAATTTTAAACGCAAAGGTGTTTCTTTGGCTTGAAATATGGGTGTTGGGTTTTAGGGATTTCAGTTATCAGTTATCAGTTATCAGATGTGAGTTTTCAGTTATCAGATTTGAGTTTTTAAGTGTGCAGTATTAAATAGGGGTTGCTGAATAATGGTAAAACCCTTTTAAAATAAGGCTTTTGACCTGTTAAAATCCGATGTTCATGCTGCGAAAATCGGATTGAGACCTTCAAAAACCTTGCATTATCCTTATTGTAGTACATAAGCTGGTACAAAAAGAAAGGGCAACAAAGCCTGAAACTCCCGACTCCTGACTCGGAGACTCCTGACTCCTGACTCCTAACCCCACCAACAAACTTTTTGCCGCAAACCCTAAATAGAAGTTTTCTACTGTCTTTTTACTGATTACTGATTACTGATTACTGATTACTGATTACTGCTATGAATTTTCCCTCGATTTCTGTCATCATACCCACCTATCGACGCGAAGAGCCTCTTAAAGATACGCTCGATGACCTACTCAAACAAGATTATCCCGATTTTGAGGTATTAGTTATCGACCAGACCGCTACCCACAGCCCCGCCATACAATCCTATCTAGAAAATCTGGCCGATCAGCACAAAATTAGCTGGTATCGGCTGGATTGGGCGAGTTTACCCGGTGCGAGAAATTATGGAGTCCGTCGCGCCCAGGGCGATATCGTTCTTTTTATCGATGATGATGTGCGGCTACCGGATAATTATCTCAAAGCACATAGTGAGAATTTTGTCAAGAACCCTGAGATAGGTGTAGTGGCGGGTCGGGTATTTGATCGCATGAAATTGGGTGACTCCCAAAAAATGGTGACAGATGCCAGCAAACCCTACGAAATCGACTTTTTACCTCCCCAAGCCATGGATCCGGGCATTGCTTGGTATTACATCGATCTTGTCCACACCACTAAACCCCAGCAGGTAATCTCGGCCCGGGGCTGTAATATGTCTTTCCGGAAGGATATATTTACGAAATACGGCATTTGGTTCGATGAACGCTTTCGTGGCAGTGCCGTGCGCGAGGAATCGGATTTTTGCTTAAGGTTACGCCAGACTCCCTATCATGTCTGGTACGATCCCACCGCTTATCTGGTTCATTTAGGCGAAGAAACCGGCGGCTGTCATGATATTAGCACTCGTTCTTTGAGTTATCAGACGACTTTTTATCATAATCACTTTCTGATGGCCCTGAAAAATCTCACTCCCGCTCAACAATTGCGACTCTACGCTAAATTATTTGATTGTCACGTTCTTGGCAATCCTCCCTGTAATAAAGGTGGTTCCCCGATTAAAATACTCTCTAGGGGAATTTTTTATAGTTTAGGTTTTCTTGATGCTCTGAAAACTCAAGTAAAGTCCCTCTGGAATGATGGCCAAATTTATACAAAACTAGATAATCTATGAGAATTTTAGTCGCTAGTCATACCTATATAGTTGATCTCAACTGTGAGAAACTGCGCGCCCTGACAAGATTAAATCCCAATATTGAAGTTACTATTGTTGTTCCCCAACGTTGGCAACCGGGAGGAGTCCAAAATAAAATCATTGAAAGTCAACCGAAAATAGCCGACAATTTCCGAGTCATTCCTATCTCTAATTTTAGCCAGAATAACCAAGCTTTATTAACTTTTGGTGCTGATATAATTCCTTTATTGCAGAAATTTAGACCCGATATTATTCAAGTGGAACAGGGTTCTAAATCTCTCGCTTATGCTCAATTTATTACTCTGAATCGTCTCTTAAATCTCCAGGCTAAAAATGTATTTTTTACTTGGTGGAATCTTCCCTATACTCCTAAATTTCCCATCTCTTGGTTAGAAGCTTATAACCTGAAAAATACCGATGGTTTAATCGCCGGTAATCAGGACGGAGTAGATGTTTTAAAAGAACGGGGTTACAGGGGTAAATACACAGTTTTACCGCAATTAGGAGTGGATGAAGTCCTTTTTTCCCCTGACAAGCAACCCGATTTAGCCCGATCTTTAGGCATTGAAAGCGATGAATTTGTGATTGGTTTTGTCGGTCGTTTTGTGGAAGAGAAAGGCATTCTAACGCTGATTAAAGCTGTAGCTAAATTAACAGGTAAGTGGAAATTATTACTGTTAGGTCGGGGCATCCTGAAAGATAAAATAGTCAGCGAAGCTACAGCCGCAGGAATAAGCGACCGCTTGATGATAGTGGAAAGTGTTCCCCACGATCAAGTAGTTAATTATATTAACCTGATGAACACTTTAGTTTTGCCTTCAGAAATCACCTATCAGGTCAAAACCTTAACTGCCGTTGGTTGGAAAGAACAATTCGGTCATGTCTTAATTGAAGCTATGGCCTGTCAGGTTCCTGTTATTGGTTCTGATTCGGGAGAAATCCCCTTTGTTATTGCTGATACGGGTTTAATTTTTCCCGAAAAAGATGGGGAGGCACTGGCTAAATCTATACAAACTCTCTTAGATAATCCCAGCTTCGCTCAAGAATTAGGCCAGAGGGGTTATCAGAGGGTAATGACCAATTATACTAATAAAGCCCTCGCTCAAAAACAATTGGATTTCTATCAACAATTACTCCCTCGGTGATGGGAAGTGGGGTGTGGGGTGTGGGGAGTGGGGAGAAGGGAGAGGGGAGAAGGGGAGCAGGAAGAAAAAAGCTGATTACTGATCAGTTATCAGTGAATCACTGAATCACTGAATCACTGATAACTGATAACTGATAACTGATAACTGATCACTGGTTATGAACCATTCTTGGCATCCCCTAGTCTAAACAGACAAGTAGCTAGGGGTGAGGGGAATGATCGAGGTGATAACCGATAAGCAAACAAGTGTGAGCGATCGAGAGTTAATCTTAAAATGTCAAAGGGGTGATCGGGGTGCTTTTCGTCACCTTTACCGTCTTTATCAACCAAAAATCCGCTCTACTCTCTATCAACTCTGTGGAAGGGAATTCCTAGAGGATTTTGTCCAAGAGGTATTTTTAAGACTGTGGCGCGGGTTGCCGAAATTGCGTTCACCTGAATACTTTTCCACTTGGGTTTATCGGATCACCTGGAATGTGGCCATCGATGGTCGGCGACAATTAGCCAAAAGACAAATGAGGATGGCCAAAAGCACTGATGAGGAAAACTCCCTTGATAGCGAATCCCGTCCCCAAGATAGTCCCGATTTGATGCAATTGCATTATGAGGAGGTGGTCCGACAAGGGTTAGAAATTCTCAGTTTAGAACATCGCGCTGTCCTTGTCCTTCACGATCTAGAGGACTTACCCCAAAAGGAAATCGCCCAAATCTTAGAAATTCCCCTCGGTACGGTGAAATCACGTCTTCATTATGCGCGTAAAACCATGGGTCAATTTTTGCAAAAACAAGGAGTTCTCTAATGTCCCCAGAAGATGACAAAGTGGTTAATTTTCTGCGTCGCTATCGTCCATCGCTGCCACCTCGACCGATAGATGAAGAAGAACAGTTAATGCAAATGATTAGGGAAGAAAAGCCAGTAAATTCCCCAAAATTGCTGCCTTTATTGGGGTTGATAACTGGTATTACTGCCTTATCTGTGCTGATTGTTGCTTCCTATCGTTGGTCTGATCCTCATCCACAACTGAGCCAAATTTCTGACGAGGAGTTAGAAGCTTTTTTAGTGGAGAGTTGGAACCATAGCATCGCTCCACCGATTGCTGCTCCTAGCGTTTATAGTTCCCCTTGGATGAGCTTAAACGAGCCTCAACTCACCTATTCTACCTATAATCCTTAATTTCTTTGTCGAGGTCAATTATGTCTCTTTCTACTCTCTCGATTCTCGGCACGACCATGGCTTTAACTCTGGCCGCTAACCTAGTCCCAACTGCCACTGTGCTATCCTATTCCCAAGATCGTCTATTTATCGCTCAAACTAGCTCTCCCCAGCGTCCTGAGAGTCGTCGAGTCAATAATTCTAGAGAAAGACTAATCGAACAATTAAACCTTACCGATGACCAAAAGTCGAAAATTGCCGCTATTCGTCAGAAATATCAGGAAAAAACGAAAAAGTTGCGAGAAACCCTGAGAAGCAACGAACAAGAATTAAATAGTTTATTATCGAATAATGCCTCCGATCGAGATATCCGTTCTAAACATCAGCAAATCTCTCGGAATCGCCAAGAAATCAGTAACCTGCAATTTGAGAGTTTTTTGGAAATTCGTCAAGTGTTAACTCCCGCTCAAAGAACGGAATTTTCCCAATTAATGCAGGAACGTTGCCCTAATTCCCGCAATTGCGGACGACAATAATTCCCATCAGTTCGGATTAAGGAACTTTAACTGGCGATCGAGTTTGATGCCGATACATTAGAAAAACGCAAAGGATGGGTTACTACCCCATCCTCAACTTATCATTTACTGATAAATTATCGTTTCCAAGTGACTTTTGGTAGGATATGATTCATATCTACCCGATTTTTATACTTGGTGGCGAAGTTTAAGAGGGAATCGAGGAGAGAATCGGAGAGATAGTGAGGTTGTAGGCCTAGATCGAGTAATTTCGTGTTTTTAGCCTTGAAATAATGTTCCTCTAACTCGATGCGCGGGTTGTCAAGATTGTTAATCTCCACATTTAACCCTAACGCTGAACCAGCTTTTTTAACCATCAGTGCCAAGTCACCGACACTGAACAGTTCGGTAAATTGGTTAAAGACGCGGAATTCTCCCGATTGAGCGGGATTAGCGATCGCTAATTCCAAACAACGCACGGTGTCGCGGATATCTAAAAATCCTCGCGTTTGACCACCTTTACCGTACACTGTCAGGGGATGACCGATCGCCGCTTGAATACAAAAACGGTTTAAAGCAGTACCAAAAACCCCATCGTAATCGAGACGGTTAATCAACATCTCATCCATTCCCGTTTCTTCGGTGAGGACTCCATAAACCACCCCTTGATTGAGATCTGTGGCTTTTAAACCCCACATCCGACAGGCAAAATGGATATTATGGCTATCGTGGACTTTGCTGAGATGGTACATACTACCCGGCTGTTTGGGATAGGGTAAAGTATCCTTACGACCGTTATGTTCGATCGTGATGTAGCCTTCTTCAATATCTATATTCGGTGTCCCATACTCACCCATAGTTCCCAGTTTCACTAGGTGTGCGTCGGTAAATTCCTCTTTCATCGCGTAGAGGATGTTTAAATTGCCAACAACGTTATTAACTTGGGTTAAAACTGCGTGTTCGCGATCGATCATGGAGAAGGGTGCAGATCTCTGTTCTCCGAAGTGAACAATCGCATCCGGTTGAAACTGTCGCAGGGATTGAATTAAAAAGTCGTAGTTATTGATATCCCCGACAAAAAGATCGAGCGATTTTCCCGTCAGATCTTGCCAGCGTTGAATCCGATGAGATATGGGTGCGATCGGTGTTAAGGTATCGCAGCCTAATTGTAAGTCCCAATAGCGACGAACTAAACTATCAAGTATGCCTACTTCGTAACCTCTATTTGATAGATGGAGTGCCGTTGCCCAACCACAATAGCCGTCTCCGCCAATAACCAAAACTCTCATACAATATCTGTAAAGTTTATATACTCGTCTTTGCTAACTCTAGCAGTTTTGTGTCACGCTTTACCAGCCTAATCCCCGTGAACATAGCGGGGTGTAGGGTGTGGGGTGTGGGGTGTGGGGTGTAGGGTGATGGGGAAATGGGGAAATGGGGAAATGGGGTGTAGGGTGTGGGGTGTAGGGTGTGGGGTGTAGGGTGTAGGGTGTAGGGTGATGGGGAAATGGGGAAATGGGGAAATAGGGAGAATCAATAAAGGTAGTCTATTGACAACTGCTCACTGATTACCACTGTCCACTGAAAACTCAAATCTGCTCACTGATAACTGATAACTGATAACTGCTCACTGATGAGGGTGTTCTAGAAAACTTGACAAGGGAACGGATTACAGGGAAACTCAGCTTGTAATCAGTGGGCTTTGCTGACGAGAAAACAAAAGCCAAAAATCTAGATAAAAGGCAGTTTTTTCGGTAACTCAGGGCCTATCTGCTTTTTACTTTTTACTTTTTACTTTTCACTTTATTACTTGATCTTATGCGTTGGCAAGCTCGGCAAAAATCTTCCTTTTCTTTCCTTCCCCTATACGGATTTTTGGCATTTATCGTCACTTGTCTGATTATTTGGACAATTTCTCTCTATCCTCGTTCTAATGCTCTGGTGGGGGGTGATTCTCTCCCCGCACCTTTTAGGGAGTTTCAGCCGGAATGCGCGGATTATGTTCTAGAAAATAGTTCTTTTAAGGATATATCGAGAATTTTTGATTGTAAAACCTATAAAAACCTCTCTGATCGCGTGATTGTTCCCCTATCTCTCCAAAAAAACGATATTAGTCTCGATAATTGGCAAAATAACTCGGCAACAGCGATCGAATTAGCACCCTGGCCGGAAATTCATCCCCGCGCTCAAGAGACAAAAGTACCGATTTTAATGTATCACGACATTTTACCGGAAAAAGAGGTATTCTTTGACGTTACTCCAGACGAATTAGAGGCACATTTTCAATTTTTGCAGGAAATCGGGGCAACTCCTATCAGTATCGATTGGTTAATTTCCCATCTGCGGACAGGTATCCCCCTTCCCGCTAAACCGGTTTTATTGACTTTTGATGATGGTTATGGGGGACATTACCAGTATGTCTATCCTTTATTGAGAAAATATAACTATCCCGCCGTTTTCTCGATTTATATCAATAAAATGGCTCAAAAAACTGGCAGAACCAGTGTCACTTGGCAACAACTCCGGGAAATGGCCGCCGATCCTCTAGTACAAATTGTCTCCCATAGTGTTAGTCATCCCCGGGATTTAAGGTTATTGTCCGATGCAGATTTGGAGCAAGAAGTCAAGCAATCGAAACAAATCTTAGAAAAAGAATTGGGTATTCCGATTAATTATTTTACCTATCCGGAAGGGAAGGCGGACGATCGAGTGAAGGAATTCGTCAAAAAAGCGGGTTATCGGGCGGCTTTATCGATGAATGACCTCGATGAGCATTTTGCGGGACAATCCCCCAATTTACTCACTATTGGACGCTTTGGACAATCGCGCACGCGAGAAATTGTCCCGCAAGCTTGGGGGGGTGATCCCTTACCCCGTACCGATGGGGGTTTTAACTTTGCCACCACCATCGAAAAACGGGAAGTGGAGTTCCCAAGTAATACACTTGTTCTGATTAGTGGCGGTATTCCCAAAACTATCCACGCTGATAGTCGCTATCAAGTGGAGGAAATTATCGCTGGCACAGAAGCAGTCGCGGCTGTAGATGGCGGTTTTTTCTCTCTCAAGGAATTGGACTCAAATCAGATGATCGGGCCGGTTTTAAGCGAAAATGGCGGCTTTATCCCGGGATATGAGGGAGAAATCGGCAAGTTAGAGGGTCGTCCTTTAGTAATCATTACCGATCAATGGGTGCGTTATCTTCCCTTTGATCCTGCCCGTCATAATACCCTAGAAGGAATTGCAGCCGAGGCCGGAGATGATCTCAAGGTTACGGATGCTTTTGTCGCGGCCGCTTGGTTAGTCAAAGATGGACAACCACAATCGCGAGAGTCCTTTGGTACACTTTACGGTTTTGATGCCCTGCGTCACCGGGCTTTTTGGGGGATTAATCAGGCAGGACAGCCAGTAATCGGGGTTTCCAGAGAGCCAATCGATTCGATGGCTTTGGGAGAATTATTAGTACAGGCAGGTTTTCGGGAGGCGGTGATGTTGGATTCAGGAGCAAGTACCTCCCTCGCTTATCAGGGCCAATCGCAAGTGCATTATACTCCCCGTCCCGTTCCCCACGTTGTCGCTTTATTTCCCCCCACAGAACCCGATATTGTTCCCATTAGTCATGTGGGGATTCCCTGCGTAATTTTCGCCGATTCCTGTGCTGCGGGGAGTTAGGGGACAAAAAGTTGCTAACCAGAAAACGGCTGAAGCTATGTATCTAAGAAAGCTCTAAGAGCAATTTTGTACTTGTTTTTCAGTCGTGGAGAAACTAGACCACCTTGCTGAATCTGTGCGAGAATTGTGGCTGAACAGGAGCCTTTTGGAATCGGACTACCCGCAGTGATTAAACTGGCTAATTCCGTGGCATCCATCTCCCGGGCAAATTGATAGGCAATCACGGATTCACAGACGATAAAATTCGGGACACCAAGGCCGGGCAAAAGCACACAAGTAGCTTCCGAACTGCTTCTTCGAGTTGTAAGCTAAACGGCGCTTAACCTGCATGATCCAACAGCTATAACCCTTTTGGAGTCTATATCGGTGATCCGAAGTAAAAGCCGTTTAGCTTAACATTGACAAATAAATATCTATTTTCAGAAGTCTTTGCGATCGCAATATAGAGATGTTGCTTATTAGGGGGTGTATCGATTAAAAAGGCATCCCCCAGCTTGACTACCAGACTAGCCATGTAAAGCTCCATCTAAATAGGCTTCTCGCTGGGCTTCTTGGCTAATATCTTCGATTTCCTCCTCCGTTTTACCCATAGATCGCAAAACATCCTCTACTAAAATTGGAATAGCCGAACCATGGGGATCCTTCCATTCTGGTAGATCGTGAGTCCATTCGGCTACAAGAAAGGGATTGAGATGGCCAAAAGTCTTGTAAACCTGTTTAAGAATCATTTCTTCTTCTTCACAGAGTTCTTCATTGCCGGGATATTGCAGCAGGTCAACATAATTAGAATCCCGGGGAGAAATATATTTCGACCACAGGGGTAAAGCAGAGTCCACGGGCTGTCCTTTAATCAAATCATAAACACCACTGAGAACCGGTCCATAATCCATTGATACATATCTATCCCCAGTAATTGGTTGATCCATGGTTTTTAAAGCAAGACGGTCAGCTATATAGAGCATTTTCAGCAACCCTAAATACTTCATCGGTTTGCCGTGCAGCTTTAAGAGTATAGCAGCGGCTTCAACTGCTTTCTCTGGATGAAACCGAAATTTGATCGTCATAACTACTATAAATTCACTGCTTTTTTATGACACTTTTATTATAGTTATTATTCTACATCGGCCATATTTAAGATTTTGTCCCAGTGGTTGAGGCTTCTAGCCTGATTTCTGAAAGATGCTGCTATAGGTATGATCGAGTTAAACCTTAGCCCAAGATTCTACCATGGAGATCGAACGTCTTAACGCCCTTTCCGATAATTATATTTTCCTCCTCTACGATCGAGCGCAAAAAATCGCGGCCGTGGTGGATCCGGCGGAACCTGAACCGGTTTTCAGGCGATTAGAGGCTTTACAGGTGGATTTAGTCGCTATTTTCAATACCCATCACCACGGCGACCATGTGGGGGCTAATCAGGCTTTAATTAATCGTTATCCCCATCTTTGTGTTTATGGAGGAAAGGAGGATCGCGGTCGCATTCCGGGCCAGCAGCTGTTTTTAGAGGAGGGGGACCGGGTGGAATTTGCCGGTCGCCGGGCCGAGGTTTTCTTTGTCCCCGGCCACACTCGCGGCCATATTGCCTATTATTTTCCCCCGGTTAACCCCGGAGATTACGGCGAGTTATTCTGTGGTGATACCCTGTTTTCCGGGGGTTGTGGTCGTTTATTTGAGGGAACACCGGGCCAAATGGTGGCTTCTTTAACTAAATTGCGATCGCTGCCTGACCAGACCAGGGTTTGGTGCGCTCACGAATATACGTTAAATAATTTAAAGTTTGCCTTGACAGTTGACCCTAATAATGCTGCTCTGCAACAGCGTTATCGGGAAGTGGAGAAAAATCGCGCTGAAGATCTTCCCACGATTCCGGCAATTTTGGGGACGGAAAAGCTGACTAATCCTTTTTTGCGTTGGGATAGTCCCGCTTTGGCCATGACCATGGATAGCAGCGAACCAGTACAAGTGTTTGCACGGCTGCGGGGGAAAAAAGATAATTTTTAAGTAGTGGCTAAGTAGGGTCTGCTGAAAAAGTACGGGCGAAGCATTCGGATAGAAAATCTACGGTTTCACCGATAGGTTATTGCCCGAATGCTTCGCCCCTACAGGACGCGGGCCGATGAAGATGCAAGGTTTTGAACGACGATTCTCTCAAAATCTTGCACCTGTTTCGCGAGAAAAGCCCCAAAACCCTTACTTTGCCTACATTTCACATTTATTCAGCAAACCCTAAGTAGGTAGGTGTTAAAAACTCTCAAATCCCCCCTTATTAAGGGGGGTAGGGGGGATATCCCCTTATTAAGGGGGGTAGGGGGGATATCCCCTGATTAAGGGGGGTAGGGTTGATTAAGGGTAGGGTTGATTCATGAATCAACCCTACAGGGGGTAGGGGGGATCAAAGGCAAAATCTATCTCTACAAGCTCAAGGGTTGCGGATCTAACTTCAAATCGGCAAGACTGACATCACCGTGACCATTTACCGCCACCTCTAGGGGCAAATTGCCGTGATAAGCTTGGATTAACAGGGTTTTTAAGTCCTCAATCAGGGGATAACGGGGATTGGCTCCGGTACACTGATCATCGAAAGCTTGTTCAGCTAAATGGTCTAATTTGGCCATAAATTCGGCTTCACTTTCGGGAATTACCTCTTTAATACTGGCCGGAATACCGATTTCCCGTTTTAAACATTCGATCGCTAATACCAATCTTTCCACACTTTCGGTCTCGCTTTCTCCTCCCAATCCCAAGGAATGAGCGATCCTGGCATAGCGCCACTTCACGTTAGGATATTTGTACTGAGAGAAGGTCGCCTGTTTAAAGGGGGCATCGGTGGCATTATAGAGGATGACGTGGGAAATCATCAAGGCATTGGCTAGACCGTGGGGAATGTGGAAAATTGCCCCCAATTGGTGGGCCATGGAGTGACAGATGCCTAAAAAGCCATTAGCGAAGGCCATTCCTGCCATTGTCGCCGCATAATGGACTTTTTCCCGCGCTTTCGGGTCTTTAGCTCCGTTATGATAGGAACTGGGCAAGTATTTAAACAGCAGTCGGATGGCATCTTGAGCAAGAGCGTTAGTATATTCTGAGGCTAAAACCGAGACGTAGGCCTCAAGAGCGTGAGTTAAAGCGTCAATTCCGCCGTAGGCTGTCAATTTTTTCGGCATATTTAGCACTAATTCTGGATCGACAATTGCCATGCTGGGAGTTAGGGCATAATCTGCCAGAGGATACTTAATATTATTACGGCGATCGGTCACGACGGCGAAGGGAGTCACTTCTGATCCTGTTCCCGAAGTGGTGGGAATACAAACCATCAGAGCTTTTTCGCCTAAAGGGGGCAATTCATAGACTCGTTTGCGGATATCCATAAAACGCATGGCCAAGCTCTCGAATTCTATCTCTGGATGCTCGTAGAGTAGCCACATAATTTTAGCGGCATCCATGGGGGAACCACCACCGATAGCGATAATCACATCGGGATTGAAGGTATTAATTACATTTAACCCCCGTTCGACGGTTTCTAGGGAAGGATCGGGTTCCACATCATAAAAGATATTAATCGTGATGCCGATTTCTTCTAAAACTTCCTCTAAAGCTGCGGTAACTCCTAGGTCAAAAAGAGGTTTATCGGTGACAATAAAGGCCCGTTTTTTGCCGGCTAATTCCCGAATAGCGACGGGTAATGACCCGTATTTAAAATATACTTTTGGTGGTACTCGGAACCAAAGCATATTTTCCCGGCGCTCGGCTACGGTTTTAATATTTAATAGGTGGGTAGGTTCGACGTTTTCACTGATGGAATTACCGCCCCAAGTGCCACAACCGAGGGTTAAACTAGGATCGAGACGGAAGTTATAGATATCACCAATTGCACCCTGGGAGGAAGGGGTATTAATTAATACCCGGGCCGTTTGTACGTTGTCTTGAAAGTGCTTAATATGTTCCCGATTGGAGGGTGCGGTATAAAGCACGGCCGTATGACCTCGACCGGCAAATAAGACCAGTTTTTCGGCTTTTTTGACCCCATCTTCAAAGTCTTTGGCCCGGTACATGGCTAAAATTGGCGAGAGTTTTTCGTAGGAAAATGGTTCCTCTAAGCCAATATTTTCTACTTCTCCGATTAGTAAGCGGGTATCTTCGGGAACGGAAATTCCGGCCATGGTGGCTAATTTTTCTACCGGTTGTCCGACGATATCGGGGTTGATATGACCATCTTTGAGGAGAATCCCGGCGACTTTTTCCCTTTCTTCGGGGGAAAGAAGATAGGCCCCGCGATCAATAAATTCCTGTCGAACTTCTTCATAGATGCTATCGACAACGATTACCGATTGTTCCGAGGCGCAAATCATGCCGTTATCGAAGGTTTTACTGAGAATAATCGAGGAAACGGCCATTTTTATGTGAGCAGTTTCGTCCACTAAAGCGGGGGTATTGCCGGCACCGACTCCAAGGGAAGGTCTTCCGGAAGAATAGGCCGCTTTTACCATACCGGGACCGCCGGTAGCAAGGATTAAATTAATGCTGGGATGTTGCATTAATGCTTGGGAAAGTTCCACCGATGGCTGATCGATCCAACCAATAATACCGGCTGGCGCACCCGCTTTGACGGCCGCTTCTAAGACTATTTTGTCCGCCGCGATCGTGCAGTCTTTGGCTCGCGGATGGGGAGAAAAAATGATGCCGTTGCGGGTTTTCAGGGCAATTAGGGCTTTAAAAATGGCTGTGGAGGTGGGATTTGTGGTGGGTACGATCCCCGCTAAAATGCCCACGGGTTCGGCGATTTTTTGCAATCCAAAGGATTTATCTTCTTCGATAATGCCGCAGGTTTTGCTGTGTTTATATTTGTTGTAGATGATTTCTGAGGCAAAATGGTTTTTAATCACTTTATCCTCTATTACTCCCATCCCTGTCTCTTGTACTGCCATTTTAGCTAGGGGAATGCGCGCGTTGTTGGCTGCTAATGCCGCTTTTTTGAAGATAAGATCTACTTGTTCTTGGTTATAGTTGGCAAATTGTTGTTGAGCTTTTTTTACCTGTTGTATCAGTTCTTCTAGCTCTTGTCTATTGGTAACTATCATAACAATTTTGTCGAAAAAATTAGGCATTTTATTCTATTATAGCGTTTTTCGCCAAGGTACTCGCTCAATCTTGGGATTTTCTTTATAGTTTCCTAAGCATTGGTATTATAGAATACTAATAATTCTAGGTAATAGGTATGGGGAAGTGGGGAGATGGGTTTTAAAGTTCGATTGGGAGTTCATCATACTATTAAAAACAGAATTTATCATGAGAACTAATGTATCAAATTTAAGTCCCCCTTTTTAAGGGGGATTTAGGGGGATCAAATTTTTTTTAGTCCTTTGGGATGCTTTTGGGTGCGTTACGCTTCGCTAACACACCCTACATTTATATTTATTTTATTTCCCCCTCTATTATCCTGATTTCTTCCTCGCTTAATCCATACAATTCATACACTATTTTGTCAATCTCTTTTTCTAACTCGCTGGTGTCGGCAGAATTATCTTCTGATTTCTTGGCTAAAATTTGGTTAACAAGAGTTTCAATTGTTTCTTGTGTTTTACTGTCTGCAAGTTTTATAGGTAGCTTTTCTACCGATGAAATTCTTACTTGTGGAAAAATATCACCACCTTGAGAATTTGTTTTTTGATAATAGAACTTGAACAAGGTGGAATTGAAAAGTCCTAAAACATATTTTGTTTTAAATCTTTTGTCTGTGATATGGCAACTATGTATCGTTTGTTCATAGTAAATCCCTTTTTCTGCGTATGTGGCGATGAGTTCTTTCCCAACTTTGCGGTAAATAATTTTATCTCTCTCAAATATTTTTTTATCTCTCATCCAAAGACCAGATCTTTTACCCGCTTGTCTTTTAACTTCTTGTTTCATCATCTCTTCGGGTTTATAATTAACCCAAACATCAGTTGTGCCTAAATAAAATCTTGAAAGGTTTTTACCGAAATAAAGTTTGTGACTGTCTTTGTCTATTTTTTTATCAATAAACAAAATGTCTTTGATTGTACCTGCAACAATTCCGTCTTTCACTTCTGCAATTTCTTTTAATTTCAGTGTATCTGCCTCAATTTTAGCAATGAGGTTATCAAGTTTGGTATTTATTTCTAAACGAAAAATTATCTCCTTATCGTTCAAGATACTTGATACTTCAGTTTCTGAAAGCTGTTGCAATTCTTGCCTTGTGATTTTAAATGCTTTGTATTGTGCTTTTGTGGTGGGATAATTTTCTACAATTACACTATTTACTTGTGCATCTTCAAATACTTTTTCGTCAATTTTTACAACCGTAACTCCGTGATTATCGCAAACAATTTTACGAGCAGTAACAAATTGTTTGTTGTTTAAAAACTTTCCTGGAATAATGTAAGTGAAAACACCTGTCGGCTGTTTTATTTGCATTGCTTTCTCAATGAATAGAGAATACAAGTCAAATCTTCCAGTAGCCGTTTGATAAATGGTTTCGTAAAATCTTCTATGGTCCCAAGTTATATCTTCAATACTTATATAAGGAGGATTGCCAATTACCACATCAAAACCGATAAAATTCCCCTTATCGTCTAGGACTTCGGGGAACTCGAAGCGCCATTCAAAAGCATTATGATAAATCTTACCGCTTTCAATCTCCTCTAGTTGCGGACGTAACTTATCAATCTCATTCCTTAACTGACTAATCTTCCTTTCCCGCGCTTTCTTTTCCTTGGGTGACTCCTCAAATAACAAAATTTGATTCTCTAGACTATATAAATCCGTTTCCAAACCGCGCAAGCGCTTTTTCAGAGGATTATCTCCCTGTAAAGTCTGACGAAAACTACTCTTAATCTCACTTATCAATCTCTCCATCTCGCGCTTTTGCGATTTATCCTCCGCGTTGCGATAGACTCTCACCGCATCCTTATAACTCTCGATACTTAAACGATTTTTGCGGGAAAAGACTTGTAAATCATTGGATAACCCAAAGCGACTAATCAGAGAATTGCCAACCTTGATATTAATATCGATATTCGGTAACGTCTCTAACTCATTATCTGCTTTGTAGTAAGCATTCTTGAGTAACTCAATCCATAAACGCAGACGACAGATTTTCACCGAGTTGGGATTGATATCAACTCCAAAGAGACACCCCTCAATCAGACGCTGTTTTTCCTGAAATAAAGTCTCCTGTACTCGCTGACTTTCTCGACTGCGGGGATTATACTCAAACAGATTACCGTCATCATCGGTGACGATTAACTCATCGTTCACCACCTCAACCCGATAATCCCTGAGAGTTTTCCCCTCTTTATCCACTAAAATCTGTAACTCACTCTTAATCGCGATTATCTCGTTCAAAGCAGAAACAAGAAAATGTCCCGAACCCACCGCAGGATCACAAATTTTGAGACTATTGATAATAGCATTGGCTGCCGTTTTGTCTTTGATGCGGTTATACACATCCTCGATTGTCTGACAATCCCATCCCTGACTCTGGTTAAATTTCTCTATCACTGCGCGTCGAATCGTTTCCCGACACATATACATAGTGATGAAACCGGGGGTGAAAAAGGAACCATCCTTATATCCGTTGATTTTCTCGAAGATTAATCCCAACACTGACGCATTGATAAGAGTCTTATTGTCTTCCTGTATCGCTTCCCCACCTTCGCTGCTAAAATCGTAGGCATTGAGAAACTCGAATAGGTATGCTAAAGCGTTGATTTCTCCTGTTCGCTTTTTCCCCTGACTATCCTTTAAGACTGTTCCTGCAAAAATCTCTAAATTCTCCGAACGCAGGTTACTGATGACTATGGTTGATTGTTCTAAGTCTGTGGGTTCAAATAGGGAACTGTTGAGATAGGGAACCTGAGTATGGGTATTCTGGATGTCTTTGCTTCTTTCTGTCTGTTTTTTGGCCAAAACGCTGAAAAATAAGCGATTTAAGTCGTCATAGTTGGCAATTTTGCCTAAATTGAGAAACCCTAGGGATTTATCCCCCCGATGATAAGCTTTTCCGCATTTAAGTTACATTGACAGCATTACCCTTATTTTTAAGTTTTCTACTCCATTTAATAATCAATCCCCCTTCATTTAAAAGCTGATTGACTACTTTTTCGA
>VYLF01000274.1_pt1 | contig 18335 bp, 15 predicted proteins | sample 5114371 | NCBI WGS metagenome assembly VYLF01 (sample SAMN12291773, study PRJNA351875) | freshwater metagenome | isolation source: freshwater lake | place: USA: Michigan, Kent Lake | collected 2013-08-15 | reverse complement strand
ACCCCCTTCAACATCCACCCCCCGCCCGCGCCGTCCGCCCAGTACGCCCGAGCCCCACCCGTCCTCGCCTCGAACCGCTCGCGCACAGCCGCGTCCCCCATCACGTCCGCCACCGTGCTCAACCTCGCGCCCCGCGTCCCCGCTCGAGGCGACGACCGCAGCAGCCCCACCGTGTACGGATGCAGCGGATCCCGCAGCACATCCCTCGCCCTCCCAAACTCCAGAACCCGCCCCCCGCACATCACGCACACCGCGTCCGCGTGCGCCGCCACCACCCCCATGTCGTGCGTCACCAGCAGCACGCCCATCCCCCGCTCATCCCGCTCCCGCCGGATCAACTCCAACACCTGCGCCTGCACCGTCACATCCAACGCCGTCGTCGGCTCATCCGCGATCAGCAGCCGCGGGCCACAGATCAGCGCCATCGCGATCATCACCCGCTGACGCATTCCCCCCGAGTACTGGTGCGCGAAGGTCGCAAAACACGAACCCGCATCCGCGATCCCCACCCGCGCGAGCGCGTCCACCGTCCGCCGCTTCGCCTCCGCCCTCCCCACCGCCTCGTGCGCCAGCATCGCCTCCATCACCTGCTCGCCCACGCTCATGACCGGGTTCAGGCTCGACATCGGCTCCTGGAAAACCACCCCGATCTCACGCCCCCGCACCCGCCGCAGTTCCCCCTCCGTCATCGTGTCCAAACGCCGCCCCCCGAGCCACACGCTCCCCCCAACCACCCGCGCCGCATCGATCAATCTCGGAATCATCAACGCCGTTGCACTTTTCCCGCTCCCGCTCTCCCCCACCACCGCGAGCGTCTGCCCGGCGTGCAACCCGAAGGAAACCCCGCGTGTAACGGGTTCCACACCCGTACCCTCACCAAACGCAACCGACAACTCGCGGACAACCAGCAGCGGTTCTTTCCCGGTAGCTCCCATATCAATGTGAGCGTACCGCGAAGCAAGTCCCCCGGCCATTGTCGTTTCCACCATCCATACCTACGCTTCCCGAACGCCCCGCGGCCTCTCGCAGGGCGATCCCCGGCACCGCCGGGAAAGGGAAAATTGCCGATGTCTCACGCGACCATTGGAAGTGGTGAAAAGGTTTCCACGTTGAACGGCCACCCGGCCCACGCCCCCAACGCCAAAAAGGCCTCCGAGAGCGTCGCGCCCGCCGACCTCCTCAAATGGCTCCGCAGCATGCTCCTCATCCGTGAGTTCGAGAACCGCTGCGCTCAGTCCTACCAACAGGCCAAAATCGGTGGCTTCTGCCACCTCTACACCGGCCAGGAAGCCGCCGCCGTTGGCACCATCTCCTCCCTCAACCACGACGACCCCATCATCACCGCCTACCGCGACCACGGCCACGCCCTCGCTCGCGGCATGGACCCCGGCGCATGCATGGCCGAGATGTACGGCAAAATCACCGGCTGCGCCAAGGGCAAGGGCGGCTCGATGCACATGTTCGACAAGCCCAACTGGCTCTTCGGCGGCCACGGCATCGTCGGCGCCCAGACCCCCGTCGGCCTCGGCCTCGCCTTCGCCTCCCGCTACGAGTGGGAAGTCATGGGCCAGTCCGTCGACGGCGGCCCCGCCAAGAAGAAAGTCTCCCTCGCCTACCTCGGCGACGGTGCCCTCAACCAGGGCGCCCTCCACGAAGCCATGAACCTCGGCGGCCTCCTCGACATCCCCTGCATCTGGGTCGTCGAAAACAACGGCTACTCCATGGGCACCGCCATCGAACGCGGCACCACCATGGCCCACGACCTCCGCAAGAAGGCCGAGGCCTACGGAATCCGTGGCGAGATCATCGACGGCTTCGACGTCGTCAACCTCTACGACCACTTCAAGCCCCTCGTCGACTGGTGCCGCGAAGAGCAGAAGCCCGCCTTCGTCGACCTCAAGACCTACCGCTACCTCGGCCACTCCATGTCCGACCCCCAGAAGTACCGGACGAAGGAAGAAGTCGAGATGTTCAAGGGCAAGGACTCCATCGATCGCTTCGCCTCGTACCTCCTCACCGAGCGCAAGGGCCCCGACGGCCGCCCCGTCCTGAACGAAGCCACCTTCATGGACATGCAGGCCGAAGTCCGCGAGGCCGTCAAGCAGTCCATCGACTTCGCCGAGAACAGCCCCGCCCCCGACGTCGAGGCCGAGTTGTACAGCGACGTCTACGTCAACCCCCAGAAGAACCTCAGCCCCTCCCGCGACTACCACCACGGCGCGAAGAACCCGCTCCTGTAAGTCGCTCACGAAACGCACATCCGAACTCGCCCCCCCGCTGGTGCTTTGAAAGGTATCGCAATGGCCACGCTATTCGCCGACGAGATCGACTCCCTCAACGAACTCCTCACCCGTGAGCTCCCGCCCCGCGAGGGCGATCGTCACATCCAGTTCCGCGAGGCCCTCCGCGAGGCCATGTCCGAAGAAATGCGCCGCGACAAGCGCATCTTCCTCCTCGGCGAAGAAGTCGCCCAGTACAACGGCGCGTACAAGGTCTCCCAGGGCATGCTCGATGAGTTCGGCCCCAAGCGCATCATCGACTCCCCCATCTCCGAAAACGGCTTCGCTGGTATGGCCGTCGGCGCCGCCATGTACGGCCTCCGCCCCATCATCGAGTTCATGAGCTGGTCCTTCTCCCTCGTCGCCGCCGACCAGCTCCTCAACAACGTCCCCAAAATGCTCTACATGTCCGGCGGCCAGTGGGGCTGCCCCATCGTCTTCCGCGGCAACGACGGCGCGGGCGGTCAGCTCGGTTCCACCCACTCCTGGTGCGTCGAAGGCCTCTACGCCAACGTCCCCGGCATGAAGATGGCCATCCCCAGCAACCCCTACGACGCCAAGGGCCTCCTCAAGACCGCCATCCGCGACCCCGACCCCGTCTTCTTCCTCGAGAGCGAGCGCATGCTCGGCGACAAGGCCCACGTGCCCGCGCAGGAGTACTACATCCCCTTCGGCCAAGCCCGCCTCGCCCACGAGGGCGACGCCTGCACCCTCGTCTCCTTCGGCCGCCCCGTGAACTTCTGCCTCGAAGCCGCCGCCGAACTCGCCGCCCAGAACATCCACGTCGATGTCCTCGACATGCGCACCATCCGCCCGCTCGACATCGACTCCGTCATCGCCAGCGTCCGCAAGACCAACCGCGTGATCGTCGTCGACCAGTGCTGGCCCTTCGCCAGCGTCGCCAGCGAAGTCATCACCCAAATCTGCGAACGCTGCTTCGACTGGCTCGACCACCCCCCGGTCCGCCTCAACACCGAAGACGTCCCCACCCCTTACGCCAAAGCCCTCGAGTACGCCTACATCCCCAACAAGGAACGCATCCTCGCCGCGGTCAAGAAGATCTTGGCGTAAAGCGGCGACTCGGCCGCCCCACCTGACCCCCTATCCTCCATCACTCTTCATTTGCTGCTTTGCTGTTTTGCTGCTTTGAGCTTTGAGCTACTAGCTCTGCTGCTTTCCCAAGGACCACACCATGCCCATCACCATCACCATGCCCCGCCTCTCCGACACGATGCAGCAAGGCACCATCGTGAAGTGGAACGTCAAGGAAGGCCAGAAGATCAAGAGCGGCGATGTCCTCGCCGACATCGAAACCGACAAGGCCACGATGGAGCTCCAGTCCTTCGACGACGGCACCGTCGCCAAGCTCTCCGTCGCCCAAGGTCAAACCGTCCCCGTCGGCACCACCATCGTCGTCCTCGCCTCCGCAGGTGAAGACCTCGCCACCGCCGCGGCATCCGGTGGCTCCTCCGCCCCAATCGCCAAGGCCGCCGCCAACTCCGCTCCCGCTGCCGCCGCCGCGACCGCCACGGTCGCCCACGCCGCGCACGGCTCCTCCAGCGAAACCAACGGCCGCGTCTTCGCCTCCCCACTCGCCAAGAAGATCGCCGCCGAGTCCGGCGTTGACCTCGGTCGCCTCAGCGGCACCGGCCCCAGCGGCCGAATCGTCCGCGCCGACGTCGAAGCCGCCATCCGCGGCGGCACCGCAACCGCCGCCCCCGCCAAGACCGTCACCCCCGCTCCCCTCCCCGCCGCGGCAAGCGCCCTCAAGGGCACCATGGTCCCCCTCTCCAACATGCGCCGCGTCATCGCGAGCCGCCTCGTCGAGAGCAAGCAGACCATCCCCCACTACCAGGTCACCGTCGACGTCGACATGGACCCGCTCATGAGCCTGCGCTCGCAGCTGAACGATCAGCTCGCGTCCCAGGGCGTGAAGCTCAGCGTGAACGACTTCCTCGTCCGCGCCTGCGCCCTCGCGATGCACCAGCACCCCTTCGTCAACAGCCGCTGGATCGAGAAGGGCAACGAGGTCGCCATCGAACAGCTCGGCGAAGTGAACATCGGCGTCGCCATCGCGCTGCCCGCCGAACGCGGCGGCGGCCTCGTCGTCGCCACCCTCCGCAACGCCGACCAGATCGGCCTCCGCCAGATCTCCTCGCAGAGCAAGCAGCTCAGCGAGAAGGCCCGCACCAAGGGCCTCGCCCCCAACGAGATGAGCGACTCCACCTTCACCATCTCCAACCTGGGCATGTTCGGCGTCAGCAACTTCACCGCCATCATCAACCCGCCCAACGTCGCCATCCTCGCCGTCGGCGCGGCGATCGAGAAGCCCGTCGTCAAGAACGGCCAGATCGTCGTCGGTCACGTGATGAGCATGACGATGTCCAGCGACCACCGCGTCGTCGACGGCGCCATGGCCGCGCAGTACCTCGCCACGGTGCGTGAACTCCTCGAGAAGCCGGCGAGCCTGTTGGTGTAAGCCTCCGGTGCCACTGAAACCGCTTCGGTTTCAGTGCGATGAACCAGAGTTTCGCGTTAGCGCGGTGAACCGTGCACCATTAGTTCCCACGACAACCCGAAGCGGGTTGTCGTGGCACCAGACACGGAGCCGGTGCCACTGAAACCTCTTCGGTTTCAGTGCGAAGGGCAAAGACCCCCAACGCGGCTTCGGCCAGCGGCTCTCCCATTTGCGAATTTTCGCTTTTCGCTTTGCCATTTGCGTTCAGCACCCCGCCTCCCACCTCTCAAAGAACGCGATCGTGTCGTCCGCGTCCACCCCACCATCCCCGTTCACATCCGCGCGGCTGTCGTTGGTGTCCCACGCGAAAAAGAACTCGATCGTGTCGTCGCTGTCAACACCGCCGGAACAGTCGATGTCGGCGTAGCAGTGCCGCAGCCGAACGAACTTGTTGCAGGGGATCCCCGCAACTTGCGTGAATGGCCCGCAGATCCAGAGTGCTCCGTCGGGAGCAACCTCGGCGTCGCTGATCGTGGGGCCCAGCTCGTCGAGCAACCGCCAGTTGCCGCGGCCGGTACCTTCGCGCTCCAGTCGCAACAACGGGGTGGCGGACCCCGACCATGAGTTCCGGGCGATCGCGTAGAAGCGACCGTCGTAGCGGAGCACTCGCTCAATCATGATCGCGGTCGGGGCCGCGTCGGTGATCCAGCCGCCGATGGTCTGCCACCGCGAGCCCGTCCATTCCGCGAGTCCGAGCGTCAAGCCGCCCCCGGGATAACGGAGCAGCCCTGAGACGATCAGACGGCCATCGATCACCTGCGCGGTGTCGATGCGTTCGCCCGGGAGGAAGCGGTTCAGCCGATGCCACCAGACGTCCGGTCCGAGCTCCGCCCAGCAACCATCAAACTCGCCGTAGAGCACGCCGTTCCACTCGACCCACGCGCGACCCGGGCGTGATTCGACTCGCACGTACGAGTATGCCCCGTTGGAGTAGATGAGCTGGAGTCCCGCAGGGTCGAGCGGCACGATCCACACGGACCCATCGGCCCGCGGGACGAGTCGCACGTGCTGAGTGCCTTGCAAAGGGCCGAAGCCGGTCACTTGCGTCCACCGGGCACCGTCCCAGTGCTGAAGGGTCGTTCCGAAGTCGAACATCCTGTTCACCAGTAGCCCGCTCTGGACCTCGATCCGCTGCCGGCTCGACTCCATGGTCGCATAGCCCCAGTCCAAGGCTCGGGTTGCGAAGATCCATCGTCCGTTCTCGTACCGGGAGAAGTCGTTCACCGTCGCCAGCGTCTGGAAGAAGCGGCGGTTCTCGCCCGTCAGCATGGTGTCACCATATCTGAAGAGCACCGCCGGCTGAGACGGAACGTGATCCTGGAGCGGTGTCCACTGGCCGTTCCGCAACACCGCGATGTTGGCCGCTGGCACGAGCGTCGAACCGAGTTGCAGCGCTGAGAACCCGCCTGCGACGACAAGCTCGCCGCGGAATCGAACCACGTCCGCGGGCCCGCCGTCGTAGAGCACGGAGTTCGTCACACGGCCCGCGGCGTCGTACGCCACAGTGGCCGAACCCCAGGTCCCCAGGAACTCGCCGTTGTCAACGAGCACGAACTCACGCTCCGTCGCCATCGCGCGGCTCACGAAGTAGTTGTTGCGGCGGTCGAGCGCGCCGCACAGAATGGTCTGGGTCTCGCCCCCGATCCGCTCGCTGACGACACCGACACTCCCACCGTTGAACGGCCCCGCGCACTTTCTCGTGAACCCGCTATAGAAACAAGTGTTGCAGAGGAACTCCGACCCGGTCCACTCGCACGCGCCGATGAACGTCCGAGCGTGGTCCTTCGTCACAAGGAGCGGCATCCCTTGCGCCGGCGCGTTCCAAGGCAGGCCGTCCCAACGCGGAATCTGAACCCACCACTCGCCGTCCCAACGTGCGAACCGGCTGACAGGCTGGCCATCGATCCGAGAGAACCCGCCGAAGACGCAGAGCTCTCCGCCGACCGTGATGATGGCGGAGATCGGTGCCGAGTTAGAAGGACAGTTCTCGCACTCAAACTCACCTGGAAAGTCGACGAACTCGGACCCCGTCCACTCCGCGACGCGGCCGATCGGACCCTCGTTCCGCGCGGCGAAGAGCCGCGTGCCCATCGCTTCGACGCTGGGGGCTACGCCGGCTACTCCCGCCCCCATCGGGATGAAGTGCTCGCCGTCGTACAGGCAAACGTTTCGGACCGGCACCGAGCCGACGCGAGAAAGGCGCCCGGCGATAACGAGCAGTTCCAGGCCCGGGCCGGGTCCATCCGGGTCCCAGACCGCGAGGTCGCTGACCGAGTCGTTCAGGCCGGTGACCGGCTCGGTTCCAGGAAGTGGCGACCAGTTGATGCACTGCGCGCCGGCACGCTGCGGCGCGTGCAGCGCGAGCAGCGCCGCTCCAAGGAGAATGACGATCAGTCTCAACATCCCGCCTCCCACCTCTCAAAGAACGCAATCGTGTCGTCCGAATCCACCCCGCCATCCCCGTTCACATCCGCGCGCCCGTCGCTCGCCTCCCACCACGCGAAGAACTGGATCGTGTCGTCGCTGTCCACCCCGCCCGAGCAGTCCAGGTCGGCGGCGCACGGGTTGGTGACATACTTCGCCAACCCCACGGTGCCGACGTCGCCCGCCGTCGTGAAATCGCCGCACACCCACAGCGCATCCCCCGAGTCGGCGAGTTGCCACACCACCCCACCCACTCCCTCCACCTGACGCCAAGTGCCCCCGTTGATCGTCGGGTCGTACCTCACGAGGTTGCGCCGCGTTACGCCGTTCAAGGTAAGTCCGAACGTCCCACCCGCGTACAGCACGCCCCGATGAACAGCCAACGCCGGAATGCTCGGCATGATCGGCGCGCTGAACATGAGCGGCTCGCCCACCCGCCGCCACCCACTGCCCGTCCAGGCCGCGACGCCACCATACGTGCCACCCGCGGCATCCGCGAAGAACCCCGACGCCACGATCTCGCCGTTGTACACCGCGGCAGCACTGATGTGCTGATTGCCGGTGAAGGGCAGGAGCACGTCCCACCGCCGCTGCCCATTGAGCCTCGCCCACCCGCCATTGGCCACACCATACAACTCGCCATTCCAAACGACGTACGGCAACCCGACGCCCTCGTCGGTGGTCAGTGCGCGATACGCTGCGCCGTTGAACGCGACACCGTTCGGATTCGCTTGGCGAAACCAGACCTCCCCCGCAAACTCAACCAACTCCGACCATCGGCTGCCCGTGATCGAACTCCACCCCGAGCCGCTGTTCACAAAGCAGTAGGACAAGATCCCCCCGCCGCCTCGCACCGCGGTCGTCGCGAGCAGATTCCCCTGCCACTCGCGGGCCCGGAACACAACACCCGTCGGCCCGAGGGAGTCTCCCAACGCAAGCCGCGGCTCCCACACGCCCGCGCGCCAGCGCCGTGACGACACCGCACCCGACACACTCCCATCCGCCTGCCCGCGCGGCCCAGAGTTGAACACAACCAGGTCGCCTCCGAGCGTGCCGACGGCCTGTGCCGCCGTGAACGGCGCCCGATTCAGGCTCTCCCACACGGTCCCACGCTTGATGGCGATGTTGCGCGCAGGGGCCTCGTTCACATCGGTAAAATCTCCCGCGATCACCAACTCGCCCCTGAACCGCACCGCGTCCACGCCGCTGTTCACCCCGAACTGAAGCAACTCATTGGGCCCACCCGTCCGCACAACCAACGCGAGGCCCGGCTCGCGCCGGTTCAGATTGTTCGGATCCTCGCGCGCCCCAAACACCACCGCTTCCGATGCCGTGGTCGCGATCTCATCGGGCCGCATGTTCACCGTGCCGCCCGAGATCGCGCCGCAAACCGACCACGTCGTCTGCGACGCTGTCCTGGTGTAGTTAAGCCACGCCGCGCCCGAACCAAAGGGCGCAACGCTCACGAACGTGCTCGACGCGTTGCAACGAGACGGACAACTCCACGCACTTCCAACTCGCTCACACGTATCGAAGAACGTCCTCACACCGTTCGTCCTCACGCGACGAACGGCGATGTTGTACCCCGGCGTCACCGCGCTCCACGCCGCGCCATTCCAACTCGCGACCCGCCCGATCGCAGCACCGCTGATCTCCGTCGCCGACCCCGCCGCGAACAGCACACCGTTCACGTTCGCGAGCCCCACGATCGGCCGCGAATCGCACCCCAGCGTGCACCGAAACTCCCCCGGCAGCACATCCCACCCCGTCCCGTCCCACGCGTACACCCGCGACACTCCGCCCTCATACGCCGCGGCATAGAGCTGCGTCCCCACCGCGCACACGCCGTTCACCTCACCCGCAATCCCCTCACCCATCGCGCGGAACGCAACGCCATCCCACACACACACGTTCCGCGCGAGCACGCTCCCCGCGGCAGTGAAGGTACCGCCGGCAACCAGCAACTCCCCCTCGCCGCCGGGCCCATCCGGATCCCATGTCAAGATGTCCGCGATCGGCCCGTTGGTCCCCGGCAGTTCGAGCCCCGGAACGGCCTCCCACCGATCGCACTGCGCGCACGCGACCCCGGCAATCCACAAAGAAACAGAGCATGTCAGAACCCGCGGCACCATCCCCCCAGTCTACCCTCACCCGACGATCCATCCAACCCCCTTTCCGAGACCCAAAACCGTGCTTCAAGCGATCTTTTTCGACTGCGACGGCACCCTCGTCGACTCCGAACTCATCATGAACTCCGTCATCTCGGACTTCCTGGCCCGCAGCGGGGTCATCATGTCACCGCACGAGTGCATCCGCACCTTCATCGGCACCAACCTCGCCTACGTCGTCCGCTGGGTTCAGGAACACAAGGGGGTCACCCTCCCGCCCGACTTCATGGACAGCATCCGCCCGCTCGTCCGAGAGAAATGCCGCACCGAACTCCGCGAGATCCCCGGCGCCAAGGCCCTCCTCTCCTCCCTCACCCTCCCCCGCGCGGTCGTCTCCAACAGCGGCCACGAGTACCTCAGGCTGGCGCTCGGTGTCACCGGCCTTCTCGAACACCTCGAGCCAAACGTCTTCAGCGCCCACGACGTCCAACACTCCAAGCCCGCGCCCGACGTCTACCTCCACGCCGCACGCTCCATGAACGCCCACCCCCACCACTGCCTCGTCGTAGAAGACACCGTCGCCGGCATCACCGCGGCAACCGCCGCCGGCATGCGCGTCGTCGGCCTCGCCAGCGGCCCCCACGCCGACCAGCACTACCGCGAACAACTCCGCCGCGCCGGCGCGTTCACTATCATCGAGTCTCTCTCCAACGTACACGCACTGCTCGAGAACCCGATCCAATGAGTGGATGGTCGTGAAGGGCATCGTCACGCACCGTCGATTCGTGTCAGGGAGGGTCTGTCGATGGAAACTGGGTAAGGACAGTTTGCATGCACCCACGAACAGCAGCGACAGTCGAACAACTCCGAGAGTCACAGTGGTTCGCGCGCGTGGGCATTCACGACGCTCCGTCCACGGCGGTGTTCGCGTCGTCCTGGCAGGAGGCGATCGATCTATGCTCAGCCGCTGAATGGGAGAACTACCAGTTGGAAGCGGCGAATCTCTTCCGCGAGGCCCTGTTCAGGAAATCGCCGCTGCGCTACGCCGAGTGGAACAACCATGTCCTCGCGGTACGACCGGTCGCGATTGAGATCGCGCAGGAGCGCTGCGCCGCGGTCGAGTTGAATGGCCCGGACCGTGGGCGGTTCTTGGAGAGTGTCGAATGGGACATGATCCACCTGCTTGTCGAAGCCGAGTACGCTGATGTCCTTGAACCCGGGTTCTTCTGCCGCTTGGGTTGGTGGTACGTGAACGGGCACTTTCCGTGCGGTTGGCGCGGACCGTTTTCAATTGAGGGACGACTCGTCGTCTACTGACGCGATCCTCGGTGCATGCGACCTGCCGCGCGCGTTACGCGTACAGCCCAGGCGGGGATGAACGGGAAGCCAAGTTCGGCCCCGTTGGATTCGCCGCTGTTCGGGCAGATCGACGAGGCGGCTGACGAGACGTTCGAGCGGTCGTTCTATGATCGAGCGAGGAGCCCGCGGCATGCGATCGTGAACTCGGCGAGCGGGTGAGGTCGGCGGGGGCGTGGGCGACGGTAAAGGCGATGGCCCGTTGGTGGATCGTTGCCACCGTGCATTACCTCGAAGTAGAGGGCCCAGCACATGTTCCTCGCGGGTGCCGCGAGGGTGGTAGGCCACAACGCGGGACGTGGCACGATCTGCGGAGCGGGGGCGTGTGGTGGGCCAGGGACCGGGAAGCGGCCCGCAATACTCCGGAACGGAGAAGCCGTGGACCTCCGGGGCGATGCCGGACTCGATTTACTGGCGCGTTGATCCGAGCACAGCAAGTGCCTATAAGAATTCTGTCGACAACGCGAACGGAGACGCGGTTGGGCATGTGGACTTCAAGATCCATGGAGGAGCGAGTTCCTGGCACGGACACGTCTGTCCCTCGGGACAGCCGGGACTCGGGCATGGCGCTGGCGCTCCCCGCATCCCCACTCATCACCTTCCTGCCGGGTGGGACCGGCTGCCACCGGGGTTGGTGCCTCGCAATCCGATTGGGAGCTGAACCGTGACGAAGGCGGACGACAACTGGCGGGACGTCCTTCGTCCGTTCAACTCTCTCGGTGATGGCGTGATTCTCTCGATTGTCGTGCATTTCGATCGTGGAAATGGGATGCACATTGTGCTTCGGATGAATGCCAGGCGAGAAGATGGTGCTTGGTTCTGCCTAACGATTGTGTGCGGAGGTGTGGAGTCCTTCCGGCTCGAGAATCCAAGCAGGGTTTGCATGTCCGTCGTGAGCAGCCAGGTCAGTTGGGTTGAGGAGGGCGACCTCATTGGTATCGACTTCGGTGGTCTCGGGGACCCCTGCGAGTCGATTGCTGAGTTAAAGCAGTCCCCCATGCACGTGGTGTGCTCCCGGATCTCTGTCGGCCTTTCACCCGAGGCACCCTAGTTAGGCAGCAGTCGCGGGTCTGCCATCGCGAGATGCCCGCGTTTCATCCGGCACCAGTCAAGCCCGACATGCACGAGCAGATGATGGAGCACGAATTGACTGTCGATGTACGAAGCAAGGTGCACCGAATACTCCGAGCGATTCCGTCGTTCAGCTCGTGCGAGCGATGGAACGACGCGGCACACCTCGCTCAGCTGCGGTCGCCTCTTCGGCCTGACGAGTCCTTGTTGGGCTATTACCAGGACCAACCCGGTCGCATCGATGAGACCATCCTCTTCACGGATCAGGGGCTCTATGTCCGAGAGACACAGTCCTGGGCGGCGGCACGGTACACGGACATCTTGAGTACCGATTGGCTCGGTTCCCAGAAGACAGAAGCAGCGGGGATCGAGCTTCGATTGGCGTCGGGGGAAACGCTGACTCTCCCAGTACGTGGGGGCAACGAGCGTTTTCGAGATGCGTTTGAAGTGCTTCGGTTCATAAACCGCGTTTCCGCCAGCTGATACCTGCCTTTGCACGCTCGATTTCCTGCGCAGGCCAAATGCACCATGGCCGCGACGACGTGCGTCGAGCACCCAACCCCACCGGTCGGCACGCACACCCACCCGGTGTACAGCGAAAACCAATGCGGGCACATCATCCTCGGCGACCGCGAACCCGGCGAGCGGCTGCGAACGGCGGAGAGGCCGGCCGAGGCCCGAGGCGAGGGCGCGGCAGTTGCATCGTTCGTGGGGACGCCGCAGCCGGAGATGGTCTACCGAAAGGACCCCGCGTTGCACCAGGGGCGGCGGTGACGGTGCACCAGCACACCGAAATGCTCTATGATCACCAGCGGCAGCACGCCGCCCCGGGATCCGTCGTACCCGAAGCGTTCACGGCTGCAAACAAGCGGTGAGGGTCCGGCGATGAAAACTGGGTGAGGTCAGTTCCAGTCTTGGAGGTGTATCCGTGATGTCGTCAGGATTGGGTAGGCTATTAGGTAGGCTAAGCGCCGCGGCACTCCGCGAGTGCTTCCAAGACTATCGAGCGAGCTTTCCCGAATGGGAAGTCAAGCAGGATGGCGTCCTCGTGCGAACGACTGGACTACTCCGGCAGGTCATTGCCTTTGAACGCGTGCGGGGTCACGCGTACCGGCCGTCGTGCAGCGTCGAACTGCTCGTCTCGCCGACGTACCAGATCCTCTTTGCATTTCTTGCCGGCCCACGGAAGGAGACGCGCGCGAGCGAGCATAGGGCGAGGTGGAAAGATGTCGTTGCTGCGATGGAAACGCAGTTCACGCCCACTATCAGGTCGCCGCTGTCTCTTGCCGCCGTGATCCGGGCCGCGTCGGATGCCCGAACTGAAGGTGGTGCCGGAAACGTCCAGCGTGTGGCTGGGATGGCGATTCTGTTCGCGATGGATGGCGATTTCGAACAGGCGGAGCGATGCTGCACTGATGTCGAGGAGCTTGTTGATCGCAGCCGACCCCAAGCCGATTGGGAGCGTGCCAGCGTCGCGACCACTCGAGAGTTGCGGAATGCCATCAAAGCGGGTCGTGTTGAGCAGTTCTTGAGCTCACAGTCGGCTTAGCACGGCCAAAAATCTTCGTTTTCGCGAGTCGCGGACCAGCACGAGGAGCTGCGGTACACGCTGTACGGTGAAGCGGAGGGCACAGGGGTTGAAATGATGCACCTTGCGAACTGGGAAGATCTCTTGTGGGCAGTCGGTCGGCCAGTGTCGAAGCGGCTGCGCGCGAGAATTGGCTTGGGCGATGGATGGGAACTCGGTGTTGAGATGGATGGTTCGTTCTACTGGACCGAGTGTCGCCGCGGCGTGACAGTCATGGCCGAATGGTCGGAACTGACGGATGGGCTCGTGTGCGAAGCGGTGTTTCTGTACGGGAGCGCCGAAGGCAACCGGGCCGCGTTCTCGGAGCGACTGATGGAAGGATTGAAGTTCGGCATGTGCGTGCCGGAGGTGCTCGGGGCGTGGCCCGCGGCGGTGTGCGACGCGGATCAGACACGCGCAGGCGAACCTGCGCGATGGGTCAAGATCCCGCTTGGAACGAGCGAGGCCCATTGCGACCTGACGGATGGTCGGGTCTCGATGGTTTGCCTCCAACGGGCGGCCTCAATCGGAGCGCAGGAACGACGCCAACAAGAAGTTGCGATGGTTCTCGATGCGATGGGAGACATCGACGAGGAAGCCGTCGCCCAGCATGGCCTGCAGAGGACCATTGAACGCATCGACCGCATGTGCGGGCACCTCCTCGGGAGTGCTACCTCCTCAGTGGCCGCAGTTGCGATGTTTGATTTGATCGAGCGGCTCGATTGCCTGCCATTCGACGACTGCGGTAATCTTCTTTCGACGCTAGAAGCAGTCGACGATGTGCTTGCCCCGCTGCTCTTGGAATCGCTTCGGCGGAAGCCAACGCTCGCGGCGATCATGTTGGCAAAGAGGCGACTGCACGACGACCTATCGGACAGGCACGTGTTGATAGCCGTTCTTCGCTGGGCTAAGGCTCATGCGAAGCTGACTGAACGTGCACGTGAAGCTGTGGTTCGAGTGCTGAGCGAGTTCGAAAGCTGAAGAGCGAAATCGATGTGCTGCCGGATCTCGGAATGATGGCAGGGCTCGCACCGGGCATCCAACGCCGGGATGCGGTCAGGGGCGATTGGGTCTGGCCGTCGAGGTGAAGGCGGTCGGCGGCGACCGCCGATCGGCGGTGGCGGCGAACGCGGCCGGTGTGGTACTGAAGCAGAAGCGTCAGCAGCAGTGGGGATTCGAGCCCCGCCCGTCGAAGTACATCGAGTTTCCGAAGGAGTGACGACGCTCATCGACACCCGCGCCCACATTCTGGCGTGCTTCCGGCACGCGATTCCTCGGATCGCCCGACAACCCTACGAAGATAGGCCTCCGCGCGATCGACCGACTAGGTGCAGCTCCTAGATCCCCAGTTTTCCCGCATGACTCCGGGTGTGCCCCCCCGCGGCAAGAACAGTGCATCAAGACTCCGCAATGTTCTATGATCACCAGCGGCAGCACGCCGCCCCGGGATCCGTCGTACCCGAAGCGTTCACGGCTGCGAAGAAGCGGTAAGGGTCTGTCAACGGAACTTGGGTCAGGTCAGCGTGAGCCCGCCAGCAGATCGATCATCGCCACCTGCGAGCCTAGATGGATGACAAACATGGCGAGCACGTCTGGTCTTCTCGAATGGGCTTTCCCTTCCGGCCCCTTCCGCCTGGTTGTGGAGGACAACGGCAGAGTTGGTTACGCGTACCTGCTCAAGGGTGGGTCGATCTGCGCGGACGTCTGGCTGTGGAACAGCATCGAGACCCCGCTCGACCCGCAGTGGCTGCGTTCCCCGGGCGGCGGACCCTATCTCAACAGCGCCAGCTTCGCAGTGCCTCATTCTCTCGGCGCAGTGCTCCCCGACCGCCGGTTGGAAGTGCAATGGTCCACGCACGTTGAGAAGGACATCCCGATTGCGCAGCTCTTGGTCGACGGTTCCCTGCATGCCCGGTTGTGGGAGGGAGCCAAGCCGGGCGAATGCCGATTGGCACGTAAAGCTGGGCCGCTCGCACATCCGCTCACCGATCGGCGGTCCACCGCTCCGGGGTGAGCGCAGCACACCCGGCGCTCACGGGAGCTAGGACCCCGCGGCGCCTTCGAGAAGCACGCACAGCATGCACCGAAGACGCACGCGATGGTTTAGACAAGCCCCGGTCTGCCAGCGAGCGAGGATCGCCCGTCACCTGGATGACTGTGCTCCAAAGCGACTGCACGAGCGACATTGTGGTGATAGTCTGCACGTGGAGAATCGTCAGGGCTCGTCGCGCTCTTTCGACTGGAGAACGCATGGTTTCCTTGATCGACGCGCTTCATCCGGCATGGAAACGACTTCTGCTCACTGGGAAACTCCCTGCCGAGGAAGACTCACTCGTCGCACCGTGGCGGTTCCTCGGCCCCACTGAGTTGTATGATGCCAAAGAGCGGTGGCCCGACCTCGAGGGACGAGCGTCATTGGTCGTTTTCGCGGTCAAGTACGATTGCGACGACATCGCGTACTTCGCATCAAACGCCTGCCCGTTACCAGTTGTTCGCCTTGAGTGGCGACACAACGGAACAGGTGGAGCAGAGGTCATCGCAAAGTATGCGAGCGTGTGGGAATGGGCTGAGTCGCTCGGTGCGGACGTAAGGTTCAACTGGGAGGGGTACACCGAGGAGCCTGTTCCCGAGTAGGTCCTTGCCTCATTGGCACGGCCGGGTGATCAATGCCAATCTCGATGCGATTTGTTTCGCGACGACCGTGCCGTCAACCGGCCATACGTGCGGTAGGCGACGTCCTCGGATCGCTCGAAACACCCACGAAATAGGCCTCGGCGCAACCGGCCGATTAGATTCATATTCTAGATCCCCAGGTTTCGGCATGAATCTGACTGTGTGCCCCGCGGCAACGGGGCGTGAAGGAGCGAGACGAACTTCGCGTCCCGGTGGAGTACTCGCTACTCTATCGAAGCCAGCGCGGATCACGCCAGAATCGACGACATCAAGACCGTCCTGGGTGACGCGAGTGGGTTCGAGGGAAAGGCGAATGACATGGGTGTGGTAGCATGCCTTACGTTCACGGTTGTCGATCCGAAGGCGCAGGCGTTGCCGATCATGATGCGGGCATTGCGGACGCTCGGTCGCGAGCGCACGGACCACGATGGCAATCTCGTAGTGTGTACGGGCAAGTCCGACGGCGAGCCGCCCGATCGCCTGGCGTCAGACGAAGAGATCGAACGCGATTTTGCTCGCGGCGAGCCATTCATCATGATCTTCAATCGCCCCGGGGAGTACTTCGCGATGGACTCAATCACCTGCTATGCAAAGCGGGAAAACGGCGTGTCCAAGATCGGGCTGAGCACCAGAGAAGCGAAGTATGACACGTATGATCCCGGCCCCATGTTTGCCGAGACGATGAAAGCGTTCTCTGATCACTTTCTGAAGTTCACAGTGGAGTATGAGGCTTCGTAGGGAACGGAGTCGCGGGAGCGAGTGAGCGGACTCGGGTGCCAGCAAGGCGGAGTCACCCCTGCCCCACGCTCGGCACGCTATCGGCACGCACGTTGGCCGGAACGCTCGAAACACCCACGAAATAGGCCTCGGCGCCGCCTGCCGACCAGGTTCACATCCTCGATCCCCAGTTCTCCCAGCGAAACTCGAGTGACTGCCCGACTCCACCGTGTCGCCCCCCCGACAACGCCCGGTGATTCTCGGACGCAAGGCTCACAAAAGACTCCCATCTCTCAGCAACTACTTCGTCGAAACGGCGTTAGACTTGCCCGAGACAAGACCCGCGACCGCGCGGGAACACAGGGAGTAGAGAGACATGCGTTCACTCGCCGCCGCGGCCGTCGTTGCCATCGTTGCCCCCGCCTTTGGGGCCATCACCACCACCACCGGCTCGGCCACCATCACGCCGATCCCGCCATCACTCACCATCGGCGCGTTCGAGAGCGACACCCAGGTGCCGGTGATGTTCGAGCGCAACCGCATCCTCCCCGAAGGCCAGGAAGTCGACATCTCGCAGATCGGCCTCGTCGATCAGCTCAGCGACCTCACCCCGGGCCTCATCCCCGCCGGCACCCGCGTCGCCAGCTACCTCTTCCACGCCGATGGAATCGGCACCGGCAACCACGTCTTCGAAGGCTCGGTCACCTTCGACGAAGACATCCTCGGCATCATCGTCGGCACCACACGCCTCAACAACACCGACAACCGCTTCGGCGCCGTCGGCACGACCTACTGGAACGGACCCAGCCGAGGCCTCGACCTCGCCACGAACCCGGGCAACGACACGCTCCTGCTCTCCGTCTCGCGCAACACCGTGAGCTTCCGCCTCGTCGTCGGCGAAGCCATGGACGAGTTCCGCGTGCTCACCGCCGTTCCCACCCCCGGCTCCTTCGCCGTCGCCGCGCTCGCCGCCGCTACCACCCTCCGCCGCCGCCGTTCACGCGCCGCCTCGCTCTGAATCGACGCGTGTTCTGCACAAATTCCGCGGGAACTTCGGAACAGTCGACACCCAAACCGGGCAGCAAAGTGGCGTTCTGGAGCCCCCAGAGCCCTTTCTCATCTCGGTTCTCACATTCCGTTCACGCCCAAAATCCCGGACCCGCCACCCCGCCTAGTATCCACGAGTCTGAAAGCCGCCTCGTTCTCGGAACAGGGCGCTCGCAGGTCACCGACGCTCTTCCTTTGCCCGAGTAACAGCACCGGTATCGAATGTCTCACGGGCTTGGGTAGATGCAGTATGAAAATGTACGTCGGAAACTTGTCGTTCAGCACTTCTGAGAGCCAGTTGCAGTCGTTGTTCGAGCCGTTCGGCTCGGTCGCTTCGGCTTCACTCGTCATGGACCGCGAGACGGGCCGTCCCCGCGGTTTCGGCTTTGTGGAAATGCCCAACGACGCCGAAGCGAAGGCAGCGATCGCTGCTCTCAACGGCAAGAACGTCGATGGCCGTGACCTGACCGTCAACGAAGCCAAGCCCCGCGAAGGCGGCGGTGGTGGTGGTCGTGGCGGCTTCGGTGGCGGCGGCGGCGGTGGTCGCGGCGGCTTCGGCGGTGGTGGCGGCGGCG
>VYLF01000271.1_pt1 | contig 18422 bp, 19 predicted proteins | sample 5114371 | NCBI WGS metagenome assembly VYLF01 (sample SAMN12291773, study PRJNA351875) | freshwater metagenome | isolation source: freshwater lake | place: USA: Michigan, Kent Lake | collected 2013-08-15 | reverse complement strand
TTGATCAGTTCGCTCTAGATCAAAAATAATTAACAAAAATCGCTAAATGCCTTTCTCTATAAGGGTTCCATCTCTTATAACCTCCGTCCATTGCATAACACAAACCGAAGAGCCAAATAGAGTACAGACAGACACATTTTAACCCAACAATGAAAGCAAGGTATCAATACCGTATTTACCCAACAGACCAACAAAAGAGGCTTTTGTCTCAATTGTTCGGGTGTGTGCGCGTTGTCTGGAACGATACCTTAGCTTACTGTCAAGAACTCTATCGACAAGGGGAGAAAAAGCCAAAATATACTGAGTTATCTAAAAGACTAACTCAAATTAAAAAGACGACAGAAAAAGTCTGGCTGACCGAGGTTTCTTCTATCCCTTTGCAGCAGTCTTTGAGAGACTTAGAGACAGCCTATTCTAACTTTTTTGCATCTTGCAAGGGAGAGAGAAAAGGAAAGAAAGTCAAACCTCCCAAGTTTAAAAAACGTAAATCTAAACAATCGGCAAGATTTACTGACAATGGTTTTACCATCAATCAATATCACGTTACTTTAGCAAAAATCGGTGATTTAAGAATCGTTTGGAGTCGCCCATTACCTTCTAAACCTTCTAGTGTCACCGTGATTAAAGACCCAGCAGATCGTTATTTTCTCAGCTTTGTTGTCGAGATTCATCCCGAAACACTTCCTAATAATGGGGAGTCAGTGGGAATTGATCTAGGGATTGCTACCTTTGCTACCCTCTCAACAGGGGAAAAGATAGACGCACCGAAACCGTTAAAGAAACGATTAAAACGACTAAGAAAGGCACAGAAAAACCTTTCTAGAAAGCAAAAAGGAAGTAACCGACGGGAAAAAACAAGAAAACGAGTAGCTAAAATCCACGCAAAGATTAAAGACACTCGTACTGATTTCTTGCATAAACTATCCACTAGAGTTGTTCGTGAAAATCAAACGATAATTTTAGAGGATTTAAACACATCGGGAATGGTTAAAAATCGCAAGTTATCCCGTGCTATATCAGACTTAGGATGGCGTTCTTTCCAAGATATGCTATCGGCAAAATCTGATAAATATGGGCGTGATTTTCGGATAATTTCCCGATGGGAGCCAACGTCTCAGAGGTGTTCCTGTTGTGGGAATATCGGCGGGAAAAAAGCGTTAAATATCCGTGAGTGGGAATGTCTTTTCTGTGGGACTTTTCATGATCGAGACGTGAACGCCGCAATTAATATCAAGGTCGCCGGTGGGCAATCGGAGACCTCAAAAAACGGACGGGTCGGACAGCATAAGACTTCTGTTAAAGAAGCAGCATCTCGTGAAGCGTCAACCCAGCGGTCGGTCGTTCAATTAAGTTTGTTTGATCTGCCGGTCATCACCGTCCGGCCCCGGCGGTGAGGATGTCAATTTCATCCCACTCGAAAAGTTGCGGGGTCGTCATTATCGATAGTCGATCGCCTATAATCCGATTTTAAACTAACTTTTTGACAGCTGCTACTAACTGCTCGATTTCTGAGGGCAAAGTGAAATAGTGGACACAGGCACGCACACAGAGGGGGTCGAGGAGAGTTCGCAGTAAAAACCCTTGTTTTTCTAGCTGTTGCACTAACTTTTGTGGGGTGATGGCCGAGTCAATTTGAAAGGAAACTAAACCGGATTCCGGCGGAGAATTTTTTAAACATTTCACCCCTTTAATCGTCTTTAATTCTTCCCAGAGATAAGCCGCTAATTGACAAATCTTTTCGTATCTTTGTCCCCCATCACCCCAGGCGTTATGTACCGCAATAGTTGCCCTTAAACCCTCAAATTGGGGATAGGCAGAAGTGGCCACTTCAAAGCGTCTGGCATCCGGTTTCCAACCGATAGGCTGTCCTCGGTTATCTGTTTCAATGCTGCGCCAACCGATAAAAGTGGGCTGTAAACTAGGGAAAATTTCGGGACGAATATACAATCCTCCCACACCAGCTGGTCCACACCACCATTTATGACCCGTAAAAGCATAACAATCGGCGGCAGTAGCGCTTAAATCCAAGGGCAAACAACCCACGGATTGGGCAGCATCCACCACCACTAAAACGGGTTTTTCGGTGACAGAATTATCATGACAAAGTTGCGAGATTTCCTTGAGGGGTAAAACCTGTCCGGTATTCCACAAAACGTGACTAACCACCAAAACCCTAGTTTTTGGACGTAGATGAGCGGAAATGACTTCTATCGGGTTGCCACCGTTTAAAGTTTCCCGAATAGGACAAGTGGAGATTTCCAGATGATAACGACGGGCAATTTCTTGAACCGTGGCCATAATTCCGGGGTGTTCACAATCGGTTAGTAAAATATGTTCCCCCGCTTGCCAATCAACCCCCCAGAGAGCGATATTACAGCCTACAGTGACATCCTCGGTGATAGAGAGAGTGCTGGGGCTAATTACCAACTCCTGAGCCATTTCTTGCCTGAGAAGTTCCGTTTTTTTGGTAATCCAATCGTTTACCCGTCCTGAAAAAGGCCCCTTTTGTTGGAGAAAATTATGGGCATCGATAATCGCTTCTAATCCCGCCTTGGGCAAGGTTCCCTGACCACCGAAATTAAAGTAAACTTTATTGCTAAGTCCCCGAAATTCCTGTCTTTGTTCGGCTAAATCCGGTTTACTAACGGCGTAATCGAGGCTATTTTCGTCTAAATTCTGCATAAGCGAGGAGATGGGGGGTCAGTTATCAGTTATCAGTTATCAGTTATCAGTTATCAGTTAGAAGGTGTTGGGGTTGAGGGTTTTAGGGTTTTAGTTGAATTCCCCATTTCCCCACTTCCCCACTTCCCCACTTCCTGACGACCGACGACCGACGGCTGAATTCTATCGACGGATTAAGTCGCAATTGTCACAATAGTATTAGAGTAGAGGAAACATACTTGGGAATGTTTTCTTTTTTTAAGTTTATTATTTTTTACTTTACTTCACTGGTCCAGGAAAGCTTAACTTTTCTCCTTGTATAGAATGCTACTGACCGATGATCTACTTCTAGACTACCAACGTTGTCAACGCCGTGCATTTTTAAATCTCTACGGCAATAGCCAAGAAAAAGACCCTGAGCGAGATTTTTTGCTTAAATTGCGCCAAGAGAGTCAAAGTCACGTTAAAAAAGTCCTGCAAGACTCCTATCCCGATTATTGTTCCCTGACTACCCCCAGCACTGATATTTTGGCCGCCGCTAGGGAAACGGAGGCTTTGATGGGTCGGGGGGTATCCTGTATTTATCACGGAGTCCTTTTACAATCTGCTTATCCCGTCTCTTTAACCGGTTCCCCCCATTTATTAATTAAACAGGCAGGAGAGTCGAAATTTGGCGATTGGATTTATTATCCCCTCAATATTCAACTCGGTCGCCGTCCTAAGCCTGAATATAAGCTGCTGGCTACTTTTTACGCCTATTTATTGGCCAGTATGCAGGGAGTTTTTCCCAGTTACGCGGAAATTGTCCTACGTCGTCATAATCGCTATCGGGTGGAATTGAATCTCTGGTTAACTAAACTAGAGGAAATAATCAAAAAGTTCGGCGCAATGGTGATTAATCGCCAAGAACCAGAAGTTTTTATCTCGCGTCAGCGTTGCAGTTTATGTCATTGGTATAGTCACTGTTATGGTATTGCTCAAGCGAGTCAACATCTTTCTTTAGTACCGGGGGTGACTCCTAGTCGTTACCAATTTTTACAGTCTTTGGGGGTTTCCACCATGGAATCCCTGGCGCTTACCTGTCCTACCCGTATGGGGGAGGGGATGGGGGTAGAGGTGGCTAATCAGTTACAGTTACAGGCCCAAGCAATTATTGAAAATCGGGCCTTTCGCAAAAGCAACGGGAAAACTGCTTATTTGTCCCCCCTACCGAAGGCCGAGATTGAATTTTATTTTGACATCGAAGCGGAACCAGAACAGAATTTAGATTATCTTTTGGGGATTTTACGGGTTGATTATCGAGTTAATACCCAGCAATTTTATCCCTTTTTGGCAGAAAAGCCGGAAGATGAAGGCAGGATTTGGCAGGAATTTTTAACCTTAGTCATGCAGGATTATCAAGCACCAATTTTTCACTTTTCTGAGTACGAAGTGGAAACAATTAAGCGATTGGGTTATCTTTATAAAACTCCTTCTTCTTTGATTAATCAGTTAGTTTCTCGCTGTTTTGATCTGCACTATTATGTAGTTAATTCGGTAACTTTTCCCGTGGAAAGTTATTCTCTAAAATCCCTCGCTAACTGGATTGGCTTCCAATGGCGCGATCGAGGAGTAAGCGGGGATCAATGCGTTTGGTGGTATGACCAGTGGTTAAAAACAGGAGATCGGACTTTATTGGCGGCTATTTTGCGTTACAATGAGGATGATTGTCGCGCCACCTTTATACTAAAAGATTGGCTTGTAAACTTTTTAATTTGATTCTAAAGATTTATGACAAATAGGGGGGTATGTAACATCTGCTACCCGTAGCCGTAAAGGGCAAATGATAGGCTATGGATGTGAAGACAGTCCCCTCACCCAATGGTGATCCCCATGTTCTCCCCACTTTTTCCGCTTCTACTCCTACTGCTTTCCTTCCTTAGTCTTCTCTGGTATCAAAAGACCGATAATGATATTTTTAAAGCTCTTGCCGTTAGTAGTTTAATTTTTGCAATTATTTGGGGCTTAATTCTCGTTCATTGGTCAATTCACCTGTTGGGACTGCTGTTATTGTTAAAATTCAGATCCCCCGCTTTCAGTTTGGTGCGCGTGCCTAGATGGTAATGGTTTGACCCTAATCTTCCAACTGTCCGGTAGGTACTTCGATCGCTTGTACATCGATCGTACCGGGAGGGGTGAGAATAATAAACTTACCCCCTGCCACTTTTAACGGTTCACCACAGTTAGGACATTGGCATTCCATGCGATTAAAACCCGTAAATTCGTAGCTACAGACGGGACAGCTATCTTCAACTAAATTGCGTCGCAACCACCAGCGAAAAATCCCCCAAGCAATGACAGGGGAAAATATCAGGAATGCCACGAGAATTAAAAAACTATTGACTAACCAACCCAGTCCGATCGAGCCTAACAACAATCCGACTAAAATCAAAGATAAGAAACAACCCAAACCAGAATCATTGACAGAATAGCTGCGGAAAAAGTTGTTATTCACGGCTCAACCCTCGATTCATCAAAGCTGCAATTATCTTTAACCTAACACATTCCCAACACATTGCCACGGTTAAATCTTCTTTTTGACTCACTGGTTCCTCGCTCTATTCTATCTTGGGTTTAGTTTTGATCGAGATTATCCGGACTGACATCCTCACCAAATCTGCTGGGGAGTGGATCCTCCGATCGCTTCAACTTGTTATAATAGTCAGTCCCTATCCACCATATCTCTAAAAACCATGAGCGATCCTCGTCCGTCTCTAGTTGCCGCTGCCCGAAGATTTTATCAACTGGGTTGGATGCTTGGCACGGCGGGTAATTTATCCGCTAAAGTTGATGATCATAGTTTTTGGATTACTGCCAGTGGCAAAAGTAAAGGTAAACTCACAGAACAGGATTTTGTGCGCGTGGATCTGACGGGAAAAGTCAGAGAATTAGCTCATCGAGATAATCGTCCTTCGGCCGAAACTAGCATTCATCAGGTGATTTATTGTCTCTTTCCCCAAGCGCAAGCTTGTTATCATGTCCACTCAGTGGAAGCGAATTTAGTTTCCCGTTTTGCTCGCGAGGACAAGTTATCGTTACCTCCCTTAGAAATGTTGAAAGGTTTAGGTATTTGGGTAGAAAATCCTCAAGTATTTATGCCGGTTTTTGCTAACTATCTCGATGTGCCGAAAATTGCCGCAGAAATAGAAAGTAGATTCTCAACTTTCCCCCCGGAAATTCCCGCTTTACTGATTTCTTACCATGGTGTGACGGTGTGGGGTGAGTCTCTAGAAACTACCGAGAATTATTTAGAGATAGTTGAGTATATTTTTCGTTATCTAGTGGCAGCCTATCAAGTAAAACCTTGGTAAACCTTAATTTAGACAAGGCAATCAAGAAAAGATTGCCGACATTTTCCAAGGCGCCACCCAGATTCGAACTGGGGGTAAAGGTTTTGCAGACCTCTGCCTTACCACTTGGCGATGGCGCCGATCAAGCAATACTTATCCTAGCATAACAGTTGGCAGTTTGCCAAGAGTGGAACCTAAGAGTTGAGCGATCGATCTATAATTTATGCAGCAGTTCTCTAATATAGTGGGGGATTTCAGGCTTAAAAAAGCTATTATGATGAGAAATCAAAGATATTTACTAACTTTTATCGGTTTATTGGCTTTATCCTTGCCAGTACAGGCTAATAATGCCGTTTACCTTAGCCAAAGTTCTAATCCTGCCACGACTTTTGACAGTTATCGTCAAGAATGTTTACAAAGAGCGCGCGCGGAGGGATTAGCTGCTGATGTGGCCAAAGACCTATGCGACTGCACGATTAAAAAATTCCAAGCTCGTTACAATCTACAGCAATTCCGCACCCTCGTGCAGAAGTCGAAAACCGATCAAGCTGCCGCTAGGACTTTAGCGAGTGTGGGAGAAGCTTGTTTTGATGAGATTTTGTATGAATAGCAGGGATAGGGGGTTTTTTAGCTATCACCAAAAAAGCTCTCCCTGCTCCGCAGCTCTGGCGCTCATAGACAGTCTTAACAAGTAATTTAGATAGTCAACAGCTTATTTTTGAGTATCAAGACGATTATCAATGGCGATAATTTCTCTCTCAAATTCTTTAGGAATGCCTCTCGATTATTCATAATTTTATGTGTATTATTATCTATCTAAATTCTTGGAGCTTGTTGCTGTATAATCGGAATGACTGACCCCGCTTTTCATCTGAACTATGCCCATTCCCGATTTTCAATCGATTATGTTGCCGCTATTAAAAATACTTGCAGATGGCAAAGTTTATAAATATCGAGAAATTTTTGAAGCCTTGGTCAGAGAGTTTCAAGTCACGGAAGCGGAAAGAAAAGAAATGCTTCCCAGTGGACAACAAGAAATTTTTGCTAATCGAGTCGGTTGGGCAAAAACCTATTTAAAGAAAGCGGGATTAATTGACTCACCCCAAAGGGCAACTTTTGTAATTTCTGAGAAAGGAAAAGAAATCTTATCTCAAAATCCTGCTCGAATTGATGCCAAATTTCTGAGACAGTTTCCCGAATTTCAAGAATTCAATCGAGTCAATAAGCAAAATGAAACTATTACTCTTGAAAGCAATTTATCAACTTCTGATCAAGAACAAAACCCAGAGGAATTACTAGAAAACTCCTATCAAGAAATTCGTCAAGCATTAGCGACAGACTTACTTTCTATTCTGCGAAAATTATCCCCAGATGATTTTGAAAAATTAGTAGTAGAATTACTGGTAAAAATGGGTTATGGTGGCTCGATTAGAGATGCAGGTAAAGCGGTGGGTAAGAGCGGGGATCAAGGGATTGATGGGATAATAAAAGAAGATAGACTCGGTTTAGATATAATCTATATTCAAGCCAAAAGATGGGCTGATAATAATGCCGTTGGTCGTCCAGAAATCCAGAAATTTGTCGGGGCATTAGCGGGACAAGGAGCCAAAAAAGGTATTTTTATCACTACTTCCTATTTTACCCAAGAGGCTTTAGAATATGCCCCCAGAAATGAGATAAAAATAGTGCTGATTGATGGGGAAGAATTAGGTCAATTGATGATCGATTATAATTTAGGTGTATCGACCCAAAAAATCTATGAAATCAAGAGAATTGATCATGATTATTTTGGGGATGAATAATAACGTAGGTTGGGTTGAAGCATGAAACCCAACGCCCGCATAGTTTACGCTACCGCTAACTCATCCTACAAATAATTGTGCCTCCCTACTTATAACTTAGGTGTATCGACCAAAGAAATCTATGAAATCAAGAGAATTGATCATGATTATTTTGGGGATGAATGAGAGAGAGAGGAGGACAAGGGTTACAGAAAACGACGATGGCGTTAAAATAGATGGAAAAAATAGAGGATAAAAACTATGGACGGGATGACCTTTTTTCAGAAAAGTGCGGGACAGTGGAAATCTCAGCGCACCACCCATCATTTACCCTTTCGACGCTCAGAAACTGGCGATTCCGAGATTTATGTGGAAGCTTTAAGCGCCGATAACCCGAAAATTATCGCTATCTGTGAAATGCACGAAGTCGATCCCGCCAAGGCTGTGGGGGGTGCCTTTGTCAGTTGGGATGGTTCAATGCAGTGGGACAAAGAAGACGAAAATCATCAAGGAACCACCGTTTTTGCGCTAATTCCCGATGAAGATAATCCCCAAGCGGGTGTTCTCCTGCGGGAGCGAGGTTATGCGGAAATCATTCCCGTGGCGGGCCGTTATCACATTGATGAACAGGAAGGTTTAGTCTTAATTACAGAATACGAAACTATGACCTCGATCGAGCGTTTTTGGTTTGCCGATGCCGATTTACGTCTCCGCACTAGCACAGTTCAACGTTTTGGCGGTTTTAATACGGCCACTTTTTGTGCTGAATCCCGCAATCAGTCATCGGAGTCAGTCTCTAGTGATTCCCCCGAACCATCATCCTATTCGATTAGTGGTTGGTAAATTCAGTTATCAGTTATCAGTTATCAGTTATCAGTTATCAGTTATCAGTTATCAGTTATCAGTTATCAGCTTTTTTCTCCCATCTCCCTAGAGTGGTTTCATTCTCTCAAATGTCATTCTCTCTAATCCTTGTCTGGCAACGTTTTTAGTCGATTTCTCGGAATAAATATCTGAAAATTTTTCAAAACGTCGCGCTTTGTAGGTTGATTCATGAATCAACCTACTATGAGAGCAAAAACCTGTACTCCCCTGCTCCCTAGCTTACCTCATAAGCGATTAAAGGTAGCAAAAAAAAGAATTAGATTCGGAGAATGAATCAACCCTAGGGGTTTGGGTAGGGTTGATTCATGAATCAACCCTACTATGAATCAACCCTACTATGAATCAACCCTACTACGAATCAACCCTACCCATCTCCCCGCTCCCCCGCAACGCGCACGAAGTGGTCTCCCTGCTCCGGCGCTCCCTGCTCCGGCGCTCCCTGCTCCGGCGCTCCCCAACACCCCGAAGAGCCGCAAGTTTTCTTAACAATTGTAAGAATTTTTAATATTTCTTTTCTAGTTGGCACTTACTCCCTTATCATTAGGAGGAAAGTTTTTTAAGCATTTCTAAGGATACGGAGGTTTACCCTTGGCCATTCCTCTTTTAAATTACGCCCCCAAGTCCCAAAACGTGCGGGTAGCTGGTTATGATGTCGGTGGAGACGAAAAACCGAGAGTTTACACGACGGAAAATGTCCTCTCCCCTAGCGACCTGGACGATTTAATCGAAGCCGCTTACCGTCAAATTTTCTTCCATGCCTTCAAATGGGATCGGGAACCCTTCCTCGAATCCCAATTACGCAATGGACAATTATCGGTGCGGGATTTCATTCGTGGTTTACTGTTATCGAAAACCTTCTATAACAGCTTCTACGAGAAAAACAGCAACTATCGCTTTGTCGAACAGGTAGTACAAAGAGTTCTCGGTCGCGATGTCTATAGCGAAAGAGAAAAAATTGCTTGGTCGATTGTCGTTGCCACCAAAGGTATTCAAGGTTTTGTCGATCAACTTCTCAACAGTGACGAGTATCTGCAAAGCTTTGGTTATGATACCGTTCCCTACCAACGTCGTCGCACCCTAGCCAGCCGCGAAATCGGTGAACGTCCATTCAACATCACCTCGCCTCGCTACGATGGCTACTATCGCGGTATTTTGGGCTTCCCCCAAATCGTTTGGCAGAATGCTGTCCGTCGCTATGTTCCCCAAGAGCAAAAACCCAAAGCTGGCGATCCTTCCAGCTTCTTGGCTATGGCCCGGGGTCTCGGTAGCGCCAAAGGCAATCCTGTACCAAGAGTCTCCGCTATGAATATTAACATCGAGGCTTCTGTACCCCGTCGTTAATTTTTAGCTCAACCTGCCGGGGAGAGTCCCTAATTGGCAGAATGACCCCCGAACCATAATCAGGTTATTCTGTGAATTGGTGGCTCTCCCTATGGGGTTACTCCTGAGATAATCCCCCCACCGAGAACGATTTCCCCTTCATAAATCACGGCTGCTTGGCCCGGGGTGATGCTAAATTGTGGTTGATCAAAAACCAGCTTCACTTGCTCATTTTCTAGGGGAATAACATTGACGGGAACGGCCGGAGAACGATAACGTACCTGTACTTGCGCGCGGATAGGGGTGGTGGGTTCGGCAATAGAAACCCAGTTCATCCGTCCGACAAGACAAGCGGCACTAACGGCACTTTCGCGATTACCGACGATAACCCGATTCATGACGGGATCCAGTTTGACCACATAGAGAGGTTCGGCGGCGGCGATGCCGATGCCTTTGCGTTGTCCGATCGTATAATGATGGATACCGCTATGTTTACCCAAAACTTTGCCATCGAGATCAACGATATCGCCCTCACTAACGGCGATATACTTATCCAAGAATGATCGCATAGTTCCGTGAGCTTCAATCAAGCATAAATCCTGACTATCGGGTTTATCTGCTGTTTTTAAGCCGAATTCCTGGGCAATCCTGCGGGTTTCTGCCTTGGTTTGTTCGCCCAAGGGAAATAAAGTCCGACGCAGTACATCTTGAGTTAGATCATAGAGAAAATAGGATTGATCTTTATTTTTATCGACGGCGCGCAGCAGTTGATAACGGTTATTTTCAGGAGAAAAACGAATTCTAGCGTAGTGACCGGTGGCAATAGTATCCGTTTGCAAGGTTTCCCTAGCATAATGCAGCATCGGGCTAAATTTTACCGCTTTATTGCACTGAGAACAGGGCAGCGGTGTGATTCCCGCTTCGTAACCGGAAACTAGATAATCAATAATTTCTTTTTGGAAAAGCTCGCGACTATCGACGATATGATGGGGAACCCCCAACTGCTCACAAATAAAGGCCGCATCTACCATTCCCTCGGAGCAGCATTGACCTTTACCCTTCATTAACCACAGGGTCAAGCCAATAACATCATAACCTTGAGCGTGTAAGGCGGCAGCGGCAACAGAGCTATCTACTCCCCCTGATAGACCGACAACAACTTTTCCCATAAATCTTGTAATGATTTTTAACCAATATACTTTCTAGACTAGCATCTCCTCCTTTAAAATTTGGACATGGTGTACCCAAATTTCGTGTGAGGACAAACCAGCACAATGAGAACAAACCTACTGTTTTTCTCGGCCTTATTTTGGTTAAAAGTCGGGATAATCGCTCAAGCAACCGTGCTGCTAAAAGCAAACTTATCTTTTGCCCAGAATCTTTATCCCGGTCGTCGTTTGCCCCCACCGCCGGCGGTGAGACAACCAACTAAACGTTCAGACAGTCCCAGTGCTGTTAATTGTTCCCAATGTCCACCCTTAAATTTACCCCTCGTTAATTCTCCATCAGTTCGCCCCCCGGTGGCTGCCCCAGTTTCCGGTAATCAACCCCTGAGAGAATACGTTTTTCAAGCTCCCGCTACCGTGCGTCCTGCCGATGCTACGGTGATTAATAATCATCGTCAAACTGTCAATCCACCGGCACCCAGACCTGAAAATCGCGCCAATAAACCATCTTCTTCCCCACCACAGCAGCGGGTTATTGCTACTAATCAACTCTTTCGCGTGGAAGTTAGGAGTAATAGTACAGCAGCGTTGGCAAAAATTAAAGAAATTGAACCCCTCGCATTTATCCGCGCGGGAGAAAATGTTATTCAAGCGGGGTTATTTCAGCAACAATACCAAGCTAAACAACGGGTACAAGAGTTAACTAGACAGGGTTTTAGCGCCCAGATTATTACCCTCAATAATTAGTAAAGTTAGGGTTGAAAATATTAATAATAATCCGGGTTAAGGTCTGGGAATTATCCCTAAGTCTCCTTAACCCTTGCCCTGCTGCGGGTTAATAAAACCGCTTGTAATACTAAATCCTGTTTAAAAGGTATAGGAGAGTGGGGAGACACAATATTAATTAAAATTATCAAAAATTAATTTTGAGGGCAAGTTCTTAAGTAGCTAGACACAATTAATTACACATAAGTAGCTGGTTATAATTAAATTAAAAATGGATTTTAGGTTCGATCCCCCCTGCTCCCCTTGATAAGGTAGGGTTGATTCATGAATCAACCCTACCCTTGATAAGGGTGGTGTCTGATAATTTTTAACGCCTACCTACTTATCTAACTATCTCTTGCCTGTTGCCTCTTGCCTATCCTAACTAGGAAGTTAATTTTACCCTATTACTTAGCACACAGAGTTAATTTTGTCAAGCAAAATTCTCACCGCATCGATCATCACATCCGGTTGATCCATCCAAACAAAATGGCAACTTTTATCCGCTTGTATTTCTATAAAATCTCCAGATAACTTGCCTAATTCCAGGTGCATCTCCTCCCGGAGTCGGTTGGCACTTTTGAGGGGAATAAACCGAGTCCAAAGGGAAGGTTTAAAAAAAGAATTAGCTTTAATACTAACTATCGGTAAATTACCGAAATTGTTAGCCTCACTCACCTGACGAGCGCTTTGGTCGAGATTAAACATTTCTCTACTCATCGTCATCCAGTGTTTAGCGCGACAGAAAGAACGCTTAACTCGATGACAAGAATCTGGGGAAAAGCGACGCAATTCTGGTTTTAATAATTCAAAAAATCCTAGAACTTTCAAAACTCGGATAATGCCTAAAATTGAGCCGATAATCGACATCCAAAATCCAGAGATGAAAAATAATTTTAATGCCTTTAATGCTGGCGACATTTTCAGCATTCCCTGCTCGTGTAAACCATCGGTGAGTACCAAACCTACTACTTTTTCTGGGAAGAGATGAGCGTACAGTCGAACATTATAACTGCCAAAAGAATCACCAACTAAAATATAAGGTGGTTCTATTTTTGCTTGGGTTAGTAATTTATCTAATTCCTGAACAATTTGGTAGCTAGTTCGGGGATATGGACTAGGATCACTCCAACCATAACCCGCTCGATCATAAATACAAACCCTAGCCAATTGTGACAATTCTTCTATCAAAAAGTATCCCTCAATTCCCCCTAAACTATGGTCAATAATAATAGTGGGACTAGCTACTCCTGCTAGACAAAAATGCAGGCGATATTTACCCAGATTAATCAAATTACCTGGCGGTGCTTTTTGTTCTTCTAACCAAACAGATAATGTCTGATAAACTGTCGTCGCTACTAGGATAATTACTCGAATTGATAAAGACATAACTACACCTCTTGTAAAAATCAAAAATTCTCGTGGTTGCTGGACAATTAAGAATGAATAATCATCAATTATACTAAATCCGTTGAGTAACGCACAGAAAACGGGTTTCTCGGAGAAACCCGTTTTCTACTCATGCACTCATGCAAAAAGGGGAATAAATAATCAGTCTTTAATAACCAGATTTAGTATTAAATGGTCGATTTAGCTGTGATTAAAAGAGAGTGCCAGCATTGCAGCCAAAATCTAGTACAAATAAACGCCTGTCCCATGATTTTGAGCCAAGTATTTCGGCTCTCCCCAGTTTGGCGGGTAAAATGTATTCTAAGATACAGTTTTGCGGGCGAGTGAGTGGAACGAACCACAGAGACACAAAGGACACAAAGATCGATCGCTACTATATAAGTTAAACTTATCACGCAAAGAATAAGAGAGCCGTATTTCTAGTCAATTAAGCATAAATACTTAAAATACCCTCAAATGCGAGCTGCTACGCAGTGCCTTCGGCATCGCATTTACCTAAGAAAAAGCGCTTAATAAGTTGTTAAATTTCGGGAACAACATTAGCAGTATGCTGAAAATTGGCTAAAACTATTAAGATCATAGACCGAGTTTAATCTTATGCTAGAGAAAATACTATACGCTGATTCCGGCGCAGGTCAAACCCAAGAAATGCTACAAGCATTGATGGATCTCCCCGCTATCCGGAAAGCGTCGATTACCATTCTCCGGGTTGTTCCCCCTCAGATTACCACCGAAGCTCTGGCCAGTAAATGGGAAGAGGGAACCCAAATGCTGACTAAAATCCTGCAAGAAGTCAAAATTGAACCCAGCAAAGTTTCCACTATTCTGCGTCAAGGAGATCCCAAAGATACCGTCTGTCAAGTTGCCGACGAAATCGGTGCCGATTTGATCCTGATGGGTTCCCGAGGACTAAAGCGACTGGAGGCAATTCTAGAAAATTCCGTCAGTCAATACGTCTTTCAACTGACTAATCACCCGATGTTATTGGTAAAAGACGATATTTACGTCAAAAAAATCAAAAAGGTGATGGTAGCTCTCGATAAGTCTAGCTCGGCTGATTTAGCTCTCGATCTGGCTATTTATCTCCTGCGGGATTATCCTTCAGCAGAGTTAATTCTGGCCCGCGTCAACCCCGACTTAAAACCGGAATTTGCCCCCACTTCCCCCAAAGAAATGGAAGAAAACCCGATTATAGGGCCGGCAGTCGCAAAAGCGAAACGGATGAATATACCCTATCGCTGCCTGGTGACGGGGGGTAAACCGGGAGAACAACTCTGCAAACTCGTCGATGATTATAATGTGGATCTCTTACTGTTGGGGTCGCCAGATCGCCGTCCTTCCGTGGCTAAGAGTTTACCAGATCTTGATCGCCTTCTCGGTACTTCCCTCTCGGATTATGTGCGGGTTAATGTCAATTGTCCTGTCCTTTTAGCTAGAAAAGAAGGGATTTAGCCCGATTTAGCCCACATCGTCCGGGGATGGTGTGGGTAAAAAATAATTGGCTCAAAAATTCAGCAAATAATCCGCTTTATCGGCGTTTTCTACCAGTTTGTCGGCGATGATGCCATTGACTGAGGAGACGATAACTAACAAAATAAGTCATAATGCCCGCCAACAGACCTGTAATCAAACTACCGAAAAATAGCTTTAATAAAAATTCGCCGCTCAAACTCGCCCAATTTTCCGCCCAACTTTGGTTAGAGGCAAAAATACGACTATCGATCGCTTGATTTCCTTGACCTAAAAACAATTCTCCCAATTTATAGTTAAACAAAAACAGGGGAATATAGGTAAAAGGATTACTCACCCAAGTGGCTGCCGCTGCTGCGATTTTATTGCCCCGCACACAGAAAGCTAAAAAAATCGCAATAATGATCTGTAATCCCATCCAGGGAAAGGCCCCAGAAAACACCCCCACCGCTAACCCGCGAGCGATTTCGATCGGATGTCCCTGCAATCGCACCAAGCGAACCCACCAGTAGCGACAGGAGCGCGTCAGACGATTAATTAAGCCATTCCCTTTATTTTTCGCTTTTAATGACCGTGAGCGCATATTTTCGGGATAAATGCTGACAAAATTGATACCGACTTCAATTTTAGCAAGGAGTGATTAAGAGATGTTAAACACAGGGGATACGATCGCCGCCATCGCTACGGCGATCGTTCCGGAACAGGGTAGCATCGGTATTGTCCGTTTATCCGGTAGTGAAGCAGTGGCGATCGCTCGTCAGCTTTTCCATACCCGCAATCGTCAAAAATGGCAAAGTCATCGTCTTCTCTACGGTTATATCCGGCATCCCCAAAGTCAAGCAATTATCGATGAAGCTTTACTGTTGCTCATGTTGGCTCCCCGCTCTTTCACCCGCGAGGATGTGGTGGAATTTCACTGTCATGGTGGCATTATGCCCGTACAACAGGTGTTACAGTTATGTCTAGAAAATGGGGCGCGTTTGGCACAAGCGGGGGAATTTAGCCTGCGTGCCTTTCTCAACGGCAGAATTGACCTAACTCAGGCCGAAAGCGTCGTCGATCTCGTTGGGGCGCGTTCTCCCCAAGCGGCACAATTTGCCCTCGCTGGTTTACAGGGGAAACTCGCTCAACCGATCCGCCATTTGCGCGCCACCTGTCTCGATATTTTGGCCGAAATTGAGGCCCGTATTGACTTTGAAGAGGATTTACCGCCCTTGGATCACGAGGCGGTTCTCCATAGCATAGAACAGGTTTTTTGTCAAGTAAATTTAATTTTGGCCACCGCCGAGCGCGGGGAATTGCTGCGTAGTGGTCTGAAAGTGGCGATCGTGGGGCGGCCGAATGTGGGTAAATCCAGTTTGTTAAATGCTTGGAGTCGGAGCGATCGAGCGATTGTCACCGATTTACCCGGCACTACCCGCGATATTGTCGAATCTCAGCTAGTTGTGGCGGGAATCCCCGTACAAGTCCTCGATACGGCAGGAATTCGCTCGGCCAGCGATCGAGTCGAACAAATTGGGGTGGAACGTTCCCGTCAAACGGCCCGGTCTGCTGATTTAGTTCTCTTAACCGTCTCCGCAGAGTCAGGATGGACCCAGGAAGACGAGGAAATTTATCGCTCTGTCAGCGATCGCCAATTAATTTTAGTGATTAATAAAATTGATTTAGCTCATCCCGAAACGCTAATTTATCCAGCAGAAATTGAGCGAGTTGTCAAGCTGTCGGCCGCCCAAAATCAGGGTATTGAAGACTTAGAAAAAACTATTATTAATGCTGTCCAAAATCAAGAACTACAGGCGGCTAATTTGGATTTAGCCATTAATCAACGACAAGCAGCAGCTTTAACTAGAGCGAAAATTGCTTTGCAACAGGTCAAAAAAACAATTGACCAAAATTTACCTTTTGATTTTTGGTCGATCGATCTGCGTACTGCCATTCAATCCTTAGGAGAAATTACCGGCGAAGAAGTGACTGAATCGGTACTCGATCGCATTTTTAGCCGTTTTTGTATTGGTAAATAAGCAATTAGGAAATCTGGTCAACCAGAAACAAGGTTTTATCCTTTTGTGTTGGGTTAACTGTAGTTTTGTTGAGGATTGTATAACTCAGATATTACTGGAAAAAAAGACTTTCCAAGCGGCCGTAATAATGGCACTCCCCAAAAGGATGATTAATGTCCAGACCTGATTTTTTTGGGTTCCCTCTACCGATCTGAGCCGATTGTCGATGCCTTCAATTTTCCCGTCTAACACTTTAATATCCCCTTTGAGATCGGCTATTCCTATTTCTACTTTTGTCAAGCGCTCATCAATCTTATCGAATTTTTGACTAACTTCCTTGATACTGTCTTTAATTTCTTTAAGGACGACATCCAGGGAATAAGTGACAGTTTCGTTAGACATTGGCTAAACTCCTATACTGCATCTGGTTGGATATAATTTTATCTTAGTCTAGGCTTTAAGAAAATTTTCTTTCAGGAGCGATTAACTGTAGTCTTGTTGAGAATTAGAGAACTCAGATATTACTGGAAAAAAATACTTTCCAAGCAGCCGTAATAATGGCACTTCCCAAAAGGATAATCAATGTCCAGACCTGATTTTTTTGGGTTCCCTCTACCGATCTGAGCCGATTGTCGATGCCTTCGATTTTCTCGTCTAACACTTTAATATCACCTTTGAGATCAGTTACTCCTATTTCTAGTTTGGTTAACCGATCTTCTACCTTGTCAAATCTTTCGTTAACCCGCTTCTCAAGCGAGTCGATCTTTCCCTCAATCCTTGTGAGGACAGCTTCTAGGGAATAAGTAACAGTTTCGTTAGACATTTGGTAAACTCCTATACTGCATCCGGTTGGATATAATTTTATCTTAAGTCTAGGCTTTAAGAAAATTTTCTGTCAGGAGCGGTTAACTGTAGTCTCGGTGAGGATTAGATAACTCAGATATTACTGGAAAAAAAGACTTTCCAACCAGCCGTAAAAATGGCACTTCCCAAAAGGATAATCAATGTCCAGACCTGATTTTTTTGGGTTCCTTCCACTGATTTTAGCCGATTGTCGATGCCTTCGATTTTCTCGTCTAACACTTTAATATCCCCTTTGAGATCGGTTAATCCTATTTCTACTTTTGTCAAGCGCTCATCAATCTTATCGATCTTCCCCTCAATCCTGGTTAGGACAGCTTCTAGGGAATAAGTAACAGTTTCGTTAGACATTGGCTAAACTCCTATACTGCATCTGGTTGGATATAATTTTATCTTAAGTCTAGGCTTTTTGGCATTCCTTACCCTATAGTTAACTTCACTTCTGTCCAACCACTGAGACAGTGTTAGGTGAAAACTTCCCTACTTTCTTGTCACTGATTACCCGTTACTGTTCATTCTCTACGGAAAAACCCTAACCCCAAATTTTTTCGGGAACTTCCTAACATCCCATTCATCTTAAAGCCTAGATTCCGCTGGGAAAAAGGAGGAAATCCAGAGGAGTTTCCGGCTTCTTTCCTAGCCCTCTCGGTTTTCTTTTGGTTTGACACTCCCATCGCACTCATGCGAGGGATTCTTCATTCACAGGGAGATGCCTTGCAAAAGCAGTGCCTTTACTTGGTCTTACTCTCCCTCCAGAAGCAGTAGCGGTATGCC
>VYLF01000266.1_pt1 | contig 18741 bp, 16 predicted proteins | sample 5114371 | NCBI WGS metagenome assembly VYLF01 (sample SAMN12291773, study PRJNA351875) | freshwater metagenome | isolation source: freshwater lake | place: USA: Michigan, Kent Lake | collected 2013-08-15 | reverse complement strand
ATTGCAACACCATGGGCACCGCCTCGACCATGAACGGTCTCGCCGAAGCGCTCGGCTTCTCGCTGCCGGGCTGCGCGGCGATCCCCGCCCCCTATCGCGAGCGCGGCCAGATCGCCTACGAGACCGGCAAGCGTATCGTCGAGATGGTCTGGGAAGACCTCAAGCCCTCGGACATCCTGACCCGCAAGGCATTCGAGAACTGCATCGTCATCAACTCGGCGATCGGCGGCTCGACCAATGCCCCGATCCACATCAACGCGCTGGCCCGCCATATCGGCGTCGAGCTCACGATCGAGGACTGGCAGAAGGTCGGCCACGACGTGCCGCTGCTGGTCAACATGCAGCCGGCCGGCTTCTATCTCGGCGAGGAATTCCACCGCGCCGGCGGCGTGCCGGCTGTGGTGCGCGAACTGATGAAGCACAAGCGGATCCACGAGGACGCGGTGACGGTGAACGGCCGCGGCATCGGCGAGAACTGCAAGGACGCGCCCGTGCCCGACAACGACGTGATCTGGACCTATGACAAGCCCCTGGTGAAGGACGCCGGCTTCCTGGTGCTGAAGGGCAATCTGTTCGATTCCGCGATCATGAAGACGAGCGTGATCTCCAAGGAATTCCGCGACCGCTATCTCAGCAATCCCAAGGACCCCAACGCCTTCGAAGGACGCGCCATCGTGTTCGAGGGACCGGAGGATTACCACGATCGGATCGACGACCCCGCGCTCGACATCGACGAGCGCTGCGTGCTGTTCATCCGCGGCACCGGGCCGATCGGCTATCCCGGCGGCGCCGAGGTCGTGAACATGCAGCCGCCCGCGGCGCTGATCAAGCGCGGCATCCACTCCCTGCCCTGCATCGGCGACGGCCGCCAGTCCGGCACCTCGGGCTCGCCCTCGATCCTGAATGCCTCGCCGGAAGCGGCCGCCAATGGCGGTCTCGCGATCCTCAAGACCGGCGACAAGGTCCGCATCGACCTCAACAAGGGCAGCGCCAACATCCTGATCTCGGACGAGGAACTGAAGAAGCGCCACGCCGAGCTCAAGGCCGCCGGCGGCTTCAAGCATCCGCCGAACCAGACGCCCTGGCAGGAGATCTACCGCAACACCGTCGGCCAGCAGTCGACCGGTGCCTGCATGGAGCTCGCCACGCGCTATCAGAACGTCGCCGGCACGTTCGGCGTGGCGCGGGACAATCATTAGAAACCCAACCGTCATTGCGAGCGAAGCGAAGCAATCCAGTCCATCTCCTCGGAGACAGTGCTGGATTGCTTCGTCGCTTCGCTCCTCGCAATGACGAACCAACAATCGGATTTGGTGAGGAGAGATAAAAATGGCAGACCGGCTCAAGGGCAAGCGCGCCGTCGTCACGGCGGCAGCAGCAGGGATCGGGCGCGCCTGCGCCATCGCCTTCGCGCGTGAGGGCGCGACCGTGATCGCCACCGACATCAACGAGGCCGGCATTGCGAACCTTGCCAAGGAAGGCATCGCCGAAGTCGCGAAGCTCGACGTCCGCAACACCGCCGAGGTCAACGCCTTCGCCAAGCGCGTCGGCAAGATCGACATCCTGCTCAACGCGGCCGGGTTCGTGCATCACGGCACGATCCTGGAGTGCTCGGAGGAGGATTTCGACTTCTCGTTCGATCTCAACGTCAAGTCGATGCACCGGACCATCAAGGCGTTCCTGCCCGACATGCTCGCGGGCGGCGGCGGCAGCATCGTCAACATCTCGTCCTGCGCGGCGCTGCGGCCGCCGGCCAACCGTTATGTCTACAGTTCGTCCAAAGCCGCCGTGTCGCTGCTGACCCGCGCGGTCGCACTCGACTTCATCACCAAGGGCATCCGCTGCAATTCGATCTGCCCGGGCACCGTTGAAACGCCGTCGATGCTCGACCGCGCCGCCGCGCAGGGGCCGCAGGGCAAGGAGATGTTCATCTCCCGCCAGAAGATGGGCCGGCTCGGCACCGCCGAGGAGATCGCGTCCATGGCGGTCTATCTCGGCAGCGACGAGAGCGCCTTCACCACCGGCGTCGATCTCGTCGTCGACGGCGGCTACATGCTCTGACGCCGGGAGCCCAGCATGAACAGGATCGACCTCGAGGGCCGCGTCGCGATCGTCACCGGCGGTGCGCAGGGCTTTGGCCGCGCCATCGCCCAGCGCTTCGTCGCCTCCGGCGCGAAGGTCGCGATCTGGGATTTCGATGCCGCGCTGGCCGAGACGACCGCAAGGGAGATCGGCGGCGGCAGCCAGGTCTTCAAGGTCGACGTCACCGACACGGCCGCGGTCGAGCAGGCCCGCGATGCCACGCTCGAAGCCTTCGGCAAGATCGACATCCTCGTCAACAATGCCGGCATCGCCGGCGTCAACAAGCCGGTGTGGGAGACCGATCTCGAGGAATGGCGCAAGGTGCTGCGCATCAACCTCGATGGTCCGTTCATCGTCAGCAAGGCGATCGTGCCGTTGATGCTGACACAGAAATACGGCCGCATCGTCAACATTGCCTCGATCGCCGGCAAGGAAGGCAACCCGAACGCCGCGCATTATTCGGCCTCCAAGGCCGGCCTGATCGCGTTGACGAAATCGCTCGGCAAGGAACTCGCCGGGCACGACATCCTGGTCAACGCGGTGACGCCGGCGGCCGCAAAGACCGCGATCTTCGACCAGATGACGCAGCAGCACATCGATTTCATGCTGTCGAAGATCCCGAAGGGCCGCTTCGTGCTGGTGGAGGAGCTTGCCGCGATGGTGGCCTGGCTCGCCTCGGAGGATTGCGCGTTCTCGACGGGTGCGGTGTTCGACATCTCCGGCGGACGGGCGACCTACTGAGATGACGACGATCCGGGAAGGCGGATGCCTGTGTGGCGCGGTGCGGTTCAAGGCGGAAGGTGAGCCGCTCAACGTCCGCGTCTGCCATTGCCGCATGTGCCAGAAGGCCATGGGGGCGCCGTTCTTTGCCCGGGCGCAGTTCGATCAGCGCGCGCTGACGATTGAGGGCGAGACCGGCCGCTACGCCTCTTCCGAGGCCATCGACCGGGTGTTCTGCAAGGCTTGCGGCACGCGGCTGTTCGCGTGGCGGCGAAACGGCACGCTGGCGGGCGTCTCACTCTCGGTCTTCGACGACCGCAACGCCTTTGCGCCGACCGAGCACATCTGGGTCTCGGAAAAGCCGGCCTGGCTGACCATCGATGATGGCCTGCCGCAACATCCGGGGACGATTCCGGCATAGCGCGTACCTCGTCGGTCCCGGATCGCCCGGCATCTCCACCGTGGCATTTCGGAACCGGCCGCCCTATGTAGAGCCGGTGCGTTGCTGCACCGCGCGTCAAGCCGGGTCGTCTGCAAGGCCGCAGGCAAACCGGGTGGACGAGACGTGAACATTTCCTTCTATGACCTCTCGGTCTGGGTACTGCCGCTGGTGCTCGCCATCACCTTTCACGAGGCCGCGCATGCCTTCGTCGCCCACCGGCTCGGCGACAATACGGCCTGGCAGCTCGGGCGGGTCAGCTTCAATCCGCTCAAGCACATCGACCCGTTCGGCACCGTGATCCTGCCGGCGATGCTGCTGTTTGCGCACTCGCCATTCCTGTTCGGCTACGCCAAGCCGGTGCCGGTCAATTTCCGCAACCTCAATCATCCCCGGCTCGACATGGTCTGGGTGGCGCTGGCCGGGCCCGCGACCAACATCCTGCTGGCGCTGGCGGCGGCGCTGGCCCTGCATGCGGTGCCGCTGGCCCCGGCGGGTTCGGCGCAATGGATCTTCGACAATTTGAAGAATGCGCTGCTCATCAACGCGGTCCTGGCGGTCTTCAACATGATGCCGATCCCGCCGCTCGACGGCGGGCGGGTCGCGGTCGGGCTGCTGCCGCGTCCGTTCGCCCTGCCGCTCGCCCGGCTCGAGCCATACGGGATGCTGATCCTGCTCGCCTTTTTGATCCTGCTCCCGCTGGCCGGTTCGCAGTTCGGTCTAAATCTTGATGTTATTTCAGCAATACTGCGAACGTTGACCGGTTATGTGATTCAGGCTGTTCTCTTTCTGACGGGCAACGCGTAGTTGGACTGCAACCCCCGTACACCAGCCGAAGGGCCCGAGGCCGACTTGGTCAAAGCTGCCGATATGCTGATCGCGCGACGCGCCGACACCCGGGCCCGCGGCGATTTCGCCACCTGGAAGATGATGGCCAAGCTGAACGGCGGGTCCGCCCTGCCGCCGCAGGCCCAGGAATTCCTGGCAAGCTACCGCACGCTGCTGGAGCGGATGAGCGAGAGCGAGGCCACCGAGGCCACCATCGCGGCCATCTATCGGGCCTACTACGCCGAGATGGGCGGCGCCGGTACGCCGCCGGACGTCCTGCCCCGTCAGGCCGAGCCGGCTACGGACAATGTTACCGCCTTCCGCCGTCCCGCCCCCCCGCCGAAGAAGGCGAGCTTCTTCGGGTCAACTGCCTCGGGCGGAACCGCCAAGCGGCCGCTGCCGGTGGCACTGATCTTCGTCTGCCTGGCCGTGGTCTATGTGGGGATCCGGCTCTACTGGCGCTGAGCCGCGCAAGCCTCCCAATTGCGAACTCTATGCGCCATGACCGAGCGCGCGGCTGATGGCTGCGGCGTGATGGATCACGATTTTGGCGACCCGCCCCACTTCGCTCAGCGGCGTTTTCCAAGCCGGACCACTCACGCTGACGGCGGCGAATACGCGGCCTGAAAGATCGCGGATCGGGGCGCCCACGCAGTTCAAGCCCGGCTGATGCTCGGCCTGATCGACCGAATAGCCGCGGTTGCGCGTCAGTTCCAGTTCCTGCCGCAGCAAGGCGGGATCCGTTATTGTTGTGTCGGTGAAGCGAGCAAGCCCCTCGGCGAGAAAAGCATCGAGCACGGCATCGGGTTGAAACGCCAGGATCGCCTTGCCGACACTCGTGCAATGAGCCGGCGCGGATTCCAGGAATGCGCCTGAAGGCGCGTCTAGCTGGGATTCCGACCTGCCGATAACGACCGCGTGGCGTCCGTCGAACACCGCGAGATGGACGACCTGTCCAGTGAGGCGACCGAGCGCCTCGACATAGGGACGCGCCTCGCGGTGAAGATCCATGTTGGCGAGCACCGTATTGCCAAGTTCGTACAGTTTGAGACCCAATCGATAGCGATCGCGATTGCGATCCTGATCGAGCAAGCCGGCCTCTCGCATCGATGAGAGCAACCGGTGGGTTGTGCTCCGGGGGTAACCGGTGCGCTGGCAGATTTCGGCCAGCGAAAGCGCGCGTGCGGTGCGCGAAAAAACTCCGAGGACGCGAACCACTTTGGTGAGGGACTTCAGCCCCTCGTCCGAACGCGTGACAGCCTGCGGTCGATCGACACTGTTCATAAGGCACCATGTTCCGGATATCGGAATAGCATCATCATATTCGGGATATAACCACAAAAGATCTCTCTTTATCCCGCATTGTAGGATTCTATCCCGAAATTTGTTTGACAGCAAATTTGGCCGCCGCAACAGTGAAGGCGTTGAAGACGTCAAAAGCGGACGGACAAACCGTCTTGAAGGAAGCGCACGAGACCCTGCCTCTCTCCCATCCGGGACCGCACCCGAGGCACGCCGAGGTCGCTCAATTCAGTCCGGCCCGATCCGCAACCAAAGGAGCGCACCGTGTCGACTGCCGTACTCGAGAAGCCAAAACCGAAAGCCACCCATCTTCGCGACGCCCTGACCGGCATCCTTCCCCCGTTCACGATGCCGTTCGACCGGCACGGCGAGATCGTCTTCTCTGCGATCAAGGAGCAGGTCGACTTCGCGATCGAGAAAGGCGTGAACGGAATCGTGGTCGGCGGCAGCACCGGCGAAGGCCATACGCTCGGAGCCGACGAGTTCACCAAGGTGATGCATGCGAGCTACGACGCTCTGGGCAGCCGCAAGCCCTTTGTCGTCGGCCTTATCGTCAACAGCACCCGCGAGGCGATCGAGCGCGTGCGGGCGCTGCGCGATCTTGACATCGCCGCGCTCCAGATCACGCCGGTGCACTATCTGTTCAAGCCGAGCGCCGAAAACACGGTCGAACATTTCCGTCACATCTACGAGGAGACCGGCATCCCGATCCTCATCTACAACGTGATCCCCTGGAATTATCTCAGCGTCGAATTGATGCTCCGCGTGATGCGCGAAGTCCCCGGCGTGGTCGGCATGAAGCAGAGCTCGGGCGACCTCAAATCGGTCTCCGACCTGATGGGCAGCGTCTCGCCCGACAACGTCGTGCTGAGTGGCATTGATGCCCTGCTCTATCCTTCGTTCGCTCTCGGTGCTCACGGTGCGATCAGCGCGCTGACTGCCGCCCTGCCCGGCACGTGTGTGAAGTTGTGGAAAGCCGTGCAGGCCAAGGACCACGACACCGCTCTCGACATCCACAACAAGCTCAACAAGCTCTGGAACGTGCTGCGTCACGACAATCTGCCGGCTTGCGTCAAGTTCATCCAGCATCGGCAAGGGCTCGGCTTCTTCCATCCGCGCGCTCCGATGGATGAGGTCGGCGACGAGCAGAAAAAGGTGATCACCGAGGCACTGAGAGGCCTCGACATCTGACGCCCTCTTCGCGCGGCTCACTTCGACCAAACACCTTATCGAACAGCGCATCCACGCTCCTCCCGAGCGGGTGAGCGCGGCTATCCGATCGAACCATGGCGCAGGGCCGGTGAGCCGCGCCCTTTCACGAAATCAAGAACATCAGGGGAGAAACATGAGCGAACAAAATCTCGCGGCAGGCAACACGATGGACCTGCCGGTGCGCAGCAACTCGAAGCTGGCAACAGTCGTTGGCTCGAGCCTGATCGGCACGACGATCGAATTCTACGACTTCTTCATTTACGGGACGGCGGCGGCGCTGGTATTTCCGCGCGTGTTCTTTCCTACATTGTCGCCCTATGCCGGCATCATGGCCGCCTATGCAACGCTCGCGATCCCGTTCCTCACACGCCCTCTCGGCGCCATCGTCTTCGGACATTTCGGCGATCGTTTCGGCCGTAAGGCCACGCTCGTCACCTCACTTGCCATCATGGGACTTTCGACCTTCGCGATAGGCTTGGTGCCGAGCTACGACAGCATCGGGCTTCTTGCGCCTGTGATCATTGTCCTCCTGCGTCTCATGCAGGGCTTTGCCATTGGCGGCGAATGGGGCGGTGCGGCAACGATGATCGTGGAATACGCGCCGGCTGGCCGACGCGGATTCTTCGGGACATTCGTCCAACTCGGGAACGTCATCGGCCTGTTCACGTCGACGCTGGTCTTTGCCCTGCTGCCTCAGGACAGCCTCAACGGCGACGGCTGGCGGTTGCCCTTCCTGATTAGCATCCTGCTGCTCGCAGTCGGTTCCTTCATCCGCAGCAAGGTCGACGAAAGCCCCGTGTTCGAGGCCGCGGCGCGCAAGTCGCAGGCCACGCAACGAGCACCGATCATGGAGATCCTGCGCAATGGAAAGAGGCCGGTGCTGATCGCCATGGGCATGCGCACCGGCGAGATCATACTCGGGTGGCTGGTCATCGGCTTCCTGCTCTCCTACGCGACACGCACTGTCGGCCTCACCTCGCATCACGTGCTGATCGCACTGCTGGGAGCGAGCGGCGTCGGCATCATCACCGTTCCCCTGTTCGGTGCGCTCTCCGACAGGGTAGGCCGGCGCCCGGTATACCTTTTCGGAGCCTGTCTGGCTGCGATGTTCGCCTTCCCATTATTCTGGCTGATCAACACCGCCAATCCGGTGCTGTTCTTCCTCGCGATCGTGTTCGGCTATGCCGTCGCACTTGCCGCCATGTTTGCGGTCCAGCCGGCATTTTTCTCCGAAAGCTTTTCGACGGGCGTACGTTACACCGGCATCTCGCTGGGCTTTCAATTGGCAAACATTATCGGCGGATTGACCCCGATGATTGCGACTTTCCTCGTAGCACAGGCAGGCGGCGCCTCCTGGCCGATCTCCGTATTCCTGATGATCGGCTGCGCGATCACTGCGGGATGTGTGCTCTCTACGACGGAGACGGCGGGACGGAAACTGAGCTGAGCGATCGCAGCGCTCCGTCAGGCGCAACCGAGATCCGCATCGCCTTCGGCGGTGCGTATCTCACCGAAGGTACCAATCTCGAAAGCGACCTCGACCTACCCGATCGCCTCGCCGAGGTCTGCGCCAGTGGCTTGCGCGTGCGATTACTTCGGCTTCTTGAAGTTCACCGGCAAGCTGAACGCAAACTGATCCTCGGTGAGTTCGGCCGGCGGCACCGGCACGGGATCCGAGCGACGGACCATGGCGATGGCTTCGTTGTCGAAGGCCGGATCGCCCGAGGATTCCGCGATATCCACGGACACGACATTGCCGCGGCGGTTGAGGACCAGGCTGAGCTTGACGGTGGTCGTCTTGCTCTTGTCCTTCGGGTAGCGCTTGTGCAGTTCGAAATAGGCGCTGAGCCGCTTGCCCCATTCCGCCGTGAGCTTGCGCAGGTCCTTGCCGATGCCCTGATGCGGCGCCGCCGCCTTCTCGTCCTCGCGCGCGTTCTGGTCGAGCGACTGCTTGGCCGATTCCACGGAGTTCGGCGCCTCTTCGACCGCCTGTGTCTCGACCTTGGCCACCTTCGTGGTCTCTTCGACCGGCTTCTTGGAATCGTTCTCCGTCACGAGCCGGTCGGGATCTTCCGCCTCCTGCGGCATCTCCTTCGGAAGATCGGTCTCCTTGAGTTCGGCCTGCTGCTGCATCTGCTGCGGCTGGAACTGGGAAGCTTCGCTGTCCGGTCCCGGCGGCAGGTCGGTCTCGGGCAGCTTCGGCGAGGTCATCTCGACGGCGTATTCGGCGCCGTTCGCGCCGAGACCGTCGTCGCCGTCGTCCCCCCGCAGATTCGCCAGCGCCAGCGCCGCACCGCCCACATGCAGGGCAAGCGCCGCCACCGCGGCCAGAATCCACAGCCGACGCGACGATTTCACCTCGGTGACGGGCTCGGACATCGCTCCAGACTCAGGGTTGCGGCGCCGCCTGTGCCGGTACGGCCGACGCAGGCGGGCCTTCGAGCGCGACCAGTTTGACCTTCGAATAACCGCCGGAGCGCAGCAATTCCATGACGCCCATCAACTCGCCATAGGGCACGGCGCGATCGGCGCGCAGGAACACGTATTTGTCCTTGCCCATTTCGGGCAGGGTGTCGAGCGAGCCGATCAATTCGGTCCGCTTCACCGGATTCTCCCCGATCGCCAGGGTCAGGTCGGGCTTGATGCTGACATAGGTCGGCTTGTCCGGCTTCTTCTGCGGCGTCGCGCTCGAGGTCGGCAGATCGATCGGCAGGTCGACCGTGGACAGCGGCGCCGCCACCATGAAGATGATCAGCAGCACCAGGATGACGTCGATGAACGGCGTGACGTTGATGTCGTGCGTCTCGCCGAAATCGTCGTCATCGTCGTTGTCGGTGAGCGAGACGGCCATGGTTCACTCCGCCGCGCGCGAATGCACGCTGCCGTGGCTGCGGTCGAGATCGCGCGACAGCAGCCGCCCCGCCGCACCCGAGGCACGATTGACGAGTTCGAGATAGCTCTTCGTCACCCGCGAGAAGTGATTGTAGATGATGACCGCGGGGATGGCGGCGACGAGGCCGATCGCGGTGGCGAGCAGCGCCTCGGCGATACCGGGCGCGACGACTGCCAGATTGGTGGTCTGGGACTTCGAGATCCCGATGAAGCTGTTCATGATGCCCCAGACCGTGCCGAACAGACCGACGAAGGGCGAGGTCGAGCCGACGGTGGCGAGCACGCCCATGCCGACGCGGATGCGCCGCGCTTCGGCACGCACGATCTCCTGGAAGCTCGAGGCCGCACGCTCCTTGATGCCGGAGTCGCTGGACAGGCCCGCCGACATCCGCGCCTCGCGCAGCGCGGCGGCGAGGAAGGACGGCAGGATCCCTTCGCGCGCGCCCAGCGCCATCTGGGCTTCCGCCAGCGACCGCGCCTCGGCGATCTTCTTCAGCGCCGCGCGCAGCTTGGTCGAGGCCACCGACAATTCGATCGACTTGGCGATGAACACGGTCCACGTCATCAGCGAGGCGAAGGCCAGCCCGATCATCACCGCCTTGACGACGATGTCCGCCGACATGAACATCATCCAGGGCGACAGTTCCTTCATGGCGGGCGCGACGGCCGGTGCCGCTTCCGCCTTCGGAGCCGCGGGGGCGGCCATCGGCGCGGGCGACGGCTGGACGGCCGCAGGTGCGGTGGCCGCCGGCTGGGTTTGTGTCTGGGCGGAAACAGGGGATACGAGCCAGACGGCCGCCAGCATGAAAGCTGCGACGAGGCGTGCCGGTAAGGGAATGATCTTCATAGTTCGGCCCAGTAGCGAATGAGATTGTGATAGATACCCGTCAATTTGACCGTTTCGGGATCGTCACGCCCGAGCCGCTCCACCAGCGCCTGTATCGCGGTGTCGAGATCGAAGATCATGCTCCGGGCTTGATCGTCCCGTATCATGCTCTGGAGCCAGAAGAAAGACGCAACCCGCGTCCCCCTCGTCACCGGCGTCACCAGATGCAGGCTGGTCGATGGATAGAGCACGCAGTCGCCGGCCGGCAACTTGACTTCGTGGGAGCCGTAGGTGTCCTCGATCACAAGTTCGCCACCATCGTACTCTTCCGGCTCGGCCAGGAACAGGGTCACCGACAAGTCTGTCCGGATGCGAAGGCCGGTGAGCCGGTCGCCGCGGATGGCATTGTCGACATGCAGGCCGAAATGATGCCCACCGCTCGCCGCATAGCGGTTGAACAGCGGCGGGAAGATCTGGAGCGGCACCGCCGCCGCGATGAAGCGCGGGTTCGACGTCAGCGCCGAGATGACGCGGTTGCCGAGCCTGCGCGCGACCTCGCTGTCCGGCGGCAGCTGCTCGTTGCGTTTGACCATGGCCGATTGCGCGCCTGCGGTCGAGCGACCGTCTTCCCAGTCGCTGGCATCCATGATGCGGCGGAAATCCGCCACATCATCCTTGCTGAGAATACCGGACAGGCACGTCAACATGATCAGAACTTCGCCGACGTGATGATGTAGAACGCACGCCCCGGCGCCACCGCGACGAACGGCACCGCACTGCGGTACAGCGTGTCGTAGTAGAGCTTGTTGGTGAGGTTCTGGGCGTAGAGCTTCATGCTCCAGTTCTTGTCGATCTGCTTCTCGACGAAGGCATCGAAGCGCCAGTAGCTCGGCAGTTCGTTGCCGGTATTGGCCGCGAAAGTGCCGCCATAGACCTTCGAGCGGTACACCGCCTGCCCGCCGAGCTCCCAGCCGCCGTCGAACTTGTACTTGGTCAGCATGCTGAACGACTGATGGGCAACGTTGGCGAGCTTCAGGCCGAGGTTGGAGGAAACGCCGCTCTGCGTGACCTTCGACTGCATCAGCACCAGGCCGCCGAAGATGCTCCAGCGATCGGTAAGCTTGCCCTCGACCTCGAAGTCGACGCCCTGGATCCGGTAGGCCGCGCCCGAGGTGAGTACTCCGTTCACGGTCTCACGGGCGTTGTCCTTGGTTGTCTGGAACAGTGCGCCGGTGACGAGGAGGTGGCGATCCGCCAGCTCCCATTTAGTTCCGACTTCAGCCGCCTTGTTGCGCTCGGGCCCGAGCAGAATCGTCGAGTTGGCGGGAACGCCGCCGTAGTCCGTGCCGGTGGCGTCGAGCTCCGACCCGAACGGATTGGACGAGGTTGCATAGGCGGCGTAAATGCTGCCGATCGAAAGCGGCTTGTACACCGCGCCGACATTGTAGTTCACGAGGTCGGCGTTCTGCTTGAGCCAGGCCGAATTGGTCGACGAACTCTGGCTGTAGCCATCGTAACGTACGCCGCCATTTAGGATGACCGTGTCCTGCCAGTTTGCGGTGTCCATGACATAGACGCTGGTGGTGTTCACCCCGTAGCGGGTCGGGTTGCCGGCCAGGGATGGATAGCCGAAGCCGGTCAGATAAGTGTATTGCGGGGAGGCCAGGTTGACGCCAGAGATCGCACCATTGCTGGTGAATGGCGAGCCGGCGAGTTCCGAAGCAAGCCCCGCGTAGCGGTCGATCGAGATGTTCTCGTTGGAATACTCGACGCCGAAGACCGCCGTATGCTTGACCCCGCCGGTATCGAGCTTGAACGTGGCCTCGTTCTGGTTGGCCCACACGTCGACGGTCTGATACCGGCTCTGCGCGCTTGCCGTGGTGGTCCAGAGCAGCGGGTTGGGATTGGTCGTGACGGGGTTCTGCGGCAGGGTGCCGATATAGTTCAGCAGCGAATGTTCGCCGCGCACCTTGCTGGTCAGCGTGATGGCCTCGTTGACCTTGTATTCGATCGTGCCGGTGCCGAAATCCTGCCGCGCGGTCTGGAAGTCGCGATTGAGGAAACCGTACCAAGTGTTGCGCGGAATGCCGGCGGACGTGACCGGTACATTGCCCTGCTTGTAATAGGGCACGCCGAAATCGGGATAGCCGCTCAGATCCGTATGGACGTAGTTCGTGGTGATCTTGATGTCGCTGGTCGGGGTATACTTGGTCGAAACGAAGGTCCCCCAGCGATTGTCGGTGACATAGTTGCGGCCGGCGACATTGGCATCCTGGAACACGCCGCCGGTGCGCACCGAGAAAGTCGGATCGATGACCTGGTTGACGTCGAGCACAACTCGCTTAGTCTGGTCGGTGCCGAACTCGGTGTCCATGCGCTTGAAATTGACGTCGCCCGCCTGCTTGGTGACGATGTTGATCGCGCCGCCTGCGGTGCCGCGGCCGGCATAGGACGAGGCGGGACCGCGCAGGATCTCGATCTGCTCGGTGAAGAAGTTCTCGCGGATGGAGACGGCGGGATCGCGGATGCCGTCGATGAAGACGTCGTTGCGGGCATCGAATCCGCGGATGAAGAAGCGGTCGCCGAAGGCATTGCCACCCTCGCCCGAGCCCAGAGTCACGCCCGCGGTGGAGCGCCCAATTTCCTTCAGCGTGGTGGCGTTCTTGTCCTCGAGCACCTCCTTGCTGAGCACCGTGATCGTCTTCGGCGTATTCAGCATCGGTTCCGGAAACTTGCCGGACGCCTGGACGCGGTCGACCTTGTAGGGCGCGGCGGGATCGGCATAGGGATTGCGATCGACTTCGCCGCTCGGTGCCGTCGGGGCGGCCTGTTGCGCTCCCTGCTGGCGCTGCGCGGCGCGGCGTAGCGCGTTGCGCGCACGGACCTGCTCGGGCGACGGCTTCGACGCCGCCGGACGCGGACGCTCGACGGGCGCATCGACATTCACAGGCGGCAGATTTGTCTGCTGCGCCTGCGCCCCGCTCGACACCGACGCGACGGCGATCAGACTCGCGACCGCCGAGACCTTCTTGCCGGAAATTCCCGTGAACCTCTCATCCGCCTGATCGAATGCTGCGACCGACCGCAACGATTTCGGTGCCACCATCTGCCCCATAACAACACGCCCCAAATTTTCTGTTCGTTCGTTCACGCTGACGAACGATGCAGTCGTTGGTATCGGCGGCAAAATAGGTGGTCAATGTAAGCCGGCGGCGAGAGCCCCTTGAAAACGTCCAGATGAAAGCAATTCTAAACTGGAGTTTGAAACCATTCTAAATAGAGACTGGAGTCGTTCTAAAGACGCGCGCAAGCATCGCAAGATCCGCGCCGCGCTCAGTCGCTGCTCGGTGGCTTCATCAGCGAGAACAATTCATCGACGGTCTTCTGCGCGACGGCACGCACGCGATCGGTCCCTTCCGCACCCGCGATGTTGACGCCATTGACGACCGCCTTGATCTCGTCGCGGAAGTCGGTGAGGAACCGCAAGGGATCACGCTGCTCGTTGGCGACGCGCGCGATCAATCCGGTGATCAGGATCTGACACGCGATCAGTTTGCCGTTCAACTCGTCCATGCCACACTCCGCTTGCGAAGCCGATATGGACGATGCCGATTTTGCTGACAACACAAACGGCGCCTGCGCGACTTAGAACCGTTCTTGGCGTGCGCCCTGCCCGCGCGCGTCCGGGAGAGCCCACATCGTCACCTTGCAGCGCCGAAAGTTTGCACGCAGCCGGGTCACACCGTGAAAATCCGGCGCTGCTCATTGGCGCGCCAGAGGTCTGCCCAGGCCGTGCAAAGCTTGCCAATTGTTTAGGATTATCAAGACATAGTGCTGTTTACACTCGAACTTGGCGTGTATTATACAAAGCCGCTGGAACCGTTTGATTGCCCCACAATTCGTAGCTTCGGGCATACGAGCCAAGACGAGCCGCCATGACCAAATCACGGCCGATCCTTTGGATTTTGACGATCGCGGCCGTGGCCTCCGCGGGCTATTACGGTTGGCAGAAATACGGCGCAGCCGACGCGGCCAGGACGCAGGCCGCGCAAAAGGGCCCGCCGCGCGCACCGGCCGTCCCGGTCAGCGTCGCGCCGGTCCAAAAGGTCGACTTCCCGGTCTACCTGACCGGGCTTGGCACGGCGCAGGGCTTCAACACCGTTCAGGTCCGGACCCGGGTCGACGGGCAGATCGACAAGATCGCCTTCACCGAAGGCCAGATCGTCAAGGAAGGCGAGCTTCTGGCCTCGATCGATCCCCGCCCCTATCAAGCCGCGCTCGACCAGGCCAAGGCCAAGAAGGCGCAGGACGAGGCAAATCTGGCCAACGCCAATCTCGAGCTCCAGCGCGCCACCAAGCTCGGCGAATTCGCCACCGTCCAGCGCGTCGACACGCAACGCTCCACCGTCGCGCAGCTCACCGCCCAGATCGCCGCCGACCAGGCCGCCATCTCCAACGCCCAGACCCAGCTGGATTACACCCAGATCAAGGCGCCGATCACCGGCGTTGCCGGGTTGCGCCTCGTCGATGTCGGCAACATTGTCACCGCCTCGACGCAGACGGGCATCGTCACCATTTCGCAGATCGAGCCGATCTCGGTGATTTTCACCGCGCCCGAGGATCAACTGCCCTACATCGCCGAAGGGCAGAAGGCCGGAGAGCTGAAGGTGATCGCCTTCACCACCGACGGCAAGAAGACGCTGGCCGAAGGCAAGCTGTCCGTCATCAACAATCAGGTCGACACGAGCAGCGGGACCATTCGCCTCAAGGCGGTGTTCGACAACAAGGAACGCGCGCTGTGGCCGGGACAGTCGGTCTCCACACGTCTTCTGGTGCGCACGCTGAAGGATGCGACGGTGGTTCCGGACGACGCGGTCCAGCACTCGACCAATGGTCTTTATGCCTACACGGTCAACCAGGAGAACAAGGCCGAGCTCCGCAAGATCAAGGTCAACTACTCCATCGACGGACGTTCGGTCGTCGAGGAAGGCTTGACCCCCGGCCAGCAGGTGATCACCGGCGGCCAGTTCAAGGTCCAGCCCGGCAGCCTGGTCTCGACGGCGGTCGCAAGCTCTGATCCGGCACAGAACAAGGTTCGACAGGAATGACCGAGGGCGGGATTTCGGCACCTTTCATCCGTTATCCCATCGGCACCTCGCTGCTGATGGCCGGCATTCTCTTCGTCGGTCTCGTCGCCTATCCGCTTCTGCCGGTCGCGCCGCTGCCGCAGGTCGACTTTCCCACCATCCAGGTCACGGCCAATCTACCGGGCGGCAGCCCCGAGACGATGGCGTCGTCGGTGGCGCAGCCGCTGGAGCGCCAATTCGCCCAGATCCCCGGCATCGCGCAGATGACGTCGACGAGCTATCTCGGCACGGCGTCGATCACGATCCAGTTCGATCTGAACCGCAACATCGACGGCGCGGCCAATGACGTGCAGGGCGCGATCAACGCCGCCAGCGGCCAGTTGCCGAAGAACCTGCCCTCGCCGCCGACCTACCGCAAGGTCAACCCGGCCGACGCGCCGATCCTGCTCTTGTCCGCGACATCGGACACCCTGCCCCTGACCACCGTCAGCGACGCGGTCGACGCGCAGCTCGCCCAGCAGATCAGCCAACTCACCGGCGTGGCTCAGGTCTTCATCGGCGGCCAGCAGAAGCCGTCCATCCGCATCCAGATCGATCCGGCCAAGCTCGTCGCCAAGGGCCTGTCGATGGAGGACGTGCGCAGCCAGATCGCGATCACCACGGTCGACAGCCCCAAGGGCAATATCGACGGCGAGAAGCGCGCCTATACCATCTATGCCAACGACCAATTGACCCAGTCCAAGGACTGGAACGACGTCATCATCGCCTATCGCAATGGCGGACCGCTCAGAATCCGCGACATCGGCCAGGCGGTGAGCGCGGCCGAGGACGCCAAGCAGGCGGCCTGGGCCAACGGCAAGCGCGGCGTGTTCCTGGTGATCTTCAAGCAACCGGGCGCCAACGTCATCGAAACCGTCGACCGCATCAAGGCGACCCTGCCCCGTCTGGTGGCGGCGATCCCGCCCGCGATCAAGATCGAGGTGATCAGCGACCGCACCACGACCATCCGGGCCGCGGTCGAGGACGTCCAGTTCACGCTCATTCTGACCATCGCGCTGGTGGTCGCCGTCATCTTCATCTTCCTGCGCAGCTTCTGGGCGACGGTCATCCCGACCATTACGGTTCCGCTGGCCCTGCTGGGGGCCTGCGCTCTGATGTGGCCATTCGGATATTCGCTCGACAATCTGTCGCTGATGGCCCTGACCATCGCGGTCGGGTTCGTCGTCGACGACGCCATCGTGATGCTCGAGAACATCACGCGCTACATCGAGGAAGGCGAGACGCCGATGGCGGCCGCCTTCCGGGGATCCAAGGAGATCGGCTTCACCATCGTGTCGATCAGCATCTCGCTGGTCGCGGTGCTGATTCCGCTGCTGCTGATGGGCGGCATCATCGGCCGCCTGTTCCGCGAATTCGCGGTGGTGCTGGCGATGACGATCTTCGTCTCGATGTTCGTGTCGCTGACGCTGACGCCGATGATGGCCTCGCGCTTCCTGCGCTCCCACGGCGAGGTCACCCACGGCAAGTTCTATCAGTGGAGCGAGCGCGCGTTCGATGCGATGCTGCGCGGCTACGTCTATGTGCTCGACCATGCCCTGGCCTGGCGCCGCACCACGCTGGCGATCTTCTTCGCGACCCTGGGCCTTTCGGTCTACCTGTTCGTCCTGATCCCCAAGGGCTTCTTCCCGCAACAGGACGTCGGACTGATCACCGCAACCTCGGAAGCTTCCCAGGACATCTCGTTCAAGGAGATGCAGCGGCGGCAGGTCGAACTCGGCAAGGTCGTGATGGACGATCCCGACGTCGCCTCGGTCGCGATGAACATCGGCGGCAGTGGCCGCGCCGGAAACAACGGCAACATGTTCATCACGCTGAAGCCGCGCGACCAGCGTGAGGCCTCGGCGCAGCAGATCATCGCGCGGCTGCGTCCCAAGCTCGAGAAGGTGCCCGGCGCCCGACTCTACATGCAGGCGGCCCAGGACATCCGGCTCGGCGGCCGACCGACGCGCACCCAGTTCGAGTTCACGCTACAGGACGCCGATCTCACCGAGCTCAACGACTGGGCGCCGAAGATCCTCGCCAAGATGCAGACGCTGCCGGAGCTGCGCGACGTCGCCACCGACCAGCAGACCCAGGGTACGACCGTCCAGCTCAAGATCAACCGCGACACCGCCGCGCGCTACGGCATCCAGCCCCAGCTGATCGACGACACGCTCTACGACGCGTTCGGCCAGCGCCAGGTCACGCAATATTTCACGCAGCTCAACACGTACAAGGTCATCCTCGAGATCCTGCCGGAGATGCAGGGCAATCTCGACAGCCTCAACAAGCTCTATCTGAAGTCTCCGCTGACCGGCGACCAGGTGCCGCTGTCGACCTTCGCCAGCTGGAGCACCGATCCGGTGCGTCCGCTCTCGATCAGCCACCAGGGCCAGTTCCCGGCGATCACGATCAGCTTCAATCTCGCCCAGGGCGTCGCGCTCGGCCAGGCCACCGAGGCCGTGCAGAGAGCGATGGCCGAACTCGGCGCGCCGCCGACGCTGAATTCGAGCTTCCAGGGTACGGCGCAGGCGTTCCAGCAGTCGCTCGGCACCGTGCCGCTGCTGATCCTGGCCGCGCTTGTCGTGGTCTATCTGATCCTCGGCATCCTCTACGAGAGCTACATTCACCCGATCACGATCCTGTCCACGCTGCCTTCGGCGGGCGTCGGCGCGCTCGCGATCCTGATGGCCGCCGGATTCGATTTCAGCCTGATCGCGCTGATCGGCGTCATCCTGCTGATCGGCATCGTCAAGAAGAACGGCATCATGATGGTCGACTTCGCGATCGCCGCCGAACGCGACGAGCACAAGACGCCTGAGGAATCGATCCGTCAGGCCGCCATCCTGCGCTTCCGGCCGATCATGATGACGACGATGGCCGCCCTGCTCGGCGGCGTGCCCCTGATGCTCGGCCACGGCACCGGCGCGGAAATCCGTCAGCCGCTCGGCTACGCCATGGTCGGCGGCCTGATCGTCAGCCAGGCGCTGACGCTGTTCACGACCCCGGTGGTCTATCTCTATCTCGACAGGCTCAACAACTGGTTCTCCGGCTGGGGCCGCTCCGGCGGCGAAGGCGAGAACACGCACGAGCACGGCACGGTCAAGCAGGCCGCGGAGTGAACTTGCGCCGCGGCGCCCGCGACGCTACAGCGAGGCCCTGTTCACGCCAACGCAGTTTCGTCATGCCCATGCAATCCAGACTTGCCGTTTTCGCAGCCGCCCTGATCCTGTCCAGCGGCGCGGCTTTCGCCCAGCAGGGCGCCAAGAAGAATGCGGCTCCGCCCGCCGCGGCCGCCCAGCCCGCGCCCGCCC
>VYLF01000254.1_pt1 | contig 19607 bp, 16 predicted proteins | sample 5114371 | NCBI WGS metagenome assembly VYLF01 (sample SAMN12291773, study PRJNA351875) | freshwater metagenome | isolation source: freshwater lake | place: USA: Michigan, Kent Lake | collected 2013-08-15 | reverse complement strand
CGTGTGGATGATATTGCCAGCAGCATTTCGGTAGACAGCCACATCCCCGGTTTTTGGGGATGCGACTCGTATGTAGTCGTTATCTTCGAGGATCATTGAAACGCCAGACGAATTGATCAAATAGGTTCCGTTGGCAAAGACCCATCCATGGCAATTAGTGCTGGGGTCTGCTTCTTTTCGGCGAATCAGTGCTGCGGGAAAAGAATTGTTGGTTGCTTGCATTGCCTCATCATCTTCAGGAAGGTCTCCTGTGAGTTCAAAGCAAAAAAGGTCGATTACTCTTCCCTTATCGGTAAGTCCGAAGTGTGAGTTGATTGGCTTTATTTCGCCTGGCAATGCTGGCAATGTGTGGAGGGAGAGATCAGATTTCCCTGATGCTTGCATTCGGTTTGAGCAAACAATGCAAATAATCAGTGAGGAAATGAACATGCTCCAGACGCTAAGCTTCTGTCGTGACGGTTGTTGTTCTGACCATTTAAGTGGCATTCTCCCGACCATCCAGATAGCGGCAGCTAGCCCGGCTAGGCTACATAACTGAAAGATAGTCTTTAGTACACCGAAGAATTTAAGGTCGAAATAAGCGAAGCAATTCACACAAAGAAGTATAAGAGCCCCTCCAAACAACCCGCAGATAGCAAGACCCGATCGGGCGCCTCCGACTTGGTTTTTAAGTAAAGCAACTGCAGTTAAGCAGCAGACCGCAGCGCTACAGACGAGTGCCAGAAGAAGCAGAATGAGGTTTAAATCGTCATTTGTAGCGATTGACATTGATCTGAACCAATCAAGAGTCGGAAAGGGCATCCATACTACAAACCCGTCGCGGGTCTGTAGGTTTCGTTTCTTGTTCTGTTCAGTTTTTCAAGCGATTTAGGTGGAGATCCGATCGATATCGCTAAGCGAAATTCACGGAGTGCAATCGATGCACCAACCTGTTTTGCTGTTGAAGCAACGTTGGGTGGATTATTTAACGATTGGCAAGTTGAAATCGCCTGTTAGGTCTCGCCAAACGCAGTGCACATGGTTGGCTTTCTTGCCGGCAGCGTCAGCTTGGAAATTGCAAAACTCAGCAATGAAGGTTGGTCCTTGAACTCGAAAATAGCAGGCCCCTTCCTTGGTCTTGCTGCCAGCCCAGCCAAAATGGATGGTATCATCATTTGCGGCGGCGATCGCGTTGAGTCGCTCTTGAGCAACCTCCTGAGTTTGGCATGCTAGAAAAGACTCGATGGTCTTTCTAAGCAAAGACTTTTGATGTGCATCGAGTTCCTTGGCGGAAATGCCAACATATGGGATGGGCTTTGGCTGAGGTTCGCCGGCCCACAAGATATCCTCGGGGCATGCTTCGTTAAACACGGCTTTGGATTGCTGGGCGTCGTTGAGGCTATTGAGGAATGCGAAACCGGCATCTTCTTCGCTGGCTATTAGTCTGTACCCTTCTGAAAATTGATTCGTCTCGCCGAGTCGAGTGATGCTGGGAGGGGAGAATGATTTAGCGAGTTCGGCTGGATTAGAGGCAAACAACTGGGGTGTCGAGTCGACAATGACGCCGTGATCAAAAGTGAAGTTAAGTGACATGTGGTGACCCTCGACGCTGAGACCCCAGAAACCCGTGTCACTTGGCTCGCCATAGATCGTGAAGTAATACTTCTTGAAATCTCTGCGACCGACGGAAGCAGGCCCCTCTAATTCCAAAAGAATTCCTTCGTAGCTCATGATGTCAGTTGCGCGTTTAAACCCAACGGGGCTAGTAACAGATTTAAGTAGATCCAGAGCGGCTTTCATTTGAGTTTCATTCATGTCTCGGAGGGGGAGTCCCTTGCGAGTTTCCATGGGGATGAAATGCCATTCCAATCGCTTTTCATCTTCGAAGCTCAAATGGGCTTTTTTTGCTTGGGATTGGTCGAGCGTGGTAAGGAAACGCTTGGCAGCTGCGGAGGTAGTCAGCGGCTTCGTTGCCTCTTGTTCCGTAGCGTGTGCAGATGAGGAGGTGTGGAAATGGGTTGGGAATGCAAGGCATAAAGAGGCGAGCAGAAATCGTTTCATGTTGGGTTGGATAGCTAGTCTAGGAAGGATGGGGCGAGCACCTCTATTATGGTCGTTCAAAAGAATTGGTCTATGCCCCCGGAATGTATGCTTCTGACCTTTCCGCCAGAATAGGCCCCGAAGTATCTTTCGGTGTGGGAATTGCTTTGATTTCCAGGCTCCTATGCCAGCATTTTTGCGCTGGCATTTTTACATTGGTGATTTTGTTGCGGCGAAACAGATAGCGAGAAAGAACAATGTCAAGAATTTCCAACGCTTTTAATACCAGTACTTCGCAGGCTACTAGTTCCGCTGCCAACTCGGTTCAGGGGGATGGTTTGAATGATGTTGACATGAGCCAGTTCTTGAATCTGATGATCACGGAACTGCAGAACCAAGACCCACTCAATCCGACTGACAACGCAGCACTGTTGGAGCAGATTGGACAGCTTAGAAGCATCGGTGCAAACGATCAGTTGGTATCCACGCTAAGTTCATTCTCGAATACACAAGAGCTTACTACAGCAAGCAGTTTGATTGGGAAAAAAGTGAGTGGTTTGGATGTCAAGGGGGATGAGGTAAATGGGGAAGTCTCGAGTGTTTCAGTAAAGATTGACGAAAAAGATCGTAACAAACGGACGGTCCAAGTTCATGTTGGTTCACAAATTGTCGATATGAGAAATGTTCGTCAGATCAATCTAGATGAGTAGCGTGTTGAGCCACACTGCTTCTAGAGTGACGAATCGGTTTACACCAAACGTCAACGTGCACGGAGCGGTAGGGTCAAATGGGATTAGCGTCGTCACTTAGCACTGCACTGACCGGAATGAATGCTGCGGAGACGCAGATCGATGTTCTGGGAAATAACCTAGCAAACTCGCAGACGGTCGGATTTAAATCATCGGATGTTGTTTTTGCAACGCAGTTTTTGCAAACGCTATCACTCGGGGCGTCGCCTACAGGTGGAAATGGTGGTACCAACCCACGGCAGACAGGTCTTGGGGTTCAGGTTGCAGCCGTCAATCCAAACTTCAAGCAGGGGACTGTGGAAATCAGTTCTTCGCCGTCAGATCTTGCAATTCAAGGGGACGGCTTTTTCCAAGTTCAAGGTGGGCAAGGTGAAAAGCTTTACACCCGAAACGGAATCTTCAAGTTAAACAGTGCTAATGAGCTTGTAACGTCTACGGGTAACCGACTGTTAGGTTTCGGAGTCGACGATCAGTTCAATTTGCAAACAACCGAAACACGTCCCTTGACTATTCCGATTGGAACAGAAGCGGTTGCTAAAGCGACGACTGAAGTCACAATGCAGGGAAATCTTACGTCATTAGGTGACGTGTCAAACACTTCCAAAATTATTCAAAGTGCTATTCTCGGTGATAGCAGTATTCCACGGCCACCATCGACCGTAAACGTTCAGAGCTCTGTAAGTCCGTTAACAACAGGCGTCACCGTCAATCATACCCAAGGTGGGGCGGGTACTCATGCAGAAGGGGCTGTGTACCAATATCGATTCGCTTACGTCGATGCCAATGGTTTTGAGAGCATGCCTAGTGGTGCTTTGTCAGTGACGGTGCCCGCTGGCAACAGCGCGGCGGACAACTCAATCGTTCTTGGTAATCTTCCGCCGGCCAATACCCAGTACTCACAAGTTCGGATATATCGAACGGCTCCTGGAGGGAGTAATTTTTTCCTCGCAGGTACAGCGTCCGCAGGTGGTACCTTTACGGATACTAATCCGAATTCGTCAACCAGTGCATTGGACGGGCAAGGGTTAACGGGTAACTACACCTATATGGTGACCTACTTCAAACTCGGTGAACCTGAGTCGAGACCCTCACCGCTATTAGGGCCTCAGAGTGTCGTCAACGGTCGCGTGTTCTTGAGTAATATACCCACACCGCCGGCTCCGCCGCCAGAGGGTGGTTTTCCTGCGTACGATCAAGTGCGGATCTATCGAAATCTCGCGAATGATCCAAACACTTTTTACTTGGTCGATACCGTTGCGCCAGGTTCGACTTACACTGACTCGAGAACCGATTCTGAGATCAGCAATCTTTCTGTTTCAGGCAACCAAAAAGTCAATCTCGACGGTCCACCCATTGACAGCAATACTTTACTAGTGAATTTATTGAAACGAGATGGTTTTGACTACAGCTCACCCTTTAAACCAGGAGAGCTTACCTTTCAGGCTAGGAAAGGTGAAAAGCTCCAAGAGTCGAGAGTTTTCAACATTACTAACACGTCAACTGTTCAAGACCTCATTGGTTTCATGAAGAGTTCGATGGGGATTGTCAGCGATAGTGGGGATGCTTCGAATCCCATTAACTCCTCTCTAAATTCCATTGCAGGAGAAGGGGGGATGATCCAGCCAAATGCCTATATCACCAATGGCTCGTTGAGATTTGTAAGCAACACAGGCGTCGATAATGGGGTGTCCATTGACTTAACCAGTTTTAGGCTGAAAGACGCAAATGGGATCATCACCACTCCGAACCTTTCCTTTGGTACATTGCAAGACGCAAAAGGTCAAAGCGCGACAACTGACTTCATTGCGTATGACTCCCTCGGGTTCCCTGTACGGCTTAGAGTAACCGCGGTTATGGAATCGCGAAATGATCAACAAACGGTTTATCGATGGTACGCAGACAGTGCTGATAACTCGGTCAAAGATTCGCCTGCGATCGCAGTGGGAACGGGGCTGATCTACTTCGATGGCAATGGAAATCTGATTTCTGCACCGAATGCAACTTTGGCTGTAGACCGAAGTGGTTTGCCAAGTACCAAGCCACTCCAGATAACTTTGAATTTCGATAACGTAAACGGTCTTGCTTCGAATAGTGCTACGATTGCTGCGGCGCGTCAGGATGGATCTCCCCCGGGGGTCCTGACCAGTTATGTTATTGGGGAAGACGGAACGATTCGTGGGGTTTTCAGCAACGGTATCTCTCGGGATCTTGGACAGATTCGGCTCGCCCGATTCTCCAATCCTGGAGGGCTTGAGCAAAGAGGTCAGAACTTATACGCCCAAGGTATCAACACAGGTTTGCCGATCGAAGGTCGTCCTGCTGAGAACGGTCTTGGAGCAATTTCTGCGGGGGCATTAGAGCTGTCTAACACCGATGTCGGTGGGGACTTGGTGACTCTCGTTTTAGCCAGCACACAATATCGAAGTAACGCTCGAGTGATTACAGCAACACAGCAGCTCTTTGACGAATTGTTAAACATTCGTCGTTAAGTCGTGGACTAAATAGACGAGTGAGATGAATCCAACCAAACTACTCGATACACATAGGTCGACCAGAAATTCTGCTAGAGCGATCTTGTTTTGGCTAGTCCTGGGAGGGTTTGGTTTTCCAGGGTGTCGGTCGACGCTCCCGCCGGAGCAACCGAGTCGTCTTTGGGAGGTTTTCGGACGGCAAACAGGTAAGTACTTTCCTAGATCCGATTCTACGAGTGTTGCAACGCATTCCAATACGGGATCGACGAACTCGTCCGCGGGGGGATTCTCCAATCCGAGTCCTTTAGTGCAACCGCGGGATTTGAATTCTGGGCGATCAGACGCTACCCAGTCACAATCCTATTCTTCTTCTGCAATGATTCCGCCGTTGCCTAGAGAGATACGGTAAAGAACGCATTGAAACAGATGCGCCCTTTCATCTTTTCGTTGGGATTGGGATTATCGGCTTGGGTTTCCACCCTATAATCAGGCCCGCAGGATCGCAGGGTCTCATGGTTAATAGGGCTTGAAAGATGATTTCGGTAGATGATTACGAGAAACTAGGGTTGTTCTATCTCGGTAAGAAATTCGATTTGCAAAATCGTGTTTTGTTGGATGATCTCGTTAATTATGAGTCAAAGGATCTAACCACGCATGCTCTCTGCGTTGGGATGACGGGAAGCGGGAAAACAGGGTTGTGTCTAAGCCTATTGGAAGAAGCTGCGATTGATAATATTCCTGTTATCTGTATCGATCCTAAAGGGGATCTTGGTAACCTGCTTCTTACCTTCCCCGATTTGAATTCTTCTGATTTCGAGCCTTGGATTGATGCCGATGAAGCAACTCGTCTTGGAAAGGAGGTTTCTGAAGTAGCTGAAGAGGCTGCAAATCGTTGGAAGAAGGGGCTTGAAAGCTGGCACATGCCCATCGAGCGAATTCGAAAATTTCGGGAACATACCGACATTACGATTTATACTCCCGGAAGTAACATTGGTGTGCCACTCACTGTGTTGAAGGGATTCGATGCCCCGCCGTCAGGTGTTCTTGATGATGTTGAATCCTATCGAGAGAAAGTTTCGTCGACCGCTTCTGGCGTGCTCGCCCTATTAGGTATCGAAGCGGATCCTCTTACTAGTCGCGAACATATCCTGATTTCGACTGTTCTCGATAGTGCGTGGAAGCAAGGTAAAGACTTGAGTTTAGAAGATCTCATTCGTCAAATACAAGCACCACCAATTTCGAAGATTGGAGTTATTGACTTAGAGTCTTTTTATCCTTCGGTCGAACGGCAGAAGTTATCCATGACGTTGAACAATCTTCTAGCTTCACCGGCGTTCGCTGGCTGGCTTGAGGGGCAACCACTAGATATAAAGAAGTTACTCTATACGGATACTGGGCGTCCGAGGCTATCTATTATCTCTATCTCCCATTTAAACGATTCGGAGAGAATGTTCTTTGTTACTATCCTGCTTACTGAACTTCTTTCTTGGATGCGATCACAACCTGGAACAAGTTCGCTTCGAGCACTGTTTTATATGGACGAGGTATACGGGTATTTTCCACCATCGGCCAAACCACCGTCCAAGATGCCTATGCTCACGTTGTTAAAGCAAGCTCGCGCGTTCGGTCTTGGAATTGTCTTGGCAACGCAGAATCCTGTGGACCTCGACTACAAAGGTCTAGCTAACATGGGGACTTGGTTCTTGGGAAGGCTGCAGACGCAGAGGGATAAAGATAGGGTTCTAGACGGGCTAGAGGGGGCGTCGCTCTCTCAAGGCGGCCATTTCGATCGAGCATCCATGGAAAAAGCACTATCCGCTCTCGGGAATAGAGTTTTCTTGATGAACAATGTTCACGACGATGGGCCAACAATCTTTCAAACACGATGGGCGCTTTCGTATCTCCGTGGTCCGTTGTCGAGGGGACAAATCAGCAGCTTGATGAGAGAAAAGCGTCAAGCACTTGTTGATACGGTCGACCCAAAGGTTGCTGGTAGTGATGCGACAGCCACAGGTGATGATTCCCGTAGTCGCGACATTCCGTTACGCGATGATGGAATTCGGGTGAGTAATCCGAGTAAAGCAATTGGGCGACCGATTTTACGTCCTGAAATACAAGAGCGCTTTGTTGCACCGACGCTCCTGCCTAAGCTTGGCAACCAAATTGTGTATCGTCCAGCGGTGCTTATCAATTGTTCCGTGCATTATGTGAAGGCGAACCCAGCGATCGACGTATGGCGGGATATTCATATGGTCTGTCCGGTCGAAGGGCAACTCGCCAATGATCCGTGGGAAAGTGGGATACCTTACTCGCCGCAAGAGTTGATTCTTGGTAGACAACCTGAAGATGGATTTATCTTTGACGAGTTATGTGCTGAATTGCTCTCCGACAAGTCATACAAACGGCTAGAGAAGTCATTCTGTGATTTCGCTCATCGTCACTTGCCCTACAGGGTCTTCTTCAGCAAGGCTCTTAAGCAACTCTCTGCGCCGGAGATAACGGAGATGGATGCGAGGATTCACTTTTCCATGGCGTCCAGGGAGGCAAAAGATCGGGCAATTGAGGATTTACGAGAGAAGTATGGGGTCAAGTTCAGGTCGCTACAGGCAAAGATATCTGCGGCGGAACTCAGGCTCGACAAGGAGCGGCAACAATCGCAGAGCAAAAAGCTCGATGGGTTTTTGAACGCGGGAACCTCCATATTCGGTGCGTTATTCGGCAACAAAGTTTCTGCTCGCACGAGGGCAACCAAGGCTGCTACTGCTGTTAAGAATATCGGCAAGGCGACTGCTGCATCGGGAGATCTGGCACGAGCAGAACAGTCTCTAGATGAACTAGTCTCGATGCAGAATTCATTGGAGTTAGAGCTTGAAAACGATGTGGAACTTCTAGCATCCAAGTTCTCGCCTGAGAACTTGGAGCTTGAGCCCATCGAAATACCGTTGAGGAAATCCGATACAAAAGTCAATCTTGTCGCATTGGCTTGGGTTCCTTGGCAAGTTTTCCAAGATGGTAAAGCAACACCACTCATAACGTTTGGGTCATAGATGCCAACTAGCAAGTCGGAATTTTTAAGGTACATCGAGGGGCTCGCAGCACGGCGGAAAGAGAGGCAAAAAAGCCGTGAGGTCGAATCCTATCATGCTTCGATGAGCTCAAAGGAAAAGGATGCTTTGGTCTCTCGAAGCCATCGTTCCTTTTTTCAGTTGTTTCGCTCCTTTTGGGGTATGCTTGGTGGTCACTACGATAAGTTAACCTTAGGTTTGTTCACGTTGACCATATCAACAGGCCTGTCTTTGATCCCACCTCTAGGGACAAAATTTGCTATCGATTACGCACTTACGAAGCCGCCAGTTGCCCCTTCTGACTGGGGTGGCATTCCATTCTCAACTTGGACACCGTTAGAGTTGTTGGTTTGGATTTCTGTTGGTGTTACCGTTATCACATTGGTCCGTACTGTGATTCACCTCTGGGGGCGTTGGCTATGTACCAAGACGGTCCAGCAAGTATCCATGTCGATTCGCAAGAGCGTCTTTGAGCATATGCTTCACATGCCGCTTCATAAGATTCAGCAGTTAAAGTCGGGTGGAGCGACAAGTTTGATTCGTGAGGATGCGGGCGGGATTGCGGAGCTCGTATTCAGTATGGTTTACAATCCCTGGCAGGCTATTGTACAGCTTGCGGGCAGTCTTGTTATTCTGGCTTTTGTAGACTGGAAACTTTTGGCTGCGGGGCTTCTCTTGCTACCTGCCGTTTACTTTAGTCATCGGACTTGGATTTATGCCATTCGACCTCTTTACAAAGACGTTCGTGACCGAAGACAGAAGATCGATTCAAGCACGACGGAGACATTTGGCGGTATTCGAGTTGTTCGGACATTTGCGAGGCAAAGAACAGAAACGAAACGCTTCACTTGGTGGAGTCACGTTTTGGTACGGCAGAATTTGCTTGTATGGTGGAAGACACGAATGATAGAAATCATCTGGGAAGTGCTCATTCCGCTGGCGTCCACGGCACTGCTGGTCTACGGAGGTTGGCAGATTTTGCAAGATCATCTGACGCTCGGTGATCTCATGATGTTTTTAGTTTATTTGACAATGCTTTTGGGGCCGATCGCTACTTTAACCGGTAGTGCCGTTCAATTCCAAAACAACTTAGCAGGTCTAGATAGGGTCCTGGATTTGCTCGCTGCGCCGAGAGAACTGCAGGATGTAAAGGGATCGAAGCGAGTCGTAAGGCGAGACGTCTCGGGAGTCGTTTCTTTTGAGAATGTTTCCTTTAAGTATCCGGAGGCAGAAATCCGAGTGCTTAGTGACATCTCCTTTGAGACACCACCCGGCTCAACTGTGGCAATTGTGGGGCGGAGTGGCGCTGGTAAAACAACTCTTTGCAATTTAGTTGCTAGATTTTTTGATCCCACATCGGGAGTGATCCGGTTGGATGGAGTTGATTTGCGAGATGTCGAATTGCATTCCTATCGGAAGCTACTGGGGGTTGTCGAGCAAGATGTCTTTTTGTTCGATGGAACGATTCAGGAGAACATTTCGTACGGTCGCCGACGGGCAACGATGGATGAGATAGAGTTCGCTGCACGATCCGCAGCGGCCCACGAGTTTATTATGGAATCTCCCCAAGGTTACAAGACTCGGATTGGCGAAAGAGGATTCAAGCTCAGTGGTGGGCAACGTCAGAGGTTAGCGATCGCAAGAGCTATCTTAGCGGATCCGAAAATCTTGATTTTAGATGAAGCGACCAGCAATCTTGATAGTCAAAGTGAGCGATTGATTCAGTCGAGTCTCGCAACATTGCTCAAGAATCGTACATCGTTTGTAATTGCACATCGATTAAGTACGATCATGAATGCAGATTTGATCTTGGTTATGGATTCCGGTCGCATTGTTCAGCACGGTACACATGCGAGCCTTTTAGAGAGTGAGGGGCTTTACCAGCAGATGGTAAGGTTGCAAACGGAGAATCCGATATCGGTTTCCTTAAGTGAAGAATAGTTCTTCGATTTTTGATCGGTTAAGAACACACGGATCCATTGATCGTTAAAATCGTGACATGGGAGAAGTCGTCTCTCGAGACTAACAAAGCTAATTCAATCAATCGCCTGTCACGCGACATTTTAGGATTTTGCACAACATTATGTTTGAGTCCTTAGCGGGGAAAGCCATTTTGGCCTCTCCATTTTTGGAAGACCCGAATTTTTTTCGAACCGTTGTTTTGCTTCTTCAGCACACGGATAAAGAGGGACTCGGGTTGGTGTTAAATCGTCCAACGGACTTCACCCTTAAAAAAGTGGTGTCGATGGTTTGTGAGGTGGAGTGTGTGCACGACGGGTTTCTTCACTATGGTGGTCCAGTTGATGGTCCACTCATTGCGGTGCATGATTCTGCGAAGTTGGGAGGTTCGAAATTTTCAGAGTCTCTTTGGGTAACGTCGGATCAAGATATTTTGAAAAGGCTGTTCATAGAAAGCGGAGTCCGGTTCAAGTTGTTTGATGGTTTATCTGGGTGGGGGCCAGGTCAGTTGGAAAACGAATTGAGTTCGGGTAGCTGGTTGGTTTCTGAGATCGATGAAGAAACGATTTTAAACTTGGATGATTGCTGGGAATCGTTAGTGAAAGACATCGGTCACACCATCATGTTACAACAGATTGATTTGCCGATTAGCACTAATCCCGAGCTCAACTAAAGCTCAGGCGGTTGTGTGATTAAGTAATGGGGTGGCGTCGTTCTTTACGATCCTGCGATGTCGCAAGGGTTGGAGTTCGAAGGGACGCAGTTTCTAAGGTAAGATCAATTTGGTTCGGTTTATCTTAGCTTGACGCCTGGCTTTGATTCGAATGTAAGGTCTTACGAATCGAGCTCTATGTCCTGAGGAATCGAAGGTCGCGTCTTGTTTGACATGGTCAGGTTCAGACAGGTCTTCGATAGCCATACCTGCTCGGCATATACCTCCCAGTATATCCTCGAGTGAATGTGCCGTTTCCATAGCGTCTGTTTCTCGCAGAGAGCTTGCAAGATTTCTTGGAACAGTCGCAGCAATGCCTCCGACTTCGGTTTCAACCCAGTATTTGCCTTGCTGGGTTGTTAGAGATGTCTGAAGATTAAAGGGGGATTTGTGTTGTGAGATATAAAGTCCGCCGGGGCGGAGGACTCGCGAGACTTCATCGAATACTGGAGCTAGTGTTTTGACATAGCAAGTGCTAACGGGGTGAATCACCAGATCAAATTCCTCGTCATGAAGCATCGGCATGGAGAGCATTGATGCCTGGATCATTCGTGCAGAGAATTTGTAATGTTCGCACGCTGCCCGATCGAGCTCTAGCATTCCGTCGCTGATGTCAACGACGGTTACATTAGCTCCAGCAGCTGAATAGAGGATGCTGTGTCGGCCACCACCGGCAGCGAGGCAAAGTACTTGCCATCCGCGGATGGAGCCGCCCAACCAGCCGCGACCATCCACAACTTCTAGAGGACGTTTGAGCTCATCGGGACTAACGGGTTGAGCTAAAACGTGTTGTTGTTTCGCCATCCGATCATACGCATTGCGATTTTGAATTTCGGCGGGTGACAGGGAACCGCTCAAGGCGACCTCTTAACCTGGCGTAATTGACGAAGAAGGGTCTCCATATCGGGCGTTCTTTGTTCTACATTCGCCTTGATTGCGCCCATGATGGCAGCTGCGAGATTCTTGTCGAGGTCTGGACGTAGTTCCAAAATTTCTGTTGGCGGGGCGGTATCATGGTGGAGTGCGGCTTTACCGGTTGTGTCGGAGGTTTGCCACGGCAAATCGAAAGTTACGATGTGGTAGCAAGTGACTCCGAAGGAGAAGATATCGACCCGTTTATCCGTATTGCGTCTTCGTACGATTTCGGGTGCCATATACAGTGGAGTGCCGGTTCGGTTTCCTGGCTGCATAAAGTGTTTGGTCGCGGGTAGTGTTAATCCAAAGTCAATCAGCTTGACCGTGTTTAGGTCTTGACTGCAAATGTAGTTTCGAGGGCATATGTCACGGTGGATGAATTCCTTTTTGTGGACATAGTTCAGAGCTTCTGCCATCTGGATAAGCAGGCTTAAACGTTTGCCGCGAAGAAGTTCCTCATTTTTATCGAATACAAGAACTTGCAAACCTGGCCCATCCACGAATTCCATTACGATGTATGGTTGGTTCTTGGTGGTTAATCCGTATTCCAAGGTCTTGGCGATACTCGGGTGATTCATTTGGGCGCCGATTTCACCTTCGGACGGTTTGTTTAGCCCTTTGAATCTAGCCTCAAAGAACTCAACCTTATCGACGTCGCACAATTTCACGCCGACGACTTGATTGTTGTTCTCACGATCTTTGGCAACAAAGAAGTTGCTCATGGTTCCAGAAATCGCGGAACGAATGCGTTCGAAGCGAGCCTCAACGTCCACCCGTTTTGAAGAGGATACGCTGCTGGTGGTGGCGGCATCCTTTTTGAATAGCTTATCGAGAAAACCCATGCCACCAGTATAACTACTGATTTTATTTGTCGATATCAATCCATGAACCTTGGACCCATCGCTGTTGAGGTTTGTATCTCGCTTTATAGTTTAAATGTTGGTTTTCCTTGACGTACATGCCCAGATACAAATAGGTTCGATTTGTGGAGCGGCATAGTTCGATCTGTTTTAGGATGGAGTAAGTCCCGATCGACAGTTTGGAGAAATCGGGGTCAAAATAGGTATAGACCGCAGAAATGGAATTATCGCCACAATCGATAACAGATACGCCCACCAACTGTCCATCGAGATAAAACCTAAGCTCTTGGGTTTGTTCGAAACAGCTTTCGACCAAAAAGCTCTCGTAGTCTTCGTTTCCGTAAGCCGCACCGTCGTCACCAAGATTTCTTTCGGAGCGGTGTCGGTTGAAGAGTCGTAGATTGTCTTCGTGCAACCGTGTTGAAGCAAATTGGGTGTTCAGAAGTCGATCTCCTCGGGTGAGAATCCTCTTCCAAGATCGACTCCATTGGAACTTGGTAACGTCTAGTCTAACAGGTTCACAAGCCTGGCAGCCATTGCAGGCGGTGTAATAAAGGAAAACACCAGCCCGGCGCAACCCCGCTGCGAGCGCGTCGTCTGTAGCTTTTGTAGAAACAACTCGTTTACAAAGAACCAGAGGGAGGTTCGCTGTGCGATCTTGTAAATAAGCGCAGGAGTGTTCGTTTTCAAGCAGTAGGTCCATTGGGACCGAAGTCGGAATTCTGGCGATGCCGTGGGTAACGATGGGAAGAAAGTTAGGCGATTTCTTGGAGGACATACAGGATCCATTTCATTCAAAAATCCTGGTTAGGATTATAAGCCCGTGGGGAAAAATTGGTAGGATAGACACTGCGAGTAATGCGGGTTGGCGAATTGCGGCCTAATGGAAGGTTGGAAATTTCTGGCAAGTAGACTTTACCTCCTCCTCTTTCGTGCGAACACTTGTTTGGCAAAACATGTTCGCAACCTTGATATGGATGTTATACTTTCCCAAACGGTTTTGCCGAACACTAGTGAAAGCGCTACCGTGAAACCAGAACGTAAAAGATACCGGGCTGAGTCCTCAACTCCCCCGCAAAATGTTGTCCGTAGAAAAGTGAGTTCAGTCGAGATGAGTTCGTACCAGGGCCTCGACGCCATTCTGAAGAACTGGCACTTTGATCCCCATTCTCTTTCGGTCCGATTGGTAAAGGGGGAGGACGGTAGAGATGTTATCCAAATGCGGGTCGATTTGGGCGTTTTGCAGATGGAGACGAACGGTCGTCCAGATGGCCAAGAAATGGATGGTAATCAGACCTTCCTGGATGCATTACTCGAAGCGGAGAAAGGCGATCCTGAATTTGTGATGTCGGAGAAACAGTGCTTTGAAGCGGATCGCGAGTTTGTTCAGTTTTATCACCGCAGGATCTCTTGGTTGCGATTAGAACACTACCATCGCGCAGTGGAGGACGCCGATCATACCCTAGCACTGATGGATGTCTGCCGTGACCATTCTCCTGAAGAAGAGTGGACGATGAGTCATGAGCAGTATCGACCGTTTGTGTTGTTTCATCGGACTCAAGCGGCCGCATTGGCATCTTTAGACGACTCAAGTCCAGATGACGCTGTCAAAGAAATCAATCAAGGGCTAGACGCAGTTCGTGCGGTTTTCGAGGAACATGAAGCGACGGATGAATTTGAGTCCGACGAAATGGTCCAGCAGCTTATTCGGCTAAGAGAGTCAATCAGAAATGAGTATGAAGTTGGAGAAAGCCTACAAGAACGGCTTGCTACGGCGGTACGCGAAGAGCAATATGAATTGGCGGCAAAATTACGCGATGAATTGGCGAGAAAGCAAGCTCACTAGAAACTCAGGCCCGGCTATAGATTCCAAATGGTTTGCCTGTTCTCGACTCGTGAACAAAAAAGGTCCACCAATTGTCAAAGCCATGGCTTCAGTGGTACCCTGTGAAGTTCTTGAATCACCGACAATCACATCTCCAAGAGACAGTTTCAAATGAGAAAGACCTCACGATTAATTGTTTGTACAATTTTGCCAGCTGTATTCGCGTATGTCAGTGATTCTAGCAGGGCTTTTTCTCAGTCGGATACGGCTGTGACTGTGAATGCTGAATCCCATGTTGCCATGGTCAAGAAAGGACTCGATTTTCTTCGTAAGTCTCAACTAGCCGACGGGTCCTTTAGTACGACCAGAGGGCCAGGTGTGACAGGTTTGCTCCTTTCGAGCATGATTGCGTCAGGGCTTCAACCGGGTGATCCAATGGTTGATAAGTCCTTGGCCTACATTCTCAAATCGGTTCGCGATAACGGTGGCGTATACGCTGAAGGCTCAGTGCACGCCAACTACGAAACATGTTTGGCTATAACTGCACTTTCAAAGCTCAACTCCGCTGGAAAATACACAGACATTATCAAGAATGCTGAAAAATTCGTGAAAGAGCAGCAGTGGGATGAGGGGGAAGGGATTGATCCAGCTAAACCTGAATACGGGGGGGCTGGTTACGGTAGCAAATCGAGGCCCGATCTTTCGAATACATCTTTTCTGATCGAAGCACTGAAAGATGCAGGATGTTCGGACGACGATCCTGCAATCCAAAGAGCGCTAGCCTTCGTTTCCAGATGCCAGAATTTAGAGTCGCCTCACAATACGACACCGTTTGCAAATCGGTCCAACGATGGTGGCTTTTATTACACACCCGCCAATGGAGGTGAGTCCATGGCTGGAACGGATGAGGCTACAGGGGCGCTGAGATCGTATGCTTCGATGTCCTACGCGGGCCTAAAGAGTATGATTTATGCTGGTGTTGACAAATCCGATGTTCGCGTCAAAGCCGTTACCGATTTCTTGAGAAAGAATTATTCAGTCTCCTCTAATCCAGGAATGGGAGACACGGGGCTCTATTATTACCATCACACGATGGCCAAGGCACTTTCGGCCGTTGGTGAAGCGGAATTCGAAACGGTCAACGGAAAGCGAAATTGGAAAAAGGACTTGAGCCAACAACTGAAAGCTTCACAGCAAGATGATGGCTCATGGTTAAATTCCAATCCTCGATGGATGGAAGGTGACCCAAACTTGGTAACGGGCTACGTGCTTCTTGCGCTTTCTTATGTTAAGTAAAATGCTGGAGAGCCGGTAAGGCATCGAAGTAGTCTAATTGTCGTTTTTCCATTCGTGCTTTTGCCTCATAATCAAACGAAAAAAGGCCGTGATTCCGATCGCGGCCTTTTTTGTCTCTGACTATCAACACGGTTTGAGTATCAACCGGAAAACGATTCTATAATCCGATCAAACCAACATACTCTAAGGAGTTTGCCTGGTCGTTCTCCAGGGGTTGCAGTTGCTCGCGTTCGACAGCTGCATCGTGAGATTGTTGCTTGAACGGAGTACCTACTAGTATCGGATAATCAGATCCGCTGTAATCCGATTGTCCAGAACACCTCTTCGTTCGGTAAGAGGGAATTCGAATGCAACACCAGCTTCAATGTTGCTGCGTGGTTTGATCTTCAAACCGTATGCATTGGTTACGATATCGTTACCTATGATGCCGGGCGAACCAAGATTGAACAAGTCACCACCTTCGATAGGCAATCCGAATGCTGTTCCATTATTGTTGTAGTGGAACCAATTGAATTCGGTGAACGCATAGACGCTCGTACCTGTGAACCGATAGTCGAAGTGATTCGACCAGAACCAGAAAGAGTTTTCTGTGTTTTCGTCAATCGCCTGCACTAGACCCACGGTGCTCAACCAGTGAGACTGGGTCCCAACTCGCGTGCCACCCGATAGGAAAAAGTCAAATACGCCATCACCGTTTCCTTGAAGAGCGGCTCTTGACCCACTCGGTGCCTCAAAGCTCACGCCTGCCGAGAGCAGTCTTCCCGCGTTCGGATCGCGATACAAACTGTATTTAAGACCTGCTCCGATATCTCCCCATCCATCTTGTAAAATCGGGCTGCTCGAATCAATAAAACCATCTTTGGTTGCGATCAAAGATAGACGTTCCGTTAGTCGAGCTCGTACTTGTAACGCGTAAACTTGAGCGTTGCCGAGCCCCAGTGGAAGTTTATGGTCAATAAATATCGCTCGTACCTCGGATAATTGTCGAGGATCTTCAAAGTAAACTGGATTGGTCATCGGGCTTATAAAGTCATTAAAGCAATGCTCTGACTTCTTGATAAGACCGAACCCTAGCAATCCTGGGTCGTATAATGATAGGCCGTCGCAGGACGATACATCATCACAGCCACCAAAATTCCATTTGCTGTCATCGCATATCGAAGCGGAAGAACAGTTGCCTGTTTCACATGAGGCAAACTGAATGCTGTCGTTCGCCGGCAGCGTCCCTGTAGAGAGGCAAGACAAGAAGCTTGCCATAAAAAATTTTCGTAACATCCTTGTTTCCTTCGTATCAGAAAATTGAACCGAATCGGTGTCATCGTTATCGGAAGCAACTGTATCTGGTCTGAGCGAGGCTGTGTGGAAGCATTGAAAAAGGTTAGGTCTACGGCAAAGATATTCAATAGAATCGATACTGCCTAACGTCATGTCTCACACGCGACGGTGATAGCCCATATTGTTGTGCAAGAATGTCACAACAGTAGACAAAGCAGTCATATCGTATTACTAGTTAAAACGACCATTCGTGAATCGACCATGCTGTGCCAGTGTGTTACAGTTGCCTCTTGTTTGACCTTATCTTGTGGTGAACGACCTGTTGCGCCGATGATCGATGGCTTAACGCGAACAAATAGTGAAGTGATTGGGGATTGAGTCACATCTCGCGAGTGATCGACGATCTTAAATTTGCACGCATCTCATATCGAAGAGATAAAGATTACAGTGTATTGGATGCAATGCTTCTCGTTTTGGTTTATTGTTGGGCTTGATATGAAACTGTTTTGTAGTTTTTTGATGGTTCGTTTCTCTTGCTTTGTGATTAATACTGGGCTTAGTTGATATAAGGGTTGCAAAGGACCGGTTGCTACCAATCCCTAAGTTGGTTTACCTTCACTGGAGGAGTATCGAAAGCTATTGAAAAAAGCCTGTTTTCCCAAGAAGTAAAGATGGGACAGGTTACGGGAAGCCATCCAGAAAAACCCTGAGCAATCTAGAAAAGTACGTGCTCAGATCATATGCTATTGCTTGGAGAATTTAGGATCTGAGGTAATCGTAAAATCATGGTAGGAGACAGAGTATGAGATATGCGGCGTTTTTGGGTGTGTTAGTTGGATTGGTAAGCGTTGGCTGTAAACCTGCTGAGGATCGAGAGCGGGATCGTTTAGCCAGAGAGAGTGAAGCTGCAACGTCGGAGTCTCAGACGCTTGCAGAACCAAAAATTGCTGGCGTCGGTGTCGGGAAGCAGGGGCAAGGATTAGGAGATGTTAGCTCGGCCAATCCTGCGAATTTTGTTGCTGCTCCAGCGAAAGCGTATTTTCAAATCAAAGAACGTATCGTCTTCGAACAGCTTATTCCGAAAGTGATGCAGCTGTATCAAGCGACCAATGGCCACCTACCAAAGACCCATGAAGCCTACATGAAAGAGCTGGAGACAAACCGGATAAAGTTACCTGAGTTACCTGAGGGGCAAGTGTACCGCTATCGACCGGAAGAGGGTGAATTGTACGTTGAGCCAGTCGCGCAGCAACCGGGGCAGTAGTTTTGGCGTCGACGTTTGTTCTTTCTAATCCCACTAGGATTGATTTATGAGATTTGATGGAATTATTTTTGATTTGGATGGAACGTTGCTGGATTCGATTGAAGACATTGGGACAGCAGCTAATCGGGTTCTCGAGGGATTGGGAAGGCCGACCCACGCCATTTCCGCCTACCAGTATTTGGTCGGAGATGGTGTTTCGGTACTTTTTCAGAGGGCGTTGCCTGAAACGATAGAGAACCACGATTTAATGTCTCAATGCATCGAACTGTTTGAGACTGCATATAGTGCAGAGTGGAACAAACGTTCCAAACCTTACGATGGGATCCCTGTTTTGCTTAATTCTTTGGTTGAGTCACGGCTACGTGTCGGGGTTCTTTCCAACAAACCAGAGGAATTTACCAAGCGATGTTCAACTTATTTCTTTCCGGATATTCCGTTTGATTTGGTTGTAGGGCATTCGGTTAAGTTTCCGAGGAAACCGGATCCCTCTAGCGCACGTTGGATGGCGGAGCAATGGGAGGTTGATTCAAATCGTATCGCTTATGTGGGTGATACTAACACGGATATGAAAACTGCAGTTGGGGCTGGCTTTTTTGCGATTGGAGTCACGTGGGGTTTCCGCCCCGAGAGTGAATTACGCGAACACGGTGCGATGCAACTTGTTCATTCAGCCCGAGAGCTTCAAGAGTTTCTCTTCGGCGACTGAACGAACCAATTTACGATTGGGTTGCTCCTTGGCAGTTAGGTTAAAGATCAAGCCTTCGGATGAGATGATTCTAAGGTCTTGATAACTGGCATGGAAATCGCATTGGATTTCGCATTGTGATTTCCAACAAAGTCAGCAAATCCCATGAAACCTACGATTGCCCCAGGTCGACCTGGCGACCAAGGAAAACAAGAAGACTTCGAATCTACGAAGAAGCGAATTCATCAAAGGCTTGTCGATAAACTCGACTTGTCCCGCGTTGGGGATTTAAAGGGGGAGTCTTTCCGCCGGGAAATTCGCGCGGTAATCGAGCATCTTTGTGACTCGGAAAAAACACACCTCAATCGATCGGAACGCGATCGGCTCATCGACGAAGTACTGGATGAAACGCTCGGCTTAGGACCTCTCGAGTTTTTGCTTAAGGATTCTTCCATAAGCGATATTCTTATCAATGGACCCAAGAATATCTTCGTAGAACGTCGAGGAAAGCT
>VYLF01000253.1_pt1 | contig 19611 bp, 18 predicted proteins | sample 5114371 | NCBI WGS metagenome assembly VYLF01 (sample SAMN12291773, study PRJNA351875) | freshwater metagenome | isolation source: freshwater lake | place: USA: Michigan, Kent Lake | collected 2013-08-15 | reverse complement strand
GAGCGACGGCCGCGCCGAGCCGTCGATGGCGGTGCCCGCGCTCGCCACCGCCGCGCGCAAGCATGGCGTCACCATCCATCAGGGCTGCGCCGCGCGCGGACTTGAAACCACCGGCGGACGCGTCAGCGCCGTCGTCACCGAGAAGGGCACGATCCGCACCGAGGCCGTGCTGCTGTCGGGCGGCGCGTGGTCGTCGCTGTTCTGCCGCCGCCATGGCATCGAGCTGCCGATCGGTCTCGTCAATGCCACCGCGTGCCGCACTACGCCGGGACCGGAGATTACCGCGGGCGCGCTCGGCACCGATTTCTACTGCATCCGCCGTCGTCTCGACGGCGGCTACACGCTGGCGCTGCGCAACCGCGGCACGGTCGAATTGTCGCCGGACCTGCTGCGATACGCCTGGACGTTCTGGCCGACCTATTTGCATCGCAAGAACGGCCTGAAACTGTCGATCGGCCGCTCGTTCGTCGACCAGCTCATGCGCGGCACCAATTGGACTTTCGACAGGCCGTCGCCGTTCGAGACCGAGCGCGTGCGCGATCCCGCGCCCGACATGTCGCTGGTCCATTCGGCGTTCGCCGCGCTGGTCAAGGCCAATCCCGATCTGAAGGACGTCGAGATCGCGGAAGCCTGGGGCGGCACCATCGACTGCACGCCGGACACGATCCCGGTGATCTCGCCGGTCGATGCGTTGCCCGGCTTCTTCCTCGCCACCGGCTTCTCCGGCCACGGTTTCGGCATCGGGCCCGCGGCCGGCAAGCTCGCCGCCGACATCGTCACCGGGGCGACGCCGCTGGTCGATCCGGAGCCCTACAGCCACAAGCGCATGATCGACGGCCGCCGGCTGGCGCCGGTCAGCCCGTTCTGAACGGCCGCGCCATGACTGTCCTCTACAAGGCCAACCGGGAGCGCGGCGCGGAATGGGCGCGCTTCTTCGCCGAGCGCGCGCCGCATCTGCCGTTCCGGCTGTGGCCCGACATCGGCGATCCCGCCGAAGTGCGCTACCTCGTGGCCTGGGTGCCGCCCGACGATATCGCCGCGACGTTCCCCAATGTCGAGCTGGTGTTCTCGGTCGGTGCCGGCGTCGACCAGTTCGACGCTTCGAAGCTGCCGCCGCATGTTCCGCTGCTCCGCATGCTCGAGCCTGGCATCGCCGAAACCATGGTCGAATACGTCACCATGGCCGTGCTGGCCTTGCATCGCGATCTCCTGTCCTTCATCGCCCAGCAGAAAGATCAGGTCTGGCGCGAGATCCGGATCATGCCGTCAAGGCGCCGACGTGTCGGCGTGATGGGCCTCGGTCAGCTCGGCCAGGCGGTGCTCGAACGGCTCAAGGCGTTCGGCTTTCCGCTCTCCGGCTGGAATCGCTCGCCGCGCGAGATCGCAGGCGTCAGCTGCTACGCGGGTGTGGATGCGTTGCCGGAGTTCCTCGGCAACACGGACATCCTGGTCTGCCTGTTGCCTTTGACCGACGAGACCCGCGGCATCCTGAACGCCGATCTGTTCGCGCGCCTGCCGCACGGGGCGGGGCTGGTCAATGTCGGGCGCGGTCCGCATCTGGTCGAAGCCGATTGTCTCGCAGCGCTCGAGACCGGCGCCCTGTCCGGCGCGGTGCTCGATGTCACCGATCCCGAACCATTGCCGCCCGGCCATCCCTTCTGGAGCCATCCGCGTATCCTGCTGACGCCGCACAATGCCAGCATGACCACGCCCGACACGGCGGTCGACTATGTGCTCGACGTCATCGCCCGCCACCGGCGCGGCGAGGACTTGCCCGGCCGCGTCGATCGCAATCGAGGATATTGAGGGCGCGATGGTGATGGGAACATCGGTGCAGCCGCGGGCTCCCTTCACCTCTCCCGCCTGCGGGAGAGGTCGCGCCGAAGGCGCGGGTGAGGGCTCTACCCTCTTGGGGAGTCTTCGTTGTCGAGAAACCCTCTCCCCAAACCTCCCCCGCAAGCGGGGGAGGGCGCGCGCCTTGCTTGTGGCGAGCATCGGAGCTCTCGCATGAATGCAGTTGCCGCCAAAGCCGAGCCGGTCATCGCGCCGGTGCTCTCCGTCTCCGGCCTCGTGACGTCCTTCCTGCTCGAACGGCAATGGGTTCCCGTCGTTCGCAACGTCTCGTTCGACGTCGCGGCAGGCGAGACCGTCGCGATCGTCGGCGAGTCCGGCTCCGGCAAGAGCGTGACGGCGCTCTCGATCATGCGGCTGATCCCGAAGGACATCGGCCGGGTCGAGGGCCGCGTGATGCTCGCGGGCCGTGACCTCCTGGCCTTGCCCGAAGCCGGCATGAAGGACATTCGCGGCAACGACGTCGCCATGATCTTCCAGGAGCCGATGACGAGCCTCAATCCCGTGCTCACCATCGGCTTCCAGATCGCCGAGGCACTGATCCAGCATCGCGGCCTGACGCGTGCGGCGGCGGAGGCGGAGACGATCCGCCTGCTCGATCGCGTCCGTATCCCGGCGGCCGCGTCGCGCTTTCACGACTATCCCCACCGCTTCTCCGGCGGCATGCGTCAGCGTGTGATGATCGCGATGGCGCTGGCCTGCAAGCCGAAGCTCCTCATCGCCGACGAGCCGACCACCGCGCTCGACGTCACCATCCAGGCCCAGATCCTCGAACTGCTCAAGGAGCTTCAGCGGGAGGAAGGGATGGCGATCCTGTTCATCACCCATGACATGGGCGTGGTCGCCGAGATCGCGGACCGTACCGTGGTGATGTATGGCGGGCAGGCGGTGGAGACGGATGCGACCGCCCGGATCTTTGCCGCGCCTGCGCATCCCTATACGAGGTCGCTGCTCGCCGCCGTGCCTCGCCTCGGCTCCATGGACGGGCGCCCGCGTCCGATGCGCTTTCCCATCGTCGACAAGGTGACGGGCACCTCGGATGAGCCGGCCGAGACGCCGGACACGGTCTCGGGTGCCGAACGCCCGCTGCTCGAGGTCGCCGGCCTCACCACGCGCTTTCCGATCCGCTCCGGCCTGTTCGGCAAGGTCTCGGGCCGGGTCCACGCGGTCGAGAACATCTCCTTCACCTTGCGCGCCGGCGAGACGCTGGCGCTGGTCGGCGAATCCGGCTGCGGCAAGTCGACGACGGGACGCTCGATCCTGAAGCTGATCGAGCCCGACAGTGGCACGGTTCTGATCGAGGGCCAGGACGTGCTCGCGATGAACAGCCGCAGCTTGCGCGATGTCCGCAAGCAGATGCAGATCGTGTTCCAGGATCCGTTCGCAAGCCTCAATCCGCGCATGTCGGTGGGCACCGCGATCGCCGCGCCGCTGCTCGCCAACGGGCTCGCGACGTCATCGCAGGCCCGCGACAAGGTCGCTGACCTGCTGGTGCGCGTCGGCCTCACCGCCGACATGGCGTCGCGCTTTCCGCACGAATTCTCGGGCGGCCAGCGCCAGCGTATCTGTATCGCCCGCGCGCTCGCGCTCGGGCCGAAGCTGATCGTCGCCGACGAAGCCGTCTCCGCGCTCGACGTCTCGGTCAAGGCGCAGGTCGTCAATCTGATGCTCGACCTGCAGGCCAGCATGGGGCTCGCCTATCTCTTCATTTCCCACGACATCGCCGTGGTCGAGCGCATGAGCCACCGCGTCGCGGTGATGTATCTCGGCGAGATTGTCGAGATCGGCCCGCGCGTCGATGTATTCGGCAATCCGCAGCATCCCTACACGAAGAAGCTGATGGAAGCTGTGCCGGTGCCGGATCCCGCGCGTCGCGCCACCAGGCGCGAGGTCGCATACGACGAAATCAGAAGCCCGGTGCGCGCGCCGGACTACCAGCCACCGGTGCGGCAATATCGTGAAGTCTCACCCGGCCACGTCGTCCAGGCCTGGGGCGAAGAGTGGTCGGCCTGAGGCGCGGGACGCGCGCATCCTCACGAATTCACGTGCACGAAATCCCGCAGCAGCGGATAGATCTCGTTGTTCCAGCGCTTGCCCGAGAACACGCCGTAATGGCCGACGCCGGCCTGCATGTGGTGGACGCGGCGATAGGCGCGCACGCCGGTGCAGAGGTCCTGCGCGGCCAGCGTCTGGCCGATCGAGCAGATGTCGTCCTTCTCGCCCTCGACCGTCATCAGGCCCATGCGGCCGACCGCCTTGGTGTCGACCGGGCGGCCCCGATGCATCAGCTTGCCCTGCGGCAGCAAATGCTCCTGGAATACGTCGCGCACGGTCTCGATGTAGAACTCGGCGGGCAGGTCCATCACCGCGAAATATTCGTCGTAGAAGGTCTTGATGGTGGTGGCCTTCTCGGTCTCGCCCTTGGCGATGTGGTTGGCGAGATCGATGTGCTGCTTGATGTGGCGCTCGAGATTCATCGAGACGAAGGCGGTGAGCTGCACGAAGCCGGGATACACTTTCCGGAACGCGCCGCGGCACTGCACCGGCACGTAGTTGATCAGGTTCTGCTCGAACCATTCGATCGGCTTGCTCTTGGCGAAGTCGTTGACCTTGGTCGGCTGGATGCGCGTGTCGATCGGTCCGGCCATCAGGGTCAGCGTCGCCGGCCGCGAAGGATGGTTGCCCTCGCACATGATCGCGGCGGCGGCCAGCGCCGAAACCGACGGCTGGCAGATCGCGACCATGTGCGGGCGCGGCCCGAGCTGGCCGAGGAAGTCGATCAGATGATCGGTGTAGTCCTCCAGCCCGAACCGGCCCTCGCTGAGCGGGATGTCGCGCGGATTGTGCCAGTCGGTGATGTAGACGTCGTGATCCTGCAGCAGCGTCTTCACGGTGCCGCGCAGCAGCGTGGCGAAATGGCCGGACATCGGCGCCACCAGCAGCATGCGCGGCTGCTCCGGCGCATCGTCCTTCCTGAAATGCAGCAGCGAGCCGAACGGCGTCGCGTAGGCGATCTCCTCGCGCACGGCGACCTCGCGGTTGCCGACCATCACGCTGTCGATGCCGTAGTCCGGGCGGTGATAGGTGAGGGTGGAGCGCGAGATCAGCTCCAGCGCGGCCGAGAGCCGGCCGACCACCTGATCCGACATGCCCTGTGGGACGAGGTTGAGGAATTTGAGCGCCGACGACGCGCCCGCCCGCCATGGCGCCGTGAGGTCCATGTGGTTTTGAAAGGCCTGATACAACATCGACATCATACTGGAATGCCCACCTGTCCCCGTGTTGCTATGCAATATCGAGTCCAGACAAGAGTCAAACCGCCCTTGAAATTGGCACGTGGCTTGCTGCTTGTTCTCCTGGAAAGCACATGGAATGGGCACGCCCGGGCCGGGCGGGTGCGTGTCACAGGTGTAGGGAAGGGGCCACATGGCGAAGGCGACACTGACCATCAGCAGCAAGAACTACTCATCCTGGTCGCTGCGTGGCTGGCTGCTGACGAAATTCTCCGGGCTCGAATTCGAGGAGATCGTCACGGCGCCGGACGACGCCTCCGCCCGCGCCGAGATCCTGCTGCTGTCGTCCTCGATCCTGGTGCCGTGCCTGCGTCACGAGGGCGCGACGGTCTGGGACACGCTGGCGATCGCCGAATATCTCAACGAGGTGATGCCGGACGCCGGGCTTTTGCCTGATGACCGCATCCAGCGCGCCCATTGCCGCTCGATCTGCGGCGAAATCCACTCGGGCTTCACCACGCTGCGCGCCTCGCTGCCGGTCAATCTGAAGGGCCATTTCCCGGGCTTCAAGATCTGGTCGCGGGCGCAGGCCGATATCGATCGCGTCTGGGCCATCTGGCGCGACTGCCTCGAGACATCCGGCGGGCCCTTCCTGTTCGGCAACAGGCGCACCATGGCGGATGCCATGTACGCCCCTGTGGTGACCCGCTTCGTGACCTATGACGTCAAGCTCGAGCCCAGGCTGAAGGCCTATGCCGATACCATCATGGCCATGCCCGAGATGCAGGAATGGATCGCTGCGGCCAAGGAGGAGCCGGCTGAGATCGAGGAGCTCGAGGTCGAATATTAGGCAGTCCCGGCAGGCTGTGCCCGTTTCAGGGGCGGAGCGAGCCCGCGGACAGTCGATTCCGAGGTTGCTCGCAGCCTGTTAACCTTTGAGCCGGGCTTCCGGCCCCTGACGTCGCAGCCCTCGCGCAGGTCTTGTGTGCGGCGGCGGGCCCTCGTCGACATCTAGCCGTGAACAGGCAGGAACACCGCTCGTCGTCCGATTCGGACGCGATTCGTTCGGGCCGCGTTCCGAACGTTAAGAACGGTCCGCGGCCCGTCGCGAATTGAGACAGATTCGGGTCAGGCGGTGTGTTTCATCTTCGGCAGGCGCCAGCCGATCACGGTCGCCTCGACCGCGATGCCGGCCTCGTGGTTCTGCCAGCGGCCCTCGACATAGCGGCAGGCGAACGGCAGCTGATAGGTGCCGCTGTGGTCCTCGCAAAGCACTTCGAGCGGCAGGCCGGGCGGCGGCTCTCCCGCGCCGTCGAATTCCGCCAGTCGTCGTTCACGCGTAGCCATCGCAAAAATCTCCCCTAATCAAAGCCGCGGAGCAGCGCCCACCTTGTCCGCGCGCGGATCATTGCTCCCTGTCCCAGGGAACTGCACCAAGCTCATCGCGAGATTGCGGTACGAGTGTGGTAGCTTCGCATGCTTGCGCACAATCAGCGCACATTGCCGTGATTGAGAGAAAAGGAACCTGCATGCTGCGGAGATGCGCCGGCGTCTGTTTCACGATTTTGCTGTTCGCAGTGCCGGCGAGCGCGCCGTTGCGCGCGCAGGACGTGCCCGGCATCGAGATCTGCACCGTCGAGAAGACGATGGAGCGACGCACCAGCTGCCTGCAGAGCAATGTCGATTTCCTGCAGAAGACGATGACGAAAGTCACCCTCGACCATCAGCAGAAGCTCGACGCGGCGAACCGCCAGATCGATGCGTTGAAGACGGCCCTGGCCGGCCTGCAGAAATCGCTCGCCGATCTCCAGGCCGCACAGGCGAAGACGGCGGAGGACCTGAAGAAGAAGCAGGACGCGCCGCCGCCGAAGGATGCGCCGAAATAGCTGGTGTCGTGTCCCGGACGCGGTACAGCGTGTCACGCTGCTCCGCAGAGCCGGCCCCCATAGTCCGCAGAGCCGGCACCCATAGTCCGCGTGGGTCGTGGTGAGAGGGGCCCCGGTTCTGCGACGCATCACTGACGTGCTGCGCCGCGCCCCGGGCACGATCACCATTCGCATGGCGCGCTGCGGCAATCCCGCGCAAGGCTGGCATACCTGTGGGCTTGCTTGGCAAGCCCGGGTGACTTTGCGATAACCGCGGACAATTCTTGCGTGGGGCCGATGCCGGACATCCCGCGCAAGCCATAACAAGCAGCCGGGAGGATCCCTCATGTCCAATATCCGCGTTCTCGCCACCGATCTCGAATTTCCGGAAGGGCCCGTGGTGATGCCCGACGGTTCGGTCGTTCTGGTGGAGATTCGCGGCCAGCGCCTGACCCGGGTCTATCCCGACGGCCGCAAGGAGATCGTCGCGAAGATCCCGGGCGGCCCGAACGGCGCAGCCCTCGGGCCCGACGGCAAGATCTACATCTGCAACAATGGCGGCTTCTCCTGGATCCCGACCCGCAACATGATCATGCCGGGCCCGCAGCCCGACGATTATCTCGGCGGCTCGATCCAGCGCGTCGATCTGCAATCCGGCAAGGTCGAGACCGTCGTCACCACATGCGGCGAGCACGCGCTGCGCGGCCCGAACGACCTGGTGTTCGACCGGCAGGGCGGCCTGTGGTTCTCCGATCTCGGCAAGCGGCGTCATCGCGAGATGGACGTCGGCGGCATGTACTATCTCAAGCCCGGCATGGGCGAGATCGTCGAGGTCGTGCACGGGATCCTTCCCGCCAACGGCATCGGCCTGTCGCCGGACGAAAACACCGTCTACATCGCGGAGACGCCGACCGGCCGGCTCTGGGCCTATGAGATCTCGGCGCCCGGCACGCTCAAGCCGCGCGACGTGATTTATCGCGGCGAGCGCGGCAAGCCGATCTGCGGCCTCGGCGGCTACCAGATGTTCGATTCGCTGGCCGTGGAGGCGAATGGCAATGTCTGCGTCGCCACCCTGGTCTCCGGCTGCATTTCGGTGATCGCGCCGGACGGCACCCTGGTCGAACAGGTCCCGACCGGCGACCGCGTCACCACCAACATCGCCTTTGGCGGCCCCGACCTGAAGACCGCCTACATCACGCTGTCGGGCAAGGGCGAACTCGTCGCCATGGACTGGCCGCGCGGTGGGTTGCCGCTCAATTTCCTTAACAAATAAACGGTGCTAGTGACCGTCATTGCGAGCGAAGCGAAGCAATCCAGGAATGTATCCGCGGACACAGTCTGGATGGCTTCGTCGCTTCGCTCCTCGCAATGACAACGGAGAGACTTTCAATGCCCTGGCCTGACCCCATCACCCTGCGCGGACAGCATGCCCGTCTGGAGCCGCTGTCATCCGAACATCGCGAGGGGCTGGTCGAGGCCGTCAAGGACGGCGACCTGTTCAAGCTCTGGTACACCGCTGTCCCGACGCCGGAGGGCATGGCGAAGGAGATCGACCGCCGCCTCTCGCTGCAGGCCGCAGGCGCGATGCTGCCGTTCACGGTGTTCGACGTCGGCGGCACGATCGTCGGCATGACCACCTACATGAACATCGACGCCGCCAATCGCCGCGTCGAGATCGGCTCGACCTGGTACGCCAAGGGGGCGCAGCGCGGGCCGCTCAACACGCAGTGCAAGCTGCTCCTGCTCCGGCACGCCTTCGAGACGCTGAACTGCATCGCGGTCGAGTTCCGTACCCATTTCTTCAACCAGCAAAGCCGCCGCGCCATCGAACGCCTGGGCGCCAAGCAGGACGGCATCCTGCGCAGCCACCAGATCGCGCCGAACGGAACCTTGCGCGACACCGTGGTGTACAGCATCACCGCCGCCGAATGGCCGACGGTGCAGGCGCATCTGAACTATCAACTCAACGAGAAGCCGCGCTAGCTTTCATGCATGCTTGTCGCACCAATGTCGCCGCGGGCTCGATCACCTCTCCCTTAGGGAGAGGTCGCGCCGGAGGCGCGGGTGAGGGGACCGGTCTCTCGTGGGACCTGATCCCCCTCACCCGATTTGCACCGGACGATGCTGCGCATCGCCGGGAGCAAATCGACCTCTCCCTCCGGGAGAGGTGAAGAACGCCGGCCTCTGGCACCCATTCAATCGAGACTTATTGCGCGCTAAGGAAGCAGGCACCATGGACAGATTTGATTATGTGATCGTCGGCGCGGGTTCGGCCGGTTGCGTGCTCACCAGCCGGCTCAGCGAGAACCCGAACACCAGCGTCTGCGTGCTCGAGGCGGGGCCATCCGACTGGCATCCCTACATCCATCTGCCGGCGGGCTTCATCAAGACGTTCCACATGAAGAGCATCAACTGGGCCTACCAGCAGGAGCCGGGGCCCTGGACCGGAGGGCGCAGCATCTACGCGCCGCGCGGCAAGACGCTTGGCGGCTCGTCCTCGATCAACGGCCACATCTACAATCGCGGCCAGCGCATGGATTTCGACACCTGGGCGCAGATGGGCAATCGCGGCTGGGGCTATGCCGACGTGCTGCCCTATTTCAAGCGGCTGGAGAAGCGGGTCGGCGACGGCGACAACACCTTCCGTGGACGCGACGGCAACCTCACCGTCACCACGATGAACTGGCGCGATCCGCTCTGCGAGGCCTTCATGGAGGGCGCGGTCTCGCTCGGCATTCCCCGCAATCCCGACTACAACGGCGCGAAGCAGGAGGGCGTCTCCTACTGCCAGCGCACCATCGACAACGGCCTGCGCGTGTCAGGCTCGACCGCGTTCCTGAAGCCCGCGATGAAGCGGGCCAACGTGCATGTGCACACCCATGCGCACGCCACCGAAATCATCTTCGAGGGCAAGCGCGCCGTCGGCGTGCGCTACATGAAGGGCGGCCGTGGCGGCACGCCGGTCGAGGTCCGCGCCAACAAGGAGGTGATCCTGTCCGGCGGTACCTATAATTCGCCGCAGCTCCTGCAGCTCTCCGGCATCGGCTCGCCCGATTTGTTGCAGCAGCACGGCATCGCGGTACGCCACGCGCTCCCCGTCGGCGAGGGCCTGCAGGACCATTACGCCCCGCGCACGGTGGCGCGCGTCAAGGACATCAAGACCATCAACGAGCTGCGCCGCGGCCTGTCGCTGTGGATCGAGGCGCTGAAATGGGCGACCCAGCGCAAGGGGCTGCTCTCGCTGTCGCCGACCATGGTCTATTGCTTCTGGCACTCCGGCGAGAGTGCGGATTCCTCCGACCTCCAGCTGACCTTCACCCCGGCCAGCTACAAGGAAGGCGTGCAGGGCCAGCTCGAGGACGAGCCCGGCATGACGGTGGCGTCCTGGCAGCAGCGTCCCGAGAGCCGCGGCTATGTCCGCATCCGCTCCAAGGATCCCTTCGCGCCGCCGATCATCCAGACCAATTATCTCGACGCCGAGCTCGATCGCCGTGTCGTCGTCGGCGGCATGAAGCTGGCGCGTAATCTGCTGAAGAGCGCGCCGCTCTCGCCCTATTATGCCTACGAGGATTTCCCCGGCCCCAACGTCAACACCGACGACGAATTCCTCCATGCCGCGACCCAGCGCGGCACCACCACCTTCCACCCCGGCTGCACCTGCCGCATGGGCCCGGCGGACTCCAGCTGGGCCGTGGTCGACGACCAGCTCCGCGTCCACGGCCTCGAAGGCCTGCGCGTCATCGACGCCTCGGTGATGCCGCGCATGATCTCGGCGAACCTCAACGCCTCCACCATGATGATCGCGGATCGTGCCTCCGACCTCATCCGCGGCAAGCCGCCGATGGAAGCCGCGCGCATTCCGGACGCCGCGGTGGCGTGACATCTTGGTAGGGTGGGTTATCCCCGCGATTGCGCGAAGCGCAATTCGCGCGGCGTAACCCACCACTTCTGCCGATGCGGAAAACAGAAGTGGTGGGTTACGCTGACGCTACCCCACCCTGCGCGCCGGCCGGCCGCAGCGAAGGAATAAGTTATGCCGAACGCGAGGACGAAGTCCGGCTACACCAAGAAAGACCTCCGCGAGGTGAGTCGAAGTCCTAAGCTGACCAGGGCCGATTTCGCCAAGGCACGGCCGTTCTCCGAAGTCTTTCCCGATCTCAGTGCATCCATCCGGAAGGGCCGCGGCCCGAACAAGGCGCCGACAAAGAAGCTCGTCTCCCTCCGCCTTAGCCCGGACGTGGTCGAGCATTTCAAATCGACCGGGCCAGGTTGGCAGTCGCGGATCGACGAAACGTTGCGCAAGGCGGTGAAGCGAAAAGCTTGATCATTGGGATAGGTCTTGCCAGCGATGTATTCATCCTCGGTTTACGGTGGCGCAGGCCTCGGTCAGTCGGATGGCGTCTTTTGAACACAGAGCAAAACCGTCCTTTCACGGATGCCGAGTGCGATCTTGCGCGCTGGATGCTCGAGCACGGCACGGAAGAAGCGGCGCAATATCCGGAGCAGGTCGAGCTGGTCGAAGTCACGCCTTTGAGATGTCGATGCGGGTGTGCCAGTCCGTAGCCCGGATGGAGCGCAGCGCAATCCGGGACGGCCGTCGTTCGTGGCACGAGCCCGGATTACGCTTGCGCTCCATCCGGGCTACAGGATCTCGGATCCCGTCGGGCAAAACACCCCGCATCCCCGTCAATCCCTCCCCGTAAAAATATTCCACTTTACCGAAATTCGGAATTGCGGCATACATCGACACAGCCCGGCCCACGAAGAGGGGCGGTTCGCGAGTCGTTCGAAACGCGGGCCGGGTTGCGGTGGACGCGGCAGCGTCGGCACGAGAGGTGCGGGCAGGGCGGGGTAGTCCCTCGTGAGTCCGCGGCCGCGTGGGGACGAACGGCGCCGAAGTCCGGCGAAGCCTCATGGCGAGGCCGGATGAGCTGCGTACGGCAAAACCGTGTGGTCCTGACCGTCGATGCTACGGTCAAGCCTTTGCGGAGATGTGCGCGAGCCCGACCGGGCAGACGGCATCATTCCAATTCGCGGGGGCGAGGGAGGCCAGAAGGAGAATCGGCTCCCGGGAGAGCACGGCATAAGCCGTCCGACCATCGCGCAGGGAAGGCCGGGCGTTCGGCCACACCTGTATGCTGCTGTGCGGTCTTTTTCGCGTGTGCATTTCGCGCGGCAGACCGCGGGTGCCGGTCGGCGCCCGGCCTTCCCTGCGCCCTCTTTTCTGGAGGGCGATACGAAGAGAGCAAAGCTCGGGCGAGACAAGCCGCGAGGCTGCGAAGGCGTGTCTGCGATCAGGGTGTCGGTAGGAGGGCAGCGCTCATTCAACTTGCGTCGTCATTGCGGCGACGTGGAGAGAGGCGTGCACGAGCTCCGCTCTCGTGCTCCGGACGCAGCACAGCGCTTTTGCGGTGCGCTGCAGAGCCGGGGCCCATGTCTCCCGGCAATCCGCATCGCTTCTGGGTCCCGGCTCTGCGCAGCAGCGGTGCACGCTGCAGCGCGTCCCGGACACGAGAAAAAAACCCATACTTCCCATCGGCTCAAGAACGCCTGCCGCTCGAACAGATGCGATGGAGGCCGCGCGCAGTCCGGACGCGGCGGTGGCGTGACGGAGCCAAGGACGGCCGGTCAGTCCGGAAGGGCCTTCGACACCAGCACGTCCACCTGCTGACTGGTGTCGCTCCAGGTCGGCAGCGTTGCCTGAAGCCAGCTGGTTACCGCCTTGATCGGGCCCTTCCGCGACAGGCCGGCGGCCTCGTCTTCGTAGATGATGCCCCAGTGGAAGTTCTCGGTCATGAACGCGAGCAACAGGCCGGGATCGGCGCCGGCACGGGCCATGTGATAAGGCGACCATTCGATGAAGATCGCATCCGCCGAGGCGAGCGTTGCGCGCCCGCCATCGATCACGAAGGGCTCCGCGCCCTGCACGTCGATCTTGACGAACAGCGGCCGGTCGAGCGCGAGCGCAAGATCGTCGAGCCGCGCGCAAGCGACCTCGATCAGACGGCGTCCCGCTTCTCCCTCATGTGCGGGCAGGCCGGTCGCGACGTGAAGTCGATGGTCGCCGAGATTCCGCTCCGCGATCTCGAACGGCATTGCCCCCGCCTCGCGATGCAGCGCGAGACGGTGCAGAACGACGTTGGAGGCCGGGCAGTTCTCCGCGATATTGAGGGCGAGGTTGTCGTGGTTGGCGGGCTCGGGCTCGAAGCCATGGCATGCGACCGCCGGATGGCGGCGCGCGAGCGGGATCAGCGTCAGGCCGATATTGGCGCCGATATCCAGATAGCTGCCGCGTCCCTGGCCGAAGAAGGATTGCAGCGCCGCGTTGAGCGCGCCTGCCCAGACGCCATATTTGATGTAGTGTCGGAAGATCTCCGCGTCCTGCGGGCTGCCGGAGATCGTTCCTTCGCGGCCCCGCGCCGAGACTCGCGGAATATCGAGCTGACGCGCCAGTGCGGACAACAGATCGAAGCCGTGAGCGACGGTCAGCGACCTGTCGTTCAGAAGCCGTTGCGCCAGCGCGAGCTTTGCGGAAAGCGCCCACGTTGCTGCGGCGCGGCGGGCCTCCGCCACGAGCGGGATGCGTCGTCTCACCCGCTGCGTCCGTGATGACTCCGGCACCCCGCTACCCCTCGCCACGGCGACGTGAAGACCGCCTTCCGGTCGAGCCTGCTGTGACCGCTGCGGCGGCGCAGCCGCGCGATCCCTGCCCTTAGACCTCGCGACGGCTCAGGAACGCCAGTCGCTCGAACAGATGCACGTCCTGCTCGTTCTTCAGCAGTGCGCCGTGCAGCGGCGGGATCAGCTTGCGCGGGTCGCGCTCGCGCAGCTGTTCGGCGCTCATGTCCTCGTTCAGCAGCAGCTTGAGCCAGTCGAGCAGTTCCGAGGTCGACGGCTTCTTCTTCAGGCCGGGCACTTCGCGCACCTCGAAGAAGATGCGCAGCGCTTCCTCGACCAGACGCTTCTTGATGCCGGGGAAGTGGACGTCGACGATGCGGCCCATCGTGTCGGCGTCGGGGAACTTGATGTAGTGGAAGAAGCAGCGGCGCAGGAAGGCGTCCGGCAGCTCCTTCTCGTTGTTCGAGGTGATCATCATGATCGGGCGCTGCTTGGCCTTGATCGTCTCGCCGGTCTCGTAGACATGGAACTCCATGCGATCGAGCTCGAGCAGGAGGTCGTTCGGGAATTCGATGTCGGCCTTGTCGATCTCGTCGATCAGCAGCACCGGGCGTTGCTCGGCGGTGAAGGCTTCCCACAGCTTGCCGCGCTTGATGTAGTTCTTGATGTCGGACACCCGGCTGTCGCCGAGCTGGCTGTCGCGCAGGCGCGACACCGCGTCATATTCGTAGAGGCCCTGCTGCGCCTTGGTGGTGGACTTGATATGCCAGGTCAGCAGCGGCGCGTTCAGCGCCTTCGCGACTTCCTCGGCCAGCACCGTCTTGCCGGTGCCGGGCTCGCCCTTCACCAGGAGCGGACGCTCCAGCACGATCGAGGCGTTGACCGCGACCTTGAGATCGTCGGTCGCAACATAGTCCTTGGTGCCGGTAAATTTCATTGCGTGTCCTTGAGGTCATCGTCGCGTGAGGCACGAGGTCGCCGCGCGACAAGCGAACGGCCGCTCATGGCGGCCGTTCCTGGTTCGGTCAGGCTTTCAGACCCGTTTTATCAGCGAAAGGATGACGAGCACAATCACCGCGCCGACGGTGGCGTCCACGATCGCGCCGAGCGTGCCGGTCGCCAGCCCGATGCCAAGCTGTGGCAGCACCCAGCCCGCCACCAGCGCGCCGATGATGCCGACCACCATGTTGCCGATCAGCCCAAATCCCGCCCCGTGGACAATCTTGCCGGCCAGCCAGCCGGCGATCGCGCCGATGATGAGCGCTGCGAGAATTCCCATTGCAAACGTCCCCCAACAAGCCCGTAAGAGTTCCAATTCTAGAGAAAAATACGCATGGGTCCACGCTGAATCGCGGCACTCGTTCTTCACCTCTCCCCGGCGGGGAGAGGTCGGATCGCGCCCGGCGATGCGCAGCATCGTCCGGTGCGATCCGGGTGAGGGGGCTCGGGTCCCCCGAGAGAGCGAAACCCCTCACCCGGCTCTGGGCGCCGACCTCTCCCTTCGGGAGAGGTATGCCGCCGCCCCTTGACGTTCGCCACCCGACGGGCAATCTGTCACCCATGTTCCTGCAATTCTTCACCTCGCTGCGCGATGCGCAGGTCCCCGTGACGCTGCGCGAATACCTCACGCTGGTGGAGGCGCTCGACGCCGACCTCGCTGACTATTCGGTGGAGAATTTCTACTACCTGTCGCGGACCGCGCTGGTGAAGGATGAGCGCAACCTCGACAAGTTCGACCGCGTCTTCGGCACGGTGTTCAAGGGGCTTGAAAGCCTGCTCGACGCCATGGAGAAGGCCGAGATTCCCGAGGAGTGGCTGAAGAAGCTGGCCGAGAAATATCTCAGCGAGGAAGAGAAGAAGCAGATCGAGGCCATGGGCTGGGACAAGCTCATGGAGACCCTGAAGAAGCGGCTCGAGGAGCAGAAGGGCCGGCACCAGGGCGGCTCGAAATGGATCGGCACGGCCGGCACCTCGCCGTTCGGCGCCCACGGCTACAATCCCGAAGGCGTGCGCATCGGCCAGGAGAAGAACCGCAACAACCGCGCCGTGAAGGTGTGGGACAAGCGCGAGTTCAAGGACCTCGACGGCAATGTCGAGCTCGGCATCCGCAACATCAAGGTGGCGCTGCGCCGCCTGCGCAAATTCGCGCGCACCGGTGCGCCTGACGAACTCGATCTCGACACCACCATCCGCGAGACCGCCAATCACGGCTACCTCGACGTCCACATGCGCCCGGAGCGGCGCAACGCGGTGAAGCTCCTGGTGTTCTTCGACATCGGCGGCTCCATGGACATGCATATCGAGCAGGTCGAGGAGCTTTTCTCGGCGGCGAAGAGCGAATTCAAGCACATGGAGTATTTCTACTTCCACAACTGCCTTTATGAAGGCGTGTGGAAGCAGAACAAGCGCCGCTTCACCGACCGCACGCCGACATGGGACGTGCTGCACAAATATCCGCACGACTACAAGGTCGTGTTCGTCGGCGACGCCTCGATGTCGCCTTACGAGATCATGGTGCCCGGCGGCTCCGTCGAGCACGTCAACGAAGAGCCCGGCTCGGTCTGGCTCGACCGCATCATCCGGACCTATCCGCATACGGTGTGGCTCAACCCCGTGCAGCAGAAGCACTGGGATTATTCGGAATCGACCACCATCATCAAGCGCATCTTCGCGAACCGCATGTTCCCGATCACCATCGAGGGACTGGAAGCTGCGATGAAGGAACTGACGCACTGATGCGGGATTGAGGCCGGCTCTGCCAACGACGGGACTGCGCTCCCTCCCCCGCTTGCGGGGGAGGGTTGGGGAGAGGGTCTCTCCACCAGCGACGGTCCCCCAGAGGAGAGAGCCCTCACCCGCGTCGCTCCGCTCCGCGACCTCTCCCGCAGGCGGGAGAGGTGTCCCCACCATCGGCAGTTCGCCCTGATGGCGACCTAAAAAGAGGGAAGACCCAAATGCCCCAAAACATCACCCGCGGCATCAAGGCGCTGCTCGATGAGGCCAATGCCGAGATCGAGACGCTCTCTGCGAAGGATGCCATCGAGATCGCCAAGAACGGCGACGTCGTCATCGTCGACATCCGCGATCCCCGCGAGATCGAGCGCGACGGCCGCATCCCCGGCGCCTTCGCCTGCACGCGCGGCATGCTGGAATTCTGGATCGATCCGCAGAGCCCCTACGCCAAGCCGGTGTTCCAGGAGGACAAGAAGTTCGTCTTTCACTGCGCGGGCGGCCTGCGCTCGGCACTCGCGGCCAAGACCGCGCAGGACATGGGCCTCAAGCCGGTCGCCCACATCGCCGGCGGCTACGCCGCCTGGCGCGATGCCGGTGGGCCGGTGGAACAGTGGGAGCCGAAGAAGAAGTGAACCTGTCACACGCGGGCTTGACCCGCGTGTCCATCGTTTCGAGAAGGATGGATGGCCGGGTCAAGCGGCCATGACGATTGGAGAGTACAGACGCATGACCGCCACCGATCCCCTCGTCTCCACCGAATGGCTCGCCGCCCACATCACCGACGCCGACGTCAAGGTGCTCGACGCCAGCTTCAAGCTGCCGGGCGTGCTGCCGCTGCCGAAGGACGACTACCTCGCCGCGCATCTGCCGGGAGCCGCCTTCTTCGACGTCGATGCGGTGTCGGATCATTCCAATCCGCTGCCGCACATGTATCCGAGCGCCGAACAATTCGGCCGCGACGTCGGCAATCTCGGTGTCTCCAACAACGACACCGTCGTGCTTTACGATTCCGGCGGCTGGGTTGCCGCGCCGCGCGCCTGGTGGATGTTCCTGGCCTTCGGCCATCCGAACGTCCGCATTCTCAATGGCGGGTTGAAGAAGTGGCGCGCCGAGGGACGGCCGGTCGAGAGCGGCGAGGTCAGGCCGAAGCCCGCAACGTTCACGGCAAGCTATGATCCGAAGCGCGTGCGCAGCATGGAGCAACTGATCGCCAACGTCGAAAGCCGCAAGGAGCAGGTGATCGACGCCCGCGCGGCCGAGCGCTTCGAGGGCCGCGCGCCGGAGCCGCGCCCGGGCATCCGTTCCGGTCATATCCCCGGCGCGCGCAACGTGCCGTACAATCTGCTGTTCGATGCCGCGACCGGCACAATGAAGCCGCTCGACGATCTCCGTGCCGCGTTCACGGGGGCCGGCGTCAAGCTCGATGCGCCGATCGTGACCAGTTGCGGCTCCGGCGTCTCCGCCGGTGTCCTGACGCTCGCGCTCTACCGGCTCGGCATCACCGACACCGCGCTTTACGACGGCTCGTGGTCGGAATGGGGCCAGGCCGGCGGCCCGCCGGTCGCGACCGGGCCTGCCTAGGCGGCGGAGACTCCCGCGTCCCCGCCCCGCGCGGTGACCTGCGTCAGCGCGCGCGTGTCGCAGTGGTGGCGAAGGCCGGCTGCTGTTGCTGCTGGCCAAACGGATCCATCGCCTGCTGCTGCACCGGCGGAGGCAGCGGACGGCGGACGATCCGGCGGCGCTTCTTGACCCGATTGGCGCGCGGCTTCGTCGCCTTGGCGTCGGTGCCGCCATCGGCCTTGGCTTTGGTGGACGTGAGGTCGGCCAGCGCCGCGACACGGGCGGCCTTGAGGTCGGGCACGGGCGACGCCGCCGCGAACGTGGCCTTCACCGCCACCGATTTGTCCGCCGGGATCACGACTGTCGCGTCCGCGGCGGTGAGCGTATCCGGCACGGCTGGCGCGGCGGCCTCTGCCGGCGCTTGCGCCATCGGCGTGGGTTGGGCTGCTTCGGTCGCGGGCGCTTCAGCGATCAGCGCCGCGATTTCGGGCCGAGCCTCGGCCGCGGCAGCTGACGGCTCGGATCCGGGCGCCGGCAGTGCGATGGTCGGGATCTGGTCCCTCACGGTCGGCGGGGACGCGATGTCCGGCTCGGCGCGCAGGGTCGCGAGCACCGGCACGGACGGTTCTGCGGCTTGCGCGAATACCTTCTCCTGCGGGCCGTTCCGCCAGGCGGGGTTGCTGACATATTGCTCGTGGGTGGCCCGCAGCAGCGACGCGGCGCCCAGGCCGAACACCAGGATGGAGGTTGACAGCAGGATCGCGGCAAACAGGAAGCGAAAGCCGGGAAGCATCGACGGATACGGATTTCCGCCCGGGCAGCGTAACGGCCGGGGCCCTTGAGCCATCTGAACGCGGTGACGGTACTGCTTGCCGCGTTCGCCAGGCGGGATCGATGCTCAACGCGCTGGCGAATCAGGCTGAATCGAACATACCGCAAGGATTCCGCCCCGTTTCGTGAAATTCGGGGCCGCCGAGTCCGGCGATCTGCGGCGCGATGCGATTTCCGGCCCCGTGATGCAACGGAGCAACGGTGCGAGGCCGCATCACAAATCGTCAAATCGCTCCGCATTCAGCGGGTTATGTCTTGAATGTGCCGCTATCTTCGGCCATCTGGCCGTTAACGGTCCGGATGGGGCCTGGGGACTATACAAGAGCGATGATGATCAAACATTTTCTGACGATATGCGCTGCCGCAACAGTCGCTGCGGCGGGAACCTCGCTCGCACAGGCCCAGAGCTATCCGGTCCAGCAGGCGCCCGGTTACGCTGCCCCGTCCGAATACCGGCCTGGCGATCGCACGCCGAATTTCGACGCGCTGGACGACGAAGACGACACCATGCCGCATGCGTCGCTGCCGCCGCCCGGCCCGGGCGGCCCCATCATGTCGCCCGACGATCCGCGCTACGGTCGCCCCGCAGCCGCGCCGGTCTATTCCGCGGCGCCGCCGCAGGGACCGGTGATGTCGCCGGATGATCCGCGTTATGGCCGCCCGGCCGGCGCTCCTGTCTATTCGGCCGCGCCCGCTCAGGGGCCGGTGATGTCGCCCGACGATCCCCGTTACGGCCGTCCCGCAGGTCCGCCCGCGGTGATCTATGCCGACCGTCCCGCGCAGGCTCCGGCCAGCGACGGCCTGCGTCCGCCGGAGGCCGTCGGCGGTCCCGGCGCGACCGGAACGGTTCAGGCCGGGCAGCCGCCGGTCGGCGCCAACGGCCGTCCGCTGACGATCGCCTCGCTGCCGCCCGAGGAGCA
>VYLF01000251.1_pt1 | contig 19723 bp, 12 predicted proteins | sample 5114371 | NCBI WGS metagenome assembly VYLF01 (sample SAMN12291773, study PRJNA351875) | freshwater metagenome | isolation source: freshwater lake | place: USA: Michigan, Kent Lake | collected 2013-08-15 | reverse complement strand
GTCGAAGCCGCACTGCCGCCGGCGCCCCCGCCGGTGAAGCCGGCCGATCCCGCACCCGCACCGGGTGCGGATTCAGGTCCGAGCCAGAGCGCACTGGCCGATGATCCCACCATCAAGAGCCTGACCACGAAGATCGCGGCCAATCCGGATGACGTGAACGCGCTGTACCGCCGCGGTCAGGTCTACGCCAGCAAGGGCGCCTACAACCTCGCCCTGAAGGACTTCGACGACACGCTGAGGATCAATGCCAAGGATGTCGAGGCACTCAACAACCGGTGCTGGACCCGCACGGTCGTCGGCGACCTCCAGGGCGCGCTGAAGGATTGTAACGAGGCGCTGCGGCTGCGGCCAAACTTCGTCGACGCGCTCGACAGCCGCGGGCTGGTCAATCTGAAGTCCGGCGCGGTCAAGAACGCGATCGCCGATTTCGACGCCGCGCTGAAGATCAATCCACGCCTGACCTCCTCGCTCTACGGACGGGGAATCGCCAAGCAGCGCAACGGCTCCGCCCAGGAGGGCGCGCTCGACATCGCCAACGCCAAGGCCATGGACCCGAACATCGTTCAGGAATTCGCAAGCTACGGAGTACGTTGATATTTTTTTGCATTCCGGTCTCCCTTGCCTCGAACCCCGGGGGACCCCGCCAAGACTAATTTGACGGATGCCGCAGGCCGCCTTTCAGGCCACTTGCGGAGATTTTGGAACACGCACATCAGCTGCGCAGGAGGGACTGGCAATGAGATTGGCTGTCAAGGGACTTACCGCGATCCTGTCCGTCGTCGCAATCGGCGCCGCCTTGTCGCTGTCGCCGGCCCCCGCCTTCGCGGGAGATGAGCGCAACAGCAAGAACGTCACCGAAGAGGATATCGCCCGGGCACTGGCGCCCGCGCCGAAGAAGCCGCTGACCCGCGGCCTCTCGATCGCTCCGCCGGCCGATCCCGCACCCAGCGCGGCGGAGACCAAGCTGCTGCAGAGCGTGCGCGGCCGCGCGACGCGATCCTTGTCCTCGACCGAACGCGAGGAGATCGCGTCGGTCGCCAAGGACAAGCCGAACATCGATCTCGAAATCACCTTCGAGTACAATTCGGCGAACATCAGCAACAAGTCGCTGCCGTCGGTCGAGGCTCTCGGCCGCGCGCTGAGCCGCCCCGACCTCAAGGGTTCGACCTTCGTGGTGGCGGGCCATACCGACGCTGCCGGCGGCGAGACCTACAACCAGGATCTGTCGGAACGTCGTGCTGACGCGATCAAGCGCTATCTGGTCGAGAAGTACAGCATCCCTGCGGCCGATCTCGTCACCGTGGGCTATGGCAAGAGCAAGCTCAAGGATCCGGGCCAGCCGATGGCCGAGGTGAATCGCCGTGTGCAGGTCGTGAACATGGAAAACAAAACCACCGCATCGAAGTAGTCACGACGCATCCCAGTGAAATGTCCGGTCGTGATGTGGTGTAAGTTCCAGCTGCCAGCGCGCGTCCCGCAGCCTTGCGGGACGCTGCTTTGTTTCAGCGAAGCCTTCCCGGCAAACAAGATGCAGATGCCCGCAAGCCAGGCCAGGATGCTCCGGCGATGAAGTTGACCGACTATCTCAAGCCTGCCGGAACCGTTCTGTTCGTCGTCGTGATCGGCGTCGGCTATTACCTGTTCGAGCACCGTCGTCGCCCCGAGGCGAAGGAAACGACGACCGAAGCGCTCGTGATCGTGACGAAGTCGACCAATGCGTGTTTCTCGGATCTCGTCCGGGTCACGGGCTTCTTCGTGCCGCGCCGCGAGGCCGTGGTGATCCCGGACCAGGAAGGCTCGCGGGTCACCGAGCTTCTCGTCACCGAAGGCGCCATGGTCACCGACAATCAGGAGCTGGCGCGCCTCACCGCGCCACCGCAGATTCCAGGCCAGCCGCAACGGCCGGGCACGCAGGGCCCGGTCACGCTGAGGGCGCCCGCGCCGGGCCTCGTCACCGAGGTCCGCACCATCGTCGGCGCACCGGCCTCGCCGCAGGCCGGCCCGATGTTCCGCATTGCCGTCAACAACGAGATCGAGCTCGACGCCCAGGTCCCCGCCGTGCACATGACCAAGCTGAGCACCGGCGCCACCGTGCGCATCAGCCGCGACGATGCGCCCGATTTGATCGGGCGGGTCAGGCTGGTGGCGCCGGAGATCGACCGCGCCACCCAGCTCGGCCGGGTTCGCATCAGCGTGACCAACAATCCCTCGCTGAAGGTCGGCGTGTTCGCCCGCGCCTCCATCGACGCCAAGCGCAGCTGCGGCGTCGCGGTGCCCAAGACCGCGATCGACCATCTCACCATTCAGGTCGTCAAGGGCAACACGATCGAGACGCGGAAGGTCCGCGTCGGCCTGTCGTCCGACAGCGCGACGGAAATCCTGGAAGGGCTCGAGGTCGGCGAGATCGTGGTCGCCGACGCCGGCTCTTCGTTGCATGACGGCGACCAGATCAAGACGATGTTCGCCGATGAACTCGATCGCACGCGGGTACGCTGATGGCTCTCAATATCTCGGCATGGTCGATCCGGAACCCGCTGCCGTCGGTCGTCTTCTCGATCATCCTTCTGATCCTCGGCTGGGTGTCCTTCACCAAGCTGGCGGTGACGCGGCTGCCTTCGGCCGACATCCCCGTGATCTCGGTTGCGGTGTCACAGTTCGGCGCCGCTCCAGCGGAGCTCGAATCCCAGGTCACCAAGACCGTTGAAGACGCGGTCTCCGGCGTCGAGGGCGTCCGGCACATCACCTCCTCGATCACCGACGGTCTCTCGATCACGACCATCCAATTCGCGCTCGAGACCAACACCGATCGCGCGCTGAACGACGTCAAGGACGCCGTGACGCGCGTGCGCTCCAACCTGCCGCAGAATGTCACCGAACCGCTGATCCAGCGCGTCGACGTCATCGGCCTGCCGATCGTCACCTATGCGGCGATTTCGCCCGGCAAGACGCCCGAGCAGCTCTCCTATTTCGTCGACGACGTGGTCAAGCGCGCTCTGCAGGGCGTGCGCGGCGTCGCCCAGGTCGAGCGCATCGGCGGTGTCGAGCGCGAGATCCTGGTGTCGCTGGATCCCGACCGCATGCAGGCGATGGGCCTGACCGCCGTCAATGTCAGCCAGAGCCTGCGCGGCACCAATGTCGACGTCGCCGGCGGCCGCGCCGAGATCGGCAAGAACGACCAGGCGATCCGGACCCTGGCCGGCGCCAAGACGCTGGGCGACCTCGCCGGCACCATGATCCCGCTGTTCGGCGGCGGCGAGGTCCGGCTCGACGATCTCGGCACCGTCACCGACACCATCGCCGACCGCCGCACCTTCGCCCGCTTCAACGGCGAACCGGTGGTGGCGCTCGGCATCAAGCGCTCCAAGGGCGCCAGCGACGTGGTGGTCGCAGCCGCCGTGCAGAAGCGCATCGACGCGCTGAAGGCCTCCTATCCCGACGTCGACCTCAAGCTGATCGACACCTCGGTGGAATACACCAAGGGCAATTACGAGGCGGCGATCTCGACCCTGTTCGAGGGCGCCATTCTCGCCGTCGTCATCGTGCTGCTGTTCCTGCGCGATCTGCGCGCCACCATCATCGCCGCGATCTCGCTGCCGCTGTCGATCTTCCCGGCCTTCTGGGCGATGGACCTGCTCGGCTTCTCGCTCAACCTGGTCAGCTTCCTCGCCATCACGCTGTCGACGGGCATCCTGGTCGACGACGCCATCGTCGAGATCGAGAACATCGTGCGGCACATGAACATGGGCAAATCGCCCTATCGCGCCGCGCTCGAGGCCGCCGACGAGATCGGTCTCGCCGTGATCGCGATCTCCCTGACCATCATCGCGATCTTCGCTCCCGCCAGCTTCATGTCGGGCATCGCCGGGCAGTTCTTCAAGCAATTCGGCATCACCGTCTCGGTGCAGGTGTTCTTCTCGCTATTGGCGGCGCGCTTCGTCACGCCGGTGCTCGCCGCCTACTTCCTCAAGCACCACACCCATGAGGAGCCGCCGCCGGGCCGCGTGCTGCGGAGCTATCACCGCATCGTCGCCTGGTCGGTGAAGCACTATTTCATCACGGTCCTGATCGGCTTCGGCGTCTTCGCCGCCTCGATCTGGAGCATTACGCTGCTGCCGCAGGGCTTCCTGCCGGCACAGGACAGCGCCCGCTCGCTGCTGGCGCTGGAACTGCCGCCCGGTACCCAGCTCGCCTACACCGAGAAGGTCACCGAAGACATCGTCGCGCGGCTGCGCAAGCGGCCCGAGGTGAAGAGCATCTTCGTCGACGGCGGGCGCGTTCCGCCGGGCACCCAGGAAGTCCGGCGCGCAGCACTGATCATCAACTACACCCCGAAGAACGACCGGGACATCACCCAGCGCGAGCTCGAATTCTCCATCAGCCAGGAACTGGAGAACGTCCCCGACATCCGCTTCTGGTTCCTCGACGAAAACGGCCTGCGCGCGATCTCGCTGGTGGTGACCGGCGTCGATGCCAACATCGTCAACAACGTCGCCAGCGAACTCGCGACGCAGATGAAGCGCATCCCGACGATCTCGAACGTGATCTCGGAGACATCGCTTGAGCGGCCCGAATTGCGTATCGAGCCGCGCGCAGATCTCGCCGCACGTCTCGGCGTCTCGACCGAAAGCCTGTCGCAGACCATCCGCGTCGCCACCATCGGCGACGTCGGCCCGGCGCTCGCCAAGTTCGACGTCGGCGACCGCCTGGTGCCAATCCGGGTGCAGCTCGAGGACGCCGCGCGCGGCAATCTCAGGACGCTGGAGCAGCTGCGCGTGCCGCTCGGCGAACGCGGCGAGAAGGGCGGCGTGCCGCTGTCGGTGATCGCGGACGTCAAGCTCGACCAGGGTCCGACCAGCATCGGCCGCTACGACCGCGAGCGGCAGGCCACCGTGGCCGCCGACCTGGTCGGCTCGGCCGCACTCGGCGACGCCACCAAGAAGATCTACGACCTGCCGGTGATGAAGAGCCTGCCGAAGGGCGTGAAGGTCTCGCCCTCGGGCGACGCCGAGAGCCTGAACGAACTGTCGGAGGGCTTCGCCACCGCGATCACGGCGGGCCTGATGATGGTCTACGCCGTGCTGGTGCTGCTGTTCGGCACCTTCCTGCAGCCGATCACGATCCTGTTCTCGCTGCCGCTCTCGATCGGCGGCGCCATTGCCGCGCTGCTGGTCACCGGCAAACAGCTGACGACGCCGGTCTGGATCGGCATTCTGATGCTGATGGGCATCGTCACCAAGAACGCGATCATGCTGGTGGAGTTCGCGATCGAAGCCATCCACGCGGGCAAGCCGCGCGACGAGGCCATGATCGACGCGGGCATGAAGCGCGCCCGGCCGATCGTGATGACCACGATCGCGATGGCCGCCGGCATGATGCCGAGCGCGCTCGCGGTCGGCGCCGGCGGCGAATTCCGCTCGCCGATGGCGCTCGCGGTGATCGGCGGCCTGATCTTCTCCACCATCCTGTCGCTGGTGTTCGTGCCGGCGATGTTCATGGTGATGGACGATCTCGGCGCCCTGATCTGGCGCTTCGGCAAGCGGCTGATCGTGCAGAGCGAGGATGCCGAGGCCGACGGTCATCATGTGGCGGCGCCTGCGGGAGTTGCCCCGGCACCGAAGGCCCTGGTTCCGCCCGCCGCGGAGTAGTCGCGAGACGATGGTGCGCGCAGGAACCGACTGCGCCAATCGCGGCCGGCCGGATCGAGCGGCCGGCCATCCGACCGTCGGGCTGAGCCCGATCAGTCGTTCCGTGCGATCGCGGTCAGCTTGGTCATGTTGCGCAGGAGGATGCGGCCGCGCTGGAGATCGAGGATGGCTTCCTTGCGCCAGGCCTGGAGCTGGCGATTGACGCTCTCGCGGGCAGCACCGACGAAGACGCCGAGTTGCTCCTGCGAGATGTGGACCTCCGAGCCGAAATCCGCCGCAAGCGCACAGAGCCTGCGGGCCAGCCGCACCGGCAGCGGCTGCAGCATGGACTCCTCCATGCGTTCGCTCTGCCAGCGAATGCGCTGGCACAGCAGCGCGATGATCTTGATCGCGACCTTGGGCTCACGCTCGAGGAAGCCAAGGAAGTCCTCGCGCCGCAGCACGAACAATTCGCTGGTCTCGCCGGCCGTCGCATCTGCGGTGCGGCTCTGGCCGTCCAGTACCGCGACCTCGCCGAACAGGTCGCCCGGCCCCATGAAGTTCAGCGTCAGCCGGCTGCCGTCGGACGCCCCGGTCTCGATGCGGACCTGCCCGCGGCGGACGCCGAACAGGGCATCGCCGGGGTCGCCCTTCTGGAACAGCACCTCGCCGCTCGCCAGATGCTGGGTGTGGCAGAGATTGGACAGCCGCTGCAGCTCGTCGTTGCCGAGATCGGCAAACATCGCGTTCATTTTCAGGATGACCGCAAATTCGGCCTGCTTGCTCATGTCAATGTCCTTGTGAGGGCCTGTGGCAATCGCCCGGCAAATCGTTTCGAACGACGAATTTCAGCATCGCGTGAACCGCACCGGGGAAGTGTGTCATAAGTCACATAACTTTGCAGCACCCGGCTCTTATTTTTACGCGCTTGGAGCGGCCTCCCGTCAGGGGATAAGCTCGCACGCAGAGGACGGGAGACCGAACGGATCTGGCGCCGCCGATCCGTCGCTGGAAAGTCGACATGAGAGCCGTGAAATTCGCCGGTGCGGCGGTCGCCGCCATCATCATCCTGATCGCAGTCCTGCTCGTGGTCGGGATACCTTCGGGCTTCCTGTCCTCGACGATCGCCGCGCGCGTCGAGAGCGCGACCGGCTACCGGCTGTCGATCGACGGCACCACCAGGCTCAGCGTGTGGCCGACGCTGAACGTCACGATCAACGATCTCACCCTGCAGGATCCCAGGGATCGCAGCGGCATCACGCGCCTGACCGTGGATAGCGTGCAGGCCGACATGTCGCTCTCCAGCGTATGGTCGGGCAAGCCCGCGATCAGTGAACTCATCGTCACCCGTCCCGTGCTCTATCAGCCGCTGCTGCGCGAGCGCCTGCCGAACGCCGGCGGCGGATCGAAGCCGATCGCACTCGACACCGGCGGGGCGACCATCGATCGGGTCAAGGTCCTCGACGGCGAGGTCGCCTTCGCGCGGCTGCGCGATCGCGTCGAGGGTCGCATCAGCGCGATCAATGCCGAAGCCATCGTGGGGCGCGACCGCAAGATCAGCATCAACGGCACCGCGCGTGTCGGCGCCAACCCGACGAGGTTCGACATCAAGGCCGCCCCGCCGCCACCGCCGCTCGAGCGGCAGACCATCCCGGTGGATTTCGTCATCGACATGCCCGACGTGCTGTCGTCGCAGCTCAAGGGCCATGCCGAGACGCGCCTCAACGGCGACGTCGTGATGATCAACGGCGTGAACGGCACGCTCGGCGACGGCGCGTTCAACGGCTGGGCCTCGGTCGATATCGCGAGCAAGCCGCTGGTGAAGGTCGATCTCGACTTCCGGCGGCTCGTCATTCCGCTCGCCAAATCGGCACCGGGCACGCCGGGGCAGCCTTGGAGCGATACGCCGATCGACGTCTCCGGCCTCAATTACGTCGATGCGCAGATCCGGATCTCGGCCAACGAGGCGGTGATCGGCGAGGCGCGACTGTCGCCGCTGGCGATCGACGCCAAGCTCGCCGGCGGCGTGTTGAAGGCCGGCACCGCCAATCTCGGTGCCTATGGCGGCCAGGTGTCGGGCGAGGTGATCCTCGACGCCACCAGCGGCGCCCCGAGCTTCGCCATGCATTCCGACCTCACCGGCGTGCGCGCGCTGCCGCTGCTGCAGGGCCTCGCCGAATTCGATCGCATCGATGGCAAGCTGCAGGCCAAGCTGGCGCTGCGCAGCGCGGGCGCCAGCCAGCGCGCGCTGATGGCCAACATGCAGGGGACGGCTTTCGTCGTTTTCCAGGATGGCGCGATCCGCGGCATCAACGTCGCGCAGATGATCCGCTCGCTGACCTCGGGCACGCTGTCGGGCTGGCAGGACAGCAAGGAGCTGAGCACCGACCTGTCGCAGCTCTCGGCCTCGTTCCGCATCGACAAGGGCCAGGCGGTCACCACCGATCTCAATCTGATCGGCCCCTTGGTGCGGGTGACGGGCGCCGGCACCATCGCGCTCGACACCAAGATGATGGGCTTCCGCGTCGAGCCGAAGCTGGTGATGACGACGGAAGGCCAGGGCCGCGCCAACGAGCCGGTCGGCTTCGGCATTCCCGTGATGATCCAGGGCACCTGGTCGCAGCCGCGCATCTATCCCGACATGGCCGGCATGCTCGACAATCCCGACGCCGCCTATGCGAAGCTCCGCGAGATGGGCAAGGGCCTGTTCGGGCCCGACGGCGCCGGACTCGGCAACATCCTGGGCAGCCTCGGCATCGGCGGCGCCACGCCCGGCACCGGCGGCAACAGCACGCCGCAGACGCCGCAGCCCGGACAGAACGGGCTGCTCGGCGGACCGCTCGGCGAGGCCATCGGCAATCTGATCCAGCAGGGCCTGTCCAGCGGCGCCGGTCCCGCGAGCGGCACCGCGCCAAGCCGGAGCCGCAGCCTGCCGGCCACGCCATCGACGCCGGCACCGCAGGCCTCGCCGGAGCCAACAGCGCCCGAGGCGCCGGCGACGGCGCAGCAGGACAGCCAGCCCATGAACGACGTGCTGCGGCAGCTCTTCAATCGGTGATTGGCGAACCAAGGCGCTGAACTCCACGCCGGTCCTTATCGCGGCGGGCCCTCGCCTTCATCAGCCGATCGGAGGAGGCCGGCGGCTTATCGGGGCATGGACTAACGGGGCATGGACAACGGCCGCCCGATATTTTGGCACGTTGCGGACCGGGACCGGTAACCAATCCGGCCGCTGGGCCGGTCCGGCACGGCCCTCCCCGTGAAATTGTGCTAGAAGGACCACCGGGCCCGGACGGCCCGCAGCGCCGGCATCGACGCGGTGCGAGAGGATCGGATGGCAGGCGCGAAAGACAAGGCACGGTTTCTCCGGCAGGGCCTGTTCGCCAAATACGTCGTCTCTCTCGTCGGCCTCGTCGTGTTCGTGCTCGCCGTCAACGGTGCGATGGAGACCTGGATCTCCTACCGCGCGACGCGGGCCACGCTGACCGACGGGATGGAGGAGAAGGCGCAGGGCACCGCGCGGCGGATCGAGCAGTCGATCTCCGAACTCGAGCGCCAGATCAGCTGGGTGACGCGCGCCAGCCAGGACACGATCGAGAAGCGCCGCGCCGATTACGCCCAGCTGCTGCACCAGGTCTCCGTCGTCAACCAGCTGTTCCAGCTCAATGGCGACGGCCGCGAGGTGCTGCGCGTCTCGCGGCAGTCGATCACCACCGGCGGCAATGCCGACCTGTCCCGCGACCTGCGCTTCACCGACACGGTCGCGCGCGGCGTCAGCTATGCGCCGGCCTGGTTCGTCGACCGCACGCCGGTGATGTCGATCTCGGTGGCGCATTCCGGCTTCAATGCCGGCGTCACCGTGGCCGAGATCGACCTCAGCTTCCTGTCCGACTTCCTGTCCGACACCCAGGTCGGCAAGGCCACCTTCGCCTATGTCGTCGATCCGCGCGGCCGCGTGCTGGCGACCTCCGCGAAGGGGCCCGAGGTCGGGACCGACCTGTCGAAGCTGCCGCAGGTGGCGGCCGCAATCGTGCCCGGCCGCGCGGCGGAAACGTCGGGAACCGATTTCAGCGGCCATTCGGTGCTGAGCGCCGCGAGCACGGTGCCGAAGCTCGGCTGGAGCGTGATGTTCGAGCAGCCGACCACACAGGCGCTGATGCCGATCCGCGACCAGCTGGTGCGCATCGCGCTGCTGATCGGGATGGGCCTCCTGGTCGCGATCCTCGCCGGCACGCTGCTGGCCCGCCGCATGATCATTCCGATCACCGCGCTGCGCGACGGCGCCGACAAGCTCGGCGAAGGCGATTTCAGCCACCGCATCGACGTCCACACCTCGGACGAACTGGAAGACCTCGCCGGCCAGTTCAACCGCATGGCCGACCAGTTGCAGGAGACCTATACCGGCCTCGAGGCCAAGGTCGAGGAGCGCACCCGCGACCTCGCGCAGTCGATCAACGAATTGAAGGTGCTGGAAGAGGTCGGCCGCGCGGTGGCCTCTTCGCTGGATCTCAACGCGGTGCTGCCGACCATCGCCGCGCGCGCGATCGAGATCACCCATGCCGATGCGGTGCTGATCTACGGCTATGACGCCCCCGCCGGGCGCTTCGACCTGATCGAGGCCAATGGCATCGACAAATCCGCCGACGGCGCGCATGTCACCATTGCCGACGGCGCCAACGTGCTCAGCGAGGCCGCCGCCAGCGGCGAGCCGATCGCGCTGGCCGATCTCGATGCCGCCGAGGCGCAGCCGCTGCGCGACGCCGCGCTCGCCGCCGGCTTCCATGCCGTGCTGGTGGTGCCGCTGGTCGACCAGCAGGGTCCGCTCGGCGCGCTGGTGGTGCTGCGCCGCGCCAGCGGCGAGTTCGCCGAAAGCGTTACCGGCCTGATGCGCACCTTCGCCAACCAGGCCGTGCTGGCGATGCGCAATGCGCGGCTGTTCACCGAGGTCGACGCCAAGGGCCGCGAGCTCGCCGCCGCGCACGAGACGGTGCGCGCCCAGGCCGACAAGCTGCGCGAACAGACCGAGCAGCTCAAGGACTGGAACCGGTCGCTGGAGCAGCGCGTCGAGACCCAGCTCGGCGAGATCGAGCGGATCCGCAAGCTCGAGCGTTTCCTCGCCCCGCAGGTGGCGCAGCTGATCGCCTCCTCCGACAGTCCCGAGGGCCTGCTCACCAGCCAGCGCCGCGAGGTGACCGTGGTGTTCTGCGACCTGCGCGGCTTCACCGCCTTCACCGAGGCGACCGAGCCGGAAGAGGCGATGAACGTGCTGCGCGAGTACCACGCCGCGCTCGGCACGCTGATCTTCAAATACGAGGGCACGCTGGACAAATATGCCGGCGACGGCGTGATGATCCTGTTCAACGCGCCGATCCAGTTCGAGGACCACACGCAGCGCGCCGTGAAGATGGCGGTGGAGATGCGCGACACGATCGGCCCGCTGACCGAGCGCTGGCGCAACCGCGGGCACAGCCTGGGGTTCGGCATCGGCATCGCGGTCGGCTATGCCACGCTCGGCCAGGTCGGCTTCGAGCAGCGGCTGGAATATGCCGCGATCGGCAGCGTCACCAACCTCGCTTCGCGCCTCTGCGGCGAGGCCAAGCCCAACCAGATCGTGGTCAGCCGCCGCGTCTACGGCATCGTCGAGCCCTTCGTCGAGGCGCGGCCGCTCGATGATCTGCAGCTCAAGGGCTTCAACCATCCGGTGCTGGCGATGGAGATCCTGGGCTGGCGCGAGGCGGCGGACAATGTGGTGGATGCCGCTGCCGCGCGGCGGCGGCGGTAGGCATCCCCGGCTTTCCGCGATTGACGCCTGTCATTGCGAGGAGCAAAGCGACGAAGCAATCCAGCACCTCTCCACAGATGAAGACTGGATTGCTTCGCTTCGCTCGCAATGACGATTGAAACAGCCGGGCACGCAGCAAGCCGCGATCCCGCTGCGCAGAACGCCCGGGTTTTTTTTCGGAAATCAAGGCTCCCCTCGATTGGAAGGGCGCAGGGAAGACCGGGCACCGACTGGCACCCGCAAGACCCCTGTGCAATGTGTGCGTGGTAGTCGCTCACAGGGGCGACACAGGTGCGGCCGAATGCCCGGCCTTCCCTGCGCGATGGTTGAAACGGCTTATGTCGCGCTCTCGCCGGTGAGACGATTCCCTGTTGCCACCGTCGCCCTGCGGCTGCCATCGGATGCGCCGTCCGGTTGGACCGGCGCACCGCCACAAGACTTGACGCCGGATGTTCGGGCGCCGCGACCACACGATTTTGCCGTACGCGGCCGGCACCGTCGTTCACGCGCCCGCTGATCGCTCACGGGGACACCCCGCCCTGCAACAGCATCTGGCGCCAACGCCGCCCGCGTCCACCGCCCCTCACCCCACGAACCCTGACGATCGCGATCCGTCCCTTACCATGGGATGAGTTGGGTCGCACCATAGACTGTTTCGCGCTTCCGGTAAAGCGAATTTTTGATTTATCGAAAAAGAGCCGGAGGGGTCCGACGCGGGATGACAAAACAACCCCATGCAAAGGAGGAAATACCGGATGTCGGAGGCCTGACGGGCGGCCGCCGCGATTTGACCTGTCGGGCAAGACAACGGCCGGGATGGTTCAGTTCTGCGGCCCGCTCTGCGCGGGAGGCGATTTCGGGTCCTGCGTCGAGATATTGCGGGTCCGCAATCTCGCCCTCCGGAAGAAGTCGTCGGACGCCTCTTCGATATCGGAGGTGTCGATCTTGCAGTCCGGCAAGTCGGCCAGTTCGGCCAGGCGGTGATGTGAGATCGGCATCGTCAGTCGCGGCAACACGCCGCCTGGTTTCGTGCGTTCAGGTCGAGCGACCCGTGTCATCGGGATCGCCGGGCTTGTCCGTCATTTTGACACGTCGGGCAAAACACTGGCAAGATGGCATCATCGGCTGCTCAGGCGAGTTTTTCGCCCAAGGCTTTCGCGACACTGCGGAAGCGCTCCAGCGCCGTCTCCAGACTTTCAACGATTTCCGCAGCAGCTTCATCCGGTGTCGGCAGCAGATCGGGATCGTCGAGCGCGTTGTCCTTGAGCCAGAAGATATCCAGATTGACCTTGTCGCGCGCGAGCAGGGTTTGCAGCGGGAAGCGCTTGAACTTCTCGGCCTCCTCGCGCTTCGCACGTTGGCCCGGCCGATAGCAGGCGATGAAATCGTCGAGGTCGGCGCGCACCATCGGCCGCTCCTTCAGCGTGAAGCGCTGGTTGGTGCGGAGATCGTAGATCCAGAGGTCCTTGGTTGAAGCCTCCTCTGAGGGCGGCTTCTTATCGAAGAACAGCACATTCGCCTTGACGCCCTGCTTGTAGAAGATGCCCGTCGGCAGCCGCAGCAGGGTATGGAAGTCGAAATTCTGCAGCAGGCGACGGCGGATCGTTTCGCCGGCGCCGCCCTCGAACAGCACATTATCAGGCAGCACCACCGCAGCCTCGCCGTTCGGCGCCAGTACGGTCATGATGTGCTGGAGGAAATTGAGCTGCTTGTTGGAGGTGGTGACGAAAAAGTCCTGGCGGTCGTAATCCTCCCGCTCGCTGTCGATCTCGCCGTCGTCGCGGACGATGCGATAGCTTTGCTTCTTGCCGAAGGGAGGATTCGTGAGGATGACATCGTAGGTCTTGCCGCCGGCGCCAAGCAGCGCATCCTTGGCTTCGACGATGGAATCGACGCCGGTGATGCCGTGCAGGTAGAGATTCATCGCGGCGAGGCGAACGACCTCGGGGACGATATCGACTCCTGAGAACTTGTTCTTCAGCGCCGAATAGACGGCCCGGTCACGCGCCTTCTTGTTCTGCTTCATGTGCTCCCAGGCGGCAAGCAGAAAGCCGGCGGTGCCGCAGGCGGGATCATGCACGGTCTGGTTCGGCTGGGGGTCGACGACCTCGACCATCGCCTCGATCAACGGCCGCGGCGTAAAGTACTGGCCGGCGCCCGATTTGACGTCCTCGGCGTTGCGGGCGAGCAGGCCTTCGTAGATGTTGCCCTTCACATCGACCGGCAGCCCGAGCCAGGTCTCGCTGTCGATCAGGCCGACGAGCCGCTTGAGCTTGGCGGGGTCCTGAATTTCGTTCTGGGCTTTCAGAAAGATCGCACCGATGATGCCGCCCTGCTTCGACAGCTTCTCCAGCAGCTTCGCATAGGTCTCGCTGAGCGCTTCGCCCGAGAGGTCCTTGATGTCCTCCCAGCGCGCGCCCTTGGGTAGCATCGAGGCTTCGCCGATCTGGCTGACGCGCTCCTCGTCCATCTTGAGGAAGAGCAGATAGGAAATCTGACTGATATAGGCCTGATAGGAGACGCCCTGGTCGCGCAGGACATGCGCGAAGTTCCAGACCTTGGCGACGAGGGTTTGGGCGTTCATGGCGTGCTCGCGAGAAACGGATTGACGATGTTGAGCCTGCCGATGCTGCGGCCGTGCTGCATGTCCTCGGTGTAGAGCACGTCGCAGCCGGCCTCGATCGCCGCGGCCACGATCAGCGCGTCGTAGAAGGCGACACCGTGATCCCGTGCGAGCGCCAGAGCGGCACGAGTGGTCGCCGCCGTCAGAGGCAAAGCGGGATCGAGTGCGTTGTCGACGTCGTCGAGAACGAGTTCAATTTCCCGCCAGCTTCGATTGTCCTTCTTGCGCAACACATTCGTCAGTTCGTTCAGCACCTGCACGCTGATCGTGCCGCCCCGGGCGATGAGATCCCGCGAGATCTCAGCCTTGGGGCCAGTCTGCTGGGCGTAAACGAGAATGTTGGTATCGAGGAACGCGCTCACCGTTCGTTCGCCTCGTCGCGATCGAACTTGTAGTCCGGCAAGGCCGGCCAGCTGCGCGCGCGCATATTCTCGATCGCCCGCCGGCGCCGCTCTTCCTTGGTGTCGAGCTCGATCATGCCTTTGCGAGCGGACACGACCTCGATCTCGTCACCTTCCTTGAGGCCGAGTTCATCGACCAAGGCCTTGGGCAGGCGTATCGCAAGACTGTTGCCCCATTTGGAGACCTGCAATAGAACCCCCATGATATACTTATATCCATGAGTATATCATATAGCGTATATCATTGCGAGGCAAGTTTCGTCGATCCTGGCAGCTTTGCCTGCGCACGCTTTGCCGGACCTACGCTCTGATCGGTGGCAAGGCGCGCAATCAGGGTGCTCGCGGGCTCATCCGCGGGGTCTTGCGGGACGAGGCGGCCCTCGAAGGCGGCCTTGAGGATTGATTGCTTCAGGCGAGCAGCGTCAGAGGCTTCGGCGTCAAGTTCCGCCAATACGTCGTTAGCAGCGGACTCGCTCGCCTGAAACGCCGCAACGATCGCTAGCTGCTCTGCTTCGGGTGGAACCGGGAACTCCATGACAACAAATCGCACCTGAGTCAGATGACCGATGTTTGTTGTGATCCGGCTTTCCCGCTTGAAGCGGCCAGAGTGCATGTAGTGTCTAAAAACGATCAATGCGTATTCCGGCAACACGCCCGGCTTTGCTCGAAATCGCAACAGAGTTTTCTGGAAACAACATCCAGCAATTTCTCCACGATACATTGCCGGCCGGCCGAGCAAATCTGGAGCCTGCCCCTCGTTCAACAGCACATCGCCGGAGCGAAGCTCGAATGTCTTGAATTCCACCGGCGTGAAGTTCATCGACTTCACATCGGATAGATCCAGACGATCCTCAAGCACGTTCGCAACGCGAAGATAGGGGCGCATATTGTCCCCGCTATGGTGCTGTGGCGCGCGCTGGCGCCCGAGTTGGACTTCACCAGCCTCTTCGATCGCACACCAGGTCCATCCCGGCGGTAGCGCAGGCAATCCCTGCTTCGGCCTCCATCCAGACCTGGTTGGCGACGCATTCGGATAACGGCGGCGAAGATTGGCGATGACATCCGCGCCTGAACTCTCGACCTGGTTCTTGGCGCGCCAATCCTTCGTCAGTTCTCCGGTGACGGCCGCCTTCAGCAGCGCGCGGCGGAAAGTTTCAAGGCCCTTACGCGCCTCCGCCATCGCGGCTTCACCCTCAGCGATCTCGGCAAACAGGGCATGGATCCGCGCGACGATGCGGCGCTGTTCCGCAGGCGGAGCAAGCGGAACTAACAGATCCTCAACGAATGCTCGTGGCAATTCCTGCTGGTTCGTCGAGCCGACATGGCCATCGATCACGAGATGCTGCACTCGCGACGTCTCGATAAAATATCCAAGATAGAACGGATCGATGGAGTTTGGCCGAACGATTGTCACGTGGGAATCAACCGTCAACTCGGGAATCGAGCCGTCATAAACGGTCCCACGTCCAATGGTGCCGGTGCCAGTCGAGTTCCAAAGAAGGTCACCAGCTCTGATCCGGAGTTCAGGAGCCAAGCGATCGAAGGCATCACGCGCAGTGTACTTGAGGTGCTGTTTTTCAAGCCGATGCCATCGAATACACTTTTGATTGACGACCGGCACTCCTCCACTCTGGACATAAGTTGGGCCGCGCCCGCGCCCAATGAAACTGCAGAGTGACTTAAGTGGAGCCCAGCACCAGCCCTGCGGTAGCTGTCCCGAGCCGACCGGCTCAGAAATCGATTTCATCAACGCTCGATCCATCAAGCCACCAACACGTCGGTCAGCTCATCCAGCAACGCCGGCAGCCTTGCCCCAAACAGCGCCCGCGCCCGCACGATGCCGCCGCGCGCGGAAAATTCCGGCGCGTCCATCATGTCCTCAGGCCTGATTTCGATGTTGACCGCAAGATGATCGCGAATGGCCATCAACCAGTTCCTCTGCTCCTCGCTGTAGCCACGTCCGGCCTTCTCCTCGCGACCCAGCCAGAGATTGAAGCGTCCGGCGATGAGCGATGACAGCGGCTCAAGCTGTTCGCTGCCGCCGATCGCATAGCGCACCAGCATCACGATATCCGCCAGCGTGCCGGCCGGATTGCCGCGGACCTTGTCGGAGGCCAGCCGCTTGTAGGCGCGCCAGATATCGGGAGGTTCCAGAAGCCAGGGCGGACGCCGCAACGCCTCCCTCAAATCATCCACGGCATCGTAGGTCAATCGCCGCTGTGCATAAGGCAGGCGGTAGAGAATCTGAAGCGCGGTGAGTTCGTCGCGGCGCTCCTCCAGGAAGCGTTTGAAGCGGGCGACGGTATCGGTCGCCTTCTTTTCGTCCCAGCCAGAGGACACCACGGCGTCGATCGAGACCGTATCGATGCGGATGTCGGCGGCAGCCTTGACCTCCTTGAGCAGCCGCCGCAAGGCGGGGTCGTCAAAGACCGTCGCCGCCTTGTCCTTGGCGGCCTCGCGCGCCTTCTTCTGTTCGGCTTCGGGCGCATCCTTCGGGATGCGCGCCGCCAGCGCGTCGGGATCGATCGCGTCAAGAAGGCGTGCGGCGAGGCCGGCGAGATCGATGCCGCCCGCGGCCTTGGTGATGGCGGCACGATCTTTGTCGCTGATGCGACGATCCAGCGCGGCGAGGCGTCCGGCCAGCGTCGCAAAGGCATCGTCGTCGCGCCGGCCGGCGGCGATGTCGTCGATCAGCCGGTCGAACGACACGGCACGCTGGCGCTCCAGCGGCTGGGACACCGTCTTGAGGCTTTCGGTAACGCCGACGGCATCGATCAGCACGAAGCGCGTCTTGGCCTCGGCGTCCGGGGTGACTTCGCGCAATTTGTCGACGGAGATGGTGCGGGCGCCGCGGCCCTTCATCTGCTCGAAATAGAGCTCCGACTTGACGTCGCGGAGGAAGATCACGACTTCCAGCGGCTTCACGTCGGTGCCGGTGGCGATCATGTCCACGGTGACGGCGATGCGCGGATTGTAGTCGTTGCGGAAGGCGCGGATCAGCCCTTCGGGATCGCCACCGTCGGTCTTGTAGGTGATCTTTTTGGCGAAGTCGTTGCCCTTGCCGAAGACCTCGCGGACCAGATTGGTGATCTCCTCGGCATGGTGATCGTCCTTGGCGAAGATCAGGGTTTTCGGCACTTCGCTGCGCCCCGGAAACAATTCGGTGAACAGCGAATCCCGATACGATTCCAGAACGGTCCTGATCTGGTTGGGCACCAGCACCGAGCGGTCGATCTGATCCGGCGTGTAGGTGAAATCCGCGTCCAGCTTTTCGTAGCGCTCGGCGCGGGTGCGCTTGTCGCGCACCGGCAGGTCGTAGCCGGCCTTCACGGTGCTGCCGCGTTCGCCGATCTCGGTGCGGATGCGGAAGATTTCGAAGCCGACATTGACGCCGTCGACGACGGAGCGCTCATAGGGGTATTGCGCCACGAGATTCTTGCCGAAGAAGCCGAGCGTGTGCAGCGACGGGGTCGCCGTGAGGCCGACGATGAAGGCATCGAAATAGTCGAGCACCTGGCGCCATGTGCCGTAGATCGAGCGGTGACATTCGTCGGTGATGATGAGGTCGAAACTCTCGATCGGGATCGCCGGATTGTAGGCGACCAGCCGTTCGACCTCGCTGCGCGAGGCCTCGAACGACGAGGCCTCTTCCTCATCCTCGGACAATTCCCTACCGGTCAAGACCGAATAGACGCGCTGGATGGTGGCGATCACCACCTCGGCGTCCTTGTCGAGACCGGCGGCGCCAAGCTTTTGCACGTTGTAGATTTCGGAGAACGAGCGGCCGGTGCCCGGCGGCCGATAGGCCAGATATTCATCGCGGGTCTGGCGCACGAGGTTGGCGCGGTCGGCCAGAAACAGGATGCGCTTGAAGCCGGCATGCGCCAGCAGGCGATAACTCAGTGTGCAGGCCGTGAAGGTCTTGCCGGCGCCCGTCGCCATCTGCACGAGAGCCCGGGGCTTGTTCTGCTTCAGCGAGCTTTCGAGCGCGGCGACGGCGTCGACCTGGCAGGTGCGCAGGCCGTCGGAAATCACGGCCGGCATGGCCTGGAGCCGGCCGCGAAGCGTGAGCGGCTGCTTCAGCCAGAGGTCGAGAGTCTCCGGACGGTGGAAGGAGAACAGGCGCCGCGAGGCCGGCTCTGGATCGGCGTGGTCGCGGAAGATCGTCTCGGTGCCGGTCGCCACATATTCGAAGCGGACCTGCCTTTCCTCGCGCACGAGGTGCTTTGGCGCACCAGCGATGTAGCGGGAGGCCTGCTCCGAAAAGCCGGACAGCGTCATTCCTTCCGGCTTGGCTTCGATGACCCCGCAGATCGTGCGGCCGACAAAGAGGGCGTAATCGACAGGACCGGAATCGGTCGGGAATTCGCGGATCGCGACACCTACCCCGGCGCCGAGGTTCATGTCCTCCCTGGACTGGATGATCCACCCGGAAGCGGCCAATTGCAGGTCGATCAGCGACCGCGCCTTGTCCTCCGGATGGAAGGGAAATTCGTTCATCGGCAACTTTTAGGCGAAACGGGGGCCGGCCGGAAGCCCCTCCAACGGCGCAAGTAATTGTCAGGGCAGGGAATAGCGGCCGCCAGTTCGCCCGCTTCCATCCTGCGAGGCGCCCGCTGCGCGCTCCACAGGATCACGGCGTTGGTTGCGGCAACTTGCAAGAGTCTCTTGCAGGTTCAGCCGGGGGTTCAAGGCGGGCGCCTGGGGGCCACCGCTCACACTCCCCGCTTCGGCCCCATCTGCTCGAACGCCGCCTTTTGCGCCTCGGTCAGATCCGTCTGGAAATCGTCGAGCGCATCCGTGACGTTGCGCAGGTCGGTCTGCATCGTCTGCAGCCGTGCCTTCACGGCCTGGAGGCGTGCCGTGGCGGTGGCGGCGGGCTGTTGCGGGCAGGGGCTGAGCGACTGCATCGTGCGCAAGGTCGTGTCCTGGAGCACGTCGAGCCGCGCGCGGCCGGTGGCGTCGAGGCGGAGCGTGCCGGCGATCTCGTCCGCGGGCCATTGCTGCTGCACGAGCTGCTCGTACTGGCGCTGGAGTTTTTCGTCGTATCGGGGATCGGCATCGGGGCTGCAGGCCGCGTCGGCGGAGGACTTGTCCTTGCGCTGAAGCGCGGCCAGCGCGGCGCGGCGCTCATGGCCGAGCTCGGCCAGCTTCTGCTTCTGGCCGTCGTCGAGCAGGGCTTCGAATCTCTGCAGCGGCGGGGCGAGATCGTCGCTCGCCCTGATCATCGCCGCGACGCGGGCCTGCATCACGGCAAGACGCCCGGCGGCATCCGGCGCGGCCTGCGCGGGGC